>Ga0209794_1000151_pt1 | contig 163600 bp, 158 predicted proteins | sample EBPBio232013_DNA_FD_185869 | JGI IMG/M metagenome (GOLD analysis project Ga0209794, IMG submission 185869) | Wastewater treatment Type I Accumulibacter community from EBPR Bioreactor in Madison, WI, USA - Reactor 1_5/23/2013_ DNA (SPAdes)... | ecosystem: Engineered > Bioreactor > EBPR >...
AAGGGTGAATTCTGCATTCATCCATAATCAAATGGTCTTAATCAACCTTTGACTCACAAGAAAACGCTGATTTTTTTTAAAACCTTTTTTCATAGGTTATTTGACACTACCTAACTAAATATTTTCCCATAAAACATCCCCACTATGTTTTCATAACAAAACATAGTACAGTTCTTTATATCACGCAACCTACATAATCCGACAAAATGTTACAAAATACTACATGAAAAATTTAAAAAAATTTTACATCTATGACAATTAAGCAAGAAACCCGTAACACAAAGGAAACATAATTTTGCGTTACGGGTTTGAACCACCTCATTCTCTAATTTGAAAAGTGTTTTTACTCTTCTTTTCATACATCCTGCGATCGGCTAAAATCAACAATGTCGCAAACTCTCGAGACTCCAGAGGAAACTCTGCGATACCGAAGCTCAGCCCGCAACCTACATCTTCTACACCGAGCACCTCCATGCGATGCGCCAAATGGTCAGATAAACCCATCAACCGTTTTGAAACCTCATCAGCCTCAGAGTGATAGATAATGCCGATAAACTCATCCCCACCAACCCGCATCAGGATATCCGTTTCACGAAATGCCTTCTTCAAAAGCTGAGACATCACTAAAATGTATTGGTCCCCTAAAGCGTGGCCGTATTGGTCGTTCACCTTTTTCAGTCCGTCGAGGTCAGCACTAAATAACAGAAACGGTTGGTTGCTCCTGAGGCAAACCTCAAACCCGGTTTTACTGTATTCATCTAAATACCATCTGTTATAAAGTCCGGTCAGCTGATCATGATAAGAAAGGTGTATGGTTTTTTCCAGATACCTAAGTGCACTTAAAATCAACGTGACCTGTTCACTTATGAACCGAATCATCTCCAGATCAAACTCAGAAAACGCATTTTTACGCGTCGCATCAAGGTTGAGTAATCCGATAAAGTCGCCATCGATGATGATGGGTGAGCTTAGCACCGACTCTATTCGGTTACCGCTGAGGTTCACTGGTATTTTTATGGCGAACTGGTCTTCGATTTCATCGATGTCATTGATGATAACCGGAGAATGTTCATCCGGATCCTTGAATCGGTAATAAAATGACTTTTCATACGGTAGTTTAAACAGCTCCTTGATTTCAGGCGCATAGCCCACCGTGGACTTGATGCTTAAAATCCCCTTATCGTCTTTTAGCATAATCGTTCCCACATCCACATAATCCAGCTTTTCCACTAATGTCTCAATCAACTGATCCAGTAAATTCTGTAAGGGCTCACTGCATATCAGCATATTATTCAGCTTGATGACCAGGTCTTTGAGCCACTGGTACGTGTGCTCGCTGGTCACATCCATAGCCGTTATATACGTCACGGGTTGACCTTGAACGAGAATACATTTCACTCCAATATTAAGAATTCTCACATGTCCCAAACGATCGATGATATGTACCGCTTTTAAGTGTCCATCAGTTTGACCTACCGCTTCATTCATTTTTCTAAATAAAGCTTCTAGGCGTTCATAATCCTCACTTCTAGAAAAACGGCTTCTAAGCGATGCGAGGAGAACCACTTCACCAGTAGGAATATTAATCAATTGTTTCATGGCCGTGTTTTGATACGTCATCACCCCTGTCTGATCAAACATGATGACCGCAGTGCCTAAAGAGTCCAAAAGCTGCTCGCCAGTATGAAGGTCTTGCGCCAGCAATTGCTTCATCGTTTCATCTGCCTCGACTAAACCGAACCATTTCATTATCATTTTTTTAAGTAACGGCTTCATAATAGCCCCCAGTAATTACCATTCCAAGAGACGTCTTTGCCCCTCCAGTGCCCGTAAGCCACTGATTTCTTGAGAAACCTCTAGTGTCCCTCGATATTCCCCATTTGTATTTCTGAGTGCAAAATATTGAATATGAATGAACATCCCCCGCATCTGGATCCAAAATGAGGCTTCGCTCTTGGTTCCCTCCTTAAACGCTTTTAAAATGTCCTCCACCACATGCACACTTTCAGGAGGATGACAGTTTCTAACATCTCTGCCGATAACGGCCACCGATCTGGGAAATATCCGATCCTTTGGTCTCGAAAAAAAAGCCACCTTATCGAATTCGTCCACTAATGTCATGTCCACTGGCAGATGATCAAGTAAAAGTCCCAGCTGCTCAAAATCCATATGCCCAGTGGCAAACTTTAGCATTTCCACTGCGTCACTTTGCTTTCCAGCACTAAAATGGGGGACTTCGTGAACCATTACTTCCCCTTCTATGGTCGGAGTGTCAATATAAGAAAACGCATACTCCAAGCTCTGAAGTCGCATGGAACGGAACGCTTCACCGTCCAGTAGCTGTGCTGCCGCTGGGAACAATATCAGTTCCTGCTTCTGCACCAAACCATATAGTAAAAAATAGAAGCGACCAATCTCCGTGCTGAGTGCCGCCTCCTCATATCCCTCAGGCGCGCCACGGCCAGCATCGCCGAGCATTTCATCAAGTGTCTTCCAAAGAGCGCGAAGCTCATCGTGGAGCGACCACATGATTTTAAGGCCATCATAACGTTCAGATTTTTTCTCCATCATGGGAAAAAGGATGTTTTCAATTTTTAGAAGATGGGCATTATACTCCTTGCTGCCTTCCACTAGCTTTCTTAGCTCAGGAAGTAAATCGATCAAGTCGTGCGTTTTAATTTTAGGCTTAAACCCTTCCAGCAAGAGTAACAAGCCTGCATTCTCAGCCATCATATCCCCTAAAAAGCTCTCTCTTTCTGGCTTCTCCCAAGGATAGTTACTGAGTGCCTTATAAAATACATTGATCAGTTTGTCCACTACGGACAGTAGCTCTTTAGGACTAAGTCCCATCTTAAGTTGCTCGTATTGCACCAATACCAGCTCCTGCGGTGTGATGGATTGGATTTCGTTCAGGTATTTCATATAGAGCGTTTTACCGTCCTCTTTATGGACCATCCCTAAGCAATAATCCAACAAATGCTTGATCTTTTCCTCCATGGTTCCCCCTTAACATCGTTTTTATGTTTAATAAGTCCTTATGAAAAAGGATGACCAGAACTGAAATCCGATCATCCCAAACAAATGCTTAAGACCGATACTGCTCATGTAGGCTAAAGTTTTCGTTATATAGTACCACCTGATCTCCTTCTCTAGTGGTGTAATTCACCACGATAGGTCCCATCAAGTTATACGTGAAATCCTTAACCTCACCGGGAATCGTTACTATACTATAAATGCCCAGCTCAGATTCCTTCGTAATATGAAGGGTCTTCTCAGTTTCTTCTGGGAGTTCGAACGCATAGTCCGGTCTAAAAATAAATGGTACCGTGATCACAAACGCCAAATCGGGGTCATCCACCGATTGAAGCCAGAAAAATGGGACAGGTTCTTCTGTGTCATAATTGTTTACGATAGCGAATTGTTTTCTTTCTTCAAATCCCTTCAGTCCGTTGGCGAAATTGATAATGTGGTCATCTGGAACATCCAGTTCACCAAAATATCGCGTGTTTAAACGCATAATCCCACCTCCAAATACGTGTAGTATTCGTGTAATACCCTATTTGATGGAAAATAATCGCTTTATCGCATAAATAACCGTTTATTAATCGTATTTCTACTCATTCATCATCGAAATCGAGGCGAGCAGCTTTTTCGTGTAAGGATGCACCGGGTTTTCCAGTAGGCGCTCGGTAGCCTCGCATTCCACGATTTCTCCACGGTGCATGACCGCCAAACGGTCCGAAAGGTGAATGGCGATCCGCAGGTCGTGCGTGATGAATAAATAGGTTAGTCCCAGTTGTCTTTTAAGTTCCACGAGCAGGTTGACGATTTGCCCCTGGACGGACACGTCCAGTGCTGAAACGGGTTCATCCAGGATGAGGAGCTTGGGTCTGGACGCCAATGCCCTCGCGATTCCGACCCTTTGCTTTTGGCCTCCACTTATGGCCGTCACACGGCGGTTCATCATTCCCTCACTCAATCCGACCAACGCCAGTATCCGGCTCACTTCATTTTCTATAGTGCCTTCGAAGGCCACCTTGTGTAACAGAAGGGGTTCCTTAACCAGCTCAAACACCGTTTTCAGCGGGTCGAGGGCCCCATAGCTGTATTGAAATACGATTTGTACATCTCGTCTTAAATAAGTGGGCTCGATGCCATGAAATTTCACCAGTCCATGGTTTGCCTTCTGAAGACCTAAAATGATCTGGCTAAGGGTCGTTTTGCCACTGCCACTTTCCCCGATTAGCCCTAATGTTTCACCCTTAAAAAGGTTTAGGCTGATATCTTTAATGGCCTCGACTTTATAGTGTTTTCCCCAAAGACCGTTTTTCACATGGAAGGTCTTCGTCAAGCGAGAGACCTCCATCAAAATCTCAGCCGACGCCGTTTCCTTACTGTCTAAAGATTCTGCTGATTTCATCAGGTCAGACCTCCTGCGTGCACACATCTGACGTGATGTGTGGCGGTAATTTCTCTTAGCTCAGGGATTCCTTCGTGACATCGTGGCTCTACTTGTGGACACCTAGCTGCAAATGGACAGGCCTCTGTAAACTCAGTGGGATCAAGTGCGTATCCATTTAAGGTATACAGGCGTTCTGTTTTCGTGCGGAGTGCATTTACACAGCGCATTAGCTCGATGGTATAAGGATGCTTAGGCGATTCGAAAATTTGATCACAGGTGCCCTCTTCCATAACAAGTCCACCATATAAAATGATCATGCGATCACTGATCCTAGAAGCCAATTCAAAATCATGTGTTATGAATAAAAGCCCTAAATTTCGTTTTTTTTGAGTTTCCAGCAATAATGTGACGATGACTTCTGTAAGCGATGCGTCGATGGATGAGGTGGGTTCATCGGCGATAATGATTTCAGGTGATAAAAAGAGCGTCAGTGCGATGGTCACACGCTGTGCCTGCCCACCACTAAGCTGATACGGCATCATCTCTAATACCCTAGCAGCGTCATCTCCCAACCCCACTTCGTCTAGTACCTTGAGTACGACGTCCAGGTCCCATTTCATATCATGAACCTGAGAAAGCTCCTTAAATTGAGATTTTATGGACATATGAGGACTTAACGCTTCACCTGGATTTTGAAAAACCATCCCTATCCGTTTACCACGAATCGTGTTCAACCACTTTTCGTCCACTTTTACTAAGTCGATATCCCCTAATACGATCTGATCCGCATTTACTGTCGCCAAATGTTTACTATAGAGCTTTAAAGGGGCCAGTGCAGAGACTGTCTTACCAGATCCAGATTCACCTAACAAGGAAACGATCTCTCCCGGTCTAACCGTATAGGAGACCCCGCGCACCACTTCAGTGCTTCCGAACTTCACATGAAGTTGATCGATCTTAAGCATATGCCCCCCTAATAATTGTTGCTTTTAATGACGGTAGATAGAAGCTTACCATAAGGACCAATATCCAGTACCATGGTAGGAAAACCCTTTGTTTGAAACAGCAGTTGATCCGTGATGGAAGGGTTAGCAAGTGCCCTGATATCGATGTCCTTCGCATTCAACCGCTTCTCAAGCTGAAGGGAAAACGTGTAGGCATAATAGCGAGAAATCGGAGACTGTCTCTGGTCGAGAAGGACACTCTGTTGACGCGAGCTTACGGAATGCCTGGTAAGGTCCATATAAAGCAGCACATCCTTTTGAGAGTAAAGGGATTTTGCGGCGTAATCAAATAATCCATGGGTGGCTTCACTTAACGTCCCGTCGAAGAATAACACGATTACCGTTCGTTTACGGTTTTTTATCGCTTCATCGACGATCCCTAGAGCTGTACCGATTTTAGTCTCCGCTTCCTTGCTGGTTAGCGCATTATAGCTGAATCCATAGATGATGGCTTCCTCGCCAGCATAGGGATCTGTTCCGGGCAATACTGCATAGACATTTCTTCCCGTGTCCCCTGTAATGGATGCCGTCTGTTCAAATGAGATAAAATTTCCTGAGGGTTCCATGAAGGGGGTCATTTGATCCCTGTTAAGATAAAAAACTGGAATCGTGGATGCTAGCTGGGTTTCCTTCACATCAAGTAAGCGTTCTTCAGTCGTTAACCAAGCGATGCCGCCGACCATCTCATACTGACTGATCCTCTCCGAAATATCATAGATAGCCTCAGCGCTATAAAACGTACTGTCCAGTAATAAAACCGGCTTGCGTCCCTCATAGAGCGTCGTTTCATCTAGCTTCGCCTGTATTTGTTCTGGTGTAATTTGATAGAGATCTTCATCCACAAGTGAAATAAAGACGCCTTCCACCTGATGGTTTCCATGAGAGATAAACCGCGTTGATTCGGTGAGGTCTACGGCTTCACAGGCTGCTGCCCGACTAGATACCAGTACCTTGGCACCTGTGGTCATCGCCCCAGGTAATACTGTATACGTATGAACCATTTGTCCTGAAAGGGGTGTAAAGCCCCTTTCACTTAATGCTTCAGAAATCAATTCAGTTGCATATTCTGCCTCTGGCGTGCCGATTAGCACTGGGTTTGCACTACTATCGGTAGCCGGCAAAGCGATTGGCACCACTTCGAAACCAAAATTGCGGAAGATAAATTGCTGACCCTGTAGAAATAATGCGGCGACCAGAATCAGGCTCACAGCAATCTTTAAAGGTTTACCGGGCTTTTTCAGTTTAAGCGTTCCATTTTGAAGGTCTTTGAGGCCTTCGCCAAAGGCATTTAAGCCTAAAACGCTGATGAAGAATGCCAGCGATGGAAACCATACAAGCCACGGTGCATCACGCAGATGATTTCGTGCTGCGCCTAGCATGCTCGCCCATTCGGGTTCGTATGAGAGGTCCATGAACTTAACATTACCATTTGAGGTATCTTCGATAAACCTGACGTTGCCCACGAATACGGCGAATAGACCGAGCTGCATCAACAGGGTAAGCACCCTAGCAAACTCTAGGAAAAACATCACGATAATCTCGGGGATCAAGTGCCTGATCACTGTCGTGGTTGCGATTTGAAGCTTGGTTTTACCGATGGCGATATCGCCTGTCACGAAGGGTTCCTTTAAAAGCCCTGTTACACGCTCCATAATGACCACGCCGAGCTTCCCGAATCCCACGAATCCTAGAAGGACGACGAATGCGAAGACGGAAAAGCCTTTCGTAAGATTGATGAAGTAGTCCATCTTCAATATGATGATACAGAGTAGCAGTGTGGGAATCGTACCGAAGAATCGGGAAAGCTTATCGATGATTCCCTGTGCACTTAAGCTTCCAAATCCTGCTGCAAATCCTAAAGGAATGGCGAATGCGAATCGGAAAATGACGATCAGTAACGCTAGGGTCATGGTAAGACGTGTTCCATAGACGATTAATGCCCATACCTGTCTGCCGAGTTCATCCGTCCCCATGGGAATTCCCCACTGTGGTTTAAACGGCGCTTTCTCCAGATGAAAAGTACCGTCCTCGGATACATAGCTTCTCATGCCTTCTGTGGCATAGGGATTCGAACGGGTCCATAGGCTAGGAAATAACGCCATGCTGATAATCACCACGAGGATGATGAGACCGATGCCAAATTGAAGCTTCTTAGACATTTGCCTTACCTCCTCTTCGTTTGACATTTGAAAATGCTCCTAAAAATTTATAGATGCCCACGTAAGTCATATAAAGGATGCTAATGGCGGCGATCATGCTGACGAAGGTCACCTCATCCTTGGTTTTATCTGCGATTAAAACGAAGTTTGCCAGTCCTTTATAATCAAAAAGGAATTCGACGATGATGAGGTTTGAAACCATGACGGATATAAGTCCAGTCAATGAAGCGAAGGAAACCTCCAGCACGGGTGGCATCATATGTCTTAAATAGAGATTTCTTTTGGGGATTCCCCTTGATGACAGTGCCATATAGTATGGCTTCTGGCGCTCCTTCATGAAAGTCAAATAAGCCATGCGGCTAATGTAGACGGTGGGCATTATGGCCAATATCAGCCATGGGAACACAAAATCTTTAAGCTCAGGCACGGGAACGATTTTCGATATGGCCACGAATGTACGATTTGCCACTAAAATCCACATGATTTCGGGCACTGATAAAATCGTAAGACTGACGAAGCTCCTTAAAGCGGAGTCCTGTTTTTCGTTATAGGCGTCAAATAACCCTTTCGCAACGCCCACGATGATGGCAAATAGGGTAGCCGCACCAAACAAGATGAAACTGTTACGTGCTGATAATAACAAGAACTCGATGTTTTCAAAATCAAAGCCTCGTATGAATTGCAACGCGTGTTTTAGGGTTAGGGTCATGGAAAAGTTGGAATTGAACGTTCCTGCTTCAAACACGACGTTAAAATTTCGAGGGAGCTTCGTTATGAGGATCAACAGTGCGATGATCGTGACAGGGGTAAGCAGTCCGCCTAAACTCTTTAGCAAAAGGAATGGCGTGCTCATGGTCAGCTGCGGGATGGACTCTTTGAATATCGCAGCCGCATACATGGCAAAAAGGTAAATCGCTAATATCAGTAAAACCAGCCGCTCCTTAGCGGTTAAAACCAGCCATGGGTTCACATCGTAATGTGTTTCTCCAGACCATGCGGAAATCACGGAAATCAGTTGCTCTGGAGATCCAAATGACACTGAAATTCCTTTGATACCATGTTGAGCGAGCGTTCGAATGGTATAATTTGGACTTCTACTACTCGATACTTCGATGTTTAAATCACTAGCATGCTGTAGGATGCTTGATTCAAGGATGGTTCCCTTTTCTCCAGAACGCCACGAAAACAGAACTTCCTCATCCTGATTAGATCCTAACCCCACTTGTCTGAGATCGATAACCGTGATGGCTTCAGGGGCATATGCTATGCCATCGATATCACCATTAAGCAATCCTTCAATCAGTGCGTTAAATCCCTGATAATCGGTTTGGCTCGCGTTTAAAAACGCGAAAAGAAGGGTCTCATCAGGCTCTGGCTGACCACTAAGCGCATAGACGCGCGATAATTCCAGTGCGTTAGCCATGGCAGAGGCCTCGCTTACGGCGATCTGATCGCGAAGTGCTGAGGTATAGTCGCCTGAATCGTCTAAATCACACGTAAAAACAGTGACACGTTTACTTTTACCAGGGATGATCCCGATTAGATTCTTAGTATCTATCGTTTTAATTTCAATTGGTTGTTTTAATTTAACATCAGGAACGACGCCATAGACAGTGCCCGTCGGTAATATCTCATCTGGCTCGATGGGATTCGCCATGGCAATTTTCTTTAAGCTCGCAAACACCTCTCGTGATATAAAACCAACTGCCATGGTATTTCCTGGTTTGTCAAACAGCATTAAGGATTGAATCGGTATCGCCATATACGGCTGACTTAGATCTGTCTCGCTATAATATAAAACCCCTTTTGCCCCAGTATCCTCCATGAGTTTAAGGCTATCTCCAATTAATGGATTCCCTCTCGTGACGACGATTTTATCCTTAAAATACCCTTCTGGAAATTTGTAAGGATTATTATCCGTAAAAATCAAATCCCCTTCATAATCAGCACTGCCACCAGGCCCCCATGCTACGAATTTATAATCCTTATAAGGGACTAAGCTTACGGGCTCTTTTTCGGCATCCAAAAAATTAAAAATGGACGACGCTTCAAAAAAAGGAACCTGTGCTCTAAAGGGCTGCTCTATTATAGAGAGGCCATTTGTTAGAAGTTCCGATTGAACGTAGTCCATGGTCAGTTGATTCTGTGTGGTTCCGGTTTGCCTAGACAAATACGGTGCTTTGGTCAGTTTGGTTAATGTGGCGTAAATTCGTTCACCATCAAATGCATGTGCGTCGAAGTCGTTAGGCTTCGTAATGGTAAACCCCGCAAACAAGATGAGTACGGCGATGGTGACGAGGATAACCCATTTTTTCATGTCGATGTCTCCATATAATAAGTGGTGGAGCGGGTGATGGGAATCGAACCCACACAGCTGGCTTGGGAAGCCAGAACTCTGCCACTAAGCTACACCCGCACACCAATATATTAACATAAATACTCGACTACAAAAAGATTTTTTTAAAAGTAATAGGCATCGACGATTTCACCCGCTTCATAGGACCTTTTTTCGTGTGGAATCATCACATAACCGTTAGAATTAACCAATAGTGTGATCATGCCCGATTTTCCTGAAGTCGGTACCGCAACCCATTCGCCTTCCCTATTTTCAATATGAACCATTTGGAAGGTATCTCGTCCCTTTGCGCCGTAAATCGCTCTCGTCAGTTTTACTGGGATCGCATGCGACAGTGGCACCTGATAGCCCCAAGTTTTGAGGATTTGCTTAGCCAGTAGTTCAAAGACGACGATGGCTGATACTGGATGCCCAGGTAGCCCTATCACAGGTTTATCGCCATGTTTGGCGAGAATCGTCGGTTTTCCTGGTTTAATGGCCATGCCTGCCAGTAAAACACCTTGATCGCAAACGTCATCGAGAAGCTCCTGCGTATAGTCTTTTTCTCCGACTGAGCTTCCACCAGAAATCAGCACGAGGTCAGCCATCTCTATAGCTTCTTTTATTTGAGAACGCAATACCTCTTGATCATCGGGTAGTACGCCCTTAAGCAGCACTTTAAAACCTAGCCTCTGAGCGCTGGCCGCTAAAGTGTAGGTGTTGATTTCTCGAATCTGACCTAACGCTAAAGGTGCTGATGAGGTTACCAGCTCATCACCTGTGGAAAGAATCACGACAGTTGGGCTACTGAGCACCTCCACCTCGTAAACACCTAATGAGGCAAAAGCACCGATTTCATGCACACCTATAACCCTACCAGCATCAAGCACCATTTTCCCGATGCTCATGTCTGAGCCGCGTTCGATGATGTTTTCACGTTCGGTTACACCTTTATTAATCGCGACCCGTCCATCTTCTAAAACTTCCGTGTCTTCAATCATGACCATGGTGTCGGCACCTTCAGGAAGCATCCCGCCAGTTGGGACATACATGCATTCTCCTTCACGGATGACGGCATCGGTTTCTTTTCCCATTTGTGCTTTTCCCACGAGTTTAAAGGTGGTTGGGGTACTAAAAAACTTGACAGCATAACCATCCACTGTGGACTTTGCAAATTCAGGAACATTCTCATGACTTACTAATGGACGGCTTAAAACCCTACCAAAAGAAGCTTCAAGTGGCACCATTTCACCAGCTTTAGGTCTTTTGCTAAACGTCTTTTCTATAAGCGCCAGTACATGATCGATGGGATTGAGGGCTAAATTTTGTTTCATGAGACACTCCTTAAATCCGGTTAAATTTAACGGCTAAGAAATCCACCGCTTCGTCCGTATTTTACGGCTTGAACTTCGGCCATAATAGCCACGGCGATTTCCTCAGGCGTTTCGCCACCGATATCGAGACCGATCGGGGCATAGACAGCTTTTAGTTTCTCCTCAGAAATTCCCTCTTTCATCAGTTCTCCATAGCAATGTCTAATTTTATTTTGACTTCCAATCATGCCGATATAGCGTACATTTGAATGAATCACCTCACGAAGTGATTCCATGTCATATAAATGACCATGCGTCACGATGACGACACTTGTGTTCTGATCCAGGTTGATTTCTGGTTTTGAGCCCACTTCCCAGCAAACCAACTGATCCGCATAGGGGAAGCGCTCTTTTGAACAGTACTCAGGACGATGATCGACGATGGTCAGATGATACCCGAGCATCGGTGCTACTTTTGAAAGCTCAAGTCCGATGTGGCCACCACCAAAAACAACCAAACGGTCTTTAACGGCAAAGGTTTTAACGAACACCTCCATCGCACCACCACAGGCCATGCCTAAGGAATGCTCAGAGTCCTTAAGCGTCAGCTCGTATTGGAACGATTTCGAACTGTTTTCTTTAATACAAATGGCGGCATCAGCCTTAGCGGTTTCCTCAATTTTTCCACCGCCGATTGTTCCCTCGATCAGTTGCCCGTTTTTATCCACGAGCATCATACTTCCCACATCACGTGGGCTACTCCCCAGAGCGTTTGTTACTGTGACCAATGCCACTTCTACGCCTGCACTTAGGCACTCTGTTAGTTTTTTTAGTACTTTCTCTTCCATCATGGCCTCCTATGCATTAAAGGGGTGTCCTAAAGGACACCCTTCTCATAAAGGTCTTCAATCTCAGCTTCAGAATATCCAAAGAATCGCTGTAAAATTTCAGTGGTGTGCTGTCCAAGAACTGGCGCAGGTGCAACAACTGCCCCAGGTGTTTCAGATAACTTGATGGCAACACCCGGCATTTTTAATTTACCTGCAATTGGATGCTCTACTTCCACGATCATCTCACGCGCTTTCACTTGCTCATCTTCTAAAACCGCGTCGATATAATTAATCGGTCCATTAGGCACTCCATTATCATCAAGGATTTTCATCCATTCTTCTGTGGTTTTACCCATCATCTTTTCAGCGATTAATGGACGTAATTCATCATAATTTTTATTTCTGTCAGGATTTTTTGCGAACTTAGGATCTTCGATTAATGCATCAAGACCCGTTACTTGGCAATAACGCTTCCAGATTTGATCGTTACCAACTGCAACGACGATTTTGCCGTTTGAAGTTTCAAACGGTTCAAACGGAACGATAGAGGTATGTCGATTACCTGCAGGTCTAGGCACTTCACCTGTCACCACATATCGGGCGATGGCATTTTCAAGCATCGCTACCTGGCAGTCGAGCATGGCCACATCGACCTTTTGGCCTACGCCTGTGACATTTCTGTGATTAAGGGCAGCGAGGGTTCCAATCGCTGTAAAAAGGCCCGCACCGATATCGCCGATAGATGGACCTACTCGTGTCGGTTCGCCATCCTTTTCACCGGTAATACTCATGATACCGCCCATCGCTTGAACCACGCCATCGTAAGCTGGTCTTAAGCTATAGGGCCCTGTGTGGCCAAATCCTGAAGCGGCCGCATAGATAATTTTAGGGTTGATTTCTTTTAGAACATCATAGCCTATACCGAGTTTTTCCATGGTGCCTGGGCGGTAATTTTCTACGATGATGTCTACTTTCTTAACAAACTCTTTTAAGATTTTTTTACCTTCATCTGTCTTTAAGTTGAGCGTGATACTTTGCTTATTTCTGTTTAAGCTCATGAAGTATGCGCTTTCACCGTGCTGATACGGTCCAAAATGTCTAGAGTCATCGCCGATTGTAGGCGTTTCTACTTTTATGACTTCTGCACCCAGGTCTCCTAACATCATGGTACAGTAAGGTCCTGCAAGTACACGTGTCAAATCTAATACCTTAATGCCTTGTAGTGGTCCCATGAATCAATCTCCTCCATCTAATGATATCCTGTAATATGATTTCCTGTAAAAAAAGCTTACCCACAAGAACCCATCGGTTCCCATGGGTAAGCATGCCCATTACAATTTTAGTGAATTAAGGATTATGCTTCCTCTACGAAAGCGACGATACGGCAGAATGCAGACTCACCACCTTGGAATTTCCAAGGGAAGCAGCCGATTACACAACGCTTGTTGAGGACTTCATCGATTTGGCCACCAACGTTTTCTGCGTGGATGATTTCACCGTATTTCTGGTGGAACATTTGGATGTGCATTGCTTGGTATTGCTCTGGCCATGGATAAACTTCGTTTAAAGTCTTACCATAACGCTTTTGGAATGCTTCGTCGCAAGCTTTCGCCTCGCCTGGCTCCCAATCTCTAATCTTCGTGTTCATCGGGTGGTCTGCTGAACCACAGTCAACGCCGATCCACTTGATTTCAAGCTCTTGAGCCCATTTCATGAAATCGAGTGATGGACCAGGGTGTCTAAGCATATATCTTCTTTCATCAGCTTCTGGTTGATCCCAGCCATATTTGTGGTAGCCAGTGTTGATGATAAGGATGTCGCCTTTTTTAACTTCTACTCTATCCATGATGTCTTGTGGTGTATAGATACCCCAATCTTCTGCTTTATCAGAAAGGTCTACGACTACGCCAGGTCCGCAAAGTTTCTCAAGTTCAAGAGAAGCGATATCTCTACCAGCAGTATCGAAGTGTAATGGACCATCAAGATGTGTTCCTAAATGGTTAGAAGCTGTGATGATTTGACCATTGGCACCGTTTGGAGAAAGACGTTTGAAGAATTTCACTTGAAGTGGCTCGTATGTTGGCCATGGTGGAGTTAAGTGGCTTGTGTTTTGTGATAAGTCATACATTTTTACATTTTTCCAGAAATTCATAAAATCCTCCTATAAATTATCATTTTTTAGTATGAGATCAGTTATTCACTGTAATCTGTCAGTTATAATATACCCTCTTGTTCCATTTTAATCACAAATGCTTCTAATGCGTCTTCAAAGCATTTCATCGGAGGTCTAACGAGACCAGCACCTACTTGGCCCACACCTGCATTTTTATGTGCAATGCCTGTATTGATGATCGGAAGAATTTGTGTTTCCACAACCTTACGGATATCGATACCGGTTGGTGTTCCTCTGAAGTTCAGAACTGGAATCTTATAGGCGATGTTTTCTGCTTCTGTGATTTCATACATCATGGTTGAATAGTTTACCGCATCTGCTGGTGTTCCACCGACGAACTGAACGATCGCCGGTGCTGCTGCCATGGCAAAGCCACCAATTCCTGATGTTTCAGTGATAACTGAATCGCCGATGTCTGGGTTTCCATCTTCTTTTGTATAGCCTGGGAAGAAAAGGCCGTCGATGATTTCAGCTGGTCCAGTAAACCATCTATCACCAAGCGCTGATACTCTGATACCGAAATCTGTACCATTTCTCGCCATACCGTACACGATGGTCGAGTAAGGGATATTCGCTGCTGGATCAAGCGCACTTTTCGCAGCTGGCATCGTCAGGTTTAAGAAGAAGTGATCGTTTGAATTTAAGAATTTTAAAACGTCAATTTTATCTTCATTTGAATATGAGGTCATGACGATGTAAGGTGCAATTTCTCTAATGAGCAGCGAAGTACCTGCTTTATTTCTGTTATGGCCTTCATCGCCCATTTGAATCACTTGTGCAATCATGGTCTTAAGGTCGATAGGACCGTGAAGTGCTAAAGCTTCTTTCAAAACTGGTCCGAGGATAGAAGCCATCCACTTGAGACGTGTGGTAACTTCTTCACCGAACGCGCCAAATCTTAACACTTTTCCTAAGCCTTCGTTTAATGTACAGTATGTTCTGTTTCCGAAGGTTTCGTTTTCCACGATCCACACTGGCATGCTCGCCGTAACGACGCCGGCCATAGGACCTACCGCATTATGATGGTGGCATGAATCAAATGTGATTTCTCCTGATGTAGCCAATTTAATCGCTTCAGCTTCGTCAGCTGCGAGGCCTTCATAAATTAAACCACCGATGATTGCGCCACGTAATGGTCCGCTCATTCTATCCCATGTAATTGGAGGGCCTGCATGAAGGATTGTTTTTTTCGTCATTCCAGGTATATCATTTAATGCAACACCGATTCCAACTACTTTTGGTTGTGCCTTCTGAATTCTGTCAACAGCTTCAGCATTGGCCTTATTTATCAACTCTTGCACGTGATCATCTCCTCTACTTTTTAGTATTTAAACGCTTGAGTAATGCTAGCATTTTTGGATTTCCACCAGCTCTTGGTCTCCAGTTCATGTGAATGGTTTCAACCTTTTGAGCCTTTAAGTCATTATAAAAAGATTCCAGACCCATGTTAACCACTTTGAGGTCTTGTTTGAAAAGTTCATTAATACGACTCATCTTAAGCCTCCTTCTGTGCAAGGGCATGCATCATTTTACCCACGAGTCGAACGGCTTGTGCATTAGACGGCATTACGATGACGCCTTCCGCTTCAAGCTGTTCCTTTGATGATTCAAAGCCTTGAGGATCGCCTGATGTACCTGTGATCGATGCGACGTATACCACTGGTGCACCTACTTTAGCTTTAAGCTTGCGTACAGAATCAGCCACTTCCCCAGCAGGATTTTCATGTGAGCCATAACCGATAACCACGTCCATGAGAACGATAGCCGTACTTTCATCGATGTCTTTAAGCATTCTTTCAGTACGAGTAGAAGGATCGATCATCGGGTGAGGTCTTCCCACCGTAAACTGGTCTTCACCGAGATCTAAACACGTATGTTTTCCAGTTACATTCAGATTTTCGAGTTCATACTCTGGAGAGAGTGGGATGTTTGAATAGATGCCACCAAATTGGTTACCCAGTAATTTCATGGCTTCGTCAGCAAGTGTACCACCTGTATATAGGCCTCTTAGGAATTTTTGTGATGGTTTTAATGGTGAAATCGCCTGACTCACGATTTTAGAAACCTCTGAATCACTCATTTCAAATCCAGCGAAGTCATCAGCTGATTTTCCGTTTGCAGCAGCCACAGCTTTATAAGCAGTATCTTCCAGCGAGATACATGCAATTGCACCTGCTTTTCGAATCATTTCTAAATCGCCACCGATAAAATCCACAACAACCGGTTTAGAAGTTTCACTTACTTTTTTAAGAATCTTCTCTGCCACTTCTGGTGCTGGTGGCTTAGAAATCAGAACAATTACTTTTGTTTCAGGATCTGCGATAAGGGCATCAAATGATTGAAGCATCATCAAACCACCGATATCAGACTTCAGGTCTCTACCACCGGTACCGATGACTTGAGAAACCCCCGACCCCAGGCGATCAATCAAAGATGTCACTTCTTGTGTACCCGTTCCTGAAGCACCAATCACACCGATAGGTCCTCGTTTAACCACATTGGCAAATGCAAGTGCGATACCGTTGATAATGGCCGTACCACAGTCTGGTCCCATCATTAGGAGACCTCTATCAACTGCCTTCTGCTTTAACTTTTTCTCGGCTTCAACTGACACGTTATCAGAAAACAACATGACATGGATGTTTTCTTCTAGCAAACGATCCACTTCATCCTCTGCATACTGTCCAGCAATTGAAACAACTGCAAGGTTTAACTCTGGAATCATTCCCTTTGCTGCGCTAAGTGTCACTGGACGGTACACGCTATCCCCAGACGCCTTTTTCTGCGTCAACAGTCTAGCCACCGTCTCTACCACCTCTGCCATCACTTGTTCATCTGAAACTTCAGCAGCGATAAAAAAATCGTTTGGTGATAAGCCGTCAATCGCTTCACCGCCGAGTCCGAGATTTGATGACAATTCCTTGTTCAGCTCCGTGCCCATTCCTACGAGCACTTCAGTAACACCTTCAATTTGCTTGATTTCTTTAGAAATCAACATCAAAGTGACTGAATCGTAGTAGGCATTTTTTCGGATGTCATAAAGAACCATTTTTAAAGCCTCCTTATCGATTAAACGCTCGACTCAATAGGATTCTCTGTGCGCAATAAATGCCAAACAGAAAATCAGTACCGGAAGATGCGCCATTATTGATTACTGCAATTGCTTTTTCTCTCACATGATCGCCACAATCGCTATAAATGGTTTCGATCAAGTTTCGATGTGCTGATGCGATTCTACCCTTTGAAGCATTTTTAAGCATGGCTTCACTGACCGTCGTCGTCTTAGAAATACAGGAATTATATATTTGCTCTGTCATTTCGCGAATTCGTGTTTGGTCTTGCTTATTGATGGTGGATTCCAGATACAGTGTAATCATCATCCCCATTAAAAAATCATCCGAAGATGGTGTTAGCCCAGGACCAAAACCCACAAATCTAGGTAGAATGTTCGATAGCATTTCATACTCTTTATTTTTAAGGTGATTAACAAGTGTGATAAATACTTCTTCAATAAACTCTGTATACGTGTTATTTTTTGGAAGATTCATATGAGAGGGTTCAACCTGCAGCTGTTTTTCGAGAACTTTAATCAGTGGCAATAACCCACCATTATCTCCATTTATCAGCAACGCTTCTCTTATGATATCTGCACATTCTATAAAGATACGAGAATCGAATTTCAAAGCACTGGTCTCAAAATCCGCTTGCCATATGTCTGCCGATATGAACTCCAATTGCCAGTTGAGACGTTTGAAAGAAATTTTGCTGTCCGTTACCATAACGATGTCATCTGATACCATTTTCTTAACGACTGAACGGTTGAAGGGAGCTTGCAACGTCATCGGTGCCATCATTTTATTCTCAGAAATCAAAGTGATAAGTTCACCTTGATGATCGATTAAATTGATCACATCTTTGAAGATGGAATGCACCCTTGCTTCAAAAGGTGCTGAATCGGTCAGATAATTTTTTAAGTCTGACGCAATCATTTTTACGTGCATAGGCTCTCCTTACTTTTGGGCATCCAGTTTAATAACATCTAATATTTTTAGTGCAATGTGGACATTTAGCGACACATTTTGATCACTTAAGTCAATATTGCCAATCTCTTTGATACGTTGCATACGGTAAATGACGGTGTTGTAATGCGTAAACATCTCTTCAGAGACCTTTTTTAAGTTACAGCCACATTTATAGTACATCTTTAGAGTGTTTAGTAGTTCCGCATCCTTTTCGCGGTCATACTTCACGATATCTCCTAAAATTTCCATGAAAAACTGGACCAGTTCTGGTTGGATCGTTTCATTTGAAAGTATTCGATAGATGCCTAAATCGTCAAAGTGAAGCATGCGTTCCTTTTGATTACCAAGGGATAATTTTTGAATGGCCCGCTCTGCTTCAAGCCTACTTTTATAGAGTGAATGAATTTCTTTGTACACTCGCCCCATACCTACCAGTAGCTTAGACTCTAATCCCTCTAACTTGGCAAAGTTGACGAAATCTTTAGTGAACTGAATCATTTCACCTTTTACAAGCTCTTGGTTCATAAATGGATCAAATCCGATCATAAAAATCACGCGGTCGCTTTTGTTACCGTAGATCAGTTCACCTTTATGATAGCGCTGCATGCGTTCGACGACACTCACCAATTTGGCGTTCATTTGCTTAATAATCTGTGAATTATTAGGCGTCATTCGCACTTCTGTGGCGTTGTCTTGAACTTTCGCTAAAACCACACCATAGGCCTTCGTTTTATTGAATTCGAAGTAATTTAATTTTTCGATAGCCCTGATTCGATGACTTTCTTGATCTGATAAGAGCTCCTCGATAAATTCAATTTTGTGTTTATTTTCATTTTCATAAATAGATAATTTTTTTGCAGAGTGCAGGGCGATTAGTGACGCCGCTGCTTCAATCATAAAAAGTGTCTTTTCTGCTACTTTCTCATCAATATTCCAGATAATTACATGTCCATAGAGGACATCTCCTGAATAAATGGGAATCATCAATCGTTTGACTTCGATATCAAAGATGACATCTGTATACGCTTCAATTCCTTGACTCTGATAAACCCTTTTAAATTTACCTTGCTTTGTCGTACGCATGGATTCGATCAAATCGGTAAGTGCAATCTCTAGTCCAGGCTCACATACCAAGGTATATTCTTTAAACAGTTCTTCCGTAATTGCCACAGGTGCATCCACCACTTGATGGATCATGGTGGCAATTTCTTGAAGGTCACCACCTTTTAGCATGATTTCCTTAAGGCGATTATTAAACTGGTCGATTTGAACGAGTAAACTGGCTTGATTGTTTACGATCGTCGTGAGTACCGCCGTTATTAAATCGCTAAACGAAACCTCCTGAGGAATGGAAATAATGGGAAATCCCAATTTGTTTGATAATTCGATAACAGATGCAGGCAACTCTTCGATATAGCGTTTCATCTTAATCGCCATTCCCACGACGCCAATACTGTTCATCTTCGGAATCATTTCTCCTAAACGCTCAACATTGTCCTTTATGGAATACGCTGTCGTCATAAGAAACTCTCCAGGTTGTAGCCAGGGCATAATGTCTGGAACTTCCATAACGTTTACTTTCGTTACGCTACGGTTAAGTCCATTAAATCCGCTGATCACTTCGCAGCCCTTAAATACATCGAGCGCGATGACTTCACTTAGTTGAACTCCCATCTTATTCTGCATGGCAACCTCCTAATAACATTATACTTAATTTTCCGTAAAATATTCACGTTTCTTTTTGTTATTAGGATACAATAAAAACCGAAGTTAATCAACGAATCATTGTGTTTTAAAAACAAACAGTGCCAGTAATAAATTACTGGCACTGAGGGTTAACGGGAAGTTTGTTTTATTCTGGTAATACGACGTTTAATAAGATACCAATGATTGCTGCAAGCGCCATACCTTCAAGGCTAAGTGACAGTGCGCCGATAGTGATCGGAAGTACTGCGCCACCTAAACCTAAAACAAGGATAACAGCAGCGATAATAAGGTTTCTAGACTTTGTAAAGTCAACTTGGTTTTCAACGAGTGTTCTAGCGCCGATCGATGCAATCATACCGAAGAGTACGATTGAGATACCGCCGATGATTGCTGTTGGAATCGTAGAAATTAATGAACCGAGTTTAGGGATAACACCAAGTAACATCGCAAATACTGCAGCGAGTTGCATGATTTTAGGATCCCATGCTTTAGTAAGCGCAAGTACACCTGTATTCTCAGAATAAGTAGTATTTGCTGGTCCACCGAACATCGCAGAAACTGATGTCGCGATACCATCGCCCATTAATGTTCTTACGAGACCTGGTGATTTTAAGAAGTCTTTTTTAACAGTTGCACCGATGGCGATTACGTCACCGATATGCTCAACCATCGTAGCAAGTGCGATAGGCGCAACAACTAAGATGGCTTCAAGGTTAAATTTTGCAAGTGAGAAACCAGGCATACCCACCCAACCAGCTTCTTGAACAGCAGTAAAGTCAACTTTACCGAGTACAACAGCGATAAGGTAAGTCGTAATCAAACCAATGATAACTGGAATGATTTGTAAGAACCCTTTTGCAAATACGCTGACCGCTGTTACCACACAGAATGCGATTACTGCTAATAGCCAGTCGGAGGACGCCATGCTTACTGCAGTTGGCGCAAGTTTAAGACCGATAACAATGATGATCGGACCAGTTACAATTGGTGGGAAAAACTTGACGACTTTTTCAGTACCGAAAATTTTAATAAGTGCAGCGAGAATCAAATAAATTAAACCTGCTACGACGATACCACCACGCGCATACTCGAGACCATGTGTTTCAGCAACTGCTAAAATCGGTGCGATAAATGCGAATGAAGAGCCTAAGAATGCAGGTACTTGACCTTTAGTGATCAAGTGGAAAAGAATTGTACCAACGCCTGCTAAGAATAATGAAGCCGATACGTTTAAACCTGTGATGATCGGAACGAGTACTGTTGCACCGAACATTGTGAATGTGTGTTGAAGCCCCAATGTTAAAAATTTACCCTTGCTTAACTGGGTAACGTCTTGGATTGCATGATCATTAACTGCCATAAAAACCCTCCCCTATTTTGTTCTTCTCCGTTAACCTAATTTCTTTATTTTAGCGAACCCATGCCTAAACATGAGAAACACTCGCTAACGCGGTTTGCATTTCATCTTCTTATTATATTATAAACTTTTGTAATATGAAATCTCATTATTGTAATAGACTAAATATTTATCATTTCGTAATATTTTATTTGGTGCTAGGCACTAATAGGTTCAGCCGATTCTTGGCATGCGATTTATTTTCGAATCGATTGATTATTTTGTATCCGTTCTTGTGCAAGGTTTACAGCCTTTTGGATGCCTTCGTAACCGGTACATCTGCACAAATTACTGCTTAACCAATCATTTTTTACTGATTCATCAGCTTCAGGATGGGATTCTAGAAGTGCATAGGTGTTCATAATAAACCCTGCCGTGCAATAACCGCACTGAAAACCGCCCATTTCGTGATAGGCCTTTTGGACTTCTGTATCTTTAAGGCCTTCAACTGTGATCACCTTCTTACCGATGGCTTCGACGGCCAATACCAGGCATGACTTAACTGGTATCCCCTCTATCAACACGGTACACGCACCACAATCACCATTTTCACAGCCACCTTTTGGTCCCATGACCCCCGCCTGCTCTCTCAAAACTCTAAGCAGCGTATCACCTGGTCGCAATACAACTGGGAACTCTTCTCCATTTACATGGAGTAACGCTTCACTTAATCCGTGTATGACGATCATGAGATCACCTCCAGCCATTCAGTTAGTGCACTTTTCAGTAGATGGTTTCTATAGTCTGCAGAGCAACGGTCGTCTGATTTTGCCTGACCATTGAAAGTTTCCATAAGTGCCTCAGGTAACTGCCCAATCGAATTGAACTTCGCAATCGGCATCGTCGTATATACAGGGAAACTGGCGAAACCAGACAGTCCAACTGTAACGATTTCGTCGTTTGCCATCACCACCAAGTGAACAGTGGGATAATCTACGCCGATGGATTCAGTAAACCGTTTGTGGAAAGCCCATTTAGGATGACGTTTCGGGAGTACGATCTGATAAAGCAATGCGTTATTCGTTAAGAGCATACGTTTATCAAAAACTTCGCTAAGTTTTTTTCTGATGCGCTGCCCATTTTGAAGAAGAACAACTTCAGCGTCCATTCCGATTAAAGGCAATACGGCTTCCCTGTAAGGTAATCTGCCACATAGATTACCACCGATGGTCAAAACGTTACGAATCGTACGGTCAGCTATTTTCGCACAGACTCTAGCAAGTAAGCTTTCAGGCATCTGATCGATAATGACATTAAGCGGGACAGCAGCACCGATGATATATTCATCGCTCATTTCAGTGACCTGTGTCAACTCATGTATGCCCTTTATATCGATCAATGCATTGGTTTGTAATTTGTTTTGGCGAAGCGCAGATACAATTTCAGTACCTCCAGAATAATAAGTAAACCTATCACCTTTTTCGGTCAACGCTGTCACACACTGACTAAGCTCTTCTACCGATTCAGGTTTATAGTAGACTAAATCCGCTGTTATAATCATCGTTTGACCTCCTGCGCTTTTTTCCAAAGGCGTTCTGGTGTTATGGGGATTTGACTGACTGTGTTACCTGCTACGCGCGATAATGCATTGGCGATAGCGCCTGGCATACCGATGACCGACTGTTCACCAAGTCCTCTGGCACCGAATGGACCATCATACTGAGGCGACTCTAAGAACTCCACTTCATATTTTGGGGCTTCTGTCATCCGCATGATTTTATAATCGCGAAGACTGTCGTTGCTGATTTGTCCTCGGGTGTTCCATTTAAAACCTTCAAAAACGGTATACCCGATACCCATGGCCATCCCGCCGATGATTTGACCTCGGGCCATCTCGGGATTCACAACCTTCCCCACGTCAATACAACAAACAGCCTTGTTTATTTTATAGTGATAGGTTCTCAGATCCACTTCAATTTCCACACCTTCAGCACCCAAAGTCCATTCTAAATCAGGATGTCCTTCGCCAGTGAGCGAATCAATATCGGTGAGTCCTTTTGCGATATATTTGCCCACGCCGATCACCTGTCCTCTAATGGCATTGCCGTTTGGATACACATAGCCTAGTGCGATCTGTGACATGGATAGGCCATGCTCCGGTTCATCCTCCACAAACACGCGTCCATCAGCCACGACGAGATCACGCGGTGGTACTCGTAATACCTCAGATGCCGTTTGTTTAAACTGAGCAATCGCGTCTTCACAAGCTTCAATCAAAGCGACGCCTGCCATCATGAGTCCTCTACTGGCAGCTGTCGCCCAATCACTAGGTGAGATTCGCGTATTGACTTCAAGCTCAACGTGAATTTTATCTAGAGGTAGCTTAAACATCTCTGCCGCAATTTGAGTGAGTCCCGTTTTCGTTCCCTGACCGATTTCCACCACACCTGTGTGCACGTTTACGCTTCCATCGGCGTTAAAGGTGACGATGGCACCTGCATCGGTATTCGTCGGCATAGCCGGCGCTTTCCATAGGCCACTGATACCTTTAGTGAGGACGCGGTGCTCATCAAGTTTGATAACTTCACCGATATTGCCACCTAGGAGCGCTTCTACGCGTAGTAAACAGGTTTCTAGATCACCCGTACTCCTGTTGAGCTTACTTTGCCCTGGCGTCGTATCTCCAGGTTTAATGGCGTTAATCCGCCTAAACATAGCTGGGTCCATGTTTAGCGATTTAGCTAATAGCTCCATCCCACTCTCTATGGCGAAGCCCATTTCTATATGACCAAATCCCCTATATGCGGTTGCAAATGGTAGATTCGTATAAACACAAAGCGAATCACATGAGACATTATCAACGCGGTAAGGTCCCGTACATGAAATGGCAGCCGCACGACTTACATTGACAGCATAATCTGCATAGCCACCACTATTAAAGGCATAGTAAAGGTCCATAGCCGTTAGCTTCCCTTCAGCATCGGCACCCATCTTCACTTTTGCCGATAAACCGATGTGCCCTGGAGACGTTACCAAATCCTCTTCCCTGCTATTTACTAGCTTAACGGTTCGTCCACCCACTTTTTTAGAGAGGATATAGGCGAGTCCCTCCAGCTGGATGCCCGCTTTACCACCAAATCCACCGCCCACCAGTGGTGCTTTAACCACGAGTTTGCCAGGATCGATTTTAAAAAAGGTGCTCATAAGTCCCTTCACTACAAATGGCGCTTGTGTACTGGAGGTAATCAAGATATCACCTGACGATTTAATTTCTGCGATGGCGATGCGTGGTTCCATGGCCACGTGATCACCTGGTGGAATATGAACCTCCGTTTCGATGATATGCGTCGCATTTTTAAAACCAACTTCGATATCGCCTTTTCTGATGCGCGTACGATTGGCGATATTCGTGCCTGGCTCTGGATGGATGGGCGGAATATGACTGTAATCTGCCATGTGCTCATGAATAACGGGTGCACCCTCTGCTAATGCTTCTACCGGTGATAATACAGGTTTTAATACTTCATACTCAACCTTAATGAGATCACGGGCTTTACAGGCTTGACGATACGTGCTCGCCACGACGGCTGCTACGACTTCACCATAATAACGAACCACCTCTCTCGCGATGGGTGGTTTGTCACATAAATAGAGACCAAGATTTTGATTAAAATCCTCTCCCGTTATAACGGCTTTTACGCCCGGTTGTTTTAGTGCTTCAGAATAATCGATTTTAATGATGCGCGCATAAGCATGTGGGCTCGTTTTTAAAGCGCCATGTAGCATGTGCGCAGAGTGATCATCGTTTGCATAACGAATACTGCCCCTTACTTTATCCGGGCCTTCTTTTCTCAGTGGTGATTTACCGATTTGCTGCATCTCATTCATAATTCCTCCTGAATTATCTATGACTTGCGTATCGACCTCTAAACTTACTGATATCATCTAAACTCAATCCCATTTGAATGATGCCTGGCTCATCAGTCCTAGCAAGACCGACGAATTTGAACACCTTGCCATCGATGTCACGGACCATCATGGCTTGCGCGACGCGATGCTTAGGATTTTTTAAGATAGCATAAAATGGATAGGCTTGTGTTTCAGGATTATCCTCAATGGTGAATCCAATCCCCATGGGGTTATTAGATAAAACGGTGACACCCTTCCCGTTGGTGATGTAGAACTCAGAAATCCCCGTCTGTTTAGAAAATTCCACTAAAAAGGCGTTATCGATTTTTTTGCCCTTCATAATCGCTGCTAAATGTTCGCCGGTTTCAAACAACTCCACATTTAAAGCATCATCAAACTTCTTAACGAAAGCGTTAAGCTTGTTCGATACGCCTTTGATCGTCTGCGCGAGCACTGCATTATCCCGCGTTTTATGACGATGAACTTCTACATCTCTTCCCGCTTCTTCTGTGGCGCGTTCAGACTCGGCAGCGATACCAGCCAGTTTGTCCACGTTGCTGGCGAGTGTTTCTGTCGCCAGTAATTGCTCGTTGATGCTCAGCGTTATATTTTTGATAAATGAAAGCATGCCTTCGGCACCTTTCACCATGTCATTAAGATTTTCGACCGCTTGAGTGTTCGCATTTTTAAGTGCTGTGGTCGTCTCCACACTGGCGTTGATTTCATTAACCACAGATCCCATGGAAAGCGCAACCTCGCGGATGCGTCCTTGAATATCCGTGGCAAGCCTTGAGCTTTCATCAGCTAGCTTCGTTACTTCGTTAGCAACGACAGCAAAACCTCTACCCGCTTCACCAGCACGCGCGGATTCGATGGAAGCATTAAGCGCTAGAAGATTGGTCTGCTCTGAAATTTTAGTAATGCCTGACGTCATGTTTTGAATCATTTCAAACAATTGTTCAAGCTGAATGACTTGATTCATGGCATTCGATAGCTTATCGGAAATCACATCGATGCCGTCTAGTGCTTCTAAAATCGTGCTACGACCTGTTTGGATCGTTCTTAGCGTTTCTTCAGTCACTTGCATATAATCCTGACTGTCATTGGCCATTTGATCGTTTGCACTTTGAAGCTCCTCTGAAACAGACGCGTTCTCCATGGATGCCCCGGCGATATCGTGCGAGTGATGCTTGATGGTGCGAATTTGCTCCTCGATCATCGTCATATGCTTGAGTGAATCATCTGAATTTGACTGTAGCATATGAGATTGCTTTGCAAGGTCCAGCTCTGACTGTAGCATGTTAAAAAGCCAATCCTTCATGGTCTTTTGAAGCTTCATGATCGCTGATTCAAGTTCACGACTTCTTCCACTAACCAATTTCTGATCGCATTCAGCTAAGAAATTTCCCTGTGCATATTTCTCCAGTAACACTTTTAAAGCCCCATCATCCTTCCTCTGACGCCTATTGATGAACACTAGTACGCCAATCCAAAACAATGATGCACAAACCACACCTAATATCAGCATAAAACCTCCCCTTATTTATCCTGCTAAAACCCTCTCGGTATCATACGCACCGCTTCTATGGACTCATACCCAAAAGCGATTTCAATTAACGTCTCTTCAGTGAAAGGACGCCCTAAAATTTCAAGCCCTATCGGCACACCTATCGGCGCTTCCTCACTTGGCTCAGAAAAACCTGCTGGTACACAGATGGATGGATAGCCCGTCACACTGCTTAGTACGCCATTTCGCTCTAGCTGTGAGCTCCCAGCCTTACACACCAACTGCTTTTGGTGAGGATAAACCATCGCTACGATGCCTTCTCTCTTAAAGATTTCATCCAAATGATTTCTCACGTCTTCTTGAGAGGCGATTCTTTTTTGGTAAGCCTCAGTTGATGTTGACAATGTCAGCGCTTCTTCGATATTTGATCTCACGCCTGGATGTGTTAAACCACTATCATAAATAGCTTGCATATCACGATATGGCATATGCGCTGGCAGTGTCTGTAAATACTGATTGAGATGGTCCTTAAAATCGTGTAGATGAACACTGACTTCTTTTACCAGATGGCCTGTGTCGATGGCATCCTCCAAGTAGATAATTTCAGCCCCAGCATGCTTCATCTTTTCGATAGCGTGATTTACAGCGCGGTTGGTTGAATCATGCCACGCTTCAGCGCCAAATAGTGATTTTAAAATGCCAATGCGCTTTCCACTTAAACCATTTGGATCAAGGTGCTTCGTATAATCGTCGATTTTATAATCATTTTGTCCTTTGGTAATCGGGTCTTCTGGATCGTAGCCTTTCATAATTTCCAGCGCAATCGCTGCATCTGCAACAGTACGCGTGAGTGGCCCTGCTGTATCCTGTGTATAAGAATAAGGCACGATGCCACTGCGGCTTAAGAGTCCTAAGGTAGGTCGGATGCCAACTAAGTTGTTAGCAGATGCCGGTGAGCGAACCGAGTTGATGGTGTCTGTTCCAAGTCCCAGTAACGCATAATCTGCCGCCATGCCAGCGCCTGTTCCGCCACTTGATCCACCTGGCGTTCTGGTGAGGTCGTAAGGGTTATAGGATTGTCCTAAAACAGAGCTGACCGTTTCTCCCCAGATGGCAAATTCGTGTAGATTTGCTTTCGCCACGACGATTCCACCCGATTTTAGAATTTTATCTAAAATAAATGCATCCTTCTCTGGAATAAAACCTTTGAGTGTCATGCTTCCCGCTGTGGTTTCCATGCCTGCTGTTTCAAAGTTGTCTTTGACCAGCACAGGTACACCATGTAGCGGACCGATGAGCCCTTTCTCTTTTAATAGCAAATCCATTTTTTCTGCTTCTTCAAGGGCATTTGGGTTGATCATGATCACAGCCTTAATTTGATCATCAAATGTTGCGATACGATCCAAGTAGTACTGCGTTAATGCCTTGCACGTTATCGTTCCTTCCAACAATGCTTTATGGTATTTTTCAATCGTCATTTCACGACAACTCATCTCAGTCATGATATCCTCCTAAATAATGCGCTTTTATGTTAAGTGCACATAGTTCTTCTATATACCATATTACACTAATTTAACAAAACTTCGTTATAAAAATCAACCCTTTTAACTTCAAATATTTGTTATAACATTACAACCACGAAAAAAGCCCTAATGAAGTGGATTGCTTCACTAGGACTTTTTTAATATTACGAGCACTTTACTAGAAGTTCACCACGTTCGCTGGTGGAAAAACGACGATTAAGAGCATTTTAAATCTTTCTTTTGCTAAAAGTGCATGTGGAACACCTGCTGGCATTACGATGGTTTCTCCAGCCTTAACATTAAAGACGTCTTCACCTATCGTGATTTCAGAAACGCCATCCAGTATATAGACCATGGCATCACCATGCGATGCATGTGAGCTGATTTCCTCGTTTTGGTCAAATGCGAAAAGCGTCATGTTCATATGCTTATTTTGGGCGAGTGTTCTGCTGACCACTTGGCCGTCTTGGTAATTAACTAAATTAACCATTTCTAAAGGGGTTGAAAAATCGATATTTTTAATCATTTGGCTCATGTTTTCCTCCATAGGGTTTATTATTCATACGACTCTTATAAGTTTAATATACCCTATAGTGGCCAATTAATCCGTCACAATGGTTACTTTTTACAAAGCAACACTTATTCACCTAAAAACGAAAAATGCATATAGTCGTTACTCATGGACCAAGCATCGCCACCCCATGAAAATCCATATTTTTTAAAAGCCGTCACCACGTCACCATACGGTTTGATGGAAAATGGATTCTCGCCTGGTTTCCAAAACGAACCTGCCACGATCGTCCCATCTTTTCGAATCATGTAATTCTCGTTTGCATTAATGTCGATAGCAAGTCCCCAGCGATGCTCTGATGTAGGACTCTGACGCCACGAATAGCCACCGATATCCTTAATCGGATACTTTTCAGGACCTTCATAAATTTCTTTGAAAATCTGTTTCACGGTTTCCGCGATGGCCTTATTTACCATCACGCTTCGTTTTCCAGGCACCTTTGAGCCCGATGCCGTTAGCACCCAGACATCCACTGTCACCATGGTCATCGCTGCCTTCGCAATCTCAGCGGTGGCATACTTTGGCGCTTCAGCAGATCCAAATACCAGTGCATATTTAACAGAATTATTACCTAGTTTAACCATTAACTGCTCAGGAGTTAGGAACTCACGGTCATTTCGATAACCCCCTCTAGAGGTGGTGTTATACTGCCATAGATTACTGGAAAGGTCACTGGATGCTTTTGCACGCTCGCACATATAATCGTAAGCGATTTGAATATAAGCAACCGCCTCTTCACTGGTGATATATGCTTTTGGATCTAATACATCGCCCTCAGTTTCACTAATAATACCTGCCGTCATCATGACATAGATGGGTTTCATCGCCCATAGACTCAACTGGTTAGCGTCTTTAAAGCGCGTTTGAATCGCATTTACGGCATCAATCGCCTTCGGATCCAGTGTCGCATCACTTTCATCAAATCCCACTAACATTTCATGGAGCATGACGAAGAGCTCTTCTCTCGTAATCAATCCGTCTTTATGAAACTCCTTTTTTGAATGCGTTGTGGCGATTTCGTACAGCGAGCTCTTATTTGCCGTCGGTGTTTCTACTGAAGAATTCCAGTTCCATCTACTCGACCAATCATCAGCAAAAGCAGGTGAACCACCAACCATGGCTATGATCGTCAACATCACTAATCCTTTTTTTAGTAACCACTCTATTTTTTTCATACATCGCTCCTCATCAAATCCAGTAACCATAAGCAAATTCATTTTCATTTTGTAATGATTACTTTATCTTAACATTTTTGAGGTAACTGAAAAACCCGCTTAGCCTATATAGTGCCTAATCGGAACGATGTAGGGACCAAAGTCCCTCGGTTACTTCTCCACCCAAATCGCTATCGCCGCTTTAATGTCGAGAATCGATGACCCCGACATGGAGAACTCGTCGAGTCCCATTTCAAGTAAGGTCTCTGTGGCGCGCAGGTCCCCCGCCATTTCACCACACATGCCACACCAGATCCCCGCCTCATGCGCGGCGTCGATGGACATTTTAATCAGTCTTAATACCGCGGGATTCATAGGATCATAGAGGTGTGAGATATTTGCGTTCATGCGGTCGACTGCCAACGTGTACTGGATGAGGTCATTGGTACCAATACTGAAAAAGTCCACTTCCCTCGCCAGTTGATCTGCAACGATCGCAGCAGATGGAATTTCGATCATGATGCCCACCGGAATCTCAGCATTAAATGCAAGTCCCTCTGATTCGAGTTCAGCCTTACATGCGTTGATGATGGCTTTCGCCTCTAAAATCTCGTTTACGTTACCGATCATCGGTAGCATGATTTGAACGTCACCATGAGCACTCGCTCTTAATAGCGCCCTAATCTGCGCTTTAAATAAATCCACATGTTTAAAGCAAAGTCTGATGGCGCGAAGTCCTAAGAACGGATTCATCTCAGCATCGATGGGCAGATAGCTCAGCTGTTTATCGCCACCGATATCCAGCGTTCTGATGACCACCGGTTTTCCAGCAATACGTTCAGCCACCGTTTTATAAATCTGGTACTGCTCTTCCTCCGTCGGCGCTGCATCGCGGTCCATAAATACGAACTCTGTTCTAAAAAGTCCGATGCCATCGCCGCCATTTTCAAGTACAGCGTCCAGGTCCTTCACAGAGCCGATGTTACCTGCGACGAGGATTTCTCTGCCATCCGCATAACTGAAATGACTATTTTTATAGTGTTTCATTTCCTCGCGTTTTTTGAGGAAGGCTTGTTTTATGCCGTCATACTTAGCGACTGTATCAGTATCTGGGGTCAAATAGATTTCACCCATTAGTCCATCGACGATGATGGGCATCCCATCAGCCACTAATGAGGTAATATTTCCCGTACCAACCACCGAGCATATTTCTAAGCTTCTGGCCATAATGGCACTGTGCGACGTAAAACCACCGATGTCCGTTACAAATGCGATGACTTTATCGCGATCTAGGCCAGCAGTGTCAGAGGGGGTCAAATCGTGTGCCACGACGACCGTATTTTCAGGCAGATCGGAAAAATCATCTGAAATGCCTAAAAGATTCCGGATAATGCGATTGCCCACGTCCTCGATGTCCGCGGCGCGTTCCCTCATGTAGTCGTTATCCATGCTTGCGAAGAGGTTTTTATAAAAGCCCTTCACCTGCTCTGTCGCTGCCGGCGCACGTAATCCGTCATTTTCGATGGCTTCCATAATGGCACCTGCAAACTCTGGATCCTCTAAGAACATGGCATGGCTGTCGAATACCATGGCTTCATGCTCGCCCATGCTCTTCAGTGCCTTTTCCTTTAAAACGCCTATTTGCGCTTTTGCGTTTTCGACGGCTTTCTTAAACCCAGCCAGTTCTTCCACACGGTCAGTGGATGGCGTCGGATCGATCACGATTTCTTGATGCTTTAATATCCTAACGGTTCCTATCGCGATGCCTTTTGATGCTGCAATCCCCTTAATCATTTGTTGCCCCCTTATGGTCACTTAAATTTATAATTCGTAGGTCGTTATAAAACGCGTCATGATTTCCATGACTGCGTCAAAATTTCTCGCATTAATGAGCTCATAAACCCTTTGGACATTACCTGTGAGTACGCGTAATAGGTTTAGCGTCTGAAAAGGCATGCGCTCATGCTGGCTAGCGATGTTTAGAAGCACCAGCTGACAGACCTCCTTATCCCAAATAATCGGATGCTGTAACACGCATATGGCGATCTTAGGCGTCGTATCCGCTGGCAGGAGGTTATGTGGAAGCGCCACAGCGTTTCCGCGTTCGGTTGAGGACCAATCCTCACGTTTGATAATCGCCTCGATTACCCCTGAATCATGTTCTGGATCCGATTCTAAAAGCGCATTGCTTAGAAAATCCAGTACCTCTTCTTTATTATGGGCTTTGAGACCAGAAAAAAAGAGCTTTCGATCAAAATGCGAAAGAAACTGAGAGGATTCCAGCTGGCGGTTAGTAAAATAACGCTTTAGACGCTGAATATCCCCTTCAGTAAAGAAAAAATTGACGCGAAGCACGTCGATTTCCACTGAAAACTGTACCGAAGGAATATCGGTGATGATGACATCATAGCCAGATAAATCAAGGTATTCGAGCTCGTAAATTTCAGCGGAATGAATACGCTCTATATAGCTACCAAATGAAGCATTTAAAGCTTCCACGAACAAATCCACCGCATTTCTACCGCTAGATAAAACGATCATGATCCTGGATTTCACATTTGAAAAGAGCGTATGGTAAAACTGATAAAAACGGTAGCTGAGATAGGCGATTTCAGTCTCTTGTACTGGTAGGCCTAATTGCTCTGAAATCCAGTCACTGGCGATAACGGCGTATTCAAAAGACGGATTGCTTCCCTTGCTTTCAAGGATCCCTACATCCCTTTTCTCAAGGCCGTATTTCAAACGGTAAAACATCCCTCTTAAATGTTTGGCCATGGCCACTTCTAGCTTGTCTTCCAGAAATGGAAGCCCTAGCTTTTCCTCTAAATAGCTGAGGAGCCGTTTGCTATAATCCATGTAAAGCGCTTCTCTGAGGACGGAGAAGGGTTCCTCTTTCATCATGTTCCGCCTCGAAATAATGAAGATGGCCATAAAGGCGATTTCGCGTTCGGGTATATGACCAATCTCATCCCACATGTCCTGATAAAAGGCTTTCGCAATCTCGTATTCAACCTTGCTCGGCAGATTAAGGGTGTCTTCATCCGATAAGATGATGAGGTGCCCCTTTGAGCGCCTGAATTCTGAAACCGTAACGAGTTTAACCAGTTTTCTTAAGGAGTTCGTGGACATGGACACGCCATAGCTGAGTAAGAGCTTTACGATTTTTTCAGTCATCAATTTGGCATCATATTTATAAAGCGGTGGATGCATCAAGTCATCGATGTTATTCATGTCCTCATCGGCATCTAAATAGTCCACCAATGCCACTCGGAAATGCATCTCCTTCCCCACGATCTTAAGTCCATATTTTGCCCGATGCTCTATACGCAAATGATAGGTTTTTAGTAGTCGTCTCGCTTCACGTAAATCCTTCGATAAAGTGACCCGGCTAATAAAAAGCGCTTCCATCAGTTGCTCCATTTTAAGGTGGGTTTCGCTCATCAATAGGCGTCTGACGATGTACTCCACGCGTTCGGAAGCCTCATTTGGAACCCAATACGCATCCAGGTATTTAGCATTAAACGTCTGCATAAACACTCTAAATTCGTTTTCATCCATTATTTCTAAGGTGTAGCCGCTCCCTGTCTTCGAAAGGATCTTCGCGCCACCCGCAATTTTCAAGATGTCGTTAACGACACTCATGCTGTTTCGGACAGTCTTAGGAGATGTGCCTAAGATGACCGCTAAAAGCTCACTGCTTAATGGTCTTTGTGCGTTGATCAAGTGTTTAAGGATTAGTATTTCCCTTTTGCCAAGTTGATGAATCATAGGTGCCCCCTATAGCGCGATGGCTTGATTTTCATCTGTGGGGAGCAAACGCTTGGTCAAAAGGATCCCCTTCGACATCAGCACTTTACAGTCCGTTACATCTTTACTGGAAAGTGAAAGCCGTTCGCTTAATTCCAATTCTGTCGGTTTTGAACTAAGATTACCCAGATTAGCTTCAGTGATACTTACACCTTGCTGAATCAGCTCGATAAGCTTCCCTGGCGTCTTTATAATCAATAAGACGCGTTGTCCTTCATAAACCCCTTGCTTGATGCGTTCTGCAGCCTTTTGAACTGTGAGGACAGAGAGACTGATGCCGTTTGGGGTTGCTAGCTTTAATGACATTTTTATCAGGTCTGAACGACTGGCTTCATCATCCACCACCATGATTCGCGTAGCACCTAGGCTATGGGTCCATATCATGGCCACCTGGCCATGGATTAGTCTGTCGTCTATACGGACGTGAATTAAAGACATAGACACCTCCTCACTTATAGTTCATCCGCTTCATTAATGATGATTTCACTGTCGTTAACATAGTGCATGTGCGCTCGCGCCATTTGGATCTCTTCTCGAATCTGAGCTTCCGTCAGGGGTTGTTCATCTGGGTAGAGCATCAGCGATAAGATCAGCGCCAGGTTACCTCCTGCAATCAGATGCATCTGATGCGTATTCAAATAAGGATAAAAGAGCTGTGTCGTGCTGCCCTGACTGATGTCGGTAAACACCAGCACCTGGTCTGAGGTTTCAAGGCCATAAAAGAACTGCTTTAACGCTGCGCTAATACCCTCTAAATCGTTTTCTACACTATAAGCACTTAGCGATGGACGTGGACCTAAAATCCACTCGATCGTGTGTTTTAAGCCTTCTGCCATTTTTCCGTGCGTTGCCAATACGACGTATCTCATAACCCGCCTCCGTGTATGCATGTTTATTATACTATACACTAAATATTTAACTAAACATACGTTTTTAATGTATCATTAAGGTCATTTGCTTTAATTTTTCAAACAAAATAGCGTGTTAGCCATTCATCAAAATGAAGTGCCATCACGCTATAATAAAACTTAACACATGCCTTAGCTTTCAGGTGTGTAAATTGCTTCCTCTATTTTGCCTTCTTTGTTGAAGATATAAAATTGATCGTTTTTGCCAAACGTAAAATCGTCATCTGGCGGGTTATTGATGATGCTTTTTGGAGGTTCAGACGCCTTTTCAACTGCCATGGAAAAGTTCTTAGCATCAAACATGATGTAGTAGGTTTTAGCCGTATTCACACTATAATACTGTGTGGCATACAACTGATCATCCAACCGGATATATTCGATAACTGACATGAGCTGATCGTCTTGGTAGTTTTCATAGTGTAAAGCATCCTTTTTCTCATCATAAGTCCCTTCGGATTTATAAAGGGTGTCAGAGTTGCTTCCCTTATATGAGAGTGTGAAGTCGTCGCCGCTCTTATCATACTTGAAATCGATATTACCTAAAATCGCAGCTGCCTCTGGTGACTGGATAAAGTTGATCGAGACGAGTTCCAGATCTAGCATGGCTGGTCCCATAAGTTCCATAATCATCATGAGGTTCTTTTCGTCTGCTGAAATTAAATCAGAGGTATTCGTAAATATCGGACTTTTAATGCTGATAAATCGGTTGACTGAATCGACGACAGGGATTCCGGTCATTTCAGATTCAACCACGTCTCCCAGCGTTGGCGCCTCAGTTTCTTCAGTTTCCACTTCCGTCTCGCCCACGGTACTCGTTTCCGTTTGATTCGACACTTCTTCGTTACTGTCATCGGAAGAGCTGCCGCACCCCACTAGAACCACCATTAAAGCAAGAAGCAATACACCCATTTTCATATGATTTCTCAAGTAAAACACCTCACTTTCAACCCATTTGTACCCTAATTGTTAATAATAAATCAAAATACTTTATGTGCATTGAAGTGAAAAGCCGTTTATGGTATTCTGTTCACTAGAATATGGAGGACGAATGAATGAATGAATGAACAATTTGCGATTCAAAAACGCGTATCTAGACGTAAATACGATGATCAATGCTTAAGTGCTGCGCATCAATCTTTAATAAAACAAAAGATTACCACCTATAACCACGAGTCTGGTTTAACTATACAGCTGATAGAGGATGGTAGCATCGCATTTAATGGCCTCGCTAAAAGCTATGGCATGTTTAAGGGCGTTCGGTCATTAATCATTTTAAAAGGCGCAACATCCGATGTTCATCTGCTAGAAAAGACTGGCTATTACGGTGAACTTCTCGTATTATATGCCACCACACTCGGGCTTGGTACATGCTGGGTAGCCGGTACTTTTGATCGAAAAAATCCGATTTTCAAATGTGATGCCGACGAGCAAATCACTTGTGTCATCACCATAGGGACCACTCCTGATACCCTCTCCAAGGGGGAATCCTTTATCAGAGGGCTATCCCATCGAAAATCAAAGCCTGCTGAAGCGTTTTACACGGTCATCGATAAAAATATCACGTTACCGAAGTGGTTTCATGAAGGCATCGAAGCAGTGATGTTAGCGCCGTCTGCTGTCAATAGCCAACCCGTACACTTTTCTGTGACGCGCTCAGATGATGAAAGCGCATTACAGGTTCAGGCTTCTGTACACGGAAAAAGAACCACCGACAAAATCGATTTGGGCATCGCAAAATGCCATTTCGAAATCGCTGCCGGCGGCTCATTTACCCTAGGAAATCCAGGGACATTTTATAAAGAACACACTGATAATTAAACTCTAAACATTTCCTCCACCTTAATGTCAGGGTGGTGATAACGTCCCTTTTGGGACGTTTTTTTTCCGTATTGAATCGCTTTCACAGGACAGTAATTGATACACGCTAAGCACTGAACGCAGCCTTTGTTCCAAAAGGGTTTGCCCTCGTTCATGACGATGGTTCCTGAATTACAGACTTTATAGCATATCTCGCAGCCGATACAGGTTTCCTGGACCCAAAAAGGACTTGCGTCGAGCGCATACTTGTTAAAAAACTTTCCGATCACATCTGTTCTTAGATGAGGGAAACGCCCTTTTTCCACGTCGAACGTATTGCTCACTCGATTTTCGATTTTAGTTGATACCACTTCCAAGCGCTGTTCTACCCTTAGCAGCATTTCGCTTTGGACCTCAGGTGGTTCAACATCGCCCATGATCATGTAGTTGGATGGCATCACCACGGTAAATCCACTATTAAGTGTGCCCAAATTCCCATTTGAAAAACGTATTTTACCGATTATTTGCTCCAGCTGTGTCATGGCGTTGCCGATATTGGCACCGCATGTGATCACTGCTGTCACATAGTTAGAATGATAATCGTTAAAGACGACCTTTTTGATAAACTCCGTCACCATTTTAGGCAACGCCCATGAATAAATCGGAAAAACCCAAATAATGGGTTCCGCTGTTTTCAGCTCATAGACAAAGTTTTCGCGTTTCATCGCATCTGCGATGGAAACAAGCGGTTGATTTAACTTTTCGGAAAGCTTTTTTGCCACATACAGAGTGTTTCCTGTTCCAGAAAAATAAAATATCATTTAAACCTCCTTCAAGTTAAAGTCTAGCTTATGTCTACCGATATTATTTATATAATCAAATTCATTATAACTTATTTTCTCATAAATGTTATCTTGTTTTTTCTTTAGGAGTTCATTATGCGATTCAAACCATTAGATTCACTCATCAGTGATGACATTCTCGCCGAAAATATCGTAAACATCAACAGTCAGACGCTGCTTAAAAAGAACACAAAGCTAACCGCTAAGCTGGCTGAGCGTATAAAGGGCCTCGGCTTCAACTCGGTCTACGTCAAAACGCCTGAAGAGGACGCCTTGATTGAGGAAGAAGTAAAGGACATCATTAATCCAGAAATCCGACGCAAGGCGATTTATGATATAAAAGAATGCGTAGACATCTTTAAAGACGGGCTGTCCAAGCAAAAGCAACAGCTCATGTATGGCGATGCTGGTCAAGCGCTGATCAAGACGATAGATAGCGTAGCAGAAAGCTTGATCGACGAACTTCTGAATTCGGACGATTTGAAGATTTCCATCATGGACATCAAGACTGAAACGCATTATATGTATGAGCATGCCATCAATACAGCAGTTTTGGCCATTATGCTCAGTGTGAAATCAGGCCTTAGCTCTAAGGATATGAAAAATGTCGCCATCGCTTCGTTACTGGCGAACGTCGGTTATACACAAATATCGCCCGAAATCTATGATCATGAGAATCCGTTAACGCGCGAACAACAGGAAATCATCAATACACACCCTAAGGTCGGCTATGACATCCTGGCCAACAACACAAATCTCAATGCCCATATTAAAAGCATCGTCATCCAGCACCATGAACGCATTAACGGCAGTGGTTATCCATTTGGACTTAAAAGCGCCGAAATCCATCCGCTGACGAAAATCGTCATGCTCGCTGATGTCTACGATGCCATGACCTCAGACCGGAAACACCGTAAGGCGTTTGCCCATAATGAGGTGCTGGAGTACATCATGGGAAATGCGGGCACACTTTTCGATTTCGATCTCGCCAACACGTTCTCACGTTGTATTATCCCCTATCCTGCAGGTTCCTATGTAAAGCTTTCAAATGGCATTAAAGCCATCGTCATCAGAAACAATCCCTCGCATCCCTTAAGACCGGTTCTAAGAGCCTTCTCTATCCATGGTTTACTGGACAATTCACCCGAGGGATACATCGATCTGATGGAAAAGCATAATCTCACCATCGAATGTATCCTCTACGAGTAAACCTCCTATTTATTTTCCGACGATTTTATTTACCGACGATGGAAACCTCACGGAACTTCACCATCGGCGAATATCCCATCAAATAAAAGATCCCTCTCATGGGCTCTTTTTTTGTGCCCAGCGCTTCAACCTCATTAAAGAGCTCATAGATGTTGCCTGCAATCATAGCACCCTTTACTTTCCCTACCAGCTCGCCATTTTCGATCAAGAAGCCTGATGAAATATTCATGGAAAACTCACCTTGATTAATATTCCCAGTGTGTGCTCCCATAACGCCAGTGATGTAAAGTCCACGCTTAATGCCACGGATCAGTGCCTCGTCATCCGTCATTGGCCCTTCCACGATAAGATTCGTTTCAAATACCGTCGGCGCATCTTCGATTTCCTTAGAAAAGAGTGCGCGCTTAATGGCATTACCTGTAGGCTTCATGCCGAGCTTTTTAGCATGCCCCACACTGAGCAGATAGTTTTTTAGGACGCCATTTTCATAAACCATCGTATTCTGTGCAGGTGTGCCTTCGTCGTCAAATGCGCAGGTATTCAGTCCCAGTGGCAATCTTCCATCATCCCTGATGGTCAGCAGCTCTGAAAACACCTTTTGTCCTAGTTTATCCGTAACAGGTGAAATGCCTTTCGTGACGTTAGCACCGCTGACGCCGCCAACCACGCGAAGCATAAGCGCCCCCATGACAGATCCTGAGAAAACCACAGGGAGGCGTTCATTCCCTAAAGTGACCTCGTGGTCATCCAGTTGATGCTCACGAAACATGCCTAAGAGATCCTCATCGGTGATCACTGGAAAATCAGCGCCTGAAAAGCTGCGAGACGCATTATAGAAGCCCTTTTCATTTAGGGTATAAATGCCGACTTCGACGTTTGAATAGTCATAGCTCGCATCCAGTCCTTCACTGTTGACCATAGAAACCGTTTTAAATGTGCGGCTCACTTCAACACCGAACGCCACCTCTTTCGCCAGCGTTTTAAAGCGCTCAACTAGGTCAAATGCAGAAGCGACGAGGGTTTCTGTCGTCATCTCTTTCACGATTTCGGAATAGCTTTCTACTTCTGAAATCGGCGTGTTTGGAAACGGCTCCGCTTCTGACTTCTGATGTGTCAATGAAATCAATGCGCGTGACACTAACGTGTCGTCATTCCGATCGGTTGCTATGGCCGCTCCCAGTTTACCATCCTTAACAATTCTCAGCGAAATTTCCGTTTTCTTTTCTGATTCAATGCCTTGCACTTCTCCTAACAATATCGAAATCGAAGTACTTTGTACCTTTCTTTCATAGATTTCTGCGCTGTCACTTACCTTTAGGGCTTTTTCCAATAACGTCTTCATCTATTTACCCCCGATTCCCATGTTCTTGATTTTTATAGGTGCAGAGCCTTTGCCCGATTTAATAAGGATTTGTCCGCCCTTACCACAACCGCCAGACTTCGAGAAATTCACTTCATCGCCGATCATCTCGATATTTTTCAACGTCGTAAACAAATGCCCCGTAAGTGCTAAATCCCTCACAAGCCCTTTCAGCTCCCCGCCTTCAATCTTGTATGCGCCTTGCACCGCAAAAGTAAAGGTTTCCCCACTGGTCTGTCCGCCTGCAGAACCAAACAAGTAGAGTCCGTTATCAATCGATTTGATCATCTCATCCAATGTTTGTCTGCCTTTATCGATGTAGATGTTACCCATACGTACAATCGGTGTAAAACCATAGTTCTTCGCTCTGGCATGCCCTGTCGGTGTCTCGTTTAAGAAGTAGGCACTCTCAAGTGAATGTAGTCTCCCTGCAAGTTTACCCGACTTAATCAAATGGGTTTTCTTCGCTCTTGTTCCCTCGTGGTCGTATGTGTAGCTTCCAGGATAACCTGAAAGTGTCGGATCATCGATAACGTTAAAATCCTCTGTGGCAAATAGCTCACCCAATGTCATGGTTTTAGAAAGGGAAGCGTTTCCAACGAGGTTATCCGCTTCACTTAAATGCCCAAAGGCTTCGTGGATAAACAAACCGCTCACATCACTATCGAGCACGACATCATAGTTTCCGCCTTTAACTGGCTCTGCATCCAAAAGTGCAACCGTTTGACGTGCTTTTTCCAGCACGACTTCATCCTGATCAAGAAGGTCGCTGTATTCTTCCCCTCCACCGAACGATAAACGCGTAATTTGTGTAAGCTCGCCTCGTTTTGAGGTGATTCTAAAATTGATGCCCACGATGAGTTCTTCCTGTCGTACATCAGTGCCTCTATTGTTCAGAATTAAGGTATCTGTGAATTGCTCGTAATATTCAGTTTCGAGATTTGCGATTTCAGGGGTATCCATAAAAAGATCGATATAATGCTGAACCAAGGCCTTTTTATCTTCTATAGAAACCGTTCTCGGATCTGTTTTCGGACGAGCTACCACATGGTCGCTGTTGACTTCCACATGTTGATACTGCTTTTTTCCAAGAATCAGGTCGCTGGCAAATTTCGCTTCTTTCACAGCATGGTGGACATCGTTCACATCGGTAAAGCAGTACGTGCCATAAGCACCCCCTGACAACACCCTGACATTTCCACCATTCTTTTTCACCACAGCCACAGTATCGATTTCCCGCTTTGTGCCTTTAATGGTGGTTAGCGCATATTCTTGGTACCTGAGATCAGAAAACCCATCAGCAGGCAGCGCTGATTTCAAAAGCTCTTTTTTCATTTAGTCCTCCCGAAAATTATTTCGTGCCCCTTAATTGTCTGTTTTTATTATACTTTTTTCCAGTAGCTAGGTGTCATGACGATGAAGAATGTGAAGAGCTCAAGACGGCCGAATAGCATCATGAAAGAAAGAAGCCACTTCGTCGCATCTGAAAATAAACTGTAATTTTTCGTAGGACCAACAAAATCTAGACCTGGTCCGATGTTTCCCAGTGTCGCTGCCACAGCACTTGCAGCACTTACCAGTCCAACATTTTCCAGTGAAACGAGTAGCGTTCCTCCGACGAATAAAAGCATGTAAAGGAAAAAGAATCCAGTGACGCCAGAAATTACGTCGGTGTTCAACATTTTTCCGTTGATTTGAACCGGTATCGTCGCTCTAGGATGTAGTATTTTAAGCACTTCTCTTTTCACCAGTTTAAACAGGATAATCAGACGTATAACTTTAATTGAACCGCCAGTAGATCCCGCGCTTGCCCCGACAAACATGAGCAGGAATAATATTCCCTTACTAAAATCTGGCCATAAATCAAAATCCGTGGTGGCATATCCAGTTGTGGTAATAATCGAAGAAACCTGGAAAAATGCCTGATTTAATGTGGCAGGAATCGATTCATATCGACCGAGGATATTGAAAAAGACCAGCAGTGTCGCTGCGATAACGATTCCGATATAAACCTTAAACTCGATGTTTGAAAAAATGGTTTTGACCCTTCCACGGTACAGTTCATAATACAACGAAAAGTTGACGCCTGAAGCCACCATGAAAAAGCCGATCACGAAATAAAAATAGTGGTTTTGATAATGGCCAATACTGGCATTATAGTTTGAAAAACCACCCGTTCCGACAGTTCCAAACGTATTGACAAGCGCATCATAAAAGCTCATGCCACCTACCATTAAAAGCGTAACCTGAATAACGGTTATTCCCAGATAAACCGTATAGAGGATTCGCGCCGTATCCTTCATTTTAGGAACCAGCTTATCTGCCACAGGACCAGGGGTCTCCGCTTTAAAAATCTGAAAGGCACCGACCCCGATCGTCGGCATGATGGCTAAGGTAAGTACGAGTATTCCCATTCCACCCGTCCAGTGTAAGAACGAACGCCAAAACATCAGCCCTCTAGGCAAACTCTCGATATCCGTGAGGACTGATGCGCCTGTGGTCGTAAGTCCCGACACGGTTTCAAAAAAGGCATCAGTAAATGATGGTAATGCCCCCGTAAACATAAATGGTAGCGCACCAAACGCTGAGACCACGAACCACCCAAATGTCACGATGGATATGGCCTCCTTATGCTTCATGTCCTTATTTTTCACTTTAAACTTCGAAAGCGGATATCCAACGATGAGCATGATCATAATCGTATTCACAAAAGCATAGATATCACTACTTTTGTAATAGAAGGCGACGGCTAATGCCGTCACCATGGAAAAAGCTTCAAATACGATTAAATTACCGATGACCCTCAATACCATTCCGTAATTCATTTAATAGACCTCTTTTACCTTTATAGAAAATTTGATCAACCTTATCCACATCATCTCTTAAACAAAAAACGATAATTCGATTATTGGGTTCTATGATCATAGAGCCGTCAGGAATTAATACCTTACCACTCTTCACGACCGCTCCGATGATGATGCCCTCTGGCAAGTCGATGGTCCTAAGCGGTTTCCCGACGATTTTCGTTCCTTCTAAGGCGATAATCTCCATTACCTCGGCTTGTCCACCTAATAGTAGCGATAATGAACGAATCTTCCCGCCCTGAACATGTCGCATGATATGGGACGCCATAAGGAGTATCGGGTTGACTGCCGCATCTATGCCGAGCTCGTGAAAAACACTCACATAATTGGAACGGCTTACCTTCGTTATCACTTTAGGCACTTTATATTTTTTAGCGATTAATGTCAGTAAAATATTATCTCATCAAAGCCCGTGACCATGACGACGGCATCCATATTCGCTACATTTTCTTCTACGAGTACCGCTATATCTGTAGCATCTCCATGAATCACTAGTGCATCATGAAGTGAAATCGCGAGTTCCTTACATCTTTCTTTATTGCGTTCGACGATTTTCACCTGGATGCCCGATTGAATCAACCTTTTTGCTAAATAATAAGCTGTTTTTCCGCCGCCGAGTATCATGACGCGTTTTATTTTTTTACGCTCAGGCTTAATCAAATGGTCGTTATACATCATCGCAAAATTATGAAGTTCTTCTTTAACACCGATTAGATAGAGTTGGTCACCGGCGAGAAGCATCGTATCACCTTTTGGGATCAGCATTTCTTCGTTTCTCTTAATGGAAACGATGAGAATTCGCTTCGGAAGATTAATGTTCTTAATGCATTTGCCGGTCAAGTAAGACGTGGTCGCCACTGTGAATTCAGACATGGCAACCTTGCCACCTGCGAAGTCGTCCATGTAGATGGCTTCATTTGTGAGAAGCTGCTTCGTAATTTCTTTTGCTGTCTCTAAATCAGGATTAGCGATATAATCGATGCCTAATGTTTGCTTTAAGAAGTCCAATTGGCTTGAATATTCAGGATTCCTGATGCGGGCTACGACGCGTTTACACCCTAATCGTTTAGCGATGAGTGAAATTAACATATTCGTCTCATCGCCTTCTGTCACGGCGATGAGTACATCCGTTATGGCGATATTTATCTGTTCTAATACATCGATGTTAAGACCATTTGCGTGAACGGCCATCATGTCGATATGAGCGCTGGCGCGCTGCAATGCCTCACTATCATTGTCAATCACTGTAACATTATTATCCTTAATCGCAAACATATCGGCGAGGCTATACCCCAGCTTACCCGCACCTACGATAATTATGTTCATTTTACGCCTCCAAATGTTTCACTTGTCTAATGAGTGTATCATTAAAATCAGCCTATTTCAATCGTTGCTAGGCATTTGAACACCAAAAAAAGCCATCTTAAGTTGTTAAGATAGCTTTAGTCCTATTTTTTTCGGATGAGCATCATGGCCACGTCATCGGTGAAATCGAGCTTAGATGCTTTATGGAACATATAAAAGGCATAAAATACTTCTTCAAGAAACTCCTTTGGATTCTCACCGGCTACATGATCGAAGTGCTTGCTCATCATGCATACCTTCTCCCATCCAGTAAAATCGTTGCCTTCACCTGCACAAAAGAGACCATCCGTATATAAAAAGACCATGTCTCCTTTTCTAAAATCGGTTTGACGGGTTTCATAATGAATATGATTTAAAATGCCCACGAGAAAACCGTTCTCCTTCACTTCATGGAAGGATTTAGAGGTATCTCGATATATTAATGGGTAGGGTTGGCCTGCATTTGCATAATAGAGCGTTTCACCGTCGATAATTCCCACGAAGGCAGTGAACACCAGATAATTGTCTTTACCCGCAAAATCAAACATTTCAAAGATGGCACAGTTCATATCGTGAAGAATTTCACTAGGTAGAATGCCTTCCTTTTCGATGGTTTTTCGATACAGCACCTTTACCATGGAGGCTGCCATGCCTGCAGCGATACCATGACCGGTGACATCGGCCACCATGAAGTGAATTCGACCGTCCAGCTCAACACAGTCGAAGAAATCACCTCCAACGCCTAGAGATGGGTGATACTTCATGAACAAATCCACGCGACGAAAACCACCTTCCTTCGGCAACATGATGTTGGCAAAGGTGTTTGCATTCTTTAGCTCTTCACTGATTTGTCTGTTAAGCGCGATAATGGTCCTTTGCTGTTCATATAGAAGCAGGGCGTTCTTCGCTTTCAGTGGCAGTATGATTTCCATGTCATTCGGTGACAATGGTTTCGTAAAATAATCCACCGCGCCTTCCTTCAGTGTCTCTTCTATGGACTTGATCTCTGTGATGGCGCTGTTCACGATGACGGGAATGTCGTGGAACTCAGGGTGCTTTTTGAGCCACCTCAGCGTCTGAAAGCCATCCATGACCGGCATAATCAGGTCTAAAATGATGAGATCGATTTGTGAATACTGAACCGCAGCGAGAACCTCTTCACCATTGATTGCCTCTGAAAACTCAGCGCCCACCAAGCTCTTTGATAAGATATTTTTGATTAATGATCGATTCATCGTCGCATCATCGGCGATGAGAATATGATATGGCATAATGCCCTCCATTTAGTATCAAAGATTCATTTCAAAAAACTGGTCGAGTTTCATCAGTTTAAATAGGCTGACGATATCATCGCTGGCACCAGAGACGCTAAACGCTTTTCCTTGATTCTCCATTTTCTTATAAAGACCGATGACGAATGTAACACCCATAGAATCGATATTGCGGATATTGACGAGATCGAGCACCACCTCTGTAAACTGCATATCCGATTCCATTAAGGCTTCCACTTTCGTGTTAAATTTCGAAATATTGTTTGCTGTGAGTCCATCTATTAATATCAATCGCATACAGCTGCCTAATAATTGTTCTTCCATAACCTCTCCCCCTGATTCAAATTGAGTAGTATTTTTACTTCTGTGCCGACGATTCTAATATCGAAATCCATGTCGCGAATCGTCTGGTGACCACGGTTTCGCACACGCAAAAGCTCACGTGGATGGTGTGCCTCCGTGGGAATATTCTCTAAATTGATACCCTCACCTTCATCTTTGATGATAAAAGCTAAAACGGGGACTTTATAGTCGATGCGACAATGAACACGCTTTTCAGGATCAAAATGGTTACCATGCTCAACAGCGTTGTTCAATATCTCACGTAACATGAAATTGATGTTGAACATATAACGATCACTCATAAACATAAACTTGCTTTTAATGGCATCAAGCAATATGGGGACAATCTCATCAACCGCTTCATATGATGACGCTATATCCGTTTCATAAATTAACATGGTTCACCTGCTTATAAAAGATAAAAGACGATCATGGCGACAACCGTAGGCATCAGGGCATATTTTGCTAAGCTACCCGCCTCAATACCACTTTTGAAAAAAGGTTTTAATATCGATTGACCGATGGGATTCGGCGAGTTGGCGATAATCGTTAAACCGCCCCCGGTTATGGCGCCTGAAACAACTGCATACTTCAGAGCATCTGGAAAATTCGGAACCAGTGTACTTAAGTAGGTAATGGCGGCATTATCATTAAAAGATGTCAGGATAATCGATGCCAAATTCAATCCAAGCGGTGGTAAGCTTCCTAGAATCGGTGCGATCCACCAAGACTGAAGTGTGCCATGGACGATTAAACCAGCTAGAAAGAATCCGACCAAAAGCGCCGGTCTAAACTCAATTCGGTTCTGGTAGAATGAGGTGATCTGGTAGAAACCAAGATAGAATAAGAAGCCAGCGAGGAACAACGCCGGTTCATGTGCGTTTAAAATCGTCCATAGCATGAATAGAACGTGAGCACCCATAATCCATAATGGGACGCGATCATCGCGAAGATCCCAGTCCGGATCCGTATAAATATCGCGCTCTTCTACTGGCAGCAGTCCCGGAATTGTTCTCCTGAACTGTTTGTTTGCTATGCTCTCAAATTTTTCATCGATGGCATTATTGATATCATATGCCTGAATTTCACTATCTGAGAGTTTGCGCTTAGCAAGTTCTTTCATGTTATCCTTTAAGATCATAGAAAATGCTTTAAGCTCGTTCGTATACCCCATCCGCTTATCGATGTTTTGCTCTAAGTCCTCAAATAGCAGTTCAAGTTCTTTAGGGCTGATAAAACGGTTTTGAATATGGCGTTTAAATTGGAGATCATGGTGAGGTTTTTCAAGTTGCTTAAACTCTTTCATAAAAATGAAAAAATAGGATAAGGTTCCGATGGTTACTGCAATGATGGACTTCCATCCAAAATTAACCATCATAAACCAAATGTCCCAGTCCCACACATCGACAACCATTAGAACAGGTGGCGAAGCAAAGTTGGTCATGGCTCCCCCGACCGATATGTTCACGAAAAGAAGTGCCAAAGTCGTATACCTTAGCGCTTTGCTTGGGTTTAATACGAAAAATTTATCCGCTAAAAGCATGGCGCAAATGGTCATCGCCGCCGGACCGGTAATAAATGAACTTAGGAAAGATGAGAGAAGCAAAATAGCCAACCACCAAGCTTCAATACTACCGTGAAATACTTTTACCACACGCCATAAAATAAGTTCAAACAGCTTTAATATCGGTCTGCTAGAAGCAATAATCATAATGACGATGATAAACATCGGTTCTTTATAAGATAATCCATTAATATAAGTGACAAATGTATGCCAGTTAAAATAACTGGCGAAGGCACCACCTAAAACAATCGACCAGAGTCCAAATACGACTTCAACTTCTCCTAAAAAGTGATAGATGGTGGCACGCATAGACCTGGATTCTCGCGTCACCTTACCCTCTTGTTTCAAAAGTTCATGATGGTGTTCCAGCTCATGGGCTTTTTTAATGAAATAGTTGACTGAAAGTGAATGTGCGATCGCCAAGAAAAAGATAATGGTCACCACTGCATTAAAGGGTTCCTGATCCAAGCGGGTTGAAATAATGTCCAGAAGTGCACCTGATTCTGGCGCCAAATACTCTTTTTCATCAATCGGATAATTGGCTAATGCCTCACCCGCGTTATCTGGGCGATCAATGGTCGCCACAAATACCATTAACATAAAGACGATAAAATAGAGTGTTATATTCGTTATAAGTTTTCTCGTCTGACGCTTCATACAGGTCACCTGCTCTTAATAAATTTTATGTGATTATACCCAACTTTAACACCTTATAAGCCATTTGTTAATGCTTTTTTAATCATTTACGCTTATAATTGGAAAGGTAAACAAAACTATAATTTTTTATGAGGTGAAATATGAAAAAAGGTTTAATCGTCATTATCGTACTGGTCGTTATCGTTGCTGCTTTAGCGGGAACTGTAATTTCCAAATACAACCAATTGGTGACTCTAAACGAGGAAGTTTCCGTTTCTTTAAGTCAAATAGATAATCAACTTCAAAGACGTAACGATTTGATTCCTAATTTAGTGGAAACCGTTAAAGGCTATGCCGCTCAAGAAAAAGAAATTTTTGAAAGCATCGCAGAAGCACGTTCGAAGCTTATCGGCGCAACGGGTGTCACTGAAAAGTCCGAAGCGGATTCAGAACTCTCTGGTGCATTATCAAGACTCCTCGCGATTTCAGAAAACTATCCTGATTTAAAATCCAACCAAAACTTCATCCAGTTAGCCGATGAGTTAGCTGGAACAGAAAACCGTATCGCAGTGGCTAGACAAGACTATAACACAGTTGCAGCTGACTTTAATAAGGTGAGTAAGTCCTTCCCGATGAACTTGTTCGCTAAAATGTTCGGGTTTGAACCAGCTGCTTATTTCGAAGCCGCTGAAGGTGCTGAGGATGTTCCTGCAGTTGATTTCTCTACCCAACCTTAATAGGAGTGAGACTTTTGAGAACTATCAAATTTAGAAAAAAGCACCTCTCCGCTTTCCTTTTCATCGCGCTTATACTAATCGTCTCGATCGGAATCGGATTTTCAGAGAGTATCCCTTCGGCAACCTCTGATTTCTATGTAAACGATTTTGCTGATATTTTATCCCCTGAAACTGAGCAATCCATCATGTCGGTTGCAGTCCCCTTAGCAGAAAAAACCGGTGCACAGATCGTCGTGGTCACCATTGATTTCCTAGAAGGACAAGACATCGAATCCTATGCTAACAAATTGTTTAGAGAATGGGGTATCGGCGACGCTAAAAAAAATAATGGTGTCCTACTTCTGATTGCCTATGAAGATCGACAGTCTCGCATCGAGGTGGGCTATGGTCTAGAAGGCGCTCTAAACGATGCGAAAACTGGTCGTATTCAAGATGATTATCTCGTCGGTAATTTCCAGGCTGGAGATTATAATGAAGGCGTTTTAGGCACATTCCTTAAGCTTTCTGAGGAAGTCTATAAGGAATATGGATTAGATGCAGATACACTTTCTAACCAAAACGTTTACTATTTGCCATCAGACGAGCAATCCGGAGATGGTAAGCTAACGCTTGGTGAGATCCTAATCGGTATCATCGTCGTGATCTTCATGATTTTAGACATCCTTCTAAATCGAGGCAGAATTACACGCTTCGTATTATACACAGCCGCGAGAAGTGCCTCGAAAGGCTCACGTGGTGGCGGTGGTTTTAGAGGTGGTGGCGGTAGTAGCGGCGGTGGCGGTTCCTCCCGTTCTTGGTAAAAACTACGAGTGATGGCTTCATCACTCGTTTTTTAATGCCTCACACCTGAAAATGTCTGGTGGCTTTTTCACTAAATTGGGTAATAATAGCCTATGAAAGGTTGGTGATTACTGATGACCAGTGAGATTAGTAACCCAGTCAAACGCCTCGACTTCGACGAAAAAATAAACGGTTCAATTCGATATACAGCAGACATGGAACTACCTAACGGGCTGTTTGCGAAAACATTACGCTCTGAGCATGCTTATGCTCAAATAATCAATATCACGACGCCATCCCTACCAGATGGCTATTTTATTATCACATCGAAGGACATCCCCCATAACAACACTATTCCAGTAGTAGAAAATGACTGGCCCATATTTGCGGAAGAAGAGGTGCATTATATCGGTGAACCCATTTTGCTCATCGTCGGTCCCGATATTCAGATGATTGAGAATTTGATGGACCAAACCATTATTGAATATGCCCCTTTTAAGCCCACACTGACTTTAAAGGAGGCCATGCAGAATCCACCACATCTTGAGTTGTCGTATACGAAGGGCGATTTCGACCATACGACGCTCAAAGTGCTGGATAAATTTGAAGAAACCTTTGAAACCGGTTTGCAAGAACAGGCCTATTTAGAAACGCAATCCATGATGGCCATATATGAAGCACCCGTCATTAAAGTCTACGGATCTATGCAATGTCCTTACTATATTAAGGATGCGCTGCAAAACGCCCTTGCTTTTTCACCAGAAAATATTGAGGTATATCAGAACCCCACAGGTGGCGGTTTTGGCGGAAAAGAGGATTTTCCATCCGTTCTAGGGGTGCATACGGCTCTGGCTGCCATCAAGTCAGGTCATCCTGTAAAGATGATCTATGATCGCTCCGAGGACCTTTCATATACCACCAAAAGACATCCCTGCAAAATTAAACTTACCACGTATTTTGATGAGAATCACCATTTGGTTGCCAGAGAAGCGGACATTATTCTCGATTCGGGGGCGTATACCGGCCTTACCAATGTGGTGCTTCAGCGCCTAAGCTTCTCCATTATGGGCGTCTATAACATCACTCCACTCCATGTTTCTGCAAGGGCTTATAAAACGCATAAGCCACCAAATGGTGCCTTTAGGGGATTTGGTGGCCCTCAAGCGTTTTTTGCCATCGAATCCCATATGAATCATATCGCTTCGAGGTTGGGTGTCAATCCTTTGGATTTGAGAAACGCATATTTGGTCAAACAAGGAGACATGACCTCAACAGAGGGTAAATTCAGGCATCCAGTGAAGCTTCCCGAACTCGTGTGGCGTATGGAAACCATGTCTGATTATCGAAACCACTTTGCTGAGTCCGAAGAATACGCTGGCGTGGGGATCAGTTTGTTTCTTCACGGTTGTGGTTTCACTGGAAGCGGTGAAAAGGAGCTTCTTAAATCAAAGGTTTCACTTGCCAAGTTTGAAGATGGGACGGTGGAAATTAAAGCATCAAGTACTGAAATCGGTCAAGGCTCGCTTACAACATTATCTAAAATCGTCGCACAAGCATTGGAAATTCCTATAGATAAGGTTATTCATAAACTCCCAAGCACGGCCAACTGCCCTGATTCTGGGCCAACTGTCGCCTCGAGAACGACCATGATCGTCGGAAAAATCCTATATGATTTATGTGGCGAAGTAAAAAAACGCTGGAATGAACCTCGCTTTGAGGTTTCAGCTATGTATAAGTACCCCTCTGACCTATTCTGGAACAATACCGAGCTTAAAGGAGATGCTTACCCCGAATACGCATGGGGTGCTAACGTGGTTCGGGTCACTTTCAATCCTGTCACTTATGAGGTGGATGTTAAAGACATTTGGGCTGTATACGATATTGGAACGCCCATCGACTCAAAAATGGTAAAAGGTCAAATCGATGGTGGTATCGTTCAGGGACTCGGTTATGCCAGCATGGAGGAAATGAATCACATCGCTGGCAAAGTATTACAAAACCGGCTATCTACCTACATTATTCCCTGCAGTGCGGATTTTCCCGAAATCAAGAGCGCCACACTTTTCAATCCGTTTGAGGAAGGTCCGTTTGGCGCACGTGGTTTAGGCGAGCTTACACTCGTCGGAATCGCACCAGCATATGCCGCTGCAGTCGAACAAGCCACCGGTGTAAAAGTCAATGCTCTTCCCATTACGCCAGAGCGTTTAAGGAGGTTAATCCATGAACAGCGAAAATGAGTTTTCCATCCTTTTTAACCTAAATGGAGATGAAATCCACTATCTCGGAGACCCTACCCGAAGGCTTCTGAACGTGTTAAGGGAGGATTATCACCTTACTGGCGTTAAGGAAGGTTGCGGCGAAGGCGAATGTGGCGCATGTGCCATTCTCGTCGACGGCCATCTATATAACAGCTGTCTGATGATGCCCTATCAAATCAACCATAAGTCTGTGCTGACGATTGAGGGCTTCAGAGACTCAAAACGGTTTGAAATCATTAGCCGTGCCTTTGAAGCTGCTGGTGCAGTTCAATGTGGGTTTTGTACCCCAGGAATGGTCATGGCTACGGAAGCGCTTCTTCGCAAGAATCCTCATCCCCTACGCGATGAAATCGCAAGCTTTATGAGTGGCAACCTTTGCAGGTGTACTGGTTACGACATGATTATCAAAGCGGTGATGATCGCCAGTGAGGCAGGTGATGGTCTATGGTAAAGGCCTTCTATTACCCTCGGTCGTTAAATGACGCATTGGAACAGCTTAGCGAAAATGAGATACTGCTCATCGCTGGCGGTACCGACTTAGTGGTTAAAACTATTCACTGGACAGGGCATATGGATTTTAATAAAACGTTAATGCCGCTCAGCCATTTGCCTGCGCTTAGGGGGATCTCCACAGACGATACGTCGGTTACGATTTTCGCAGCGACATCCCTAAATACCATACTGGGACATCCGTCGGTCCCTGATCCCATAAAGCAGGCGATTAGAAGCATCGGCTCAGAGTCCATCCGCAACCTCGGTACACTGGGTGGGAACATTTGTAATGCTTCACCAGCGGGCGATAGCCTCCCTGCACTGCTCGGTTACGATGCGATGCTCACGCTTCAGTCTGTTCAGGGGAAGCGTATGGTTAAGCTTGCAGATTTTATCCACGCACCAGGTAAAACGCGAATACGTCCCGACGAGCTGCTTTTATCCGTCACGATTCCCAAATTAAGCTATGATCGCTATCGCTTCAGTAAAATTGGTCAGCGTAAAGGGTGTGCGATTTCGAAATTATCCGTGTTTGGAATCGGCAGAATCGAGAATGGCCTTATTAGCGACATCAGGTTATCCTATGGCGCATTAGGCCCTGTACCCATTCGAATCACTGATGCAGAGCGTTTTATGAACAGAAAAAGTGCCAGTGAGGTCTTAGATAACTGGGATATTATCGAAAATAGCTTAGAAACCCAGCTTAAACCCATCGACGATTTACGTTCTGATGCGGCCTATCGACTTGAAGTGGCACTAAATTTAACGAAAGAATTTATTGCTTCGTTCACACATTGTTAATATTATTTAATCATAAATATGGTAAAATTCATTGCATACAATACATCAAAGGAGCGTCATTTATGAACAAGTCCCGAAAACGATTATTGAAACGTCTGGCCATAGGCGGTGTCGTCGTCATCCTCGCTGCAGTCGGTATCAACCAAGCCCTAAAAATGGGCGATGAAGAGCTCTCTATAGAAGACCGATTTGTTTTCGATGAGGTAAAGTCGCGCGATCTTAAAGTCACTTTATCCGGAACAGGAACACTGAAGCCAGCAAACGCTTATACGGTAGTATCCCTTATCTCAGGCGATATCGTCTCCTCACCTTTTGAAGAAGGTAATGTGGTTTCGAAGGACGACCTGCTCTACATGATTGATAGTGAAAGTGTGTCATCAAACATCGAAACGGCTTCGTTAAGTTTATCGGATAGTGCTCGAATGTATGAACGCACGCTTAAATCACTTGATGATCTGGAATTAAAAAGTGATTATAGCGGTACCATCATTTCACTCCCCGTCTCTATCGGCGATGACATTAAAGCGGGACAAACAATCGCCATCATCAGAGACCAAATGCAAATGACGATAGAAATACCCTTTATTAATTCAGATGCTCGTCAATTGAAAATCGGCGATACAGCCCAGATTTCATTAGTGGACGCGCCCGAACTCCTTAAAGGGACTGTCACCGAAATCGCAGCTTTTGATGAAGTGGCCTCCTCTGGCGCACTCATCCGAAAAGTGACCCTTTCAGTTGTGAATCCTGGCGCACTTTTACCTGGGATGACAGGAATAGCCACCATCCATGGAATTAATGGCCAGTCTAGCGGCACTTTTAGTTACGCTGAAGAAGGCACGATTCTCGCCATGACCACAGGTGAAGTGGAAGCCATTTTGGTGAAAGAGGGTGACCTAGTCAAAAAAGGACAAACGCTGGTTAAGCTTAAAAATGACGCCCTGATGGATGAGATCGAAAGCGCACGTAACTCAGTGAGACGTGCTGAAATCAGTTTAGAAAGCCAAAATGACACCCTTGAAAACTATATGATCAAATCGCCGATTTCAGGCACCGTCATCGAGAAAAACTATAAAGAGGGGGACACTTTAGAATCCGGAAAGGTCGTTACGACCCTGTTCGACTTATCCTATCTGACTTTTACCCTTCAAATCGACGAGCTGGATATCTCTAAAATTCAAGTGGGACAATCGGTTGAAATTAAAGCCGGCGCCCTACCTGATCAGCTTTATTCGGGCACAGTGACCAAAATCAACATCAACGGCATCACCAATGGTGGAACGACCTCCTATCCTGTAACGATTCGAATCGACGCCACTGAAGGTTTGCTTCCAGGCATGAACGTGGATGCAGAAATCATCATCGAACAAAAGACGGGGGTGCTTTCGGTACCAAATGAAGCCATCCAGCGAGGCAATCGAATTCTGGTGAAATCTACCACTGCTGAAACAACCGAAACAGAAGACGCCACGATACCATCCGGCTATATTTATGTCACCGTCACCACTGGATCCTCAGATAATGATTACACTGAGATTCTCACTGGGCTTACGTCTGCTGACCTCATCGCCTATCCAAAGCGTATCGCCACTAACACACTCGCTTTTCCACAAGGTAGACCGGGTGACGCCGACACGTCTTATGAAGAGGTAGAAACGCCATGACGCCGCTTATAGAATTTCGCGAACTCAGTAAAATCTATATTATGGGTGACAATGAAGTGCGCGCTGTAGACGGCATTTCGCTCACCATCATGCGTGGCGAGTTCGTGGCCATCGTTGGTCAGTCGGGGTCAGGAAAATCTACCTGTATGAATATCATCGGATGTTTGGACATTCCCACCTCAGGGAGTTATATTTTAGACGGCCATGATGTCAGCAAACTGGATGACGACGAGCTGGCCGAAATCCGCAACCGAATGATCGGTTTTATCTTTCAGCAGTATAATTTGTTGCCTAAGCTATCCGCACTAGGAAATGTGGAGCTTCCCCTCGTCTACTCTGGTCTGCATAAATCGGAGCGCAGAACACGCGCCGCTGGTGCGCTTGAAAAGGTCGGATTACAAGATAAAATGGAGAACCTGCCAAGTCAGCTTTCTGGCGGACAACAGCAAAGGGTTTCCATCGCCAGGGCTTTAGCCTCCTCACCTTCGGTGATTTTAGCGGATGAGCCTACTGGCGCACTGGACTCTAAAACGGGCAAAGAAGTCATCGAGCTACTTAAGAAACTTCATGCTGAAGGCAATACCGTCGTGCTCATCACCCATGATAACGCCATCGCCTCTCAAGCTGACCGAATTATACGCCTTGCAGATGGTCAGATCATCTATAATGGAAAATCCGATTTGGAGGTGCTCTAGCATGACATTACTTCAGTCCTTCCAAATGGCCATAAGCAATATACTTGCACGAAAAGTGCGTTCACTCCTTACGATGCTGGGAATCATCATCGGTGTCGTCGCCGTCATCGTCATCATCGGTCTGGGCAATGGCATGGAAAGCTACATGGTAAGTAGTTTCCAAAGCATGGGCACTGATCTTCTCACCGTTAACATCATCGGAAGAAATTCCGAACGCAGTATTACTGTGGATGAAATGTATGAACTCGCTTACGATAATCCTGATTATTTTACGATGATGTCACCAATAGTAAATCTCGGCGTATCTGTTAAAATCCACACGGAAAAAATGGATGCCACCAGTGTCACTGGAGTCGGCGAAGACTATGGTGACATGAAAAAATTCACCCTCCGGTCCGGCCGCGGCATTAGTTATATGGACATCAAGAATCGGCACCACGTCGCTGTAATCGGAAGCTATATCGATGACATATACTTCGGTGGCTATGCAGTTGGAGAATCCCTTAGAATCAACGGCCAGCTTTATGAAATCGTCGGCGTCTATGAGCAAGAAGCCGATGAAATAGATGAAGGCAACGCAGACGATGCGGTGTATATTCCCTACAGTTTGGCTGTAAAGCTCACCCCCTCAAATACGATTAACAGTTATTCGTTTGGAATGGTCAGTGAAGATTACGTGAAGGAATCCAAACAAATTATCGATGCAAAGCTATACGATGTTTATGAAGACGAAGATGCTTATATCATCATCAGCATGTCAGAGCTTTTAGGCATCATGAGTTCCATGATTGATATCATGATCACCATACTTGCTGCTATCGCCGGTATTTCTCTCGTGGTTGGCGGTATCGGTATCATGAACATCATGCTGGTTTCTGTTTCGGAAAGAACGCGTGAAATCGGTATTCGGAAAGCGCTAGGGGCTAAGCGCCGACATATCATGCGCCAGTTCGTCATAGAAGCAGCCACCACCAGTGCCATCGGTGGCATCATCGGCATCATTTTAGGGTATGCCCTATCCAATGTCGCCTCTCAAATCATCTTGATTGCACTAGACACTGAAATCTCAGTAAATGCATCTCCATCAGCTGCTTTTGGCGCATTTGCCATTTCAGCGGGAATCGGTATCCTCTTCGGGTACCTCCCAGCAAGAAAAGCAGCCATGCTCAACCCAATCGATGCCTTACGATACGAATAAAGGAGCAGGACATGAAACCAATCTTAACACTATTATTAGTGATGACATTACTCTTTACCACCTTAATCGTTCCAACCGAAATCGCATATGCAGAGACTGGGGATTCCTTAAAGGCCATCAACACCATACGTGCTTTAGGGATCATGCAAGGGGATTCTGATGGGAATCTCAGACTGAATCGACTCATTTACCGTTCTGAGTTTGCCCAGATGATGCTGAATGCATCACCCTTTAAAAACCTTCAAAAGGGACCCATTAGCTTCACGGTGTTTAGCGATGTGCCTGCAAACCATTGGGCAGCAGGCGCAGTGAAGACGGTGGTTGAAAACGGCTGGTTCCGAGGTTATTTGGATGCCACCTTTAAGCCTGATCAATTTATAACGCTCGAAGAGGCCGCATCAGCAATCCTTAAGCAACTGGGCTATACTGCCTCAGACCTTTCAGGGACCTATCCGGAGGCACAGCTTAATAAGCTTAAGGAACTGGATCTTATGGACGGTGTAACAGCGACCAGGGGGCGTCAAATCACTCGAAATGATGCACTCTACCTGTTTTATAACTTATTATCCACCAACACGCGTGATGGCAGGGTATATGGCGAAACCATCGGCGTACGTTTAGTAAATGGCGAGGTGGATTATAACACCTTGGTTCAAACTGGAACCAAAGGACCTTATGTATTAAAATCAGGGAATATTACGAACAATTTACCGAGCACCATGAAGACAGCGACCATCTGGTTAAATGATGCGCCTTCTTCTGCATCAGCAATCCTTATCAACGATGTTTTCTACTATCATGAGAATCTAAAAACGGTCTGGGTGTATCGTCAAAAGGTCACTGGCATCTATCAAGCCGCAGCGCCTTCCATAGCAAGCCCTACGACAGTAACCGTTTCTGGAAAAATTTATTCTGTCTCCCAGAGCGCTGCTGCACAGCAGCTCAGTTCACAAGGACCTTATAAAATCGGAGATCGTTTGACGCTCCTCATCGGTATGAACGGAGAAATCGCAGATGTTAAATCTCCTGAAATCCTTACGGAGGGAATCGTCGGCATCATCACTGATCTAGAGGCTATTCAATACACAGATGCCAGTGGAAAATCCATCATCCGAAAAGTCATTTCTGTGACGGACGCATGGAATACGACCCATCAATTTGACAGTGATGGAAAAAGCTACGCATTAGGCGCTCTAGTATCTGTGACACCTACCCCTGCCGGTCAAACGATCACAACCCTCAGCATTAAAACGCTTTCTGGCACAGTTGATGGTAACGCTTCCAAAATAGGCACAACCTCCATCGCAAATAACGTAAAGATTATCGATACCTTCAGCGATCAAGTCACTTCACTGGATCGTCAACGTTTATCGGGCTTAACCCTTAATAGCAATGACATGAAATACTATACACTAAATGCCGCAGGGGAAATCGATTCGATGATTCTAAACAACCTCTCTGGTGATTTTAACACCTACGGTGTCATTACTGAGGTCGATGAAGTCACCACTGTGATCCCTAGCGGAAATATCCTCATCCCTGACACCATTACACTTACGGGCACATATCAGACCCTTCAGAATGGGGTGCCAGGTGTGGTAAGGACAAACGGTAAATTTTTAAACGCATCCACAGGGGGTGCACTCTTCTATAAAACAGACGGTGAAGTTACGAATCTGATCAACCTCGGTGGTTATAACGTAGACCGTTTAACCAGCGATACCGCTGTGATAGGCGGTAGTACTTATAAGCTATCGGATTCGGTTCAGGTCTATGAAATAGTAGGGGGTGACTATTACCTGGTTACACTGGATACCCTCTATGACCTAAGCCGTTACAAAGTAACTGCTTATAGAGACAGTGGCTATCGTGCCGGCAATCTGGTCCGGATTTTAATCGCGGTTAAAAAGTAAACCTGTGACCTGCGACGTTTGCGAGGTGATTACATGAAACGCCCTTCAACTAAAAACCTAGGTATATTGCTCATCATCCTGTTGATTTTGATGATGGGCATGATCCTACTCTTTGTGGTGCGTCTAGCCTCGGTTCAAAAGTCAACCGAAGTCGGAACTGAACAATCGGAGGCAATCTTATCTAATGAAACGCTAGCAAATGAAACGCTTCCTGAGTTCCCGTCAGAGTCTTCGAGCGTCGTAGTCACTGAAAACCTAACAGATCCATCACCCGCCGAAGCAGTCGCTACCCTACCTGGCTCAATTCCCTTCGAGGAATACAGAAACCTAACGTCTGACTTCGTCGGTTGGCTGACCATCGATGGCACTAACATCGATCAACCGCTCGTGCAAGGTCCTAATAATGACCATTATCTGGGGGTTGACTATCTCGGTAATAAAAGCAGTGCAGGCTCTCTCTATATCGATTACCGAAACCTCGGCAACTTCTATGATACCCACATGTCGATCTATGGGCATTACATGCGAAACGGTACCATGTTCCACGACCTTCATCTATATAAGGATGCTGATTTTTTAGCAGAACATCCATTCATCACAGTCTATGGGCTAAGGGAAGCTTATCAATACGAGATTTTCTCTGTTCAAATCGTCTCAGGGGCAACTTATTACCTCTATTTTGACATGACTGACGAGATGCTGGTGGACTATGCCGACTATCTCTGGCGTGGTTCCATCCATAAAAAACAGCCTCAATATCCGAAGGATTTGAGACTGCTCACTTTAGTCACCTGTACTTATGAATTTGATAACGCTAGACTGTTGATTCACGCCTATCAAAAGGAAAGAATTCCCATGCCAGAAGGACAATAGCCCTTTTATTCGTTTAAAGTTCCGTCAAATTCAACGGTTCGTCAAACACCGCCTTGATTTCTAAGAACTCCTCTATCCCGTACAGTCCGCCTTCTCGTCCGATGCCCGATTGCTTATAGCCACCGAAGGGCGCTTCAATATCGCGTTTGGACTCGTTGATGGTGACGGTTCCCGTTCTAAGGGCTTTAGCCACTTTTAGTGCTTCTTCAGGGGGGCCATATACGGCACCGGAAAGGCCATAAGGGCTGTCGTTAGCGATTTGAATCGCTTCTTCCACTGAGTCATATGGGATGAGACACATCACCGGACCGAAGATTTCTTCCCTTGCGATACGCATCTGATTCGATACATTTGTAAACACACACGGTTTCACGAAATAACCCTTTTTAGGGTTATTTTCTATTTCGGGAGGAACCTCTCCTGTAAGTAATGTTGCCCCTTCTTCAAGCCCAGTTTGAATATAAAAGCGGACCTTTTCGTACTGTTTAAGACTTGCCAGTGGCCCGATTCTCGACGTCTCCAGCGACGGCATCCCCACCTTATACTTCGGAAGCTGTAACAATATTTCTGCCTCAACCTCGGCTAGCCTCTTGCGAGGAACCAGCATTCTCGTCAGCGCTGCGCACGTTTGTCCAGTATTATCAAAACAGCTACTGAGTCCGATTTTCACTGCTTTAGTGAGGTCTGCTCCTTCCAGTAGGATGTTTGCCGACTTGCCACCCAGCTCAAGTGCAATTTTTTTAACGGTTTCCATGGCAAGCTTACCCACTTCGACGCCACCCTTAGTGGATCCTGTAAAGGAAATCATATCCACGTCCGGATGCGTAGCAAGCGCGTTTCCCACCTCAGCGCCTTTTCCAGTGACGAGGTTAAACACCCCTGGCGGAAGACCCGCTTCATGGAATGCCTCTGCTAACACCATGGCAGACAGCGGTGCCAACTGTGAGGGTTTTAGCACCACTGTATTACCACACAATATCGCCGGTATAATTTTTTGCATCACCTGACCCAGTGGATAATTCCAGGGGGTCAAGCATCCAATCACGCCAACCGGCTCTCTAAGCACTTTTGAATGGTTTAGCTTCACTTCAAAAGGCACTTTATCCATTAGGTGCAAGTAACTTTCAAACCGCGCAATCGGTCCGTTCACATGAGCGCGTTCTGCCCACCTCAGTGGGGCACCAAGCTCTCTTACTTCTATGGCCACCAGCTCATACTTATTTTCTTTAAGCACTTCAAGTGCGCGGTGCATCACTTTTATTCTGTGGCTTAAGGATTCACTTCGCCACCCTTCAAATGCATGCTTAGCGGCTTTTACTGCTAAATCCACATCTGTGGCATTACCCGCTGGTACAGATCCAAATATTTCACGTGTGGCAGGGTCTTCAACTTCTATGATCTCACCTGAAGCTGAACTCACCCATTCCCCATCAATGTATAAATACTCAAAGGTCAAAGTCACTCCTCCTTTACATAACGCTTGATAATTAGAGAATACCCGCTGAGATTTTATCAAATCAAAAAATAAAAAGGAGACGCTGCTGATCCTATTATGATCTGCAGCGCCTCGTGCTTTTTAGTTAGTAATCTTTTATTATGCTCTGTTTGCTTCGAATTGACGGAGCAATTCCACGAACAGCTTAGGAATTTTAGCCATGTTCTCAGGTGTCTCTACAAATGAGATTCTGAACTGCGTGCTGCCTGGGTTCTTTTCGCCTGGCTTAATGTCATAGAAGCCTTTCATTGGCGCCACGAGAAGCGTCGTTTCTACGCCGTCGAGGTTAACAGCACCTTCGCCAGCACAGTAGAGGACGAAATCGATGGCATCAAAGCCTGGTTTAACCACGTTGCGAACGTCGATAACCGAGTAAATCGAAGCATCTGGGCTTGAAACGATGAGTTTCGGCTCAAGTGCCTTAAGGCCATTATAAACCATCATGATTTGCTCTTTATAGTATTCTCTGATGTTTGAGCACCAGCCAGCGATTTGCTCTTTTGATTCGTGAGCAAGTGCACCGAAAATGTACTGTCCGATGACGTTAGCACAGAGGTTTGCAGTATACTCAGCCACTGAGCGGTTGTTGAATTCTGCGCTGTCAGTGATGACGGCACCGATTCTAAGACCACATGCATTCCATACCTTTGATGCGGTTTCGATACTGATTCTTCTGCCTTCGATACCCGGTACCTCAGCATCTGTAAGTCCCCAGATACTTACGAGTGGCTTCGCTGGATCATAGTAAAGTTCTCTGTAAGCTTCGTCACTGATCATCCACATGTTGTATTTCACGCAAAGGCCAGCAAGTTCTTTCATGATGCTATAGTCGTAAAGTTGACCCGTTGGGTTATCGTATGGAATCACCAAAAGTGCGCCTGGATTATGCTCTTTAATCTTTGATTCGATTTCTTCGAGGTTCGGTAAATCGAAAGTGCCTTTTTCATTGAGCTGACGCTTAACCGTTACAGTTTTTCTGCCCACTCTTTCAGCAAATGAAATGTAGTTTGTATAAGCTGGGTCGATCATCATAAGGGGTCTTTCGCCTGTACCTGCTGGGCCACAGACGCCGATTAATAAAAGCTCCATACCTGCAGAACCACCATCGGTGACTTGCACATGAAGTTTGCTTGTGTCAAAGCCTTCGCATTTGAGGATGTTTTTGAATGCTTCTTGACATTCAGGTGTTCCCGCTGTGCCAGAATATCTGACCACGCCTTTTGCAAATGGGCTTTCTGGTGCTGCAAGCTCAAACATTCTCTTTTGCATCGCAGGGTTAGTCGGGAGTGATACGTTGCCGATACCGACATTGATCACCGCTTGAGGCTTTACTTTACGCTCTTCATACTTCATTTGTGCCAAACGAACGTCAGATGGCTTTCTTGACTCGAAGTGCGCCGAGAGAACTGGTTTACTCATAATGCATCTCCTCTTAATCATAATCTATTTAAGCAAATTGCTTCCATGTATAGGGTAATTATTTACCCCATACTATTCTATCATTTGTAAGAGAAGACTTCACGCATTTTGTTTAACAATTATCAAAAAGAAAAATTTTTATAGCCCGGAGGCTTATGCCCCCTTGAAAACGGATTCTAAAAAGCTTTCAAAATCAGGAGCTGCCTCTGCCTCATCACCACCAGTAACGCTAAAGGTCAGTTTTTCACCGTTTCCAACTGCTGCAGATAATACAGACATCATGGATTTGCAATTGATGACTTTACCGTTTTTTTCAAAGGTAATGGCCGATTGATATTTACAAGCTTCTTTAACAAGCATACTCACTGGTCTAGCGTGGAATCCTGATGGGTTTTCCACGTGATATTCGATTAAAATCATGGGTCCTCCGATAGGTCATTATTTCTTTAGGCGGAATGCAAAGGTTTGCCAAGGCTTGATTTCATGGATCAAGTACCTTTCATGTGGAACAACTTTTGCCACAACGCTTGATTTCCCGCTATTTTCCATGGCGTTTAAAGCGATGTGAAGCTCACCGGCGTAGCGCGTGTATAAGGAAGATTCGATGATGATATCCCCTTCTTCCATATCCCGTGTATTCTTCGGTTCAAAGGGTGTTCCTTTGTATTTAACGCGACTTTGTGTAGAGCGAACGACGTACTCCGATACGTCTCCTCTGTTAAAGTGCGGTTCTTTCGTTAGAATAAGCATTTCTTCAGTGGTTAAATCGACTTGCTGTTCTATTTGTAACGTCAGAACATGACGGTCAACCTCAGAAAGGGCTTTTAGTTCATCATCTGAAGCAAACATGTTCGCGATAATCACATCATCGATTAAACCTGTATTAAATAAGTCCTTCGCTTGTGTTTCGATGGGAAGCATTCGATGCATTTCCAGTGAGCATAATCCCTCTGTGACTTCCCATGGTCCATAAGCTGCCGACGGCGCATTCACAAATGCAGCCGTTCTAAGACCAAGCGATTTAAATTGCTCAGAAGTCTTCATAAAATGGGCACGACTTAAGCCTGTGTAGCGATGCGGATAAAAATTGTGACACCCCATCAAGCGTTCCTTGTTAGGCTGATAGGAAAGGATATTATCGATGTACTTGGTGCCATTCGACATGTTGAGTTCAATCCTAATGCCAGAAGCATCATAACTCATCAAGGCTTCTTCGTGACCTGAGAAGCCCATGTCAAGCCGGATCCCGCTTAAGCCGAGTTCAGCAAACGGACTGAGATCGCCTAACGTCATCCCTAAACCGCTAAAAACTTCTGGTGACACATCTGCGATGATTTCAAATCCTAACGCACTTGCATGCCGCATCCAGGTTCCAAAAGACGCTTCAAGTGCTTCTTTACCACCAGTAAAGGAAATCATACAGGTGAAAATACGCGAAAAACCGAGAGCATGCGCTTTATCGATATAAGCGATGATGTCCTCAGTGGCTGCGTGTTCTGGATAGATTGAGAGACCTATAGTTTTCATGACTGTTTCTCCAAAATCATTTTAGAGAGTGCCATGATCTCCTGAGCGAGTGCTTTAATCGTCAGCGTGTTCATTAAATGGTCCTGTGCATGTATAAGCAGAAGTGAAATCTCTGTTTTTTCTCCAGCCGCTTCATTCTGAATCAAAGAAGTTTGCGATTGGTGGGCTTTTAGCAAGCACTCCTCAGCAAGCTCTATTTTTTCATGTGCTTCCTTGAACTGCCCTGCTCTCGCTAAAGCCATCGCCTCCATGCAGTAGCTTTTTGCCTCTCCACTATAGGAGATCAGTGAAAATATGATTTGTTCCAATTAAATCACCTCAAATTTTGTCTTTTTAAAGGTTATATTGATAGGCGGGTTGCCACCACAGGTTCTGGGTGATGACAACCTTTCTAACACTAGTTTTCTAAACGTTATTAAGCATTTTCCTTCTTCAGTTCAGCGCGATCCGCGATGAAGATAAAAGGAATGTAGATGACGATGGCGAGAACGAGGTTGAATGCGGCGAGTACACCACCCTGCCAGCTGCCTGTGGCGAGTGCACCACCGATTACAGGAGGTGTCGTCCATGGAATCATAGCGATGGTATGTGGCACGAGACCGAGTGAAATCGCTGTATACGCTACTATAGTAAGCACGAGTGGCGCTAAGATAAATGGTACGAAGAGTACAGGGTTGAGGACGATCGGCATACCGAAGATCACGGGTTCATTAATGTTAAATAGTCCAGGTGCAACCCCTAATTTTCCAACTTCTCTAAGCTGCTTACGTTTACTCACTGCGAGAATTGCGATGAGAAGTGCTAAAGTCGTACCAGCACCACCGAGGTAGACGAAGGCATCGAGGAAAGGCTTAGTGACCACATGTAAATCGCTAGAGAATGCAGATTTACCGGCTTCGACGAGTTCCAAATTTTTAGTGAGAAGTGGTAATAAAATTGGCTCGACGACGCCACCGATGATGTTTGATCCATGAAGACCAAAGAACCAAAGGAAATGCGTCATGAAAACGATGAGAAGCGCTGAGCCTAATGAGTCAGCTACGTTAGTAAGCGGCATCGCCACATATTTAACCACGACACTAAACAAATTGGTTTCAAAAGAGGTGAAAAGAATCATGACCAGAGAAGCCACTGCAAGCACGATCATCCCTGGGAAAAGGGCTGCGAAGCTTCTAGAAACTGCAGGTGGAACACCTTCAGGCATTTTGATAACCAGGAAATCCGCTTTGGAAAGCTTAACGAAGAGTTCAGTAGAAATGAGTGCGACGATAATGGCTACGAACATCCCCATGGCGTTTGTGTAACCCCAATGGATATTTCCCCATGCACCATCAGGATTTACCTGTGGCATTAAGATAAAGAATGATGAAAGTGAAATTAAACCTGCTGATAACCCGTTTGCATTATAGCTTTTCGCTAAGAAATACGAAACGGTAAATGATAAGAAAATCGAAATAATGGCGAAAGTACCCCACCAGATGTTGCCGCCGAAAGAGGTCCAGCTATCACCAAACACACTCCCCATAAAACTCTTATACGCATCGATTGGCAATTGGTTAAGAAGTACGGCAAACGAACCTGCGATTGCCAGTGGCACTAACGAAATAAAACCATCACGAACTGCAGCTAAGTGCTTCTGTGAGCCTACCTTTGCGAAGAAAGGTACAAATTTTTCCTCGATTAAACTAAAAAATTGATTCACGACTGTTCCCCCTTAAATCTTTAATAATGCTTTGGCATCGGCCAATACCGCTTTGCCATTCATGGTGCCATACTTCACGGTGTCGATCACCGTCACCGGTATGCCACTGTCTTCAAGTGATTTAAACTTGCTTTTCAAGTAGCGCACCTGAGGTCCTAACATCAAAATACTGATGTCGTTAATCTTCGTGGCCTCAGATTCCGCAACCGCTTGAATTTCAGCCTGAAATCCTTCTTCAAGCGCCGCGTCCTGCATGCGTTTTACGAGCATGCTCGTGGACATCCCCGCCGAGCAAACCAAAAGTATTTTTACCATTTAATGCCTCCTCAAGATCACGATCACGTGATGCATTTTACCAGTGCACTAATATATAAAGCAAAGTCCGTGCCAACTTTATAATTGGCTGTAAAAAAAATGAAGCAAGCATTATCAACGCTTTCAGGACGAAGTAAAAAAAGAAAACAGTGTACATCGTTTTGCACACTGTTTGCACACTATATATTTATTGCACACTATCTGCTTTTGCACGCTAAAGGACTCATTCTAGATTAGAGAGGATCACCTTTAGTAAAAGGGCGCGTTCATCTGTGGGAATGGTGATGTAAAACTGATGCTCAATTGATTCAAATAAATCCTCAAGCTTATCATAGGCGCCACCATTCTTAAGAAGAAAATCCCGATAGCCATCAAACACCCGAGGCGCGATACCCTTAAGACGGTTATCGATGTAAAACACCATATGAAGTAGAAAACCGATACGCGCATCTGCTTGCATGTCTTTACCCAGGCGTGCTTCTATCGCGTCTATAAAGCGATTTGACGCGCCGACCAGCTCATGGCTCGGTATATCCACCGTTTCTTTAATGGACTTTGAGATTTCACTTAAGAGCATGGCTTTTTCAACGATGGCTTCAAGTCTCGATAACCCCTCTTCTGATAAAAGGTCAAGTGCGCTAAAGACGGGAATATCATCCACTGGGATGTTGATCGTACTCGCGATGGCCACCACCTGATATTCGGAGCGCATATGCTCAATCGTGGCCAAATAAGCGCTTCGATCGGCGAGATCCACACTTTTAACCACGATCTGCTCCGGCTTGGCAATCCGTTTTTCGATGATGCGTTTCATGCGTTCTGCAGTGCCCTCACCCGTAAAACAGGCAGTGATGATCATCAATTTATTTTGACTATTCTCAGATCTCACTGTGGATCTCGGTGTTTGAAACTGCTTGCTAATGCTGGCCACGATTTCATCAGCACCGTGACCTGAAGCCGCTTTTCGAACCACTTCCAGTAGAAGGGGCGTACTGGTTTGAACCAACGTCCTCACGTGAAAGCCATGGTCTTCGTAAAGCATTTCACCGAAGTTTGAAAGCGAGCCCATATCCACCATCATGAGCGCTTCCTTTATTTCATGGGTTAGAAAGTAATTTGAAATACTCTGGTACATGGCTTCCACAGGCATGGATAGCGGCATATCAAACGGCACAGCAATCGGATCTCCGATGAGCTCGTTTACCACCTCAGCCATGCTAGTGGCAGTGCTTTTGCCGTGCATCATGACGATTACGGGCAATGTTGAGCGCCTCACTTCTTTATTCAGCTCATCGGTATTAGCGAGAAACATGGTGATATAGCCGATCTCATCGATGGGTAAAACGATTCCTAGGGCAATTTCCATTTCTCTGGCGAGGTCCATGGCCACGAGAAACGCCTGCGTATGTTCTATTCTAATTTGATTAAGTCTCGGGTTATAAATCGGTTGACGATTTTGAATCCGCTCGATGGCGCTGGCCATGTGAAGCGTAAACGCCGACCTTAATGCGGGTGGGTAAGAACAGCCTAAACGCTGGGAAGCATCTGTCATCAGCTTTTCTGTTAGGGTTAAAAAATCCTCCCCCACGACCTTCGTGATACTATGCTCGATCACCCGCTGCTTCATAGACCTGAGGTAGGTTTCAAATTGCTTTTCTATGTCGCTTCCAACGATTTGACGCACAGCCTCTTCATCGAGACCCTGCGATTTTAAAACGTGATATTTTTCAGCGATACTCGTATAAAAATCCTCTGGGGTCGATTGGTCCAGCACCTGTGTTAATGATACTTCATCAGAATATAGGGTTTCCTCTGTGGAAGGTAGTAACGCATCGACGATAGCGCGCTGATTCTTATAGTGATTATATCCTGCCTTTGCCGCACTGGATAAATCCACACTTCGCACCTTGATATGCGCCTCATCATTTGACACATAGTGAAGAAACGCCTTGGCACACGCTTGCTGGATATCGGTTCGCATCTGTCCGATATTGCTTCGACATTCATATAGAAGGAGTGATATAAACGCATTGCGGCTCATGGTGATGGGTTTATTGATTCTCAGGGATTCCTGCTTAAGAAACATCATGATCATCTGCTTGCGTTCCTCTAAGGTCCTTTGTGCCAATGAAGGGAGCTCGATCATCATGGGAATCCGTCTTTTGAACGTATCCAGCAGTACAGATTCCGGGTTTTCCGTCGTGGCGGCGATGATCTGCACTTCGACGCCAGTGATGTCCGTGTTGCCACCTAACGGTCTAAAATGACCATAATCCATAAAGGTAAATAGCATCTCCTGCCCCTGAGGTGGCAGTCTATGGATTTCATCTAAGAATAAAAAGCCTTGATTCGCCTTTTGAAGAAGTCCTTCTCGATCTCTGTCTGCCCCAGTATAGGCACCTTTCTTTACACCAAAAATTTCACTCATCAAGAGCTGTGGGTTATCGGCATAGTCAGCACAATTCAGTAAAACGAAAGGCGCATCCTTTTTAATTCTGCCTGAATGAATGGCGAACTGATACATCTCTCTGGCAAAGTGTGATTTTCCCACGCCAGTTTCGCCATGAATCAAGGTGTGTAAGCCATGAGGTGGATACAGTACCGCCGCCTTCGCCTGCTTTACCGCTTTTTTTAAACTGCCTTTTGCACCGATAAGGTTGAACTCATCTGTAATCGGATGCGCGGTATCTGTTATGAGCTCGGTAGATTTACTATCGCTACCTGCGACTTCACTACCCATGATTGCCGAGAAAAAGACGACAGGACGCCCATCCCCTTTTAGGAGCTTCCCCTCGATTACCAACTGATTTAGATAACGACTTACCACTGAACGGCTAAGATTATAGCGTTCTGCGATTTGCATAGCAGTAAAGCCTTGATGGAGTTCATGCTGATCGTGGTTGATACGATCCCATAATTGAATCACACTGTTCACTGGTAACCTCACTTAAGCATATAATGGGATGAGATGTTCCAGGGGAATCTCTAAGATAAGCGCGTCTGGTATCTTACGATTCTCCCATTTTGATTTCGCAATTTTAAAAACCACCTCAGCATCTTCTGAAACAGAGGGATGCAACGGTTTTATATAGAAAGTGAGCTCAAAAATATCCTCCACTGTTCGTAGAACCTTTCCCCTTAATAATCGGTTCGAAGGCATTTCAATAAGTTCATGATGAACGATAAAATCGTGAGCGCGTATGCCTAAGTACTTCGGAACGTCTAAAAACTGAGTTTTCGGGTACTGTAAACCCCAGCTCTTAGCAAAATAGAACGTGCCATCATCCTCTAGATCAGAAAAGTTCTTACAGCCCGTTAGCTTTGCGACATATTTATATTTAGGCGACTTGAAAGCTTCATGTGTGGTCCCCATAAAACTGGACTTGCCATGCTCCATCACCATCAACGAATCGCTCATGCGGTAAATTTCATCTCTACTATGGGAAACGAGAACGACATCCCCATTAAAATCACTTAAGTAGTCCATGACTTCCTTTTGAAGATGGTCCTTCAGATGGTCATCTAAAGCTGAAAAAGGTTCATCTAAAAGCAGAATTTCCGGCTCGAGGATCATACACCTGGCGAGTGCCACGCGTTGTTGCTGCCCTCCAGAAATTTGCCGAGGGTACTTTTCAGAAAGTGCAGTAAGGTGAAATCGATCCATGATTTTTAGGATTTTTGCCATTTGATCTTTATCCGCTTTGGGTAATCCGATCCCGATGTTCTCCGCCACAGTCATATGTGGAAATAGCGCATAATTTTGAAATAGATACCCAATTTTTCGCCTTTGTGGTTTAACATTGATGCCTTGGACCGAATCAAATAACGGGCGTCCATTTAAAATGATTTTTCCCTCATCAGGCGTTATGATGCCCGCTAAGCATTTTAGCAGCATACTTTTCCCACTACCTGAAGCCCCTATGATTCCCAATCGGCTTCCACGATTATCAAAATTGACTTCTAAGGTAAAATCTTTATACTGCTTTTTAATGTCTATCATCAAGCCCATTCTTCACCCTCCATTAGGCGCTCTGAGGCGTTTGACTTGCTCTTATCGAAGCGTTTGACGCTAAAGTAGTTCATGGAGACGACGACGAAAAAGGACAGTGTCAACACAACCCACACATACCCTCTTGCCGTTTCCATATTTCCTGCAGCCACTTCAGAATAAATTGCCATGGGGAGTGTTTGTGTCTTTCCAGCGATGTTACCAGCAATCATGGCAGTTGCGCCGAACTCCCCTAATCCTCTGGCAAAGGATAAAATGCCACCACTCAAAACACCGGGGAGCGCAAGCGGCATCATGATTTTCCAAAATATCTTCCATTCATTAAGACCAATGGTACGTGCTGCCATGATCAGCGTTTCATCTACCTGCTCAAAAGCTCCCCGCGCTGCGCGATACATGAGTGGAAATGAGATGACAATAGCTGCAATCACTGTTGCAGTCCACGAGAAGACGATTTTTACCCCCAAAAAATCCAGGAGTAACCGTCCGATGGGTCGATTCACCCCAAAAATCGCTAATAACATAAAACCAATCACTGTGGGTGGTAAAACGAGCGGCATGGTTAAAATGCCATCGATGACCATTTTTAAGCCCTTAGATTTAATGCTCACCACGATATAGGCTGTGAAAATCCCCAGTATAAAGGTGATGAGAATGGCTAGTGATGCAGTTTTTAATGAGATTAGAATCGGTGAAAAGGACACGGCGTTTACTCCTTATAGGTTAATATGTGCTCTTTTTCTATTCTATCATTTATTTTGATGCGTTTACAACAAATCCATACGCCTCAAAAATTTTTGCAGCTTCTTCAGAAGCTAAAAACGCTAAAAATACTTTCGATGCTTCTTCATGTGTGGTCTTCGTCACCATGCCCACTGGATAGATGATTCTCCCAACAGAACCTTCAGGCGCTTTTGCCACAATTTCTACTTTATCCGTCGAAGCGGCATCAGTGGCATAGACAATCCCCACATCAGCGCTACCTTCTGCAATCCAGTTTAGCACTTCGGTGACATTTGTACCTAGACTAAACTTATTAGCGTTTGAATCGAATAATCCTAAGGTAGTCAGCGCCTCCTTCGCATATTGGCCTGCAGGCACGCTTTCTGGATCGCCGATGGCGATGGTTTCTGCATTACCGATGGTTTCAAACGAATCGACATCTGATTCACCACCTGATCCCTTAATCAGGACTACTGCGTTATCCAGTAGTTCTACTATTGTCGATTCCGTTACCAATCCCCCTTCAGCAAGTGCTTTCATCTGTTTCATACCCGCAGAGAAGAATACATCGACATCTGCCCCTTCTTCGATTTGCGCTTGCAACTTGCCCGATGAGTCATAGGTTGCTTGTACTGTAATTTCTGGATGCTTTTCGTTAAATAAAGGAATCAGGGAATCCTCAAAGCAATTCTTTAAGCTGGCTGCAGCTGCCAGTGTAATCGTCGTGTTCTCTGCAACCGTCTCTGATGCCACAGAGTCCACTTTAGAGGTGCAGCCTATAATGGTCGTCATGATTATTATGAGTGTTAATGCCATTACTAAAAATCGTTTCATGAAAACGCCTCCAATATCGTTAATATTTTATCGATAACCATTCGATACAGAATAATTCCGAACGATTCAATTATAACAGAGGCGAAATTAAAATTCTATGTGATTAATCAACAAAACCTTAATTTTTCTTATTTTCAGAAATGAGCCGATTAATTTGACCATAGCTGTCCCAAAGAATTATGATGACTAGAATTGCAAATGTAATCACCAAACTTATCTGAACCCCTGATGCAATGCGTTCTCCCAACTTATCTGATACCTTATCCTTATCGATACCATATGGACTGATGAACACTAAATACCCAAGTGCGATGGAAATCACATTTAATACTACGGTTAGCAGACGAGAGCTCATCTGCCAGCTGCCTTTAAAAAGAAGATAGCAATTCAGTAAAATTTGCGTTCCAAAGACGGCCGAAATGGACAAAATGATGACCCTTGAATACGGCCCTGCTAGTACATTTGGTAAAAGCGTGGTTGCAACCGCGATGCCAACTGCTGTAAAGAATATCTCAAAAATCATATCCGTTAGAGATACGGAAGTTGAATAATCTTGAAGCGCATGAAATACCTTCTCATCCCATTTAACGTCTGATGCGTCCTCTTCATCCAAAGGAGAATAGTACTGTACTAAAGCAAAGATAAGGGTTACCACTGCGAAGACGTTTAAACCGACATCCCAAAAAGCACTTAGTAAATCGATAAAAAACGATAACAGTATGGGCTCTTGATTTGTGGTATTAAACAAATCACCGATGGCGATGGCAAAAGTCAAACCTACAAACGATGCGACTAATGCAATCTTTAGTACTAGCCAGTACAAATCAAAATATCTTCCGCTGATAAGCGCGTAGGAACGTCCTCTATATGAATCAGCAACTTGTTTTGGATGTCCCATGGATAAAATCGCCGCCTCCAGTTGTGCATCGGAGTACTCTCCATGACCAAAGTGCTCCTCTAGGTAGTCATACAACCCTGCCTCAATCTCCTTAATGATTTCTGCTCTGCCACTCGGTGGCAGCAAATTACTAATATTAAATAGGTATTTTTTAATCATAAATGACCTCCCTTGATCATCTTGTCAAGTGCACCCGTCAACTTCTCCCATTCAACAATGAGTGCATCCTTTAGCATCCGCCCTTTCTCGCTGATCTGATAATAGCGCCGAGGGCGATTATCCTCCACCTGCCATAGCGACTCTAAAAGTCCTTGCTTTTCAAGCCTTCTTAATAATGGATACAGTGTATTTTGCTCGATTTCTATGCCTAAGCCATTAAGGGCTTGAATAAGAGAATAACCATATTGTGGCTCAGATAACTGTGTTAAGACTGCTAATACCAATGATCCCCTGTTTAATTCCTGTCTCGCATTCTGAATGATGGTTGATAAATCAGACACGTCATCACCTCCTGTTAATTTAATTATAGTGTGTGATACACAGTATTGTCAATTCAATTTTACTGTTGAATTCAATTTTTTAATTTTAGAAATGATGCCAGTATTATAGCACCTCACCTCAAATCGTGTTAAAATGGCGGTAGCATAGTCTTTATGATGAAAGAAAGGGAACGACATGGATGATTTACTCTATACGCCAGATGAAATCGCAAGTAAACTAAAAATCACAAAGGGGACCGTCTATGAAATGATCAAGCGCGGTGAACTCGATGCCCATAAAATAGGAAAGCACCTGAGAATTTCTCAGATGCAGTATGAAAGGTTTCTAGTATTAAGAAAAGGCATCGACAACGTATATGATGTCGTCATCACGCGACAAAACGAAGACACTGTGGCCATCATCGATGACATCGTCTTTTTTGTAGAACCGTTTTATGAAGGACCTGCGAAGTTGTCCATTAGACCCGAAAGCGTTCTCCTAAGTAAAGGTGATTGCATAACCAGTGCAAGGAATTGTCATTTGGGTAAAATCGTCGCTATTAAAGAATATGAATCTAGGGTACTGGTTACAGTGGATATAGGCGTTTTAATAGCCTCATACATTACCAAGCGCTCACTACACAACATGGCTTTAGCGGTTGGAAGCGATATCAACGTCATTTTTAAAACCATGTCCATCCATTTGTTTCGTTAACGCTTTTGGCTGTTTTCAGCGACACGATATCGGACCATTTTTCGAATCAATTCGAGTGGCAACGGTTGATCAAGTGGAAACTGAACAGAGCCTTTCGCATTTTTATAAACTTTCAGTTCTTCCTCAAACGCTTCAATGCCTGAAGGTGTGGGATAAAACCCGATATGTTTTTTAAAGGCAGCAAAATGAACGAGATTTCCATTAAGGTAAAATGTGGGCATTTGATAACTAAAACGCTCTGTGGCCTCGGGGACTTCTTCTTTTATAAGGGCTCTAATGGTCCTCAGTTTATCCTGTACTTCTGCAGGGAACGTCGAGATGTATCCATCGATTTCGTTCATGTGCACCTCCAAATATCGACTATTTCATTTAAGAGTGAGGTTCGTTATGTTAAAAAAAGGTTTGTCTATTCTCATTATAATCCTTTTCATCATCACTTCAAACACCATTCCTAACTTTGCGAACAGCGCTGAGCCTCCCTCGCTGGTCATCATCGTGGAAAATCCGCCAGAGGATTTTAAAATGACGCTCCTTAGTGAATCAGGCACGAATGACGGCAGAAGATATGATTATGTCGGTGAGGTCCATTACACCTTCTACTACCGTGATTTGAACGAAAATAGACCTACTGCTGTGGAAATCACAGCTTACGGAAAAACGCAGGTCGTCGATTTACCGAGTCTTATCAACCGGTATCACGAAGTTCATACACTAGACCTCGATACATTGGTTTTCGCACCGGGAGAAACGATGACGAGAAGCATAAAAATAGTGAGCTTTCGTGTATTCGGTACATTGCTCATCGAAGGGTTCCTCTTTTTTCTTTATGGCTTTCGAAATAGAAGATCATGGATCGGTTTTATAACCCTTAATCTCATCACACAGGCAGCACTTAACATTTCATTAATTAATGTGCCTATGTATTCTGGGTATCCTCTATTCTATTTAATATACTTTGAATTTTTCGTCTTTGTGGCTGAACTTATCGCTATCCACTTTTTTGTTCGTGAGAAGACTGCTGGAAAACGTAACGCCTTTGTTTTAGTTGCCAATACCTTAAGTTTAGTGATCGCCTATCAAATCTCTTATTGGTTTCCACTGAGTTAATAACTTGTGATAATATCAGGTTAATTCACCGACGATACGTTCAGTATCGTCTTTTTTATTGTAAAAGAGTATTCATTTATCGTTTTAGACCTATTATTTATTGACTTACGATAAATGTCGTTGTATGATATTTTTGAGTTCGGGTGGCATCCACCTCGAAAACCCCACCGCAAGCAACGCATTATCTAGAATAACCATAGTAAAAATTTAAGTGAGGACGCGTATGAACATTCTAAAAAATAAAGAAACGGTATTTTTAAAACTAACACTTGTGTTAATCTCTCTGCCCATCATCGCAGGCTGTGTTTGGGGGATCCCTTGGATTTTAAAAGAAGCCCTGCTCTATTATCCAAAACCGCTGGTCTTTTTGGTGGTCGCTGTGGTTTATGCCGCTGTGATTCCCTACTTTTATGCATTAACTCGCGCCAACCGATTACTCGGTTTGATCGATACAAACAACGCCTTTTCCAGTGATGCGGTGAAAGCACTTAAGCACATCAAAATTTGTGGCTTAGCCATCACTTCTCTCTATGTTTTGATTTTGCCTTTAATTTATCTCGTGGCGGAGGTGGATGACGCACCTGGCATTCTTCTGCTTGCGCTGGTCATCATGTTTGCTTCCTTCGTGATTGCTGCGTTTGCTGCACTCCTTGAAAAACTGCTAGAGCAAGCCATCGCCATAAAAGAAGAAAACGACCTGACGGTTTAGGAGGATATTATGGCCATTATTATAAACATCGACGTCATGCTTGCCAAACGCAAAATGAGCGTCACTGAACTGTCCGAAAAGGTGGGCATCACCATGGCAAATCTGTCCATCCTAAAAAACGGTAAGGCGAAAGCCATCAAGTTGTCCACCCTAGAGGCGATCTGTCTTGCGCTGGATTGCCAGCCTGGCGATGTCCTCGAGTTTAGAAAAGAAACCCCATAAGGTGGTGCCTGTATGAATCATTATGATCTCGTTATCATCGGCGCTGGACCATCAGGTGCAAACCTAGCCAGGTTAATATCACCGGATTTGAAGGTATTGCTCCTCGATAAGCGGCTGTTAAGCGATCCCTTTAATGGGTCGACGTCTCGAAAGTGCTGTGGTGGGTTATTGGCACCCGACGCGCAAAAAATGATCGCTTCCATGGGACTGGGCATCCCTAAGGATATTCTAGTGAGCCCGCAGCTTTTTTCGGTGAGAACCATCGACCTAGATCAAAACCTTCAGCGCGATTACCAGCGCTACTATTATAATATGGACCGTGAAAAATTTGATCGCTGGCTCATCTCTTTAATCCCCGAGCATGTCGACCGTTCTTTCGGTGCAGTGTTTCGGCACTATCAAGAAGATAATGACGGCCTCATCGTAGAATACTTTCAAAGTGGCGCGCTGTGTAAAGTCCACACGAAAGTCTTAATCGGCGCTGATGGAGCGAACTCAAAGGTTAGAGCACTCATGCGTAAACACAGGGGTGATCAATCACCCTTACCTAAGAAATACATTTCCATCCAGCAAGTATTTAGCTGTAATGCCACGGTTCCCTATTACACCGCCCTTTTCGATGCCACATTAACCGATTTCTACGCATGGACGATTCCGAAGGACGGTGAGCACCTTCTAGGCGCAGCTCTGGAAATAAACGGCCATGAATGGGAAACGTTTAAGAGGTTAAAAGAAAAACTCACAGCAAAGGGCTATGAGTTTGGTCGTCTGCTTCGTACAGAAGGTGCTTTTATCAACCGCCCCCTCTCTCCCGCTTCATTTGATTCTGGCAACGATAAGGTTCTGTTGATCGGGGAAGCGGCAGGGGCCATTAGCCCAAGCTCTGCTGAGGGGATCAGTTACGCACTTAAGACGAGTTTGATGCTGGCTGAAAGTATAAACGAAGGAATGGCTGGGTGCGCTAAGCGCTACGCGAGAAACGCGCTGGCCATAAAAAAGAACCTTTTTCTAAAGCGACTTAAATCCCCTGCCATGTATCAGCCAACCCTTCGAAAGCTCGCCATACAATCGGGCTTGATGGGGTTGAAATCACCCGTTCATATCATCCCGGTTAATGGAGCCGTTTAAATGGTCGTCGTTTTTTTTACTGGAATCCAGATTTCGCTACGATAATTTGGATTCGACGTGTCTTTGCTTTCATGCCAAACGATTTCTGGTCCTGCGATACTCTCATAGTCTGATGAAGGGAACCATTCAGCATAAATTCTACCCCAGGTGGCTTGCAGGGTTTCAGGGAAAGGGCCGACCACTTCGAACACCGCCCACATGCCCGCTGCGACTTCTAGAGCATCAAAATCCTCTACTGGTGCTTCGGTGGTAAGGACCCCGATAAAGTGATCCAGCTCACCGCTTTCTGACATCCTGCCCTCCGAGAAATTCGTAGATGCACTTATGATGCCATTCGGTTCAACATTCGACATCGCTTTTAATAAGGCGATGTTTTTTTCGTTTAATCGAGCGTAAATTTTCGCGATTTCAGGATTAATCCCCTCAAACTGAATGGGAATTCGTCTCATGTAACCCACAACCTTAAACGCTTCTTTTTCGATAAGTCTCACTTTCATTTCTGTTCCTCCTCTAATGGATAAATAGAAGGACAGTTTTGGATACGCGATGACGGACCTTCCATGCTGCTTCACCTCAGAAGGTAAAACACCGTGCATGGCGTGAAATGCTCTCGTGAAGGCATCTGCCGATTCATAACCATATTTGACTGCCACGTCGATTACTTTGGACTCCTGTTCGAACAAATCGTTTGCCGCTAAAGACAACCGTCTTTTCCGAACGTATTCAGCCACGCCGATTCCCGCTAGAAAAGAAAACATCCTTTTAAAATGGTGTTCTGAACAACCCGCTAATCTCGAAGCCCTTTCCATGCTGATCTCATCCGTCAAATGCGCTTCGATGTAATCGATGGCATCATTAAAGTTTTTTAGTGTATCCATAACGTCCTCCTTACATCCCATAATAACCATAAAAATGAACCCACATCCGACAATATGGGTTCAAATACTATCGCTATTTACGTTTCATGGTTTTATTTCGGCCTGTATTTTTCGCCTCATAAAGTGCCTCATCTGCTAGATTAATGAGTTGGTCCAATGTCTGCGCTTCCTCTGTTGTGGTGGATATGCCTATACTGATGGAATAATGCACCACATAATCGCCATACCGTTCTTCCAGCTCATAAATATGACGTCTAAAACCTTCTGCTTTTTCATAAGCAGTTGCCATATCCGTGTTAATCATAATCACTGCAAACTCTTCCCCGCCCATTCGAGCGACTGTATCAGTCCCTCTAAAGGAATGTTTGAGATGCGCTGAAAAAGACTTGATGACTTGGTCGCCGACGCCATGACCATACGTATCATTGATCCGTTTAAAATAGTCGATATCCATCATCAGAATCGAGAGCTGTTCGTGATATCTCAATGCACGGTCAACGGCTTCTTCTCCGTACTCTCTAAATCGTCTGCGGTTATTAAGGCCACTCAGTTCATCCGTAACAGCCATTTGCTCAAGTCGTCTTCGTAACTCCTCGCGTTCTGTGACATCTGATATGGTGATGAGCAAGCCAACCATTTCGTTATGGTTATGGACCCCTTTGGAAATGACATTCACAAACTTAGGAGTGTCCTTCGTCTCTATCATATAAATCTTATTTTCGAATCGCATGATTGCACCTAGAAGCTCCTTCTGGTTTTCAAGCAGTTTCTCAATCGGCCCTTCATGAAGCTGACTATCAAACAACTGAAAAAGTGCGATACTCTTTTCATTATAATCCACCACTTGATTAAGTCGGTTGATCAGGACGATGCCTTCCTCACTCTCCTCAAAAATATGCTCACGTGCCATGACTTTGATTCCAGAAAATCATCTCTTTCAGGCTTGTCGCATTTATTTCCAAAAGGTATCCGAGCAAATAGATTTGAAGTGTTAAGCTGAGGGCACCAAAGGCTCTCGCATAACGTGTTTTACCTCTTAAAAATGAACTGACAAACATAAATGAGAGGAGCAATACACCCACGAATAAATATAAACTGATTAGCTTTGTGATCATAACCCCACCTAGATTTTTGAGTATTAAATATATTTGGCTGTGATGGAACGCTCACATTTTTTCAGTTCCTCTGGTGGTCCCTCGAAAAGCACTTCACCGCCTCGTGTACCACCATCTACCCCCATATCGATGATCCAATCCGCATTTCTAATGATATCGAGGTTGTGCTCAATCACCACCACGGTATTCCCTTTTTCTACGAGATGATTGATGATTTTTAGGATACTGGTGATATCCGACATATGAAGCCCCGTAGTGGGTTCATCCATAATATAGATATTTCCCTTCTTGCTAAGTTCTTTTGCGAGCTTAAGCCTTTGACATTCACCACCTGATAAGGTGTCAAGTGGTTGGCCTAATGTCATGTAGTGAAGTCCCACATCGACGATGTGCTTCAATTTACCCGTGATCTCTTTTTGATGGAAAAATTCCACGGCTTCACTAATGGTCATATCCAGGACATCGACGATGGTTTTTTCTCTATACTTGTAACCTAAGACCTCCTGTTTATAGCGCTTTCCGCCACAATCCTCACACTCGGTATCCACCGAATCCATAAAGGAGAGATCCGTTTCAATAAAGCCCCTGCCCTTACAGGATTCACAAGCCCCTTCAGAGTTATAGCTGAATAATCCTGCACTGACATTATTTTCTGTAGCAAACTGCTTTCTAATCTCATCCATGATTCCAGTGAAGGTCGCTGGATTTGACCTTAGGTTTGCACTGACGGCCGACTGGTCGATGACCACTGCCTCTGGATGTTCCTTTACGAACACGCCATTTACCAGTGTCGATTTTCCAGAACCTGCGACACCCGTAACGACTGTAAATAATCCTTTCGGTACCCTGAGCTTCGCCCCTTTCAAATTATGAAGCGTGCTTACGCTGGTTTCATAAAATTGATCAGGTGTTTTTGAGGCCGTCTTTATCGGTAAATGCTTCTGCAAATATTTGCCTGTCAACGTATCCGATTTTAGAAGATTATCATAAGATCCTTCAAACATGATCTGTCCACCATGATGACCTGCTAGCGGACCGACATCGATGATATGATCTGCCACCTTGATGACATCGGGATCATGTTCTACCACGATAACGGTATTTCCTTTATCTCTCAGCTTCGTCAGCAAATCATTTAATCGATGCACATCGCGTGTATGGAGACCGATACTGGGTTCATCAAAGATGAAAATAATGTCTGTAAAGCTGCTGGTTAAGTGTTTTACCATCTTAACCCGCTGTGATTCTCCCCCAGATAAAGTGGAAGTTTCACGGTCCAAGCTGACATAATCGAGACCTATTTGAATAAGGTCGTTTAAGCGCTCGGCAAGATTATTTACCACTGGCTGAACGCTAGGGACTTTAATTTCCTTGATGATTTCTAGGAGTTCATCCACTTGAAGTGCCGTCATTTCTGATATGTTTCTACCCTTGAGCTTCACGCTTAATACCGTATCATTATACCGCTTCCCGCCACAATCATGACACACCGACTGCATGGTGTATGGCGCAATTTTCTTCATATTCGCTTCAGATTTTTCATATTCCGTTTTAACGTATTGGCTGATAAATTTCTCCACGAGGCCCATATAGGTGGAATTCATCCCCTCTATAAAGATGGAGTTGATTTTCTCAGCTTTACCATATACGAGTTTTTGATATTCGTCTTCTGAATAATCCTTAATTTTCTTATCTACGTCGAAAAAACCAGATAGGGCATACATTTTCCATTGCCAAGTTCCAGGCTTATATCCCGGTAATAAAATCGCCCCTTCATTTAGCGATTTATTGATATCGAGCGATTTCGTCAGGTCCAGTGTCATGATTTTCCCGATACCCTCACAGGTTTTACACATCCCGTTCGGGTCATTAAAGGAGAAATAGTTAGATGGCCCGATATGGGGTTCGCCCACTCTAGAAAAAAGCAGTCTTAAAAGTGGATTGATATCCGTGATGGTGCCCAAGGTCGATCTGGAGTTTCCTCCGATTCTTTTCTGGTCGACGATGATCGCTAATGAAAGATTTTTGATTTCGTCCACATCCGGATGGCCATACTTGGGCATGAAGCCCTGAACAAACTTGCTATAGGTCTCATTAAGCTGTCGCCCTGCTTCCTGAGCGATGGTTTCGAAGACGATGGAAGATTTCCCACTCCCTGAAACGCCTGTAAAAACCGTTATTTTTTTCTTCGGAATTTTTAACGAGATATTTTTTAGATTATTGACTCGAGCGCCTGTTATTTCAATATAATCACGATTCATTTGACACCTCAATCATAAAAGCTTTGTCAGTATAAGTACTATGCACCATTATACCCTTTTTTTGGCATATTCACCACGCTAAAAAAATAGGCTTCACCAAGCGTCCGTAGACGATCAATGAAGCCCAATAAGGGGTAAAATTATTATAGCTTGGGAGAATTACTCATCGAGAGCAATCAATCGGCTATGGGCGTTTTTTGCCCATACCACCAGGTCCCATTTGCTGTAGTGTGATTTCTGTGATCTCTGTGCCATTTACGGTGACTGTTCCACCGTTCAAGGTTGCGGTGCCATCGGCATCAAACGCCGACTGCCCAGAAACGGAGATGATTCCCTCATTAATTTCGATACTGCCATTTGAATCGAAGCCATCCGTATCGCCAGCCCCCATGGTCACGTCGATGGTGCCTCCGTTCACCTGAATCATCACTTCTTCAGCGCTCTTGTTTGTGGCATTAATACCGTCATCTGCTGAATAAAGCGTCAATTCACCACCGTTGATTTGGATATAAGTGGCTTCGAGTCCCTCGGTGCTGGATTGGATATTGATGACTCCGCCATCAATTTGAAGAACAGTGGTCGCTCTAACGGCATCATCACCTGCTGTTATATCAAACTTGCCATTTCTAATGTAAATGGCGCCAACTGATTGGTCTTCATCATTTTCGCTATGAATCGCATCAGACTGTGCTTTGATCGTGAAAGTACCCTCATAGATATAAATACCGTCATTCGCTTCCAGTCCATGACCTTCCGCTGTGATGACATAAGTCCCACCAGTAATCTTTAGATCATCCTTTGATGTTATGGCATTGTCAGTTGCTGAATTTATGGTTAATATGCCTGTCCCATTTAATACCAGGTCCGATTTTGAAAAGACGACTGCATCCGTGTTTGTGTCACCATCCGCTGTAAACGCACCATTAACCGTTAAGGTACTGTTATTGGCCGTCGTGGTGATGAACACTTTATCGCCTGATTTTATATAGATAGCGGGTGTGCTCTGATTGGTTATCGTTACCCCATCTAATACCAGTTGAACCTTTGCATCTTCTGGTGCTGCGACGACTATCATCGCGTCTGTGGCTTCCCCAGAAATGAGGTATACGCCCTCTTCAGTGATATCAACCGACCCGTTGCTTGTTACATTAAGCTTTATCGCATCGTTTAGGTCCACATTCTGCTCTAAATCACGTTCGGTAAAGAGCTCTGAAACATTGAGCTTCGATCCTTCAACAGCCGTTAAACTAATACTTGATCCCGCTTCAGTATTACTTTCACTATTACTTTGAGTATTTCCTTCAGTACTGCTTTCACTATTGGCCTCTGAGGCAGCGTCGGTAATCACGTTCACAGTCTCTCCTTGTGCGGGTGCTACTGTACATCCCACGATTGATAGGCTTAATATCATGATTAATATAAAACTCACAACTTTTTTCATCTTCATTTCTCCTCTATGCATTTATTAAAGTTTTTTCTACTAACGATGCGTTGCTTTAATTATTAATGACGAACCTTAAATGAACCTAAAATAAAAAAAATTTTTAAATTGCATACAACCTATTTTTCGAGGTATATATGATGCATCACAACATTTTTGGAGGTCTTATATGGAGTTAGTAAAACGTTATCTAATTACTTTGGTTGTTTTCTTCGTCATCGATATTTTTTGGCTCGGTGTCGTGGCTAAGAAGTTATACAGTAAAGAACTGGGATTTATCATGAGTGACCGTCCAAACTGGACAGCAGCCATCATTTTTTATTTGGTCTTCATCATGGGGCTCGTGTTTTTCGTGATCAATCCAGCCATGGAAAAAAACGCATGGCAATATGCGTTATTTGTCGGGATGTTTTTTGGCTTCGTGACCTATGCGACCTATGACCTCACCAATCTCGCAACACTTAAAAATTGGCCGTTAAAAATCACGCTCATCGATCTTGCATGGGGAACGTCCTTAGGTGGTGCCGTTTCGACACTATCGTTTTTTATTCTTAAATGGCTTAAATAATTGAGGTGCTTATGAAAAGAAAAATGTCACTAGGAAAAAAAATCACCATCACTGCCGTCGCGTTACTCCTCTTACTGGTGGGTGGTTTCCTCATCTATTCGCTTGATTATTATCGGGCATCTGCTGATGTATCGCTGATCGTAGAACAATCCCCATTAAGGATTGAGACTGCAGATCATATGACGGTCATTTATCCTACTGGAAACAACCTAGATACAGGGATTATTTTCTATCCTGGTGGAAAGGTTGAAGCAAATGCTTATCTACCGTTGTTAGTTAAATTATCTGAGCTGGGTTATACCACTGTCCTGGTGGAAATGCCGCTAAATTTGGCCGTTTTTAACAGTAATGGTGCTGAAGAAGCATTTACATTGGCACCAGAAATCAAAGACTGGTACCTCGCTGGTCACTCACTGGGTGGTGCAATGGCGAGCAGTTATATGGAAGATCACTACGATCAGTTTAAAGGTTTAATATTATTAGCATCCTATCCCTTAAATGATGCACCGATTGAGACGCTGGTTTTATATGGCACATATGATCAAGTGCTGGATCAATCTACGCTGGAAGGCGTTGAAAACAAAGTGGAAATTATCGGTGGTAACCACGCTTACTTCGGGAATTATGGCGAACAGGAGGGCGATGGGATCGCCATCATCACCAGAGAGGAACAGCAAGCGTTTACAGCGAAAGCCATCCATCAGTTTATCAATCCATAAACGGTGAAGTTTTAAGGTTCATTTAAGGCTTAGGCCTTAAACTACTCTTGAAAATAACGATTCAGGAGAAGAGCGATGAACTCAAATCAGAAGCATGAACCCTTGATTTCCTATAACAACCTGACGATCAATTTCTCAGCCCAGTGTGCTGAAGTAGGTGGCGCCCCTCTTAAATTGACCCGTTTGGAGTTCAATACACTGGCATACCTTCTAAAAAACAAGAACACGGCGGTGCCGCGAACTGAACTGCTAAACGAAATCTGGCATATTAACTGTGTGATCGATACACGTGCCACGGACGACACCATGAAGCGTTTACGGAAAAAGCTGAGTCTGTACGGCGCTCAAATCATGATTGAAACCATCCGTGGATACGGGTTTATCGTAAGGGATCTGCAGCATTAGTCATCAATATTTGGTCGTAAATCAAAAGCGCTTCATTATTGAAGGGCTTTTGTTTTGTCTATTTTCTCACCTTGATTCTTAAATAATCATTAGAAATGACCTTATACTGATGCCGAGTGGTATAATATGGGTATTATATGGTATCCATCAGTGAGGTTGATTATGAATACATACCTGAGTTATAAATTAAAAGTAAATCGATTTTCTAAAGTGTTGCTTTGCTTTATCGGACTCCTCGTTATAACTATAAATTTTTATATCAGCATTGCAGATGCCCCTGTGGTTAATTACACAGTCGATCGCAATTATCCTCCCTATACCTTTGCTGATGAGGGCGGATTCTATGGCTTCGACCCAGCTCTGACCAACATGATTTTTAAGCGTGAGGACTATGAGGTCGTTTACGCCACTGACACATGGGCAAATGTCTATGCAGCGGTTAAAGGTGGTGATATCGACATCGCTGGCATCATCGCTGTCACTGAAGAGCGTAAACGCGATGTGCTTTATTCTGACCCTGTGCTGATCTCCTATGTTGCATTGTACACACTGGCAGATTCAGAAAAGGTCACCACTGATGATCTAAAACAACTTAATGTGGGTGTGGGAAAAGGCTACTATACGGAAGAGCTTTTGCGAACAGAGCTAAGACTTTCGTCATATCGTGCATATGAGAATTTGGATGATGCATTTGATGCGCTACTCTCCGGTGAAATTGATGTTTTATTTGAAAATCAGCAGTTTATCGAACATCTATTGGTCAGCGAGGGGCTAAGAGGGGAAATAATTCCTCAAGTTACCAACCTGTATCCACGTGAGCACGCTTATGCCATTTCTAAAGACAGAGCAGATCTCGTCTCTTATATTAACAATCGCCTCCAGTCGCTCAAAAAGTCTGGGGTTTTCGAAGTCCTTTATCAAAAGTACTTCTATGCGCATTCTGCCTGGTACGAAGCACAGAAAAAGACACAGACCATGGTAATTATCACCATCGCGTTACTATTTATTCTGATTGCTTTTATAGGCCTTCAGCTACTGATCAAGTCACTTAGGAGGAAAATCAATGTAAAATATATAGAACTAATGGAAGCGCATGAAGAACTGACGGCTGCAAATGTAGAGCTGGAAGCGCATTATGAAGAAATTCAGGCATACAGCGAAAAAGTCAACCAATTGGCCTATTATGACGCTTTAACAGGGCTACCAAATCGCACCTTTCTTAACGAGCATTTAGAAAAACTATTTCCACTACCTGTTTATTCAACGGGGGCATGGTATGCGGCGTTCTATATCGAGATGGATAATTTTAAGCAAATCAACGACACACTGGGACATGAATACGGTGATCTCGTTCTGAAAGCCATCAGTGAGTGCCTAGTCAACAACCTAAAGGAGGAACCGTTAATCGCTCGAACGGGAGGTGACGAGTTTTTCATTATGGTCAAAGGGTTGGTGAATCGAGAGGAAATCGATCAATACGCAGAACAAATCAAGCTATTAATTAACCGACTTTGGGAGATAGGCGACCATGAGATTTATCTTTCTGCAAGTATCGGTATTTTGGATATCAATCAGTTCTGTAAGGCACCCACTGATGTATATAAAAAAGTTGATACCGCCGTGTATCACGCAAAACAGCACAACCACGGGGGCTACATTCACTTCGACGAGAGCATGCTCCTCAATATAAAAACCAAATCGATTATGGAGAAAAAATTACGGAAGGCCATCGAGCTAAAGGAATTTACGCTCCATTACCAGCCTTACTTCGATTCATATACAAGTGAACTCTTAGGCGTGGAAGCGCTTATCAGATGGCAAGAACCCGAAATCGGTCTCATTAGCCCTGCGGATTTCATACCACTTGCAGAAGAAACGGGGCTAATCGTACCTATAGGAAACTGGGTTTTAGAGGAAGCAATCCAGCAAAATAAAAAGTGGCAGACTGTGAATGGCATATATATCCCTGTTTCGGTGAATATTGCGGGTATGCAGCTTGACGAAGACCAGTTCGTCTCCCGTGTCAATGCACTTCTGACAAAATACTACTTAGCTCCTCAATACTTGCAGCTCGAAATCACAGAAAGTAGCATTCTAAAGAACTTAGATAAAAGTGTCGCGCACCTTAGTGTTTTAAAATCCAAAGGGGTTAAAATCTCTCTCGACGACTTTGGTACGGGATATTCTTCCTTATCTTACATGATGCATCTTCCTGTGGACTCTATTAAGATTGATAAAAGCTTCGTGGACGATATCACGAACGACCATCATGAGATTATCGTCGGTGACATTATTTCAATCGCTCATAAGCTGAACCTGATCATCATCGCCGAGGGGGTTGAAAGTACGAATCAACTTGAATACCTGAAAGAAGCGGCATGTGATGCTATTCAAGGCTATCTCTTTTCTAAACCGCTAGACACAGCATCTGTTGAGAACTTATTTAAAAAACAATGATATGAGGAGCCTTTCATGGAACTATGGGATTTATATGACGAAGATAGAAAACCGCTAAACAGGACAAAACCCCGTGGTTCAGTACTTGAACCAGGTGAATATCACTATGTCGTCCATGTGTGCCTCTTCAACCCTAAGGGCGAGCTGTTGATTCAACAAAGACAGCCCTTTAAGAAAGGCTGGCCGGGGTTATGGGATGTTTCAGTGGGTGGAAGCGTACTCGCTGGCGAAACCAGCCGTGAGGCGGCCATCAGAGAGACCATGGAAGAAATCGGCCTTTCCATCGATTTAACATCGATTAGACCCCATTTAACGGTCAACTTCGATGTGGGTTTTGACGATTTCTATATTCTCGAAAGCGATTTTGAGATTTCTTCACTTACTCTCCAGGAGGAAGAGGTCAGGGCTGCGAGATGGGCATCACTAGAAGAAATTCTAATGATGATCGATGAAGGTGATTTCATCCCCTACTACTCTGGGTTGATTCACTTCTTATTTGAAAACATAAAAGCCTATGGCGCCATTATAAAATAGCGAAACGTCAAATATAATTCGATATTCATCGAAATGTATTTGACTTTTTGTTTTGATGGTTGTATATTTTATTTAGATATATATCGAATTAAAATTACAGGAGAAAAATCATGACACCGATTATTCAATACAAAGCCTTATTAGGAAATTTAAAAAAGGATAAAGAAGCCCTCATTAAGCAATTCAACACGCAATATGCCCTCGATGATGCAAAATTTGCAAAAATCGAACTCAACATTATCGATGTTTTCGAAAAAATTCCACAAAACTGGCGCGAACACCTTTCAGAGTGTGAAGCTTATGGCGACATAGAAGGTGCCCATATTGAGCATCTCAAACTGAACCAAGCCGCCGCTTTAAAGGATGCTTTTGTCACGCTACTGAAGGAGGAAGCCCATGAGTAACCCACAAATGGATATGGATCAAGCCATAAAAACCTTTAAAGCCCTTTCTGACGGCTCTAGACTGCGTATTCTATCCTCATTGATGGAAGCCCCCAAATACGTCGAAATCATCGCGGAAAGACTTGAGCTCGCCCCTTCCACCGTATCCTTTCACCTTAAAAAGCTCGAGGAGGCGGACCTCGTGACGAAGGAAAAGGATCAATACTATATCAACTATTCCATCAATAGCGAAATCTTCGATCGACCTTTAAAATACTGGATCAATCCTGAACATCAAGCCACTGACGCTGAATCGCTTAGGGAAGCCACTTACCGACAAAAAGTGCTCGATACCTTTATTAAATATCATAAGCTTATATCGATTCCAGTGCAGCGTAAAAAGCGTCTGATCATCCTGGAGCACCTCGTGGGTGAGTTCGACTTCACGCGAAAATACACCGAAAAAGAAGTGAATCTGATTATCGCATCCTATCATGATGATTTCGCGACTTTGCGAAGAGAATTTATCAACGAAAAACTACTAATGCGTGAAAATGGCATCTACTGGCGCACTCCTAAAGCAGAAAACCCGGTTAAATGATAACCGGGTTTTATCCTTTTATACAATTTTGATAAAATGGTGGGTCATAATGCTTAAGGACCATCAGCCCCCTTAATGTGTTCATTTTACCGAACGTTTCCGTTTCCATTTTAAAGTGAAGTCTGCCACTGTAAGTCGTCCCCTTACCTAAGGTGCCACCTTTCATTTTTTCCTTGAGCAGTACCAATGCTTCATCTAGACGCGGATCATATGGATACTCGATCGATGTAAAATAAACCAACGCACGTAAATAATCGTACTTCCACCTCACAGGAAAATGCGCCGAATCCACCTGGTTGAAGAGCAGTTCTCCAGTGGTTTCTCTTCTCATAAGGTGCTTATTAAGCAGGTATTCTCTACCGCGATGTGATTGTGCTTTAATCACTTCAAGATTCCTAGAATAACAAAACCCAATATAATCCCGATACGCTTCTAATACGGATAAGGTCGTATGAACTGAACCGACCTTTGACCGCGACGAACAGTTCCATCCCCCGTCAGAGAGTTGTTTAGAAACAAGATAGTCCATCATTTCTTCTATCGGTTCACTATCATAACCTCCATAGCTTAGCATACTGACCATCATGGCCACCACGCATACGTCATCCTCTACCGAATGCCCTTTTTTCCACATGTGATTCAGCAGCGTTTGAAGCCCCGCCTGATAAACAGGGTCTTTAGGGTCTACTTCCAAACTCATTAGGTCTCTTAATAAACCTGTTCTGTTCCTAACAAATACTTTTGCGTCATCCTTCTCACTGATGGATCCGAATCAAGTAGTAGTTGAATAATTGACATCCAATTCACTTCCTTTCGCTATACAAATAATTACAAATATTAAAAATCAAGTGGTTTCCCTATTAATTTCGACTATGGTATTATTAACCTATCAATATTAATTTTTGGAGGTGCTATGTCCACGAAGAATAGCTTATTGCTCATCCTACTATCTGCCATTTGGGGCGGCTCCTTTATATTTATGCGCGTTCTAGCCCCAGTTTTCGGTGCGGTGGGAACAGCCAATATCCGGCTACTGATCGGCGCCATTTTTCTACTGATCATTTACAGGCTAATTCGTTATCAGATACACTGGAAACGGGATTGGAAGCTGTTTTTAGTCATCGGTATCATTAATTCAGCACTTCCCTTTACCTTTTTTTCTTTTGCAGCACTTCATATCCCGGCCTCCATATCCGTGGTCATAAACTCCATGACGCCGATGTTTGGTGCTTTATTCGAAAAAATCATTTTAAAGGGAAATTTGACGATCAACAAACTGATGGGACTCGTTATCGGAACCATCGGAGTGATCATTATTAGTGGCAGTAAGACATTAAGTGGAACACCTAAATCCTACGTGGCCATTTTTGCTTGTTTGGCAGCGACCTTTTGCTACGGTTTATCTGGCGCGCTGGTGAAAAAATATGGAAAGCAAGTGGAAGCCAAGGCCATGGCAGGTGGTAGCCAGTTATTTGCAGGTTTTGTCCTTCTTCCTTTTTTAGCAACCAGTGGGTTCTCGACGCCTGTTACTTATGACATCATCTTGACGGTTATCGTTTTCGGCGTTCTATGTAGTGCCATCGCCTATCTCATCTACTACCATCTAATCAATACAGCTGGGCCTACGATAGCGCTCTCTGTCACCTTTTTAATGCCGGTTTTCGGCATTCTATGGAGTAAAATCATATTAAATGAAGTCATCACTGGTCAGATGATCCTGGGTGCTTTCATCATATTAATCGGCATCTACCTAATCATCAAACCTAAAAGTAAGAAAGTGCTCACCTGATAAAGGGAGCACTTTTTTATTAGAGCTGAAACGGTGTTTCGATGCCCATCTTTTCTCTTACAATCGCTTCCACTTCTCCAATTCCAGGCTTTCGATCTTCTTTTGCCTTTGAAAAGATGAGTTCATCATTAAAGGTCATCTCAAAAACACCACCTGACGATGGAATTAAAGACAGTTGACCAATCTTATTTTTATGCTCCTTGAGGATTTTTTGTGCGAGGCTCACGGCCCCATCGAGATACCCTCAAGAGGTACAATATTCAATGGTCATCAAGTATTTCATATCAACACCCCTTTCGATTATCATAGGTTATCATAAAATCTATACCCACTGGCGTCTTAGCAAAACACCCTTAGAAAAACGACAGCTGGACCTCATCAAAAGGCGCCCGGTAAGACTTAATGATTTCTTCCATCTTATAGACGATGCCCAATTCCTTACACAGGGCTTCAAACATTTGCCAAAGTTGCTTGGCGTTTGGTGACTGGCATGAGTAGGCCTCGCCGAACTGCCTTTGGTATTTTTCTTTTAATCCGGGGAAGTGATTATCCAGATGATCGTAAAACCACTGTCTTTGACGATCTCTAAGCGTGACACCGAAGGCAGGATAAATGACTTTTGCACCATTTGCATGTGCATGAATGACGATCTCTTTAATATTCTCTGGACTGTCTTCTATATAGGGTAATATCGGCATCATTAGAACACCAGTTGGTATCCCGGCGTCGGATAATTGCTTAATTGCTTTGAACCGTTCAGATGAGGGCGATACATAAGGTTCAACTTTTCTACAGAGCACATCATCCGCCGAAGTAATCGTCATCATCACCAGCACCGGCGCTTTTTTTGCTATGGCAGAGAGCAAATCGATGTCCCTAACGACAAGTGGGCTTTTCGTTGAGATATGTATACCATATCCGTACCGTTGAATCCCCTTAAGTGCCCCACGTGTCAACTCGTAGATGCTTTCCATGGGATTATAGGGATCGCTCATTGCGCCAGTACCTACCACACCTTTAACGCGCTTTGATCTGAGTTCACGATCAATGATGGCGAGCGCATTTTCCTTCCCTCTCACCACATCAAAATCATCCACACGGTAGCATTCACTACGACTGTCACAGTAGATGCAGCCATGTGAGCACCCTTTATAGATGTTCATGTTGTAGTTGATGCCGAACCACTCTTTATTTTCTTTATATCCCGATAAAATCGTCTTTGCTTTTAAATAATCCATAATCATCCTCTCGTTCAATTTTACTTAAAGATGTGATACAATAGCAATAGATTTCTGGAGGAAACATGAAGATACTTGCAATCTCAGATGTTGAGAGTAAACATATCACTGATTTTTATGACGCTAAGAAATATCAAGACATCGATTTGATCTTATCATCAGGCGATCTGAACGGTCACTATTTATCGTATGTCGTTACGGTTGTAAACAAGCCTTTACTCTACGTTCATGGAAATCACGATGTGCGTTTGATTAATGCACCCGCAGAAGGCTGTGAGTGTATCGATGACACCATCGTCGAGTTTATGGGGTATCGTATCGCAGGACTGGGCGGCTGTATGACGTACAATGGCGGTCCACTACAGTTCACCGATTCGGAAATGGCATGGCGCATCACAAAAAATGTCTTCAAATATCGTAAAGGCATCGATATTCTACTCACCCATGCACCAGCTTACGGCATCGGAGACGGAAAAGACCAGGCACATACGGGTTATCAAAGCTTTATTAAGCTACTCGACCGATATTCGCCGAGACTGATGGTTCACGGCCATATGCATCTAAATTATGGCATTTGTCAGCGAGAGCACTATTATAAAAAAACGCGTATCGTCAACGCCTTCGATCATACGATCATCGAAATCAAATAATAAAGGGCATTTCAAACAGCCATCTTACGAAGAAGCTGATTGAAATGCCCTTATTTTTATTCTACGATTTCGACACCTTCCACAAACCAATCCATGCTCATGATTTCCTCAGGAGAGGGTAGCTGATCCGTCTCTATAACACACTCGCCGTTTTGATTCATAACTGGCCCAGTAAATGGATGAAATTGATCAGTGACCATCATTTGTCTCAGGTGCTTAACGAGCTTCACAGTGCCACTGGGGATAAGCTCGTCTGCCATATACAGATCGACGACACCGAGATCGATTCCCCACCAGAAGTTGATCACCCGTTGCGTTTGACTAGAAGTGGCGATCATTCGCTGATATGAACCATTTAATAGTCCACTAATGATCTTTTCATAAAAGATTCCCCAGTTCCATATGGGCGCTGCTAGATAATGTTTCGGCTTTTTCGTGACCTCATCAATATCGCATAGCATCGCATACACACCATAATCCCAAGTCACATCCCTCGGTACGATAAGGTTTTTATTACTGATGATGTCAGCCCCGCGTTTGATCAAGCACTCACTGATGTTGGTGGACTTCATCGGGTTATTCCATTCACCCGTATAAGCCACTAACACTTTCGCTTTTGGATTGACCATCTGAGCACCAAGTGTAAATGCATTAATGGCGCTATAGACTTCAGGGTTTGGATTAGTCGCCGTGTAACCGATGATGCCGGTCTTCGTCATCGCACCAGCGATAACGCCAGTAAGAAAGCGAGGTTCATAGGTGCGTCCAAAATAATTCGCCATATGAACATAAGGCCGGTTACCGGAGCAATTGAAAAATCTGATTTTAGGAAGCTCGATGGCACATCTCACAGTGGCACGCCTAAACACCTCACTTGTGGTGAAAATCACATCGTACTCGCCTTCCTCAGCAAACTGCTTAATCACCTCATACGCCGAGTCGTCCTCAGGCACTTGATCAATTATTCCCGTTTCTATCTGACCGTTAAACTTAAAATCAACGTGTTTACGTCCTAAGTCATGAGAATAGGTCCAACCAGACTTTTCCGTATCACGTGCATATACAAACCCTACCTTTAAGGACTTCGGCGCAAACAGCGCACTGATCGACCCCAGTAGATTTGTTCGGTTGATATCATCGGCATCCGTTAGGATTTCCAGTTCTTCGTTTGTTCCATAATTGGTGAGTTCGATTAGCAAACTCGGCAATAACGCTTTTAACTGACTTTCGTCGATGGCATCGGTTATCTTATATAGCTTAGCATATAGCAAAAATGCATCACCAGTGGTCATCTTTAACGCATCACCACCTGACTCCTTGAAGAGTGTCCTAAATGGCTGGTAGACGTACTTGTTAAAGTGCTTAAACCGCTCTTCCTCTGCAACCCCTTCAGGATGATAATCCTCAAGATAGTTAAGTAATCGCTCATAACGATAATGCTTGCTGAGCCAAATGGTATTCAGTTTTGTTTGATCATAAAACGCTAAAAAAGCATAATAATTGACGATGTCTTCATCGTTCTCATCATACTTGGGAATGATGCGTGTGATTTCAGCAGGAATCGCCGTGGCGTCGAAATATTTCAGCACACTGACGCGCTTATTGCCTTCCATCACGTAAAAGTAGTTGAGATACTCGTATACTTTTATGGGATCTCTGAGTCCCTCTGTGACATGCGCTCTGCACACCTCTGTCCACTTCTGGCTGAACTCGCTTTGCTCCGCTCCCATGGGATAGAAGCTCTTAGAAAACAGCATTCTCCGCGCATTATAATAAGTACCGACTACCTTTGAAAGTGGGATTTCAAAAGTCCCCAGCGAGACGTTCCCGACGATATCCACATCGCGAATAAGCCCATCAAGTGAGCTCAGATGGCCTGATAAGCCTTGCGCCTTGAGTTTATTATACTCTCTTTTTCCTTTTGCCTTCGCATCCTGATAATAATGCAAAAAAGAGACTGTCGTTTCCACTATTTCACCCCCGACTATTGCCTTTATTTACTTAGCTTCAAAATACACGACACCTTTATAATGGCTCATTTCTGTTACCCAAAAATCAAAATCGTAAGTCCTTTGCTCGCCCCAATTAGAAACCACCATCTTAATCCCTTTAGGATCCTCATAAACACAGGTAATGGTAGACCAATGAAGCTTTAAACCGCGAATCTGAGAATCCCATGACACAATAAGTACAGGTGAATTACGATTTAGTCCTGCTACAACATAATTTAATACTTTATCCTTCGACCAGCCCACTGGGCCAGCTACCGCCTTCAGGGGTATTCCTATTTTAATTGAAGCCGTTTCCAGTCGACGACTAAGCGTCGTAATGCTGGGAATCCCCCACAGTGCAGGTGTTAGTTCATGGTAGAGCCTAAGCTGAAGTGCATTAAAGCTTTCAAAATCGTTAGACTTTAGCGCACCGAAATAAGATAAAACATTCGTCGCCGCGGTCACACCACAGGCGCGATCAGCAAAAAACTGCGATACGCCCTTTGCTGTCAGCCACTGCTGGTGTCCACCATAACAGACCTTTTCACTGTCTACGATCGGAACAAATTCACCCTTTTCCCAGTGCTTTAATGCACTGATAATCTGTATTTCAGTCATCTACTACGCTTCTTTCATTTACGCTTCAGGTACCCAAGCCAGTCCAACGAAGTGGATCGTAATATTTTCACTGGTTGGACGGATATCGATGGTTTCAATTTTCTCCATAAGTTGATCATACTTAAGCGTGATTTCGTTCAGCTCGCCTTCAAGCTCTGTTTGAAGGTCGTTAAGCTGACCTTCGATCATTTCCACATTTTCTTTTGCCTGATCGATGCCTTGTCCACTTTTCATCGCTGTGGAAGTACGTCTCACCGCTGTTCCGATTTTTGAAACAGAAGAAGCGGTGACCGCTTTTTTTCCTAGCAGAGCGCCTAAAACCGCACTACCCGCTGACACGAAGGCATCGAGTTTCTTCTGCGAGGACATGGCATTTTGCTTTTCAACTGCTTGATTGGCTTTAGATAAGCGCGTCTCAAGCGTTTGAATCTTAACATCAAACTTCTTTTTCATGGCTTCTAGATCTTCATCACGTTTTTCATGCGCCACGTGCTGTAGTCTAATCTTAAACGCCCGTTCATCCTCATCCGCTTCTGAAACGACTTTAAGCTCAGGGCAAGAATAAAGCTGAAGGCTGATGCTCGTTCTAATGTGCTGATTCAGCAGTTTTTTCCAGCTGTCATAGTTCTTTGCATTTGAGACCGCTTCTGGGTATGGCGCATAGGTCGCGCCTTCTAAAGGCTCAACCTCCAGTTCTCTCACTGCCAAATCGATAGTCCTTGATTCCTCCCAGTCGATGGGAACTGGACCTTCATGAATCGGCGCAACAAGTGTATAGCTTTTCGTTAATGAAACGCCGTGCTTCGCATTACTATAAAGAACATCGGTAACGCCGATGATGGATGGCGTATAGACAAGTTCACCACTCACACGGCCTTGTGGTGGTAGAAACACCTGTTTTATCTGTGGTGCCAATACCGGTGCAGCGGAAAGACGATCTGAATTCGAGCTACCAAGAGCATTTTCAGAACCTTTATCAACAACTTCATTTGACATTTCATCATTTGAAGTACTTTCACTTTTTGATGCCACTTCACTCTTTGGCAGCTTTAATAACTGTTCCTTGGTCATGGGACCAGCCAGATAGGACATCGCCCAACGCGTACTAAAAATGACCGGCTCGTCCTCATGAACACTGTGAAGATAAAAGATGCGTTGACCTAAACCGGCTAAAATTTGTTCAGTACGTGACTTATCAAATTTACCTCCCGATGCGGCACCTTCCAGACCGGCGATGACGCGTTCCTTATCGCGCTCCGTCTGCAGCCTGCCGATAAACCATGTTCCCGCATTGGATAAGGCTTTATAGTCTAGGTCCACAGGATTCTGAGTGGAGAGGACAAGTCCTAAGCCAAATGCTCGCGCTTGCTTTAAAAGCGTGAGTAGTGGCGATTTCGAAGGCGGATTTGCCGTCGGTGGCAAATAACCGAAGATTTCGTCCATATAGAGAATCGCTCTTAGACTACTGGTGCCAGGCTGGCTTCTAACCCAAGTCAAAACCTCGCTAAGTAACATCGTCACGAAAAACATGCGCTCGCTGTCACTTAAATGTGCGATGGAAAATACCGAAACCTGAGGTTTTCCACCGGGGCCATACATAAAACCATTAACATCTAATGCGTCTCCTTCCATCCAAGCTTCAAAGCCTGGTGATGCTAAAAGGTTGTTAAGCATCATGGCCAAAGTGAAACGCTCTTTAGATGGATAAAAGCTTTCAAGATCAAGGACACCCACCTTGTCCATCGGTGGTTTCTGAATCTGCGAGATCAACTCTGATAAACTTAACTCTTTTTTTGAGGTCCAGTTAAACTCGAGAATATTTGAAACGAGGATAAACTCTCGGCTGGTTAGGGGATTCGCTTCGATACCGATGAGCGATAGCAAGCTCGTGGTGGTAACGTTAATTCTGTCTCTGTAGGCTTCGCGGTCGGCGATGATTTCAGATGGTGGCGCAGCAAATGACTTTAATACAGAAACCCCTACACCACCCGTTCCCCCAGGCGTATAAATCTTCACAGTGGAAGCGCGCTGCAGATTTTCGATTCGAGAGCCATCTTGCCCCCAGTCTGCCAAGCCTTTTTTCCAAAGGCTCGCTTGCACTTCGGCATATTCTTCAGGTGCAAGTCCTTTATTACTCGCTTCCTGGACATTAATCCACGGTCTGAAGTCTTCACCTCTCAGCTTAGGAAATGTTAGGGCGAGATTTGCTAAATCCCCTTTAGGATCGATGGCGATTACAGGGATATTATCCATCATGGCTTCTTCTATCAGTGAAATGCCTAGGCCTGTTTTTCCGCTACCGGTCATGCCGATAATGACAGCATGTGTGGTTAAATCTTTCGATTTTAGTAAAACCAACTCTTCCTCAAGCACCTTGCTCTCTTGATCGTATGCCTTTCCTAAGTAAAAGAGACCTAATTTCTCATAATTTTCCATATGTCCTCCCGTCACCACTTATTTCTAACTTTTTCAGCGAATCCAAGGAAGTTGTCGAGTTTTATGACTTCGCCATTATCTAAAATTGCCTTACCATTAAAGTAGCCAAACACTTGATGTTGATCGCTCATCAGTACACCGAACGAGGTATAGGAAGAACGATCCAAAATGGGTGTAAAGAGTGCTTCAAAGCGCCCGTCTGAGGAGGTGAATAACCATGGGCTTAAGTAATCTGGTTCCCCATCCTCTTTCATCGGTATCTTAAAGGTCACTTCATCGAGTTTATGGGCACCTTCATAGAAGAGCATGTTTTCAGTTGCCGCTGAAGTGTCACCAAATCCATACCCGAGGTTAAACCCAAATACCTTTCCATCGATTACACCATTAGCTGCACTCCAGTACCAAGTATTATCATACGTCCAGACACCGCGCCCCCAGTCGAGGATTCCAAATGAATCTTCAGGTTTGAAGGCATAGTGCTGGTTCTTATAATTGACGGATCCCGAGGCACGCATGCCGATGATTTTTTGATTATAGTAAAAGGCCTTTCGCTTCTTAGGAAATGGGGTCGCGATTACCATGCTATCCTCCATGGTCGGCGTCAGAAGCACATCCACGAAAAGAGAGGTTTGCTTACTGAAATTCGGCATATTGAGCCTTATTCTTCGTCCACCTTGCTCATGGGTATAGTGTATTTCCAGCTTTTCGTTTTTAAAATGGATGTCCCCCGTCTCAGAACTGGAGGGCATTTTTAGTTTTCTTCTCGGCATTATGAGCATCGGACTAACGGTTTGTTCCTTACCCGTGGCAAAATCCAGAAAAGTTGCACTAATAAGCCCCATATAAGCGTTATCCGCGATGGTAAGGGCGACACCAAAATCCTTATTATAGACGAGATAATAGTCCCACTCTTTAATTCTAAGCTTACCCGCTTTAATGGCGTTTCTGTCATAGGCTTTTACGAGTTTAGTGGCATAGCCCGTTTGGATTAACCGTCCCCGCTTATCTAATAATGGCCCTGATGATAGGATCGTCTGGTTCAATAAAATCCCCCCTACTGATTTTTATTTTATCTTACCACAAATTACTCACGAAAAAGCTTATCATGAGATAATTTTGCTATCTGCATGGATACACGATATAGTCCAGTGGCGAGCATGAGCACGATAATCACTACCAAAATCGTCGCAATTAAAGCGGATAGGCTATGCGTCCTCGAGTAAATATTACCCATATTGATGATACTCATAACATTAACCGGAGTGACAGCGATGAACAAAAGCTGAATCCGCTTATAATGCTTAATTCTCGATGCGATATCCGAATAGAGCTCAAACCCATTTTCCCCCGCTTCCTTTCTGAAGTAGGCCCATCTGAGGATCGTCGAAACACATTCTACACCCGTTTCTTCTAAAAACTTCATGTAATCCACACTTGATGGATGTGAAGGCAATTGATCGAGTAATTCCAATCGATAAATGTACCGTTTACTATGATCAACTTCAAATACATATTTGAAAATACCCACATGGACTAATTGATACCCTTTGTTTGACATCTCATTAAGCCATGCCTCTTCTTTTTCATAATCCCAAGCAAAATAGACTTTATATTTAGTTACGGTCATCGTTCATTCCTCCTCAATACATCTTCTCCATTTTTAACCAGCTCTCGTAGACGTTCAATTTCCTGCATAACGATTTCTTTACCAGTCGCGGTAATCACATATTCTTTTTTTCGCGTATTGGATTCACCTGGTAAGGCTTTAATGTACCCCTTTTCCATCAAGGTATTAAGCGCACCATAAAGGGTTCCAGCTGCCAGATTTACCCTGCCGTGACTAAGGCTTTGCGCGTTCTGCATGATGCCATAACCATGTAATGGCTCAAATAACGAAAGTAAAATGTAATAAACCGCTTCGGTTAGCGCAATTCTTTCTTTGAATTCTCCCATTTCGACCTCCTTGATTTTGATTAGAACTTTTATATCTTTAACCGTTATATCGTCTTCCGATATACTTATTATATCGCCTGCCGATATACCTGTCAATAAAAAAGTCTTGTTGCTATCTACTTAATAGATTAGCAGCAAGACTATAACATTCCTAAAAAATTACCTACTCAAAATTACTTTCTAGTGCAACGGTTATTTCGATTTCAACTTTTTGGCCAAAATAACCAAGCACTGTTACACCATGAAGTGTACTAGGTACATCGTGTCCATCAGTTTCGCCTTTATACGCTTGCCATGCTTCTACGAGATCCTCCCGTTTGGTCGTCACAACCAATATTCGCGAATAGACAACATCTGTAATCGATGCACCGATCTGATTTAGAACTGACCGAATATTATTCATACAAAGTTTTGTTTGTTCCTCAATTGATGCGCCATCAGGAACATTACCATCATTATCCAGTGGACACGCACCAGCCAGATGAATTAATTTAAACCCTTCTGGTACTACACTCGCATATGCATAACTTACCTCGGCAAGATCTGGCGCGCTCAACAACTTTATTTTTCGATTCATAAGCGTTCTCCTTCTTTATCAATGATAATATTTAAAATAAAATACTTGACAGACAAATGGAACCTTTGCTAGAATACGTTTAATACTTAATGGCAATTCGCCTGGAGGCATTTACGATGGCACCGAAACTTTCAAACATTAAATTTAATCATCACCATCATTCCTGAGAGTTTGTAAAAATGGGTTAATACCACCATTTATTGCAAGCTCTGTTCTACGTTGGACATGGACTTGCAGGAATGGTGGTTTTTTTATGGCCGCAATCCTGTGATTGCGGCTTTTTTAATACTTAAAATTAAAGGAGGTTCATATGACCATTAAACTCATCAACGAAAACTTGCCAGAGTCAACTTTTAAAGAAACACAACGTACCCTTATCGAAAAATTTGGTAGACAGGTTGAATTCATTATTTCGAATACACCGTATAAATCAGATAAACTTGCTAACGAAGATGAAATCATCGTTTTCGAGTCAAAAGATACCATTAAAATCTATAGTCGTGCCTACGGTTATCGCAGAATGTCTCTACAAAGTTTCATCACTCAAAAAGAGGCTTTGCTTAGAATCAGTATCCACTAGTCGTCTAAGTGCTTATGCCTTCATCCATTCTTCCCAGACCTCAGGCACATAGCCTAATGTGGCCTTTTGCCCGTTTCTTACCACCGGTGTTTTAATCAGCTTTGGGTTTTCCAGCAGGATTTCCGCGATCATGGCCGGTGTAGTGATCCGGTCCAGGTTTTTCGCCTTATATAATGGGCTAGCTGTGTCGATGAGGTTTCTAAGCCCCACAGCTCTGGCGACGCTTTCCAGCTCCCCTTTGGACATGCCCTTGCTCACCATATCGATGCTCTGGAAATTGACCCTTCTTTCCTTAAAAAACCGTTCTGCTTTCTGCGTGTCGAAGCACTTTTTCTTACCAAATATTTGAACATTCATCGCTTTTAGTCCCCCTTTTCCGCCACCATAATAAACTGAGAGGCCCGCTGTTTCATAAACAGATTATCCGCCTCATAAAACGTCTTTGATGTGATGCCTTTAAACCCCAGTTGTTCCAATCCCTTTGCCAGTACCGTTTGATTAAACCCCGCATGCACCAGGTCTGATTTCACGGCTTCGTTTTCATCGAAATCGATGATAATGAGTTTGCCACTGGGGCTAATATGTCGATACAGCTTAGCTAACAAAGCCATCGGGTCACTGACATGTAATAAAACCTGAACCATGAATATCACGTCCCAGCTTCCTTCGATTGCGTTATCGGCTTCTAAGTCAACACATAATAACTTTATACGGTTGTGATCACTAGAAGCGCCATCCATGTTAGCCTCAACCTTTTTCGCGACAATCTCGAGCATATTACTGGATGTATCGAGAAAGGTCATGGAATCAAACACGTCGAGAAGTGATAGTCCCACGAGCCCCGTGCCACAGCCGAAATCCATGGCGTTTTTTCCTTTTGATTCCTTTGCATCAAATGCTTCACGAATCATATCTGCAGATAGCTTCGCATTAACGATTCGGTCAGCCGTATCATACTGATGCGCCATCATTTGAAATTTTTCTGTATTACCCATAACTTTACTCCTATATTGAAATGAAGACTATGCGTTTTCAAGCATTTGAACGGCACTTGTTTCACTTGACACAAAGAAAAGATGCTTCCCTTTGTTGCATTCATAGATAAAGTCATGAAGTGCTTTACTGCTGTAACGCTCAAAATTTCCGATCACGGCGAGCTTGATTTGATAATTAACAAATTTCTGCAAGATATCGCCTGCGAGTCCTGACTTTAAATCGAAGAAGCGATCCACTAAATGATGTTCTTTTAAAATGAGTTTCTCACACCCGGCTTCATAACGCATAGTGGCCATAAGGTCCAGTGCATCCTGCGTTGTTTGAATCTGAAACTCTTCTAAATTGATGATAACGATGTCACGCTTGCTTCCTACTTTTTTAAACATGGGTTTATCCTCTACTTAATGCTCTGTGAATGCTTTTTTAAACTCTCTAATCCACATGAGCTCACTTTCATATGATTTTTGAACGTTCTTAATGATGAAACGACTGATCAGTTCGTGCTTTTCATGGCGTTGATCATAAACACTGCCATTTGACGCATGGATTTGTGCGTGATTTTTCGTCATCATCAGTTGAATGTTGATCTGTTCCTCGTAATGATTTAACAGCGTTAGGAGCTCTTCTTCAGTCAAATCCTTTGCACAGGCCAGTCGCATTAAAAAAGGCTTTCTGATTTCCATTTCTTCTAGCGGCGATAAAAGCCAGTCCTTTAAAACGGCTTTACCAGCGTCAGTGATGGCATATACTTTTTTATTTGGTGATGATTCCTGATAATGAACTTCACTTGTGACGAAGCCATTTTGATTCAGCTCTGAAAGAGCTTTATAAATCTGATTATTGTTACCTGACCAATACATAAAATCCGACTTTTGAATCATCTTCTTTAAGTCATAGCCTGTCATCTCATTGTGGTTTAATAGCCCTAAAATTACATGGTTTAGTGACATCGCTTCACCCCTCGCCTCGCTAACTATTAAATAGATTAGCCATCTATCAATTCGTTTATAAAGGTTATTTTTGTACTAGATTATCTTTATACTAGGTTACTTTTATCATATGGTGTTTTTGTTATATTACTTTGTTTTTGCTTTCTTGTCAACAGTCCTCTGAAATTATGCTATACTGTATACGAGAAAGTGAGGTTTTATATGCCAAATATCAAAATGACTATCGCCTATGATGGTAGAAAATACATGGGATTTTCCGAGCGTAAGGGGAATCCGGATAAGGCAATCCAAGGCAAGCTTGAAATGATTCTGTCTAGAATGTACAACACGCATGTGGAAATCATGTCCGCGTGTAATACGGAAGCAGGGGTACATGCAAAGCAGCAAATCGTCAACTTTATCGCTCCAGATGATACCTATGATGAGACTGGTATTTTTGAATATTTCGAAAAGTATTTACCCGATGACATCATCCTCTTAAAGGTCGAAGCTGCAGATGAACGATTTCACAGCCGTTATTTGGTGAAGACCCTCACGTTTGAATACCGCATCTGGAAAAAGGATGCGCCTAGACGCCCCTTATTTGATCGCCATTATGTTAATGTTCTAAATCAAACCGTGGATGTTAGAAAGATGAAGGATGCCGCCATCGATCTCATCGGCGAGCACGATTTCGTCGTTTTTTCCACTAACAGTAAGGCGAAAAACACCGTTAAAAAGGTCTACGAGGTAGCCATCGAAGAAACGGAATGCGAAGTGATCATCACCATGACAGCAAGTGGATTCTTGCTCAACATGGAGCGCTTAATCGTCGGAACATTAATCCAAGTAGGAACGGGCCAGCTTCCAGTGAATACGATTCAAAAGGCATTGTCCACAGGTAAAGAAACGCACGTGGGGCATAAGGCCATGTGTGATGCTTTATCGCTGGTGGCTGTCAACTATTAACGAAAGAAAAAGCTCACGATCATCCGGTGAATTCAGATGCTCATGAGCTTATTTTTTATGGTCGAAAACGCGTTACAGGTTCAAAAGGGCCTTCTGCACTTTTTTCGGCAGCGATGCCATGATAAGCGAATAGGATTCGTCGATCATCTTCCTCACGACGTCATCTGGGACACTTCCTTCGAGATAAAGGGAGTTCCAGTGCACCTTGTTCATGTAATAGCCTGGAATAATATCGGTAAACTGACTTCGGAGCATCTCGCCGTTCATGGGTTCAAGTTTTACCGTGATAATGGCCTTTCCGTTTTGATCGCCGCCATGTAACAGGAACATTTTCCCATCGATCATATAGCGGGTTGCCCCCCACTCTTCCTTATAATCCTTCTGAACGCCTATTTTACTTACGCAGTATTCATCAAACCACTCATATCCCATATCGCACCTCACCACTTATCGAATATTCTACCTGTTAACATTATACCTCAGTCTTCGCATTTTTGGGGGTAAAATAGGTCGTTAAAAGCTGATTTAAGGTGATGCCTAAGGCGATTAATAGACTGGCATAAAGGGTTGTAAAATTGGTGGTGCCTAAGAACAGAATATCGATGAGCATGCTTGCAAATATTTGCCCTAGAAAGGATAATAAAGTCAAAGGAAGTGCTGCGATTTTAGGAACGAGGATATTGAACAGGAGAACGGTTGAGACACCTAAAAGTCCTCCGGCATAAATCCAGAGCTTTTGATAGGAAAAATCGTAACTGGTAGGTGATGCGTTTATCAAAAGTGCAAACAACAACACACAAACTGGAATTCCTGTGAGATGATTGATAAAGGCGCTCTGAAGATCACCCACATGGGCAGCGAGGTTTGCGTTGCAGGTTCTCGCGATGACGATAGAGGCCCCGGCTAAGAACGAAACAATCACAGCGATCACACCACTTCCCGTCGGGGCATCAAGCATCCAGAACATGCCTATCGCTGCGATGCCGAGCCCGATTAAAGTCACCTTTTGAAAAGGGTATTTCTTCATACCAAATAATCCAAAGGTGTCTACTAAAAGCGACATGATCGTCTGACCTAAAAGAACGATGGCGATAATACTGGTGAGTGTGATTTTTCCGAACGCGTAGTTGTTACTATAAATAGCAAATACACCGAGTACGCCGCCTAGATAAACCCATGATGGGATTCCTTTTTTAATCTCTAGTGGTTTTCTCGTCACCTTTAAGACGATATAGGCAAACAGTGCACCGATGGAGTGGATGATTACAGCAGCCAGTGTCATGCCGTGAATGGCTGTGAGCTCTCCATTTAATGCGATCATTACTGAAATAATGGCGCCGATCACCACCGATAAGAAATAATACATAAGCCACCTCCTATGCTGAGCATATCAAAACAGTTTGCTCATAGGGTATGACATATGTCACATGGTTCAAAATTTTGATGAAAGTTTTGGAGTTTAACATGATTAAAGAAAAATTACGCACAATCCACATTGAAAAGCTAAAACAATACGGAATCGAACTCCCAAACGCTTCAGAGGCTACAGATATTCATCTGTTTCACTTCAGTAAAAATGAAGTGGTCCTGAGCGAAGGCCGTCAGATGGATTACCTCATGTTCGTGGTATCCGGACGCGCTAAGGTTTACTCCACTGCGGAAAATGGTCGCGACCTACTCCTCAGCTATTATGTGGCGGATGGCATCATCGGCGATCTCGAGCTAATGCTCGATGAATACACGGCGAGAACCACCATGATCGCTCTCACCGACTTCATCTGCATCGCCCTTCCCTACGAAAAGTGGGCCACCACACTACGCGCAAACAACCGCTTCTTAAACGCCGTGGGATACGCACTCTCGACGAAGCTGCTTGAGAGTTCGGATAAAGGCGTCGCCACTGCACTGCATGATGGCGAAACGAGGCTGTGTGCTTATCTCAGTAATGCCTCAAATGATGGCATTATCGATGAACCCCTCACCAACATCTCCAGTGCCATCGGTCTAAGCTATCGTCAGACCCTTAGAATTTTAAAAAAATTATGCGCTGAACAACTCTTAATGAAGGTGAATAAAGGCTATCAGATCACCGATAAAAAAATGTTGGAAGAAAAGGGAATTCACCCTAATCGGTACTGATTTCTCATGGTATAATGGACTATATTCCTAAAAGGAGAGCCCCATGTATAAGGCCTTAATGACTGAAGAAATGAAACCTTGGAGAGATTTACTGATGATTCATGAATTTGCCGTCACGGAAATTCTAACGAAGCTCAATATCTTAGACGAGGAATTTCGCGTTTTACACGATTATAATCCCATCGAACATATCCGTCATCGCATAAAAAAGCATAATAACATCATCGAAAAGCTAGAGCGTCTAGGACTAGAGCCCACTGTTGATAATGCAAAGAACAATATCTTCGATATCGCGGGCATCCGCATCATCTGCGCCTTTCAAGCTGATATCTACCAGGTCGTGAACATGCTGAGCCAGCATACGGATGTAGAAGTTATCGAAATCAAGGACTATATCGAGAATCCAAAGCCAAATGGCTATCAAAGCCTCCACATGCATGTCCTGATTCCCGTATATTTATCCAGCGGTACCGTAAAAACGCGTGTAGAGATCCAGATTAGAACAGTTGCCATGGACTTTTGGGCCAGTATCGAGCACAAAATCTACTACAAATATAGAGAAAAAGCACCGAAATTCATTCAGAATGAGCTCAAAGAGTGCGCTGATATGATTTCGATGCTTGATGAACGCATGTTTAGCCTTAAGATGAAAATCATTGAACTCGATACCCAATGCGTGGGTGAAGAATGCTCAAACAAGTTTCCCAGAGAGTCAGAGCACTACTAATGATTAGAGTTCCTCGCGGATTCTAGAAAACACCTCTACACATCGATCGATATCTTCGAACGTCGTCTGATAGGAGCAAACGCTGATCCTTATAACGGGTTTTCCATTCCACGAACTGCCACCACACCAGAGTACACCAGAGTTTTGAACCTTTTTAAGTACTTCAGGGGTTAATTCAGGTGATTCGTGGGATACCAATACCTGATTAAAGCACACCTCATTTAAAATAATATAGCCACGTTCTGAAAGCTGTCTTGCAAAATAGGCAGCTTTTTCGTTTAAATTCTCCACCAGCGCGCCTACGCCGTTTCTCCCTAGCGATTTCAATGTCGCCCATAGCTCCACTGCACGTGCCCTTCTGGACATTTCCATGGTATAAATCATGCCATCCCGCTGTTCGCTGACGACGATATATGCGCCTGACATGCTCATCGCACTTATTAAAGCTTCTCGATGACGACAGAAAATTAGACCATTATCATAAGGCGCATTAAGGGTTTTATGCGCATCGGCAGACCATGAATCCGCTAACTCATAGCCCTTAGTCAGATATTTCAGCTCTTTAGAAGCCGCGGCCCAAAGACCAAACGCGCCATCGATATGAACCCACGCACCGGCTTCGCTCGCCGCTTTACATAACGTTTCAAAGTCATCGAAGGCCCCCGTATTCACATTGCCGGCCTGTAGAATTAAAAGCGTCTTATTATCAAGCTTAGGTACTCGCTCTGGACAGATTCGCCCCTGAGCATCCATGGGAACCTTAATGACGCGTTCACTCCCCAGTCCTAGAATTGATAAGGCCTTATAGACTGTGGAATGTGCACCTTCACTTAACACCACTTTAATTTCTGGTGCTCCAAAAAGTCCTTGCTTCGCAACATCGTATCCTAAATTCTTAAGCAGCTGACTTCTACCTGCAGTCAAACCGCAAAGGGTCGCTATGGACGAGCCACTGACGAATCCCACAGACGTTACCTCAGGGAGCCCTAAAAGACTGATTAACCAGGATTCACACACTTCCTCAAGCTTGGACACAATTGGCGATGAGATGTACATCGCGGCATTTTGATCCCAAACATCTGCTAGCCATTTACTGGCAAGGGCTGCTGGAACGATACCGCCATTAACAAATCCGAAATATCGCCCGCCGATTTGCTTTACTGTCGCTGGAGAGCCTTTTTGGTGTAACTGCTCTAATATCGTATAAGGATTATCAGGTTCTTCAGGTAATGGCTCATTAAACGCTTCAAGGCCCTGGATGGCATCATCATCAGGGAACACTTCTAAATGATTAGCGGTCTCCATGTAATCGAAAGCATAGTTCTTTACCTGATTCATTATTTCGAAATCCTGTGATTGCTTTATAAGCTGATTCATCAGATCCTGCTTCATTATTTTTACCTCGTTCTTCAAATTTCGCCTTCTGTACTAAAAAGCAATACTACGGAATTTTCATCGAGCTTCAAGGCTGTTCTTATTTCTAAGTAATCGGGATGCGATAAGAGGGTCTCCACCAAGCCTAAGCCTACAGCGCCAGATTCGCCAGAGCTAAATGCAGGATCTTCGCCCACAGGGTGCTTTGCCCGGTTCATCCCTTTAAAGGTCAGCACATCCTCACATTTGAAAAAACAAGTACTGAGTGCTTTGATCATCGGAAAAACTAAAGGATTCGCCTCACCACAGTTAAGCCCTGCCATGGCAGTATAAGGCTCACCGCCGATACAGACCATGGTATTCTGCTTTACCGACTCGTAAATACACGCCACACTGCTGGCTTCCATAACACCTATCAAAGGCATTTCTCCATGAAAAAGGTAATTTAGGTACCCTATAACACCCCCCGCCATAGAACCGACACCCGCCTGAACGAACACATGGGTCGGTTTCACAGGGATTTGATTCAGTGCCTCTTGCACCATGGTGGTATACCCCAGAACGATGTCCTGAGGAACCCTTTCATAGCCAGGTAAAGCCGTATCTTGAACCAGATAGCATCCATTTTCCGCTGCATATTCCGCAGCAAATCTGACCGTATCATCGTAATTCATCTCAGTTACGACCACCTTGGCATCGAAAGCTTCTATCGCTTTAATCCGCCTCATTTCACTCCCAATCGGCATAAAAATCACCGCTTTATGCCCGAGCATTTTCGCACGCCAAGCAAGTGCTTTACCGTGGTTGCCATCAGTACAGGATACAAAGGTGTATGATCCAGAGGGCAACGTCTTAAGAATTTCATGCATCGCATAGCTGGCACCGAGACCTTTAAATGCGTTTAGACCAAATCTTGATGACTCATCTTTTACATAGAGCCCTTTAATCTGAAGTGACCTTGCGAGATCATTTAGCGCTCGAAGTGGTGTCACTTCATAATTCGGTAACGTTTGATGAAAAGCGATTACCCTTTGGTATTTCTCTGAAGCATTGGCCTCTAGTAAATAGGCTTCAGGTGATTTAATTAAAAGCTCAAACGACTCTTTTGTGTACTCTATTTTATTCTCCATTGGTCCATCCCCCTTTGATTTCATTATAGGGGGAATTATAAAAAAAAGAAACCATATGACATGGTTTCAAAGGGATAACTATTTTAATTTTGTGTTCTTTTAGTAGTTTTCTTTTCTAACTTCGAAATAGCTTTTTGGATGCTGGCATACTGCACAAGTTTCAGGTGCTTTTTTACCCATGACGAGGTGTCCACAGTTACGGCATTCCCACATGGTTTCTTCTGATTTTTCGAACACTTTTTGCATTTCCACATTACTTAAAAGTGCACGGTATCTTTCCTCGTGTGCTTTTTCGATTTTCGCTACCATTCTGAACTGTGCAGCGAGTTGCTTAAAGCCTTCTTCTTCAGCGTCTTTAGCAAAGCCTTCGTACATATCAGTCCACTCGTAGTTTTCACCTTCTGCTGCATGTAATAAGTTAGCAGCTGTATCGCCAAGCTCACCTAAAGCTTTAAACCAAAGCTTTGCGTGCTCTTTTTCATTATTTGCCGTTTCCTCAAAGATTGCTGCGATGTGCTCATAACCCTCTTTTTTAGCCACTGATGCAAAATAAGTATACTTGTTTCTCGCTTGTGATTCACCTGCAAATGCCGCTGCTAAATTCTTCTCCGTTTTTGTTCCTTTAATGCTCATCGTCTCTCTCCTTTTCGTAAAATTATTTCGCCAATACCTCTAATACTGGTCAATAAAAATCACAATTAATTTTAGATTAACTAATTATAATTTTGTATTCATTACAATTTATTCTACTTTATTTGATTCATTATTGCAATATAAATTTCATCTGCTTTTATTTTTTCTGCGAAACTGATAAAAATCTGTCGCCCTTCATACTTAAAGGTTATGAAGGCTTCATGTCCTTTATTAATATAAAGTGTAGCGCTACCAAAGCCATCGACCTTATAATGGCCACGCTGTACACTACCTAAGTCCATGCCATTGGTTCTCATGCCGATTTTAGGCATTTCTGTTAGCACTTCAACTGACTCGATTAAATCCCATTCATAAAGCTTGCCATAAAGCCCGCCGATATCAAGTCCATTATCGTTCATGGCTATGGAAGGCGGTTTTAATCCGAGAAATACCGTGATCATGATAACGATTACGACCAGGCTGTTTATGATAATGGCTGGTTTTCCTTTTAACTTTAACGAATTCATTTTTTACTCCTTAACCATCGTTATAGATTAACATCAACCGCATCAAATGAACGGATGATTTGCCTTGTTTAAAAAAGTATGATTAAATAAGTCGTATACGAAAGAAGAACACATAAGGAGATCCTATGATCAATGTAAAGGGTAAATGGGCATTAATCACAGGCGCAAGCCGTGGATTAGGTAATCAAATCGCACTTTTTATGGCCAAAGAAGGCTGTCACTTGATTCTACACAGCAGGCGACTTGAAAACACGAACGACATCGCTCAAAAGTGTCTCTCGTTTGGGATAAAGGTTCACCAAGTGGAAGGTGAGCTTTCTGATGAAACGGCCATCAACCACCTACTTTCAGCCATCGACGCTCTAAAGGTCGATGTAGAAATCATCTTCAATAATGCAGGCATGCAAGTGGCCTATCGAAATAACTACTATGATACACCCGTTTCCGATTACACGACGAGCTTTATGATCAATACCATCGCACCGATGATGATCTGCTATCATTTTGTTCCTAAGATGCTTGATAATGGATTCGGCCGTATCATTAATACCACCAGCGACATCGATCTGGAGCCAGAACAAGCTGGCTACTCTGCCAGCAAGGCGGCACTTGAAAAAGTCACACGCGACCTCGAATCTAAAACCAAAGACCAAAACGTCCTCTTGACGCTTACGAATCCAAGCTGGTGCCGAACTGATCTCGGTGGTGAATACGCACCAAACGATCCCGAAAGTACACTCCCAGGTCTAGCACTTGGCGCATTTATCGAAAACAGCATAGGTGGCATCGTAATCCATGCTCAAGACTTTAAAGGGTTAACACTCGAGCAAGCCTACGATAAGCTGGTTAATGATTCAGCTCTTTAATCCATAATGACATGATTTTCCTAGCGATAGGGGCTGCGATTTGTCCGCCATCCTCCGCATGGTTTTCCACGATGACCGCTATGGCGATTTCAGGCGCCTCTGCAGGAGCAAATCCGATAAACCAGGCATGATCGTAACCACTACCTAAGCTAGACTTTTCATTTTGCGCAGTGCCTGTCTTTCCAGCGACAGTCACCTCTGAAATGGCGGCTTTTTTACCCGTGCCACTTTTAACGACCTCGACCATCATCTCTTTTATACGGTCCGCTGTGGTCGCATCGGTGAGCTGATAAAGCTTGCTGTCCTTCGTGGTGGTAAGCACCACATCGCTCCGGTCGGAGATGCTCTTTACCAAATAGGGCTTCATGATGGTGCCTTCGTTAGCGATTCCTGCACCGATGAGTGCCATCTGAAGTGGCGTGACGAGTAGCTGCCCTTGCCCGATGGTAGTGGCGGCGTACTCCGTCTTGCTTTCGATGGTTTTACCCACCTTACTGGTGCTCGTCGCCAGATCGAAATCGATAGACCGGTTGATGCCTGCTTTTTCAGCTGATTTAATCAGATCCTTAGAATCTAACACGGTGGTTAACGCCGTAAAATAAACGTTGCTTGAAACCGCCATGGCCGTGGTCATATCGAGTGGACCGTAGGCTTTATCGTATGCATTTGCAAATATTTTTCCATCGATGACGATGCTACCTTGATCATCTACCGTAAAGGCTTCATGTCCACTTTCCAGCGCTGCGATGGCGGTGACCACCTTAAAGGTTGATCCCGGTGGATACAACCCCCTTACCGCTCTGGGAAGCAACGGGCTTTGACCATCCGTCGATAAAGCATCCCAGTTCTCTAAAAGTGCGTTCTCGTTAGGATTATAGTCCGGGGTACTTACCATGGCTAAAATTTCACCCGTTTTAGGATTTAATGCGACGATGGCGCCTCGGTTATCTCCAAGCAGCTCTCTGGCGCGGGTTTGTAAATCGTGATCGATGGTAAGAATCAGGTTGTTTCCTGTTTTATCTTCCCCAGTGACGAGGCTGATGGTATTCCCCATCAAACCAAGTGCATTTTTTCCTAATAGCATCTCGTTGTACTTTGCCTCTAAAAGGGTCTTCCCCAATCGGTCGTTACTATATCCGATAACATGAGAATAGAGTCTTTTGTATGGATAGACGCGTTTTGAAATCCCCTCAACCATTTCTGAATAGGCTAATACCTCGCCATTACGGTCGAGAATTTCGCCTCTTATAATGCCATCCTCATACGCTTTTAACCTACGATTATAGTTATTCGACATCAATGATTCCTTCCCGACCAGTTCAAAATAGGTCATCGAAACCACGACGCATAATAAAAGCACATTTAAGACGATGAACATGTGGAGCATACGGCTATTGATGGTGGACTTTTTCAACGTCAAGTACCTCCCCTCTTAAAACTGCCCCCGATAAAACTTGGAGCAATCCTAAAATTAAGAAGCTGGAAATAAGTGACGATCCGCCATAACTCACAAACGGTAGCGTTACCCCAGTGAGCGGCACCAGTTTCGTCACCCCACCGATGATCAGGAAGGTTTGAAAGCCGACGGTCATGGTCAGACCGAAGGCCACCGCTTTCGTATAAGCATCCCTAAGGCTAAGGCAGATTTTTATACCGCGATAGCTGATGAGCATAAACAAAATGATGACGGCGATACCTCCAAACAACCCCATTTCCTCACAGATGGCAGAAAAAATAAAATCCGTTTCAACATTTGGGATGAAATGGGGATAGCCTATGCCAAGCCCCGTTCCGAAAAATCCACCACTTCCGATGGCGAAAAGTGACTGGGTGATTTGATAGCCCTTCCCTGCGATATCTGCAAATGGATTTAACCAGCTATCGACTCTGACTTTAAGATGCGGCATGATTTGGATGGCGATTAATGCCGCTAAACCGGCCAGTGCTGCATTGGCACTGATAAAAATCACGGCTTTTTCAAATGCATACACCACTGTCAGATACACTGTAAAGATTAGTAAAGCTGTTCCAAATTCTCTCTGAAGAACGAAAAATCCAAGCAAAATAAACACCATGCCCATAAGTGTCCATTTGGATGGTATTCTCTTTCCTGATATTTTTATATGGAGGGCCTCCGGGTTCGAGACGAAAGCGGCCATGAAAAACACAAACAGGATTTTTATGAATTCTGATGGCTGGAACGACAGCTTGCCGAGGATTATCCAGTTTTTCGCGCCATTGATGCGAACACCGATGGCGAGGGTTAACACAAACAAAAAAATCATGGTGCCATAAAACAACCAGATGGACCTGATGCGTTTATTAAGTACGGGAAAAATGGCACAGGTCAGCAGAAAAATGGACATGCCGATCAGATACCAGATGAATTGTTTGAAGCCGATCTCCATGGAAAGCCTGAGCTGCATGGCAAGTCCTATACTCAAGATTAGCGATGCCAGAGTGGAGATATGAGGATCTCCCATTCTAAGCTTTCTAATAATTACATGAACCAGTAATGTGATGGCGATTTTTCCGCCGCCGAGCATCATTAATAGCGAATCGAACGTGCCACTCATAGTGGACAGTAATCCGAAAAGCATCAGATCGATTAAAACCACCAAATAGATGGGGTTCGGAATCCGCTTCCGTTTATTTTGAATGCTGACGATTTTATCCATGGCGATGCTCACCCTCTGAAAACACGAGATGGGTAATGCCGATGGTAATCTCATCACCGCTTTTTAACAGGATGGGATTTAGAAGCCTTACGCCGTTGATGTACGTACCATTCACACTACCGAGATCCTGTGCGCTATAGCCGTGAATCGTTTTTTCGATTTGCAGATGCTTCGAAGAAATATGCGGATCGGCGATGACGATTTCACAGTCTAGGGCACGACCAATCACCGAAAGTTGATTTCCCAGCGGAAAAATCTCCACAACCGTATTTGCACCCACTTTATCCATGGAGGACATCAGCAACAAATGCGGTTTCTCATCCTTTGCCTCTTCCCAAATCGTCATGGTTTTTATGTCGCTGTAAATCAGCTTTACGATCCTGTAAATAAACAGATAAATGACGAATGTCAGAGCATATCTTACAAGCATCGCGATTATATCATACATGGGTTCACCTCTAATTTAGTCCTCACCTATATGTTAACCCATTTTAAGGGATTTTTAAATGCGTTTGCCAATATTTGATATTAGTTTATCCTGAAATAGGCATAGATATCATAATCGGGATACTTACCTGAACCGAAATCCTTTCCATTAAGGGATTTTCTCATAAAACGCGTGTGAATCCTATATTCACCTGTTGTGTCCGCATATGAATACAGATTAATCGGGTACTCATACCATGCATTCTCCCCAGGGTTAACATTATAAGCCATTAATGGGAACATAATATCATCGTCTGGATTTAATTTGATCTGATGCCATTCGTTATCAACTTTTTGTTCCAATATAAAATAAGCACCATATATAATACCATCTGTTGAATTATTGCGCCATTTAACTTTTACATGAGTTGTACCAAGTGGATAAACCTGAAATTCTGGTTCAAACTCTATGCCTGGGAAGATGTCTTTTACTTTATCATAATCAAGTGAATAATGTAAATCTATCTCACTCACTAGAAAAGTTGCCTCCGCTTTATATACTGGATAGCTCGTATCTCGATAGGGTATACCGAATTGCTGCCTTCTATAATAGTTGAAGGATATCCTGTAATCTCCTATCTCCAAATCCTTGTATTTCCTATCGATGGAAAAAACCAAGCTTTTCAACTCATTTTCGTGTATGATCACCTCATTTTCATTACTTTGCTTGCTGGTATACACGGTTATCCATTTCCCATCACTATTTTTATCGATTAAAAAATCGCCCTTCCAGACAAATTCATCCTGGGATTGATTTAAGTAGCTCAACTGAATATCATGACGGGTTCTTCCATAAGCTGCGAAATCCGATTTAAGCTGTAACCCTATTATCGAATAAGCATTATCTTGCTGTTCTGTCATGGGATCAACGTGCCTCAAAATGTTCAATACATCATCATAGCCATCTTTTGAGCTATCATAATAAAAGGGACTAACGGATAGTGCGTACTGATTATTATGCTGCAATAACACTGGCATCCAAGCACTATTCTGATTCCACTTAGAGAGATGATATGCCAGTAACACGAGATCTTGATACGATGATTTTTCACCACTACTTGATCGACTTACTCTCACTAAAAAGTAATCTTCATCAATTTTCTCGTAAGCGGTATGATTTGGATCTCTATCATCTGGACTTTCAGTCGTTACGCGATAATTTTCCCACTCATCTCCTAGCTTGAACGGCTTTCCATACTGCATATTACTTAACGTCATTTCCAAATTATTATCTTCATCCGAAAAATCAAATCCTTCAACCGCACCAGATGATTCTAATCGGCCGGTTTCAACTGTATCACCGCAACTAGTACTGATAAATCCAAAGGTCATAATTATCAAAACAAATAATAGTCTTTTCATCGCACCCTCCCTATACCATTCAAGTGCCTTTATTTACCACCAAAGTCTTGAGATTCAGTCAACTATTACCCGATATGAGTCTTCCTTAACGTACTTTTCATCAAATAAAAAACCACAGAGTGGTAAAATGACACTCAGTGGTTAATATACTGGGTTTCAGATACCCTTCAAAGTTTCGTAACACGGCCCCTATCTGTTTAATATCTACTCCCAATCTATTATATTATATTTAGACAATAATTCTCGTGACAATTTCATTCCTTCTTCTGTAATAGCAACAGATTTGGAGCGATGGCTTCCTTGTCGGATATAATTTTCCTTATCTAGTTCATTTATAATATCAAAATCATAACCCTTCCAAGTCATTTCCAAAACAGTTTCGATAGCGCTTCGTTCATTAAATCTAGTTAAATACATTAGCATCATGGTCAATTCTTTAACTGCCGTCTCAGCATTAGTCTTGTCCATCAAATCACTTCCTCTCTATTTATCATAATTTTGCCCTCAAAATGGTAGAACCTCATCATCTTCAAATTCTGAAGTAAGCTCTTCAAAATAATCTTCATAATAACATATACTGTTGTAATCCTCATCACCTATTAGTTCCTTATCATCAAGGCCAAATTCATCGCTGTCCAAAATGCTCAGTCTTGTCTCTTTAAGAATTTTACCGCTACAATCCTTACAAACATGATTCTTGCGTCCTTTTCCTGAAAACTTCTCATTGGCTCGCGTTTTGCCACAAGCCACGCAATAATGTCCCATTTCTATATTCCCTCATCTTTTCTATCATTTTTATCGCTTCAAGGGTTATTTGAAGGAATCATTTTTTAAAACTTCAATTTATTACATACCTCGTCAATCTGCCGCTCCCCACTTTCTTTATCAGGTCTTTAGCGAGCATCTCATTGAGCATATTTACCGCTTGTGTCGTTCCAACCCCAAGTGCTTCTTCAACATCGTTACGAGTAATTTCCTTTTGCTTTCAAACAAATACAGTATGGGCAAATACGTCTCTTCCCCTAAGCTTATTTTTTGTGCATGTATATTGGGCAGAATAACTCGGAATGCACCTTCAACATTTTCAAATTCGGTTGTCCATGTAGTCCTTTATAGCAACTCATGATTTTACTGATGCCAGTGCCATAGGCTTCTATCAATTTCATTCGATAAAAACAGACTTGCAAATTTTTCATTTCTAGCCTGTGATGCTCCAAGCATTGCTGCTTCCAAAGACATTCCTGCGACTAATCCCCCAAGTGAAATGATATCTAAACGATCTGAATAGAGATTAATAATGGTATTGCCACTAAAAGCATATTCTCTGTGGACAATCGCATTGAGTAATGCCTCATGTACTGCATCTTCCGGATAATCTCTTTCATCTCTACGTAGCAACTCATGAAAAGCAGCTTTCGTTCCGTTATAAAAATCAATGGTCTTAAATGCATCTGTAAGCTGATCAAATAAAGATCCGGTCAGTTCCTTTCGATCTTTAAATACCAATTTGTCTGTCCCTTGAAAGACAGCAAACTTAATGGAATGCTTGCATTGATCTGAAACCAGTAATCCCAGATTTGTGTAAATATCATCCCCAGTTAGTATCCCTAAGTTTTTCATCTGCACCTGTGAACATTCCAGTTGTCTCAGTGCCATTTCTCTATTCAAACTAGCAAAAGTCAAATCTTGAACAAGTGATCGATTGTTTTCAAAAGACTCCCCATCGGTCATTTTTATCATCATACGTATAGCATCTTCCGATGCAGGTGCAGAGATGGTTCCGCTTCGAACATAGACCCCAGATGGTTTCAGTCCTTTGTCTGTTAAATAATAGGGCTTTTTTGTTCCTTGTTGAACGGTTATCTTAATAATATTCTTGCTTTCTTTCATTATCAATTCGATATTTGTAAACATAGAAGCATCTGGGCGAATGCTGTCTCGTACTGCATTTGAAATTTGTTGCATTACAAAATCCGGATTTTCAAGACCAGATATTTCCCCATTATCTTGAACTCCAATATATATCGTGCCACCGTTGGTATTAACAAATGCCACCACTTCCTTTTTCACTTCAGGCGTGTAGACTTCTTTTATTTCAATGCTTTCTCTTTCATACATACTCATAATATCACCCTTTATATCAGTTTATATCACTTCTGCCACAATTCTATCACTGATAGTGTTAGAAAACAAGTCAATAGAAATTAAAATGCGAATCAAAGTTTCTTCCGTTCTGTAATCTGACACCCATAATTTCCGTCTATGATGATCCTTTTGCACAGGCGGCATACGCCTATAGTCTAATAGAAAGCGAGGTGTAGATAATTGGCAACAAATAGAACTGTTACGGTTCTTCCAGCTAGAAAACATGCCCGAAAAGATAGCGATGAAGAAAAACCAAAACTCCGTGTTGCTGCCTACTGTAGGGTTTCAACCGACAGTGACGAACAGGCTACCAGCTACGATGCGCAGATCGAGCATTACACAGCTTACATCAACGGCCATCCGGACTGGACACTGGCAGGTATCTATGCGGATGACGGCATCTCCGGCACCAACACCAAGAAGCGCGAAGAATTCAACCGAATGATCGATGAGTGCATGGCTGGCAGCATCGACATGGTCATTACAAAATCCATCAGCAGGTTTGCCCGCAATACCCTGGACTGCCTGAAATATATCCGGCAGCTTAAGGAAAAGAGCATACCCGTTTTCTTCGAGAAGGAAAACATAAATTCCATGGATTCCAAGGGCGAGGTCATGCTCACCATTATGGCTTCTCTTGCCCAGCAGGAAAGCCAGTCCCTCAGCCAGAACGTCAAGCTGGGGCTTCAGTACCGCTACCAGCAGGGCGAAATCCAGGTCAACTGCAACCGATTCCTCGGGTTTACAAAGGATGAGAATAAGCGCCTGATCGTTGTCCCTGAGGAAGCAGAAATCATAAAGCGCATCTACCGGGAATACCTCGAAGGTGCCAGCATGCTGAAAATCAAGCGTGGTCTTGAAGCAGACGGCATTCTTAATGGTGCTGGAAATGAAAAATGGCATACCAGCAATATCAATCAAATCCTACGAAATGAAAAGTATATTGGGGATGCCCTTTTACAGAAAACATACACCACTGACTTCCTCACAAAGACTCGAGTAAAGAACCACGGCGTCGTCCCACAGTATTATGTGGAAAACAGCCATGAGGCCATCATCCCGCGTGAAATATTCATGCAGGTGCAGGAGGAACTCATCCAACGCCGCATCGTCCACACCAGCCCGAACGGTAAGAACAGGACCTTCAGCTGCATCCACTGTTTCTCTAACATGATTGTCTGTGGTGGCTGCGGCGAGGTGTTCCGAAGGGTCCGCTGGAACAACCGAGGTAAGAAGTCCATAGTCTGGAGGTGTGTCAGCCGCTTGGAGAACACAGGCTTGTTCTGCGAAGCCCGAACGGTACTTGAGAGCTCCTTAGAGCAAGTGATGGTCACGGCCATCAATCAAGCATTATGTAATAAAGATCATTTTCTCATTACGTTGCAGAAAAACATCGAAACCGTTATTTGCCACGAAAACAGTCATACCCTTACTGCAATCGATAAACGGCTTACAGAACTTCAAGCAGAGCTCTTGAAGCTCGCCAGCTCAAAGGCTGACTACGAGAAGGTTGGCGATGAAATCTATCGCCTGCGTGAGGAGAAACAAAAGGCTCAATTCGAAAACCTAGGTCGGGATGAACTGCAAAAACGTATCACCGACATGAGCTCATTTCTTCAGGAGCAACCCACTGCCCTGACCAAATACGACGAGGCACTTGTTCGGCGGCTGATTGAAAAGGTTACTGTATACGAGGACAAATTCACCGTGGAATTCAAGTCCGGATTGACGGTGGATGTAAATGAATAAGGTTGAAAACGAACAAGGCACTCTACTGAATTGTGAAGTAGGGTGCCTTGATTATCATAATTCTAAGCGTTCAAAAATCCGATAACATAAATAGGTCAAATATGGTGATGGCATTTTTTTCTGCCCAAAATCCCAATCTTTCAATTTCAGATATACAGATTCAGGTGTGAAAAAACCATCATTATCTTGTTTGTTTCTTATGTGAGCAATCATTTCAAGATAACGCAGGTCATGCCGCACAAACTCATATTTGCTTAGTACTCCGGCTACACTGACAATATCATACCAGCACGATGGCGCTTTCAATTTACGAAAGTCCGTCCCCATGTAGAACATATACGGATGCTGACCAAGGCTGTTTTCCCAAAGGCTTAGCAGCACTTTGACGGAGGAAACTGCAACCTGGGAATCCCTATACTCCGGTATATATGATAATAAATTGGCCATTATCAGTGTCGCGTATGGACAGCAATCGTCCTTTCTCCCAGGACCACGGAATTTGCCAAGCTCAGGAGACACGGCGCAAGGGAATCCGTTATCACAATATAAAGATACCAGATGGTCAACTCCTTGCTTGATGAATTCATGGTATTCCACACCTGCCTTTAAAAGAGCAAGCAGAAGTAGCGGAGCATCGCACAGACACCAACTGAATACATCCACACCCGCTCCGCCAAAATGCTTTGGTACATTGGTCATAGACTGATAAATACCGTGATTATCCTTATGCTTAAGAATTTCATCAATGGCATCATTGATTTCGGGAACTTCTGCTCCGAAGCCGAGGTCCAGCAGAAACAGCAGCTTGTGTATCGGTAAATCGGGATTTTTATGATTTGTTACTAGAGTACCGTGAAAGACTGAAACATCCGCAAGGAACTTTTGGATACGGCTATCCGCTAGTGTTGCATTTCTTAGTTCAGCAAGAGTTTCCTTTGGCTCATGGAGCAAGTGAAGATTGATCGCATATTTCAACCAGTCATCACTGCGGCTTAGTAGCTTTTTATATTCCATTTTTGCGATCATCCTCCTTTTCGTTAAGCTCAATTTATCTCATGGCCATCCCTTTATCAATGGCTTCCTGAATAATTTTATGGCAGCAAACGCCCAGCGGATTGTTTTCTTTACAATTAGAATTTTTCATAGCCCCGGTAATGGCATTCACTTCTTTAACCGTTTTCGCTCCGTTCTTAACCACTGCTTCAATTACCTGTTCTTCCGTGACTTTGCTGCAATAGCATACGTACTTGGGGTTTGCATCCTTTTTAAACCAAATAGGGACCCTAACTTGATCTTTCACAAATTTAACGCCTTTGTCCGTATCGTAATAGATCACATCACAGCTATCGTTCATGCAAATCCTGTAACGATCTCCTGCTACAGACTCGCGGTATTCGTCAGTGACCAAATGCTCAACAGTTATCTTGCCAACCGAAATCCCCTCATTATTGCAGGCAGGGCAATTGTTTATTTTCGTTAGATCTGCTAATTGAGTATTGCATCCGCAACAGCATTCATTATTTAAATTCATATCCGAATCCTCCGTTTACACATTATTTTAAGTCACGATTGATTTGCGTAACCACTCTGGCCACATAACCTCGGATTTTTCAAAAACATCTAAATCGACCACTGCAAGTCCATGTTATCTAAATCGACCACACGCAAACCCATGTTATCTAAATCGCTCTGTCACGTTCAAAATCATGCCTTTGGACTTGTTTCCACAAACAGATATTTTCACGATTTTCACACATCAGATTTTTACTCTGAAATCCCGGAAAGCTTTTATTTCAAGGCTTTTCTACACTCTTACTTATCTACCCTTGACATCAATACTACCGTCTCCACGTGCTTGGAGTTGCATTGATAGCTATCAATATCGTTTTTTCAACCCCTATCGTCCTCACGATTTGACGGCAATATTGTAACCACATCAGTACCTTTTGACGGCAATACACTCGAATCTTTTTTCCTACCGTCAATTCTATATTTCTCGCCATTTACCGTATTGTCTAGACCTGTTTTATAGATAAACGTAATATAATAGGGATCTACTTCTCCATTTTCATCTGTTTTTCCAATTATCACTTTTTCAATTAAGCTTTCAAAAATATGACGATCAAACTTATTAAGCTTAATGTTGCTATTTAGTGCTGCCTTTAATCGATCAATTCGTTTTTTTAGTTCTACTTCATGTTCTAATTTCAGATTAAATCCTTCAATTTTGTCTTTAAGATTTTTTTCTTCCTCACTAAGTTCATTCATAGAATTTTCAAATAAAGTTTTATCTAATTGATCATCTAGCAAAAGTTCTAAAATCTTTTTCTTTTTCTTTTGCACTTCATAATACTTACGCTCATGAGTTTTAATCTTCTGCGCCACTGTTTCAACACCGAGCGTGTTTTCTACTCTTTTAACAAAGCTTTCAACGAGCTCTCTGTCTTTACCCGATATCATCGCATATGACTCTAAAAATGCAGATTCAATAATATCTTCAGATATACCTTTACTATGTTCGCAGTTTTTCTTTCCCTGTTTGGTGTTGTTCATGCATTGCCAAATGACTTTCATATATTTAGTACTTGAATGCCAAGCACGTCTAGATAAATGGCTTGAACAGTACCCACATTCTAACATGCTACTAAATGCATATTGTCTGCTGAATTTTTGCCTTGATGCATTTAATCCTTTAGGTTTCCTCTCATAACTTCGTTTGCTTAGCCACTTTAGAGCTGCATCATAAGTATACCTATCAATAATCGCTTCATGGTGATCTTTAATATAATATTTGTCTTCTTCACCGTTATTGGCAAGTCTACGCTTACTAATCGGATCAACCGTATAAGATTTACCCATTAGTAGATCGCCAACGTACTTTTCATTCTTGATAATTCTAATGATTGAACCATTGGTCCATTTATTCCCCAGTAGCGTTTTAATACCGCGTTCGTTTAACTCTCTGCATATGATGGTTGCACCTATGCCTTCTACATATCTGCTATATATATATTGTATAACTTCCGCTTGTTCATGATTTATGGAAATCGATTTAGTTTGTTTATCGTAATCATATCCCATGCAGCCTTGAAAGCCAATCATTTCACCGCGCTTCATTTTCATCTTAAGGCCTTTTTTCACATTCTCAGAAATATTCTCTACTTCTTGCTGAGCTACTGAACTGAGGATTGTAAGAAGAAGTTCACCATCCATTGTCATCGTATTAATATTTTCATCTTCAAAGAATACGGCAACACCCTTTTCCTTCAGCATGCGAACATATTTCAGAGTGTCGTATGTATTCCTAGCAAATCGAGAGATTGACTTTGTAATAATCATATCGATTTCATCATTCATTGCATCGTTAATCAATCTTAAAAAATCTAGTCTTTTCTTAACTTGTGTTCCTGTGATAGCAGCATCTGCATATACGCCAGCATAATGCCATTCTTTTTTTTCGTTAATTAACTGCGTATAATACTGTTTCTGAGAATCATAACTACTCAACTGTTCCAATTCATCCGTACTCACTCTACAATAAGCAGCTACTCTCATACGTTCAACTCTATTTCCCGAAACATGTCTAGAAGGCTTTGTCGCCTTAATTTCTTGAATTTTCATAAGCCTCCTTTTGCACACATTACGTACACCGTTGATACCTAATACTAGCATGTAACATTAGCAAATGCAATATATTTACATAGCCGATTATAATGAGATTTTTTGCACCCCATAATTTTTCATGATTTCCTTTTTAATTGATAACATTTCATCTTTAGAAAGCAACTTTTGTTCATATACATAATTGAGCATCACTAATTCCTGACTGTACTGAAATAATTTTTTATTGATATTGCTCATTTTATCTGAAATTATTGGTTCCTCCATTTAGAAAACCCTCCTCATTTGAGATTAATAAAATGTCCTTGCAAATCGCAACTGGAAATTGCAACATAGGAATTTCACCCCTACCAACTACAGTAGTTGCTTTCATGGCGTGCGGTGGACTGGTTACCACTCAAGCTATGACTAAACAAAAGTATCATTATAACGATAATGTGTCTTGGCCGATAGACTCCCACATCTATTTTCAAAGCATTACACGCTCCGGATTAGATCCATCTTGGCGTTACTTATACAGCTCTCATTATCGAACGTTTTTGCAAGGACTATTCAATTGTCAAAGTTCACAGACAGTTTTATATGCCCACCAAAATCCATAATAAATTATGGATTTTGATCTACACATAAATTGAGAGCTATCTTCATAGCCCTCACCAGCTTTAAATTTGAATTTTAAATTCGAGTACCGATTTTATTAACTTATTCTCAAGTTGGCATCTGATGGTTTCATCCATGTACTTGTATTCGTTTCCATATTCATCATAAAGCCGCTTCGTTGCCAGCTCCTTCAAATAAGGCATATAATGATCGATAATCATTTTAACGCATGCGACGTCGCCCCCCACAGCTTGAATGATTACATCAAAATCGAGTGGCGTGATGTGACTGTTTGAAACTTTTGAAAAATCTAAATGATCAATCATTGGCTTCCTCCATGTAATTTTTTAGTTTGATAAGTATTTTCTTGTGTTGATTGTAAATTGTACGCTCAACAACATTCATTTGTTCAGATATGTCTTTTGGTTTAAAACCGGTAAAATGAATCAGTAGAATTAACTCTCTTTCTCTCGCTGTCAGTTTTTGAAGTGCTTCTAACAAATCCGGATCTTTAATTGAAATCTCAAGACCCTTGACGATAAAATCAGGAATAACAATCTCTGCAATATCTGACTTGCCTTCAATCAAAGAAAAATCAGATATCATGAGCTCTCTACTTCTCAACCTCTTTTCATATTTCTCGATATTTCGAAGCTCATTCCTCAAACAAGTCTTGATAAAACTGTCAAATTTCATGCATACAATCTGCTCAACGGAAGGAGATTGATTCATCCAAATCCCCCCTTTCCTTAGCAAAACTCATTTGGGTCAATTTATTTAGACGATTATTCAAGTTGTATTTTCGGTTTCAACTAATACAACAACTTGAGTCACGATTTTTTGAAAGTTATCAATATAAATTTTGATTAACTACTATTTGGGAAAAAATTTCACATCGAAATAATCATAAACGCTTAAAACTCTAAGTTCGCACCTAGCTATTTGCGTTGAAAATAAAAAAAAGAAATGAATCGGTTAAAGTAACCAACACACTTCTTTTGTTTTGCAATATTTTTTTGCCTTTCCATACACACATTACTCAATCATTACAAATCAGCGATGCAATCGTCCTTTTTTCAAGTATAATTTTATGTCTATATCTGCATTCAAACAACTATTCACCCTTGTATTTCCAAAATTAGCTCATAAATTTATCACTTATTTCTTTAAGAAAGTAGATGTTTCCTTGATGATACTTATTACATATTTTTGATGTTTTATCATTAATTTCATCAATATTCCATTCAAAAAAACACTTAATTATTTCAACAATCTCACACTCTGGATAACTAGGCAATGAATTGTCTGTCATGATATCAAACAAACTTACAAGTTTCATTTTATTATCATCCGTTGTAACATTTACACAATGCTTTTTAATAGCGTTAATTGCATCGTGAGAATTGTACTCAACTTCAACATATTTTATAGCAATGCAATAAAATTCATAAATCCAATTTTCATAGGGTTCAATATATTCTAAAAACCGTACGCTTTCAGATAAAAGTGACTTTTCAGCAGCTGTCAGCCTATCTAAACACCGAATTTTATTACCATATGCTTTCATAAAGGATACTAAAACCGATTTGGTATCTTCTATAATTTCTTCATCAGGTATATGGCTTAAAAACTCCCGTTGTAAATTTGATATAATGTCTATATTCCAATTATCAATCAAACTTAAATAAACCAAATCGCTTGAACCCTCAAAAGAATTGTATAAAGCAATAAAAAGATGCCTTGCAATTAAATTTGAAATGTCCTCTTTCTTAAACGAATATTTGAATGCTTTAATATAGTTTTCCTTCATTAATTGGAATAATTTCACATTAAGATTTCCACTTACAAAACCCTCAAAATAAGCTTCCCAACTGATTGTAAAATCTTTTAATTTTGATATTTGATCAAGTAAAAAATTATTGCTAAGATAGTCAATATTTACGGAATAAAGGCCCATTAATGTATAAGCCTCCAGTGCACATTCATCCAACAGTGACTTAAATTTCTTTTCTAAATCAATATCCCATTTGCCATCTGTTACATTATTTCGTTTACCATATAAAGACAAAACAATCAACGTATCAATAAAATCTCCTCTAACTGTTCTATGTGAATATGAAACATAACAATCTTTATATTCCGCTTCAATCTCTAAAGGCAAATTATTCAAAATCTCTAAAACTATCTCTTTTGATAAGTAATAATTATTAGTTTCGTATGACATTTTGTCACTTCTACAACCAGACTCAATCAACTTTGAAATCGAATACAATACCCATTTGTATGTTGCTTTATGGTGACTACTATAAACTTCATATGTTCCATTCCAAAAGCCCTCATCAGTGATGTAATCATAAATGTAATTTTGTAATTTTGACCAATCAAATCCTCCTTTATTATTCCAAACATTATTCAAAGCGTTTAAAATTTCTGCTACATAATGATAACCCAGTTTTTTAAAACAATTCAAATGAGATACAATAAGTTCAGGATTGTTTTCAACAAAATTTTTAAGCACATTTCCTAACCCTTCAACTGTAGGACCATCCCATCCATTTTCTTTGAAATCTCTTAAAACCGTACTTAGCTCACTAATTGTCATACCTGTCATTTCATCAATTGTAATTGGAGATCTTGCTGTGTATGATCCAACTATTATTGGACCAATACTTGCCGCCAGTACAGGTTTGAAATCTCCACTATATTTTTGAGTTATCTGATCTCTGATACTATTAAATCTCTCAATCTTATTTAACGCATTTATTCTTTTTAATTTCCATACGTCTACATACCTGTCTTCCTCATCCATTTTAAAATGTATTTGCGGTCCATTTTCAATAAAAGTATTAATCAAGCAGAATTCTTCTTCGTTTAACTTTTCAATTTGCTCCAAAACAACTCGAAGTTCATCACCAAATGCTGAATTCCCAAAAACAATGCGTCCTCTTTCACTTTTTAACAATTTCCAAAACTCTGACTTATATATGTGGTATTTTTTTCCAACATTATAAAGAACTATCTTTTGAAAAATAAATAAATTCTCAATCATATACCTCTCAAATACAGTTAATGCAACATCCATATTAATATTATCTAAAATGCGTAATAGAATATCAAGAATGCCTTCATAACTGTGTATATGATACTTTTTAGATTCATATAACGAATGATATGTACCCTCACTAAGAAACCCCAAAATTAGCTTACTAATCTTCTCATTCATATCTGAAGGTAAATTTTCAATTTTAAAGTCTATTGTTAATTTTTCTATTGCAGTTTTGGCATATTCTTCTACATTTGAATTCTTATTCAACACATACTCAAAATTATTCCTTTTGCTGATGCTTTCTCCTAATTCATGAGCGTCTACATCAACTGCATCTACAATATTTATTATTAAGTTATTTTGTTTTTCAAAAATCTTGATCAACCATTGGGTATTATCATACTCAAAATTAAATTGATGATTTGTTTCGTTAAATTTTGCCTTCAGTATTTCTTCAATTTCATCAATAACATTTTCAAAACATTTTTCAGCAATATTTCTAATTAGTTCATCGTCAAAAACCTTATCAAGATAATAATTGTCTCGTCTATTTAGTGCTGAATCAGAAAAAACTCTTAAAAGCATTGTTGTTATCAATCCTAATTTCTCATTATCTGTATCATTATTTGATTTTAAAAACTTAGATACTATCGATTCTCTCAATTGTATAATTACAAAATCATGCTGTATTCTCGTGTATTTCCAAGCCTGTATTGATTGTATAAGCTCTTTTGATATGAAATTGTTATTAATACTTCCTATCATAGATATAAAAGTACGATGAACATGATAATTTTCTATATGAAAGCCTTTACCATCTACATATGTTGAAGTATTAAAAATAATCCGAATAAGTCTATCACAAATATTTCTGTCATTAGAATATTTATTCGAAAGATTTATCAAATAATTTGAAGGAAACCAAGGCGGTACTCGATATCCGCCCTCTACCGATACTAAGTTAGGAATATTGCTTGGTGAGAAATAACCTCTTATATCAAGCTCAACAAACCAGGCAAACGGAAAATCTTCTTCTGCTAATCTCTTGAAAAGATACACTTCTAGAGACTTATCTTGATTTAATAAATCACATACTGAATTAATTGGAAAATTGGGTTCTGTTTTTGATTTATTCAGTTCATGATCAATAAGTCTCATCATTCTTGTGAAATCTCTATTGTTTGATACTTTACTTAAATATTTAGACCAGTTCTCAATTATGTCAATTAACTGATCATATCCTCTTTCTGTAATATCATATGGTATCAGTTCTGTATTAAACTGCGAAAAATAACTATCTAAATGTTCGGTAATTTTAAAATCTTCTCTATACGCATTATAAAGCATATAATGTTTTTTAACCTCAGCAGGATCATTATTTTTGGAGAGCATAAATTCAAGTATTTCTAATTCTTCAAGACCATATCCCATAAATAGAACAACATAGTCACTATTAAAGATTCGATCTAATAAATTTAATAAATTTGTTTTCCCATTTCTAATGCTATATGTACTTAAATAGTCCGTAAGCGTTACAAGCATTGTAGATTCATCCTTTACGCTTCCGTGTATGTGTATGACATTGCCATTACATAGTTTAGATGTTAAAAAATCAGAGTCAACATACAAAATTTCATTTCTAATCGTATTACTATTGACTGAAGTATCTGAATTCGTACTGATTTCTGATTTTGTCTTTAAACTTTCATTTACTTGAAGGTCAAAACATGTATCATAATTTGTTGTGACAAAAATTGCATTTGTTGAGTATAGGTTTCCAAATATCTTTTCATATTTTTCTTTGCTTGTATCGTCTATTTCGAACATTCCTGATGCCTTATACTCATTTAGTTCTTCTGAAGTAAGACGTTTATTATTAAATTCAGTATCAACAATTGATTTACAAATGCTCAATACTTTTTTAGGGTCACCCAATTTGGCCAGTTCGTTCTTTGTTCTGAAATTTATAAACCCTTTCTTATAAACAAATTCTAGTCTCTTGTGAGCAAACCCACTCCATAAAGGCAAACCGATCAATGCGGATACTCCAGCCCCAACAAAAATCACCAACCTCCCCGTCTTAGCAGCTTCAATAATTTGAGGATAATGTTCAATATTTGGCATTTCTTTTACATCCTTCATTCTTAACCTCCACATACAAACTTATTCTAATAAATAAATGTAATTTGATATTAACGCAACAGCATCATAAATATCAACTTATTAAAGCGCTCTGAAATATACAATCTGATTTCAATAAACTTATAAAGCCTTAACATATTTCAATTCAACAAATTCTTTTTCTATCATTAATGATTTCTCGGTTTCCTTGACCTTAACGCGTAATAAAATTTCATCCTCTCCAAACTCAAAGTTTTCAATTGGAAAACGGTTTAAGATCTCGTCTGTTAACTCTGTCACTTGAAAGCGAATTTCATTTATTGTTCCGCCATATCGCTTACCAAATTCTACTGGCAACTCTCTACGTGTAAAGCACTTAGTTTTAATATCAATATCTTTCATTCTAGCCAAATACACTTCTTCAAAACAATCTGTCTTAATATGTCTTACTAAAAGATTCCAGACATCCCCTTTTAGCCGTAATTCATAAGGCTCTACACGATATTTTATAAACTTCAAGTTAGTAAAATAATCAAACTCAATCACTCTTTTTTCAATAATTGCGACTTTCACTTGATGAAACTTATCCTGGATATCCAACGCAATGTCATCCGTGTTAATCCACAGCGTAGCTGCTTCATTAAAATATTGTTTGAGCAACTTTAATGCATAATCCAATTGAGCATTTGGCAGTTTCTTAATCTCATCCAACGCTTTCATCAGCACCACTTCTTCAGATACTGTCAATTTGGTTTTGTTAATCGCATAGTTATCGCTCAGAACAATTCCACCACCAATACCTTGTTGCATTGATATTGGTACACCCGCTTCGGCTAAAGTTTCAACATCTCGATAAATGGTTTTGGTAGATACACCAAAATGATCCGCAATGTCCTGCGCTTTTTGTTGTCTATTGTTTAGTAGTAGGTAAATCATTTCAATAATTCTACTAGTTCTCATAGTCGGTCTCCAAATCATATACTTAGTCTATTAGTTCTATTTAAATCGGATTTCTAGTGATATTTCATTCTTTATTACCATTTTATAATAAGACATTTCAAATGTACACTTTTAAACTAAATTTGAAATCCCCTCTTTTAAACAAGACTATATTTTTGTCTTGTTTATTTTATGTCTTTTATCTATACTTACATTGAGAGATTTAATATTAAGGGGACTACGATGAAAATATTATGCAACATTTTGCTACTGCCAGCTAAACTCGTATTCATTATAGGATATGTTCTATCAACGCTTGGAGTCATCTTCGCTTCCATTTTCGAGGTATTATCAAATGTGATTTTGGGAAAAATCATATCAATATGCATAATTATAATCCTAGCTTCATCCATTCTTTATGGTTCAAAGTTAACTGATAACTCTGCACTCAGTGCAGCACTGATCTTTTTTTCTATTACGGTGGTTACGGCTTTGGCTCCGGTTTTATTTAAAGGGTTGCAGTCTTTCTTTAAAAAGGGTTTATCTTTTTGGTTCTAAATCTTATTAGCAAGCACAGGAAGTGTAGCCACACTTCCGATATTCCCACTACTTCCCCCTGGTCAGAATTGTGAATGCTTGTTGGGGAGTATCCCCAATCCCCTATTAAAATTTGAAAGGATTAACACATACTATGGCGAATCGATCAAGACCAATAAACATACATGTAATGGTGACTGAAGAAGAAAAAAACATTATTGAAGAGCGAAGTAAGCTGGCTGGCTTTAAGAATACTGGTGCTTATATGCGAAAAATTGCAATTGATGGTCGTATTTTTAAAATTGATCATTCGCCATTACAAGAACTGTCCTCGCATATGACCAGAGTCTCCACTAACATTAATCAAATTGCAAAGCGCGTTAATTCTACAGATTCCATTTATAAAAATGACGTTCAAGAATTAAAGGAGATGACTGAAGACATATGGCAATCACTAAAATCCATCCTATCAAAACTACCCTAAACTTAAGCATAGATTACATCTGTGATGCTACAAAGACGGATGAGGCAATCTTGATTTCTTCATACAAGTGCGGTCACAAAACAGCAGCACTTCAATTTGAAAACACAAAAGAAGTCATGAATAGTTCGTGCAAGAATATTGCTAGGCATTTGATACAATCCTTTATGCCTGGTGAAGTTACGCCTTCTCTCGCTCATGAGATTGGTCAAAAACTATGTGAAATGCATTTAAAAGGCAAATACGAATATGTCATGACCACTCACATTGACAAGGGTCATATTCATAACCATATCATTTTTAACAATGTTAGTTTTGTTGATGGAAAAGCCTATATTTCGAACAAAAAAAGTTACCATCAAATTAGAAGTGAGAGTGATCAAATTTGTAAGGACAATGGTCTTTCAATTTTATCTGGTGTCGATCAACAAAATTACAATAAGACAAAAGGGAAATCATATAAAGAATACCAAGAACTTAAGGCTGGTAACAGCTACAAAGCTAAACTGAAATATACGATCGACCTTGCAATCAAGAAATCTAGGGACTGGGATGCGTTTATCAATTTCATGCACGACCATGGCTACGAAATAAAACATGGTGTACATATATCATTCAGAGCTTCAAATCAAGAACGTTTCACTAGAGCAAAGACGATTGGACCAGATTATTCAGAAGAACGTATTAAAGAACGTATAGAAAATCGAGCAAGTGGCAAAATGATTCACAATTCCAAACAACGAACACCTATTAAAGTTGTTGATATATCTTCAAACCGACTTGCATCAGAATCAGCTGGTTTTGCAAGATGGTTAAAACTTCAAAATCTTAAAAACATGGCTAAAACATGGCAAAGTGTCAATCAAAATAATATTGGTGACATCGAGTCCTTTTATTCACATGTCGCAAAAATTCATGACGACTTTATAAAAATTCAAGGTGATCTTAAAAGCGTTGAACTGAAGATTATTGAAACAGCCGATCAGATTAAAAATATAAACACGTACAAAAAATACAAAAGCATCTATACCGGTTATCAAAATTCTACCGATAAAGATGCTTATCTCCGTATGCATGAAAGTAAGATTATTTTGTTTGAAGCTGCCAGAGAATCACTGGGTTCAATAATTAGTAAACTATCGACAGATTTGATTTCTACACTTGAAAAGAGAATTAAAGAACTTACTTTAGAATCAGAAAATTTGATGGTTTTTCTCGTTGAACACAAGAAAAAAGTTTCAGAGGTTAATCAATTGAAGAATAATTTGCATACCTACATGAAAGGATTCCGTAATACTGACCAAATTGACCGGTAAAAAAAGCAGTTCAACCATTATTTCTTTGATTTTATATAGTCAATTGATATATCACTATTCTTACTGCATTGCCAATAACTGCTTCCAGAATTTAATTCGCAATCGCGGTCTAATTATAAATAAATGACTTTCATCCAATATTAAATTCAGTATAATTTCCACTGAAAAACGCATAGAAACTCTATAATCATTTTTTTCTGATTGGATTTCCTTTTTAATTAATAATTGAAAAGACAAATAAACAAAGCTGCAATGAATATTATCAGCCCCAAAGAATGTAGCTCTGTGTATTATTCTACATATGTACAAATACTGACCCTTGTTTACTTATTATAAAATGAATAAACTACTATTACAAACTATTAATCTAAATTAGTTTAGTTAGTTAAAATTGCTTCATTGTACAACATTTAGATAAACAAAACAAGCGAGGGATTAATGAGTGAGCAAAGTAGAAAATTCTTTACCAAAGCATATAGCAATTATTGTAGATGGTAATAGGCGATGGGCGACTAATAATGGATTTGATAAAAAAACAGGTCACAAAATGGGCTTTGATAATTTAGAAAAAATTATTCGTTATGCCACTGAGAAAAATATTGCTTATCTGAGTTTGTATGTTTTTTCCACAGAAAATTTTAAAAGGGATTCAGATGAAGTAGATTATTTAATGAGAATATTTACTCATGATTTTCGTCGTCAGGCAAGTAGATTGAATGAAAAGAATATAAAGATTATTTTTTCAGGTAAGAGAAATAACCTATCAGAAAAACTAAATTATTCAATTAGATTTATGGAAAATTTAACTAAAGAGAATACAAAAACTGTTGTGAATTTTTGCTTGAACTACGGTGGAAGATCTGAAATTGCAGATGCCTGTAAGAATATTAGTTTAGATGTATTAAGAAATATAATCAGTATTGATGAAATTAACGAAGATATTATAGATAAGTACATGTATAATCATTTGCCTCCGATTGATTTAATGATTAGAACAAGTGGAGAACAAAGAATTAGCAACTTCATGCTTTGGCAGCTAGCTTATTCAGAATTGTATTTCACTGATAAATGCTTTCCCGATTTTAGTACAAATGATTTTGACATTGCTTTAAAAGATTTTAATCTAAGAGATAGAAGATTTGGATGCAATAGTCAAGGTAATAAAAGCATTGAAATTTAATCCAATTAATTATGGCTCTGTCACTACTTATAATTGATAAAATGAATATTTAATCACAATCCTTCAAAAATTTTACGAAAAATCTGACTTGCTACGTATAAATATCTTAACTTTTTAAATTCATATAAAACCAGTTGATAATTGCGACAGAGCCTTAATTAATTTGATTATTACATTTGACAGAGAATAAAATATTTAACTCAAATTCGGATTTTGGATATTAGTGTGATAAATAAATTAAATAATAAAACGGGAGGTATATAATTATGTCAGAGATTAACCATGCGTTTAAAAATTTATTTCTAAGTAGCATCGGTGCAATGGTTTTAACAGCTGAAAAATCTAAATCTTTAATGGAGCAGCTTATTAACAAAGGGGAAATAACAATCGAACAAGGTAAAATTTTAAATCAAGAATTAAAAAGAAATATTGAATGGGTAATAAGTGAAACCTCTACCACATCAGGTGAACATGTAACTTTTGAAGAAATACTGAGTGAAGTTGAACAATTAAACACTGAAGATTTAAAGACATTACATGATAAGTTAAATAAAATGATTACTACTAATCATAGTTGACAGATCACAATAAAAACAACTTCCTCAAAAAAAATAGTTAACAATTTTTTCAGTATTTTGGGGTGAGTCAAAAAGAATTCTGTTGGGGATGATATGAAGAAAAGAGAAAAATCTAGTAACAGATTACTTCAAATTGTAGAAGTCCTAAATTTTCACAACCTATTGAATGGAATTACGCCCCAAAAACTTCGGAAAATACTAGAGGATTTGGGGCCTACTTTTGTGAAATTAGGACAGATTTTATCTATGAGACCTGATTTGATACCTATCGAGTATTGTGATGAGCTTGTTTTGTTAAGATCCGAAGTTTCAGCTATGTCTTTTGATGAAGTATTAGAAATTATTAACGAAGAATATACACTTCAAAATTTTGATGAAATTTTCTCTTATATAAATCCAATTCCAATTGGTTCAGCATCTATTGCTCAAGTTCATTACGCGATACTGAAAAACGGTAAATCTGTAGTTCTAAAAGTACAAAGAAAAGCCGTTAGAGAGACAATGTATAAAGATATTCTATTTTTAAAAAAAGCTATTGTACTTGTTAAACTACGACCGAGTTTAGGCAACTCTCTTGATTATTTAACAATAATTGAAGAATTGTGGTATGTTGCGCAACAAGAACTAGATTTTTTGATTGAGGCATCTCATCTTGAAGAATTTAGGCTTAATAATGCTGACGTTTCTTATGTTTATTGTCCAAAAGTCAATATTGAATTGACTACGTCTCATATTTTAGCGATGGAATATATTAATGGTATTGAATTATTAAACTTTGATGAGCTAATAAAAATTGGGTATGATCGATATGAAATAGCCACAAAACTTGCTGAAAATTATTTAAAACAAATTTTGATTGATGGCTTTTTTCATGCAGACCCTCATCCAGGAAATGTTTTTGTAAGCGCCGGAAAAATCGTATGGCTTGATTTAGGAATGATGGGTCGATTATCAGAAAGAGAAAGAACACTATTAACTGAAGCGATAATAGCAATAAAAAATGATGACGCCTATCAACTAAAACAAATCGTGTTATCTATGGGGGTAATCAGAAATAAAATTGATCATTCACTATTGCTTAGTGATTTAGATAATGCATTAAGTAAGTATGCAAAGTTAGATTTTGCACATATGAATCTTAGTATTGTTATATCTGATTTAATGAACATAGCGATAAGAAATAATATTGGTATGCCTAATGGAATTACCATGTTATCTAGAGGATTAGTTACTATAGAAAGTGTTTTAGAAAGTATCTATCCAGGATTAAATTTTAATAAAATTGCTTCCGCATTCTTAATTGGTAAAAGTTTTAATTTAAAAACCGAATTAATCTCTATTTATTCATCACTAATTTATGGAATAAAAAAAAGCGTTGATATCCCCAATTATTTCTCAGACTTGTTAAAAATGACAGTGAAAGGACAGACAAAAATTAATTTAGAACTTACGGGTTCAGAAAGACCGTTAAAAGAGTTAGACAACATGATTAACAAAATTGTGGTATCAATCATTTGTGCAGCTTTATTAATTGGTTCAAGTCTAATCAGTACAACCGAGATGGAGATGAGATTGTTTGGGATTCCAGCCTTTGGAGTTGTCGGTTTTAGCTTAGCAGTTATATTGGGAAATTGGTTAATACTAAAAATTATAAAAAACAGTAAGAATAATTTCTAATTTGTATTAAGTATATGATGTGATTATCTATTTTAATTATTAGATTAGATATTGTAAGCAACTACTCAATGCATCTAGACTAGAATTGTAAATCAATGTAATTGGGGCGAGGAACTTTATCTTCGCCCTTATCTCTGAAATAGCATACCTACTCTTCGAAACTTAAAATCATACAACATTATTTATTTATATTATCTTTTGCAATAACAAATAAAGCAAGAATTGTCCCAAACAAAAACTTTCTGGTTTCTAAATCTATATTTTTAATAGAGTAAAGCACGTTAAAAGCTTTATTCTTCCAGTCGTCTGTAAAATCGTAAACACTAGTTGCCTTTGTAGATTGAATCACTTGATATAATGTGTTTACAAACAATTCTCTCTTATCTATATCAACAGAGTAAACCCATTGATTTATTGTTTGATTTAAGTAATTCGCTCTTTTTGAAATATTTGAACAATACGAAAAGTCCTCATTGTCAATTATCCATGAGAATGGGTCGTGTTGCATTATACCAAGACGATTACTTTCCACTGTTTCATATTCATAGTTCGCTTGTAGCAACAATCCTATTACTGAGGTTTGGGGAATAGTTGTCCGTACTCTATCTTTTACATCCATGAACTCTTTGGAGTTATAAATCTCTTTTAGAAAACCTGGTCCATCATGATTATAGATTTGAATGATTCTTTTACGAATACTTTTCTTACTGTTTATTGATGCATAGATAGCAATATTTCCACCTTTGGAATGTCCGCCTACTCTAAGTTTGTTTGGAAGAAACGAAGCAATATCATTTAAGTAAGATAGACCTTTTTCTTGTGCAGGTATAGGATACAAAAATACCATATTAAAGTCTTCTTTCCATCCCACAAAGGTTGAGTCAGTTCCCCTATATGCAATATATGCGGTTTCATCATCAAGTAAAAAAGTTGTTGCAGCAAACTGCATTTCTGATTGAGTATCAATTACACTTTTGTAGTATAAGAGCTCTATATTTTTGTATCTGTTGCTCTCTATGAGTACAGAAAATAGTTTTCGATTTCCAGATACATCTCTAACATTAAGGAATAACCGATCAAGGTTTCCACAAGAGGCTATATCCTTCATTAATATTTTACAAGAAGTGCCAAAACTTGATGGAACAAAATCTTCAAAATTTAAGTATGAAAGTTGTGACAAAACAAGGCTATCAACAGCCGAAAACTCTTTTTCTTGAAATCTATACTTTGCTTCCTTAGCATAATCAATTATATTTTTCATTATAGTCCCTCGCATTCACTTAATACAAACAAACTGATTATCTTTATAATTTACCTTTTCTCATCTTTTCTTAAGCTTCATAGAATATTCAAGCAGTATTTGTTGAAATATTTGATATATATTACTTACAATCCAATAGAGCCCTAATCCTGCTGGGACTGTAAATGCAATAACACCGCTCATAATTGGTGCTAAAAGTAGCATATTTCTTTGAATTGATTTTTGAAATGAATTGTCATCAACAGTGGGGGTATCTTGAGAGCTATATTTCATTGATAAATATGATGTTATAAATGATAATATTGGAATTAATAAAATAAGAAAGGGCGACATTCCAGCATTATTTGTTAAGTAGTAATCTGGATTGAGCGAAGGAATAATTCCTAAATTTATACCTAAAAAATTCAGATTAATTAGCTCATCAAGCTTCAATAAATGAGATACATTAAAAATTTCATTAGTATTATTGTTGAAGTATGACAATATGCTAATATCTTTCATGTTTGCATATCTTGCTGCACCATCAGGTATTAAATTATAAAGTGTAAGAATTGTTTCCTGCGATTTACCGAACATATATTTTAGTGGCTGTGAAATAACATAGTATAAGGATAATAAAATTGGTAATTGCACAAATATGGGAAGGCAACCGCTTGCTGGGTTTATTCTATTTTCTTTATATATATTCATGATTTCAATATTTAGTTGCTCTCTATCATTTTTATAAGTATCCTGTATGAGCTGAATTTGTGGTTGTACTTCTTTCATTTTATGGGTAGAAAGAAACTGTCTGTGGTTTAATGGTAACATGAACGATTTGATCAAGATTGTAAACATTACAATCGCAACGCCATAATTTTGAAATGCTATTGAGTCATATATTAATTTTAGAATTTTACCTAATGGAAATGCTATTATGTCGAGCATACGATTAATTCCTTTCGTCTGATTGGTATTAGCTTCGCTAATTGATGGATTAATAAAATAACCTGACCACTATTAAAGTACGTCAGGTCATCGATTTATATAATAAATGAAGCGTGTACATTGTATTTTGTGATAAAGAATTAGCTAAATTAATGCTATCATTACAGTATTTGCACCCGCATGAGAAGCTATAATTGGCCCTATTTCAATCATTCTGATTTCGAAATTAACCTTTTTTTGCAAAATACTATTTTTAAGTAATAAAGCATAACCAGGATTGTTTGCATAGCCTATATATAGTGTCGAAAAATTATTGTTAATTATTTGATCCTCTAGAAAATCAGTGAAATATTTAATAGATCCACTTCGACCTCGTGCTTTACCAATTACTACGATCTCACCACTTTGATTAATATGAAGAATGGGTTTTAAATTTAGAACTTGACCAACAATAGATACGGTATTTGAAATTCTACCTCCTCTTTTTAATGTGTCTAAATCGTCTACTACAAAGACGTTTGGAATATTTCCGATTTTTGAATTTATCCAATATATTATGTCATCATAAGAAAGTCCTTCATTTTTTTTACGTATGGATTCTAAAACAAGTGCTCCTAAAGCGGTCGATGCAAGTTTTGAGTCAATGCAAGTGATTCTTCTACTAGGATAAGCCTCTTTTAATTCATTACAAGCGATAATAGCAGAATCATAGGTTCCAGATAGCTTGGAAGACAATGACACATATATAATATCTGCGCCGTCTTTTAACAAAGGCTCTAAAATGCCTAGAAACATCGAGGGTGTAACTTGACTTGTTTTTGCTACCTTGAATTGATCTAATTTTTTGTAGAATTCCTCCAAAGTCAGCGCGCAATTTGTCCCATAAAGATACTGTTCATCACCAAAGGTTACTTCCATTGGAAGAACAAGACCATCAATTGCCACTAGATCAGAACCCACATCTGTTATTATCTCAATACGTTTCATAATTATCATCCTTTCATCGTTAACTGTTATTTAATGCTTCACTCCAGTTAGCTGCATACCTAGTTGTCTTGCTACATAACTCATCTGCAGATTCTGGTGCAAGATAATCTGTGGAATGTGCTCTCGACAAACTAACTAGCGCTGGCAATATCTGAGGATTTTCCAACATCGGGCATGGTTTAAGCATATTCGCATTAAATGGTTGATTATTGTAATATTGCATGAAAATCGGAGACTTTAACGCATCTAATAATGTTACTTGGTTGATGTTAGCATTAGAATAATGAACGAATACGCACGGTTCAACTTCTCCATTTGCATTGATATGAAGGTATCTTCTACCACCCGCGATGCATCCACCCACATACTTAGCATCATTTTGGAAATCCATTGAAAAAATAGGTTTTGATTTTCTGAACTCACTAACTTTATTCATCACGTGAAGTCTTTGCTCTGGAGAAACCATTAATTGTGGGATGGCATCCTTTCCAACTGGCATATAATGGAATAACCATATAAATAGCGCCCCTTCATTAGTAATGTAGTCAAAAAACTCTTCGCTAGTTACATCTAAATAATTTGTACTCGTGTAACAGGTAGATATTCCAAACGGAATATTATGTTTTTTAAGTAGCCTCATTGCATATTGTACTTTATCGTATATTCCGGATCCTCTCCTTGAGTCATTTGCCTCCTCGAATCCTTCTAAACTAATTGCTGGAATCAAATTCTTAACTCTTTTGATGTCAATACAAAACTCATCATCTATCAATGTTCCATTTGTAAAAGTTAAAAAAATACAATCATCATGTATTTCACATAATTTAATTAGATCGTTTTTTCTTACTAATGGCTCTCCTCCAGTATAAATATAAATGTACGTTCCAAGAGCTTTTCCTTGTTTAATAATTGAATCAATTGTTTCAAAAGATAGATTGTAGTTATTACCATATTCAGCTGACCAGCAACCTTTGCAACTTAAATTACATGCTGTTGTAGGGTCAAGTAGAATCGCCCAAGGAATATTACAGCCATGATTTTTTTTGTTTTTTTCTTGTTCCTTAAAGCCAATCAAATTAGCATTTAAAATAAAATTTTCAAAAAATGATACTCTAATTTCTGAATCTAAATCGTATATTTTCATGATTAGTTCATACCAATTGTTCTTCTCCTTAAATGCATTTTTTATCGCACGCCTTTGAGGTTCAAAGCTATTACTCGGTAGTATTTGGTCAGTAAATTGCATTAACTTTAAAAAATTTTTGTCAGGATCTTTTTCTAGATATTCCATCGCTTTGCTTAATCCAAAAAGTTTTAAATTACTATTTAATTTCATATTGACCTCCTTGTGTACAGCGAATTATCACATAATAAAGTAATGCCTATAAAACAATTACATCATTGTCATTTTATTATTTTCTTTATTCTTGTTAATATTGAATTGTATTGTTTTAGTTTTAATTTAGGAAATGCAGATATTAATCTAAGTTCATTTTTTTTTATGGTCACATTAAAATTTCTAATATTAATAACCAAATCACCACCAAAATCAGCCATCTCATCAGTTATTAAATTGCCTACAAATTGATTGATCTTGTCAATGTTTGAGCTCTGTACATTGTTTAGTGAAGAGTGCAAAGTTTTTAAATGATTGTTAAAGTTTGTCCATGCATTTAAAGTTAAAATTAGATCCGTTAGTAAAATAATCAAAATTATAACAGATAACGCATTTTGTATCGAAACAGGTAATGTACTGATATTATTGATAATAATTGGATGTGCATGGTTTATAAGAATTACTGATAAAAATCCAAATAATGTCGAAGCATATAGGCTTATACGACCTCTGTAATTAAATGGGAAATTACTGTAATCCCACCAAATAGCATTGAACATTTTTTCCATTACCACCGAAGTAATATATTCTATAGTTGTGCAGATAATCATTGAATAAATAAAAATCTGAAATAAACTTGATAAATTCCCGAATAGTTGGATAACTAAAACAGCACCAAATCCGTAAATCGGTACATATGGACCAATCAAAAATCCTCTATTAATTATTTTCCTCTCATTTATCATTGAACAAATAATAGATTCATAAAGCCACCCTACAAAACTATAGATGAATAGACAAATTAAAACAGTATTAATATTCATAAGATAACCTCGATTTTGAACCGAAAATTTCATAAATAGCACATATTTTATCGGCACAACACAAAATCCATGCTTCTTTTGATTGTGGAGGTAAAATAGTCAATGGAAACATGTGATGTAAGATCATATCTTTTTCAGTTTTGGATAAAGATATTTTTGTAGATGCGTTCTTAACTGCATTTCTTGGATGAGTGAATCCATGATACTTGTGATCTTGAGATTTTTCATGCCAGTCATATAAAAAATAGTCATGCAAAAGTGCTCCTCTGATAAGTGAAGCATTATCAATATTTAGCTTAAAAGCCGATGCGATATAAAGACACATTATTGCTACATTTAAACTATGCTCTAAAACATTAGTTTCTCCATGGTGTGAGTGTTCAGAAGTTTTAACAAGCTCAGTTTTCATAAGTAATTCATTAAATATTTTGTGAAACAAATCTTCCGTCTCCTGACAAATAATTTTATTGTTTCTCATAACCCCCTCCTTTAATACACAGTTGTTGAATTATCGTCACTTGTGTATTATACTGTTATATATAAAGGCGTTCAATTGCCAAAATATAACTTGATGTGTATTAATCAACAAACAATCGAAAGTGGGGTTTTATATGGTTGATAGAAGAATTCAAAAAACAAAAAAAGCAATTACCGAGTCATTTATGGATTTGATTATGGAAAAAAAAGGCCCCAAAATAACAATAACTGACATTGCATCTAATGCAAATATTGACAGAAAAACATTTTATCTTCATTATGAATCAATAGATTCAGTATTTAAGGAAATTGCAAAAGATAAAATCAGTGAAATAATCATTATACTAGAAAAAAATAACTATTTTGAGAATTTGATGGATTTTAAGAGAATCTTAAATGCTTTAAATACCGTATTACTAAAGGATATAGAATTTTATAAAAAAATAGCATCTAGTTCTGAATATCATCTTTTTTGGAAGCAGCTTGAAGATCTAATAAAGGAAACAATCATTGAAATCTATCTCAAATTTACAAATCTTTCAAAAGAAGAGTTGATTGTTTTTAGTAATTTTTATTCTGCAGGAATTATTTCAATTTATATTAGTTGGTTAAATAATCAATATTCAAAAAATATTACTGAAATTGGAGCAATTATTGGCGAAATAATTTTTGAAGGGTTTAAAGAGAAGTTAATCGTTAGTGTTCAATAAAATTTCATGATTAATCAGAATTAAGCCAACTCATTGACACATATTACTTTTCGTATTAAACTATAAATTAGGTCGGACGTACGAATTTATTTTGAAAGGATATAATAATGTCTTCGGAAAGTTATGAAAATAAAAAAACCAATATTTTAGAAGCCGCATATAAAATAATTTCGCAAAAGGGATATGCAAATGTCACTCTAAGAGAAATTTCGAAAGAGGCCAATATTGCTTTAAGCCAACTCAATTATTATTTTGTAAACAAAGAGGGTTTATTTGTTGATCTTTTCAAATTTATGTCGAATAAATATATAGAAAAATTAGATGGATACTTAATTAAAACGCGTAGTGATGTTAATATTCAGAGTCGAATAAATGAATTTTTCATAGAAACATTCGAAAACGATCCTGGTGTTTTTAAAATTCTTTTTGATATTGTAAGCATGGCATTATGGTCAGATAAATTAAAAGGACTAATTGATACGTTATTTGTAGATATGACGAGTGTAATAAATAAACATATGTACAATACAGATATATCAGACTCTTCAGGTCAAGTTACTATCAGTTCTGCAAAATTCATGTTAAGTTCAGAACTAGGAGTAATTTTATTATCAATATTCTCAAGTGACTCAAAGTATCAGTTTGACATATTACCACAATTGCCACCAAGTAATTACTAAATTTTATATTCTTAATATTTAAGGAGATTGACAGTGAAAAAAAATACAATAATGTTAAATTTTACAACGATTATTTTTGCATCTTTATGCTTAACAAGCATATTCATTGGAATGTTATCATGGTATTTTACTAAGAATAGTTACTTTTTCTTTTCGCTAATTATTTTTGGTTTTATTTTATCAGCTATTGTTAGTTATTTTGTTCGGTACTCTTTAAACCGACTAAGTGTAAAATTCGAGAATGATATGAACGTTATAAAGAACGGGGATTTCTCTTATGTAATTAATTCAAAATTTTTTGGATCATTAAACAAAATATCATTATCAGTAAATACTATTATAAATGAAATGAAAGTTTTGATAACTGAGTTCATTGAATTATCAACAGCCGTTGTTCAAATTTCAACTTCATTGAATAATAAAGCGCATAACAACCTACTATCCACTGAACAAATATCACAATCCGTAGATGAAATTACTAAAGGAGCAATTAACCAAGCTTCAGTTGTAAGAGACGGGCTTGAGAAAACCCAATCTTTAAATAAAAATATTAGTGAGTTAACACAATCTCAAAGTATTATTCTATCTAGTACAGAGAGTATAAAGCTTCTAAATCAAGATGGCATGAATGCAATAAAAGAACTAGAATTGATATCACTAAAATCTAATAGCGCATTTGAATCAATATACAATACAACCGAGGATTTAGTTTCTTCAACATATCAAGTAACAAAAATGTTAGGTTCTATCGAGAAAATAACTGATCAGATTAATCTTCTATCTCTAAACGCAGCGATTGAAGCAGCACGAGCCGGTGAAGCTGGGAGAGGTTTTTCTGTAGTAGCTGATGAAATTAAAAAATTAGCAGATTTAAGTAAAGAAACCACAGGTATGATAGATTTACAACTAAAGTTAATGGAGAAACAATCAAAAGATACAGTTCAGTCAATGTTAGATATGAAAGGAATATCAGGCAATCAAAAAATTGCAGTAGATAAAACCTTCAAATCCTTCAAATCCATTTCAAATGCAACTGAAGAAATTAATGAAAAGGTAACAAATCAAACTAACGCAATAAATCAGATGCAAAACTATGCTAATGACTTTACTAATTCAATTGAGGTTTTATCAAGTATATCTGAAGAAACCGTTGCCTTTTGCGAAGAGATTGCATCAAATACTCTTATTCAAGTTGATTCAATTTCCGAAATGAATATAATGTCCAACAATTTAGTTGAATTAGCTAGTGTACTTGATGAGAAACTAAAAAAATATACTATTTCATAAGTAATTTTATGTTTTATTTGAAGCCCACATATTTTAAAATAGAAGGGCATATTTATATGTTTAATTTAAAACGGACGTCCGATTAATATACGATGCTGAGCATAAAAATCACCCTACAACAAACTCCATCAAGATTGTTGTAGGGTGATTGATTGTTTATGACAAGTTAATATTTTGCACAGCAATTTTTATAATATTTGTTCCAATGTCAACAATTACTGAATTCGTATAGTTCTTAACTTCATCAAGTGTCCGTTTGTCAAATTCACTAAAGTCATATGTCCCATTTTTATTAATAAGACCTTCAAAATTAAAATTTGTGAGCAATCTCATTATATACACGTACTTAGGATAATTTACATTGCTTTCTTCATTCATGCCTTGTAATACATTCTCTACTTTGAATACAGGTTTATTATTTTCTCTTATGGCACATGATATGACATCTAATAAGCCCTTTGAGATTTCAATATACAATGGAGAATCAACATAATATTCATCGTTCGAATTTTTTTCAACAAGGTAAAATTTGATTTCAGGCAAATTAACACTTGATTTATTTTTCAATTCTATTGTTTTGACTACTGGAAAGTTTCTTTCTTCATACAAGTCCTCTAGCGAGTTGGAATCACAATTTTTTTCTCGATTGCTTTTTTCGAAAATTATTCCTACGACGAAAAAAGTAATAATAATAGCAAAAAATATTTCCATAATTTTATTGTATGATTTCCAATAATCATACTCTCCTTTTAATAATTTATACATCCAGGTATTTTACAACCGATGATTCTTTACAAACGGAAATTAATCACTTTATATTCGGTAAAATACTTTATGCATATTTTTTTCGCTCTTCTTCTATAATATTGGTAATCCAAGTGCTACTTTGAAATTTTTTATCAGCTTCAGCAATTGCTGACTCATGAGCGTAATTGTTAAAGATCAATTGCTTTGCACCCAGAATATCCATAATTCTTTCATCAATACTACTTTCCATGAGTAGTCTATGAACAATAACCTTTTGAGTTTGTCCCATTCTATATGCGCGTGAAATTGCCTGATTTTCTATCGAAGGTTTGAGTTGCGGCTCACAAAATATAACAACACTTGCTGCTTGAATATTAAGTCCAATCCCACCTGCTGTAATCTGACACACTAAAACTGCTCCATGTGAAGCTGCTGTAAATGAATCTATCCTATTTTGACGCTCCTGTGATGATATAGAACCAGTAATTACGCCTACACAACGATTTTCAACAAGTCTTGATACCTTATCAATTACATCTAGAAAAAATGAAAACACAATTACTTTTCTATTGTTCTCATACGCGTCCTGACATATTTCAACTAATCTTTTTGCTTTATTAGAATGTTCTATGTCATTTACATGCCAAGATAGTTGTCGGACCTTCATAAAGTTTTTTGTTTCCAAAGCCTCAATATAAGATCTTTTTTCTTTGTCGTTAAACGTGCACCATTCTTCAATTTCTTCCAATGAAGGCAGTTCGGTCAATACATCTTCCCGTATTCTCCTTAGGTAAATAGGGGCTATTTTTTCTTTAAACAAAGTTGAATTTGATTGACTCTTAAAATCTTTGATTTTGTCCGCAAGAAACGGATTTAATGTCTTTATTAAAAAATACATTTCATTTACTTTATTTTCTATTGGTGTGCCTGTCATAAATAATTTGTAGTCCGCTTGATTCGCAATTTGAATCAAGTTTTTGGTTCTTTGTGCTTCTGGATTTTTAATAAAATGTGCTTCATCGACAATTAGCATGTCTATTTTGAAATCAATCGGCAAATCCAATTTCCCGATTGTATCGTAGGTTGAAACAGCAATTCCGCCCTGCTTCTTCCATTTTGTAAATTCATGATTTCGATTGCTTCCATGGATTTTATAATATTGAAAATTACTATGTAGCTTAATTTCATGCATCCAATTAATCAAAACACTATTAGGACAAATTACTAAGAAATTGGATTTACCTTTCGCATTTAAATCAGCCATGGCAGCAATCGATTGGACCGTTTTACCTAGACCCATCTCATCACCAAGCAATACATACTTTTGGCAAAGTATATATTTGGTTCCAAAATCCTGATATTTTCTTAATGTCGATTTAAATAGGCCAAGTTCAAGTTTATATGACTCAATTTTACTAATTAAGTCCGCGGTTAATCCTCCTGAGATAACTTTTGAAGAGTATCGCGTACCACAAATTCTTTCATATTTTGCATAATAGTTTGAAGCATTTGATTCAAACTCTGACCAACTTGCTTTCTTTGCTTTGTTTTCAAGGTCGGAAAGAGTGTGAATTAATTCAACAACATTGTCTTTATAACCGTCAGATAATAATACTTCAATTTCATCAAGACATTTTAATATAAAAGCCTTGTTTTTCTTCGAAGTAAAAAACCATTTAAACTTACTTAGAGCTGGGCTGGCTTGACCGACGCGTATCGCTATCTTATCATGATTTTTTTTATTAATCTCAGCCGCTTCTTTGAAGATGGAATCACCATTGATCAATATAAACAGCGCTTCTAACATTTTAGACTCATAATAACCTTTAGAATTAGGATCAAATTTGAATTTAATAGAGTCACGAGTACTAAGATAAATATTGGATGCTTGATCAATAATTCTATTTGCCGACTGCGGACCGATTCCATCCATTCTAACCAGTTTTTCATATTTCGATTGTCTAGCTTGATAAATGTTGGTTATACCTGCAGCCCTCAAATTTGAAACTCGGATACCGCTTTTATTGATATTTATATGTTCAATATCCATCTTTTTCAGTTCATTGTCGCATAAATCTTCAATTATTGATTCTGTATTCTTCTGTATGTCAGAAATATAGGCGCGCTCTTTCTTTTCAAGATCCATGGCGCTTTTATCGACAGATAGAATTTCATTTATTATCGCCTTTGCATGTAGAAAATCCAATTTTTTCAAACGGCTCATACAATAACTCCCAACGTGTTGACAAGTTTTCTTATTTATTCATTAAGGATTAGAGCATATTTTAGATATAGTAATCACTCATTTTGATTCAACTTATCTAATAATCCTGTTTTTCTGATGTTGAATTTGATGCCGAAAACTATTAGTTCTAATTTGAACTCCATCATAATGAATGATTACAAAATTAGAAATTGTATTCTTGCCGTTTTATGCTGGACACTGTTATCCATCATTGCTAAATACTATTTAATCTTTCAAGCCATTTCAATATACAGCCACTCTCAAAGAAATTTAACAGTGCGCCATCGCAGAAACGTTCTGCTCTTGAAGCACCTATTAGAAGAGCTATCACACATTTTTTATCTAGTATTGATACATCTGCTGCTTTCATTGATTCATTACTCCATTCAATGTTGTTGCTTTCAAGTGTTTCGCCATATCGAGTATGATCGAATTCTAGATGTTTATCACAAAATTTGTATAAGTCCTCTTGGAATGAATCCACCATTCTTGAATATCCCACAAAAGGCATCTTTATCGGATGCTCTAGTGTACCATCATTTTCTTTGTCAACAATCCACTTTCCGATGTTATCCGATTGAATCATTAATATGTATTTAGTCAAAATATTAAATTTGCTCATCCACGTCCTCCTCAGTATTTTCAATGCCAAATAACATCGTTAACTTATCAAAATTATAAGGGTATGAATTATCACCGTTATATTTTACTGGTGTATGGCCATTATTAAATTCAATTTCCAAATCCCACTGCGTACCATCACAAACCATGTATCCAAAGCGCATAGTTGAATAACTTCTACGCCATTCACAAATATGAAGATCTGCCAGTGCAGCAACAAATGTAGATATTATAAAAGGCTTATCATCTTCATCCAATAAAACAAGAGGTTCTTCATCAACCCATAATTTTGTATATGCTCTCAATTCATCTGAAAGTTCTACCACATAGCCACAGAAACCACCAAAGAATCCGCCAATACTAAGTGTAATCTTGCTGATAAAAGTAATATTAGAATCAAATTCAGCAGCCTTTTCTTCTGATTTTGACATAGTATAAGTTCCACCTGCTTCAGCATAGGCTAACTTTGCTCTGTCCAAATATTCACGTGACCAGTGAATGCGCGTTTCTTCACTCGGTCGAAGACTTGGCTCTTGACCATTGTGTGGGTTTTCAATTATATTTTTCAAACGACCAACTTCTTGTTTAAGACCATGAATAGCGCTCATAATCTGTTCTTTAGATTTTCCTTTGAGATATTCATCATAGTAACTTTCAGGGCTAATCATCATATTAGGCCAACTCCTTAACGCATTTCTAGTCTTTATTTCCCTGCTAACCTAAAACAAACACTTAACCCAATCAATAATTTCATCATCCGCATGAATCACAAATTCTTGACCTTTTGCTGCAGATTGAAAGCAATCGTCTTTCCAACTATTTTCAGTATGGTATGAAATTCTGTACCGCTTGAAAAATTCTGGCAAATTCCACTTTGATTTTGTTTGACCGTCTTTCGTCAATATAACCCGATCAGAAATATTTAATACACCATAACCACTCTTTGATTCCATAAAGTATAATGTACACGCCTGTCAAGACACGAAATTCAAATTCTTAGTTATGAACTCCTTTCGTGAATTTTATGCTGCCACTTGATTACTTATGTTAAAGTAAATATCTGCAGGCGTGAGATATTTGTGTTTTTGATGTCCTCGATCGTAATTATACGTTTCCATATATTCGTTTGTGATATCTTTTACATCTTGGATGGTTTCAGGGTACATCAAATAGAGGCGTTCCCATTTGTAAGATCTGAAAAACCTTTCAATTGCAATATTGTCTGTTGCTCGACCTTTTCCGTCCATGCTGATTCTTGTTGTTTTATAACTCTTAATAAATTCAATATATTCCGTTGAGGTAAACTGACTACCTTGGTCACTATTAATTATCTCAGGTGTGCCATAACGCTCCACAGCTTTCTTTACAGTTCTTGTTACCATATCTGTCTGAAGTGAATTGCTTAGGGTGTAGCCTACAATAAAACGTGAATGCCAGTCTATAATGGCTGTCAGGTAAACGAATCCCGATGGTGTACCTATATACGTAATGTCGATTGACCAAACTTGATTAGAACGATTGATCTCAAGGTTTCTCAAGAGATAAGGATAAAGTTTAGCGGTTTTTGCTCTTTTACTGAGGTTCGGACCAGGATAAAATGCGTAAATGTCCATCTCTTGCATGTATCGTTTGACAAGCCTTCTTCCAACACTTGAGTATCCGAGTTTATGTAGCTCATTTTTGATTCTACGAACACCGTAAGAAGGCTCTTTGTAGTGAATACGATCAATGGCATTTTTAATCGCGATTTCATCCCCGGAAGGTACGATTTCAACCGGAGTGTGGTAAGCCGTTGAGCGAGGTAAGTCAAGCAACTCACACTGATGCTTGATGGTGATTTGAGTGTTTTTCCACTCAATCAAGGTTTTCTTTTCCTCATTTCGGCAATTTGCTTGTGCTTTTTTTTTAAGAAATCTACATCCAATGTGAGTTCGCCAATCTTTTTAACAAGGAGCTCCTTTTCCGCCTCGTATTCTTCTTTCACTTTGTCGATTGATTCGCCTTTTTTATCGAATACGCTTGCCATATTCTCTATAAATTCGGCTCTCCAACGGCTCAACACGGGCCCAGCGATATCATGTTTTCTTGAAATTTCAGCTAACGTACCTTCTTCTCGAATGATCTCTAGTACGATTGCTGCTTTTTCTTCAGGGGTCCAATTTCTTCTTTGTCTACTCATACTTATATCATAACTTATTTTTTGGAAATTGTGTCCAACTCTATGTGAACATTATAAAGTTCAATTTATCCGCTGCGTAGAATAAATGATCGAACTTAGAAGCCACTTTACCCCGGCACACATGTGGATGGTACAATGCCCATTCTTCAAAGTCAGTTTCATTTATCTTTTTGATTTCATCTACCTGTAAATATCCATATATGGCGTGAAATCCCTTGCACTTAGGATCATATTTCAATTTGCCATTGTTATATATAGTCTTTCTAAACCAGCCAAAATATAAAAACAAGTCACCTTTTCCCACATTCTGATTATTCAAATGAGTAAAAGCTGATCCATTTTGCCCAAAGATACCCTTCCATCCATCTTTTCTAACAAAACTATCTTTTCTAATATCAGGATCCAAATGGCACGAAAGGTCATCAAGCCCAAAGTATCCTTCACCTTCTACTTTTATATTCTCTCCCATTAAATCTCGAATTATTTCTGAATACTTAACACCATTATGGAAAAGCTCGCTGTATTTAATTGTTTGATCAGTAACCGGTATTGGGATTGAAAGCATTGTTCCATCTGGTAAAACTGGACTTGTCCAACCACCATACCCACTATCAAAACCTTTTCTGCTTAAGATAACTTTCATTGAACCTCCCAATTAATAATATAATGATTCAGCGATTACATCTAATTGAGCTTTGATATGATCAAAACTTTGGGCTAAATCAAGTGTTTTTACGCTAATTTTATTACCGCCAATTAGAGTATCTATATCCGGAGTAATTTCCTCATCGGTTTTTGCATAAAGTAACATACCTGAAACATTGCCGTTCTTATTTAAGTCTGCATTTTTAACGTATGTGTAAATCTGGTATAGATTGTTTGAATGATATGTTTTTTTTCCAAAATTATCAGACATCGTTTTAGTATAATATTTGGCATCAATTATTAATATCTTATCTTCATAAGATAAATAGACATCGCTTTTCATAGCTGGCATATGGTATGAAAATTCTTGCATATCCCAATTGATTCGTGCAGCCTTAGCATTAAGACTTGAATGATGCCTACGGAAATACGCGAGTAAGAAATGCTCATATAGTACACTCATTTCCTCGTCTCTAAGCCACTCTCTCATTTTTGTATTTCCTTCAGAGTTGATCAGTAGGCCACGCAGAAAAAATTGACATATGTTAACTAAAGTAACATAGTCTGAGTCACCAGAAATTCTACAGTTTAGATTAAGTGGTTTCACATCTGATACACTTCCTAAGCTAGACCATATAAATTTCAAATAATGTCTTCTATTCTTAGAAAGATTACTTTGGCGAAGTAAATTAACGACAGCACCTTTAATGATTTGATTACCTGGTGTATCTTCTAAAAACTCATCAAATTCACATACAAGTCCATGTCTAACGTGTGATTGTTTCCTCAAAGATTCTTGAAAATTAATCTTTCCTCGAAGGTTCTTTAGTTCGTCATGTTCATGAATATAACTTCTTGGTAGTCCTCTTTTTAATTGTCTCTTCATTCCTTGAACTATGATTTCAGCGAATAACTCATTTAAATTCTCAAAACTTTCGGCACCGAATTCACTTATACCACCAATTTTTAGCGAGCGAAAGGCGTATGCCAACATATGATATATGTTTTTGATTACAACGCTGTCATTTGAACTCAATGTGCAGCCTCCAAAAGCTTAGAAGTCCACAACTTAACTCGATCTGTATCTTCGATCCAGTATTCATTAAGAAGCGGTTTGATTTCATAAAGTATAATGTCTTTAAGTTTTTTAGAATCTATCTTTGAATTGGAATAAAAGTAACTATGACCAATTTTGTAACCTGATCCCAAGAGTGGATCTTCCTCAATCTCATCATTCAGCAATATGACCTGATTCACCACTTTCGTTAAACAATCATTTGCATTGTTTTCGACATATTCAAGAAAACTCTCATTTAGGAAAGCTGGTTCCATAGTATAAAAGGCAAATCGTCTTCTTAATGCATAATCGATTAGTGCAATACTACGATCTGCAGTATTCATCATTCCAATAATGTGGACATTATCCGGTATATAAAAGGGTTCATCTGCGCCTTGCAATTGAATCTCATATTCTTGCCCACGCTTATCAGCTTCTATTAGCATCAATAGTTCACCAAAAATTTTACTAATATTTCCTCGATTAATTTCGTCGATTATAAAGAACCAATCATTATCAGGATCTTTTGAAGCCTTTTCACAAAAGGAATAAAAGGATCCTTTTCTCAGCTCAAAACCTGATTGGTTCGGTCTATAGCCCATAACAAAATCTTCATATCCATAGCTCTGATGAAATTGGACAAAACAAATTCTTTCGGAGGAAAGTTCACCTATAAGAGAATATGCGAGCCTTTTTGCTACAAATGTCTTGCCAACACCAGGTGCACCTTGTAGGATTAAATTCTTTTTACGTATCAATTGATTTATTAATGAATCATAATCTTCCGATGTCAGAAACACTTCTTGGAGAAATTTTTCTCTATTATAAATCGTATTTGATTTTGATAGATTGTATTCTTGTATCGTTATCTCAGAAATCAAATTATTATCCGTTTCATGTTCGCTTAAAAATTGTTCATACAATTTTAAAATCTTTGGAAATGCACCGTTTACTCTTGCTTTATCCTTATCTATTAAAACTTCAATGTCTTTAGTTATCATGTTAAATTTTTGAACTGAGTCATATGTGAATAAATTTATATTTCCTTCATACTCGGGCAAAAGTTTTCTTGACTCATCTTCTAACTGTTGTAAATATACTTTTATTGTTTTATAATCATAAGGTTTTCCATTTTTCCGAGTAGGAGCTTCTAACCATTTCTTAAATTCTAACACTATTGTAGGTTTTGCTTCGATTTTCTGTAATTCTTGTATTTGTAATTGTCTCGTGTAAGCGAAAAAAGCGATATCCATAGCAAGCATCCTATTTTCAGGATCTTGATAACAAAACGAATCTAATCGAGATTGGTTCATCACCATCAATTCTTCGTCTAAAACTGCAATTTCTCTGATAGAATCACATAATTTATTATATGCTTCCAACCTACTCTCACTCATGTTAATCTCAAATATGGGTGCTAAAGCTTTTAAAATACTGTATTTGTAAATATAATACTTATCAGGATATTTGAAGGTAAGATAAACACTAACCGCATGTTGATCCTGATAGGTACTTTTCCAATTTGAATCTTCCAATCTCATTTTGGATACAAACAATTCAACACCTGATTTAAAGTCTTGGATTCTATCTTCAAGTAGCAATGACTCATCAAAAAGAATTCTGAAAAGTGACCTAACAGATTCCGGTTCTCTTTTGGCGAAATAAACCATTATCGCCAATGGTCTTGCAACACCTATATCTAACAAATTAACGTGCTTAGAAAACGCTTTTTCAAGCATCACGGCAAATTCTGGTGACTCAATGTCCCAATGATCCTGGAAATATTTCACTGCAACCCATTTGTATCTTTCTTCAGTATCGATCTTCTTAAAATCCGCCTTATACAAACTTATTATTTCTCGAATCTTATCATGCATGATTAAATCCTCCAGTTCATTATTCATTAAAATTACTATTATTAATTTGCATTTTACAATTTAATAACCACTCATCATAAATTGCCAACTGCTCACCATCCAAATACCCCAAAGCCTTCTTCACCATTACATCCGGTACACCATAATACGCTTCAGCGATACTCCCGGCTATAGCCGCAAGTGTATCACTATCACCCCCTAGTGAAATGGCATTTCGAATCGTCTCTTCAAATGACTCCGATTCAAGAAAAGCTTGGATTGCCTGTGGCACTGTTTCTTGGCATGTTTCATTAAAACTATAAGCTGCTCTAATATCATCAAGACAGAAATCCAAGTTATAATACTGATCGCTAACAACTTTTCGTATCTCAGCTTTATCATACCCCGTTTTCGCCATGTATATGACCATCGCAGTAGCTTCTGCACCTTTTAATCCTTCCACATGATTATGACTAACGCTAGTGATTGCTTTTGACAATGCCTTTATTTCCTCCTCACTCGCAGCAATTGCAGCCACGGGGCTGATTCGCATCGCAGCACCATTGCCATAACTCCCGTAGGGCTTGGGATTTTCGCTGAAAATCCACTGTCCAAAACGGCCGCCATACCCACAGTTAGGATACTTTCTACCAATCGTCTTCATATATAAAACCGTATTTTCTGTCAATCTATCAAGATAGTCTTTACTTACTCTATAATTGTCTTCACTGTTCTTAAACGTTCTTTCAGTCTCTATTAAAGCCTTTGCAACCGCAAGCGTCATGATGGAATCATCTGTCACATAGCATTCATCCGTAAACAATTCAAAGTCTTTCGATTTATGATTATTGAACTCAAACCTCGAGCCTACAATATCCCCAATAATTGCACCAATCATAGTATTACCGCCTTTTCCTAGAGTCAAAGTCTCTATCAATTCGGTCTTTCCAGCCTTTTTCAATCGCTCGTTTCGAGCGAATCATACTGACGGTTTCACTGATTACTTCGTAATTGAGCTGTGTTCCGTTGCTATCCGCATGGTAGTTTGCTGCCCGATCTTCTCCAATGCCAAATCGCTTTGCGGTTTCTATGGCATCAATATTGGCGCCTAGAAAGATAAATTCCCAACCATATCTTTCTTTCTGACGATCAATCATCCTTTTAATTTGGTCGTAGGAGTACTCGATACTGGCATTTTCCATGCCGTCTGTAATGATGATGAACATGACTTTTTCAGCACGCTCAGACTCTGAAGCATACTTCTGGACATTGCCCATTTTGTGAATCGTTTTTCCGATGGCATCCAGTAAAGCTGTGGAACCCCTTACATAATATTCTTTCTCCGTTATCATCGATACTTTTTCTAGGTCATAACGATCATGAAGCAGCTCAACCTTATCATCAAACAATACTGTAGTGATGTGTGCTTCGCCTTCTTCCGTTTTCTGTTTCGCTAATACACTGTTGAACCCGCCGATGGTGTCGCTTTCTAGGCCATTCATCGATCCGCTTCTGTCCAAAATAAAAACCAGTTCCGTTAATCCTCTTTTCATGTTGCATCCTCCATTCATCTATTTGATGTTTTAAGGATACATCTTTCAATGCTTACAAAGGTAACCTGTCAATTGACTTTTAATAACCCAACAGTTTTTCATTGTAGTGGAAAAGAACCGCATTGATTTCATTGACATCATAACGCTTTGATTCGAGAAAATAACTGATGATCACATCAAAGTAATTGCTGTTAGACAAAGCAAATCCAGACTTGAGCAATAGATCTTTCGTTTCATCTAGGTTAAGCTGCAAAGCAATCGCAAACGCCACCGCAGTCTGTTTGGTTGGGGTATACTGATTATTATTTCTGATTTTAGAAAATGTCTGCTTGGTGACATTGGCTTTCTTATAGACTTCAGGATCCTTTAGGCCACGCTCATCAATCAGGCGTAATAGCATCTCAGCAAACGATTCATCCATGCGCTTGATGACATCATCCAGCGACTGTTGCTTTGGTGAATAGGGTACTGAATAAACGATCTCTCGTCTCTCGGTTTCCCTATATCGATTTGAAAATTTGTGTTCCTCTATGTAATGATCATCGATGTAGGATTCAACGGAAGCATATAACGCTTCAGAAAGTTGATAGGCCTTCTTATCAAAGACGACCAAATATACCGTCATCTCATTAAAAAGCAGAAATTCCCCGATGGAACGAATCGCAACATTAAGCGCAATGTCCTTCGGATAGCCATAAGCACCTGACGCAATGAGTGGAAAAGCAACGCTCTCAAAGCCTCGTTCTTTTACGAGCGCCAGCGCATTTTTATAGCAGCTTTTTAAAATCTCTTCCTCACCACTATTTCCGTCTTTCCAGACTGGACCAACTGTATGGATGATGAAGCCTGCAGGGAGGTTAAACGCCTCTGTTAAAGCACACTTTCCCGGTGCTAATGGAATCATTTTGGCTGTTTCGTCTCGCAAACGTGCTCCTTCAATTTTATGGATCATGCCATCCACACCAGCTACGCCGAACATTTCAGCATTTGTTGGATTGACGATAGCATCAACGTGCATTTTAGTTATGTCGTTTCTTACGATTTCAAATGGCATAGTTTCACCTTCTTCGCAGTAATATTATTGGTTTAACTCATTTTTTTATGTTGATCTTACCTTTTGTTATCACGCCAATCATAAGCACACCTATACCAGCGACTGCTTTACCAGCATCTTTAACCATCTTCACATGGTCATTTCTACAGTTTTCGCAATACTTATGTTTATATGACTTAGGTAGTGTTCTCATACATTTTTTGTTTTTACATTTCTTAATTTCCATAATTTGATTCTCCTAGCAATTTTTCTTCTTCGTAGTATGGTAATGCTTTTATTTTCTTACCTATCTCAGGGATAGACTTTGTCCAATAATTGTGTGGTGACGGATCTATTAAATCAAGTCGCTCCATTAATCCTTCTGTTTCAAGGTAAGTCTTTTGAATATATTCTGCATAATAGTCTAAACTGATTCTGGAAGCTTCGCTTTCTCCCATTTCAAAATATGCCATCGCTTCAGCAAATGATACCATATTAATAGCACACAAACTTTCTCGAATTTCGTTCATTCTTGAATTTAGCTTTACCGGAGCGGCTCCGGTTATCAACTTGCCAAAAAATGATTCTGGTTGATTCTTAATAAATGTAACGTTAGCCATTTGGCTTTGCATCAACAGATTTCTGCTATCTTCAGCATCAGAGGCAATTCTTAGCAAGGCCATTGTTTTAAGCTCTGGATTTTTTATGGTCATCGCTTGTATTAGTTTTTGTTGGCAACTGTATGCTGTTGCTAAACGATCAAACTCCTGACCTTGGCGAACTTCTTCAACTGCAATCTGAACAAGTCTTATTTGCTCTGCTATTTGAGCCATTTGCATTTGAGTCGCAAAATTAGTCGCGGCTTGAGTTACTTCTGGCGTACACTTAATGTGTTCTAAAGATATCGTGGAAACAATTTTCTTAGTTTCAACATCCACTAAGTTTGCCATCAATGATCCATCTTTTTTAGTCATCAACTTGATGACACCTTCAGCTAGTTTAGACTTCTGATCATCTGATAATACTGCTTGAAGATATTCCTCTGGTATGCTAGATTTTACAACATTTAAAAATGCTGGAGCAGAATAGAGCATTTGTTCAATTTTTAATAATACAACTTTCGCATTTTTAAGTAACGGTCTCGCCAATTCAGGTAAAAATAAGAAATGATCATCAATATTCGGATAATAATCTTCACTATCTACAAATACTAAATCTGCAGGAATAGAACTTGATACATCACTCATATAGTGCACCTCACTTTTTTTAAATGGACGTTTGCAATGATTTCATAATTTTGTCCGCTGCTTCTACTACTACTCGAACCGAAAAATAAGGTTCAGTTCCATTGATTAAATATCCTTTCAAATAATGTTCATTATCATACGCTAAGCCTAAAGTCTTACAAACTAATTCACAGACTCTTTCAGCTTCGAATTCCTCTTGCTCCTTACTTAAATGCTCATTTGACCTATCCATAACTCTTAATCTTTGATTCTCTTTATCAACTGGAAGATGCCCACATAGGATATGGCCAACTTCGTGCAATATCGTTGCCGCTTTTTTATTTTCATCTAAATTTTTATTCACAACTATTGCATAATGCGAATTTGTTGTTACTTCCTTCTTGCCATCAAATGATCTTACTTTGATTGGGGTTTCCATAAATTCAACTTGTCCACCCATTCTAGAACCATAGTCCTTTTCTCCATAATAAATACCAAGCTGATTTAATACATATATTAACGTGGGTAGAATTTTTCCTGTTAGTGGATCTGATTTAGGTAAGTTAAAAGTATCTTTCATGTCGCTTGGAATCTGATCACCATATGTATCCGCATAATCATATACAAAATTAATTGGGCCAAAAGGTAACATGATTACTATAGGCGTAGCATCAGGTTTAACGCGTCTGTCATATCGTCTTTCCCAAATATCTTCTGTCTCAACAAATAATGCTCCTGGTCTTTGTAGTAATACTAATGCAGAGTTAAAATACGAATATCCTTTCGTCAAGCGCATAAAAATTGCAAAATTTACAAAATCATCGTATAATCCGTCATGATAAATTTTATTAAAAAGTGTACTCTTGTTTAATGCCATAATTATCAAATTCCTTTGATTTATTTTTTTGCCTTTTTGAGCATTCGCTATCTTTGTGTATTATTCAATATAATAAATCCCGATTTTCCCTTCCATTCCATTTTCTGATCCTTCAAATGACACATCTAAATCAAGATCATAAAGCAAGTCAATCAAATCAGCTATATTATCAAACCTATCTTCAAATAGTGGTTTTCTATTTTCAATAGAATTTACACCCAATAAAAATAATAAGTAATACACTTCGTCAATGTCATCAAGAATATCTTCCTTGGAAACATTGATGAATTCTCTACCGTATTTTCTTTCGATTCGTGAAATTACATCAAGCTTTAAATCTTCATCAAACTTAGTAATTCCGTCAAAATATGCAACAAATCTGTTGTTTAAGTAATACTCGAGATCTCTAGTAGCTCCAAATGTAAAAAGCAAATCCTCAATTTCATTTGAAGTACAAATATCTAATGCAGTTTTACTATCACAATCGGTTGCGTTTGGATCTTCTCCATTTGATAATAACTTGGAAACTAAATCAATGTTATTTTGTTTAATTGCTTCATGTAATTTCGACATTCCATCCTCCCACCATCTCACACATCAAATTCCATATCATCTTCACATAAGAAAACATTCTCAGCAAACGTCTTAAATTCTTCCAACTTCATATTTAACACCCGACATTCTGAATAACCTTTTTTCATAAATTATTAGACACTACCTTCTGAATTTACTTATTCACAATCGACACTTTATTAGTGATTTTCGCTGACAACTTACAATTCTATAGCATTTAATGTTTCTTTTAACTTCTTAACTTCCTCCAAGGTCAAAGTCACGCCTTTTCCCATCTTCTCATGCTCTGGATCCCATTCTCTCAAATCATATTTTGCTTCTTTGTCATTCCAACTCACAAGGTTTAGTTCTTTCGTCCAGCCTTTTGCTGAAATTGACAATACTCCGATTGTATCTTTAATTTCAAACTTTATCTCTGCCATAATTAACTCTCCTCGATATTTATTCTTAAGTTACTCATCTTTGCGTAACGCTTTTCGCCATATTTACAAACTCGTTCTTAACCTCTGCTGGCGCTAAAATTGTCATCTTGCTCCCAAAACCAAACACCCATCCATAAAATGTAGGGCTAATTGATACTTCAACGATAGCTTTAAAGCAATTGCTGCCAAGTTCCTGAGTGTTTACACTTTCACCAAATCGATCGACAATGACATCCATTAAATCATTTGTGCATTTTAGTTCTACAGTCTTTGTATCGCCATCGAACATCTCAAACACACTTTTCGCATATTCAGCGACATCAAATTCAGCTGGTTTTGTAACAGAGTTTATAGCCGTAATGGTCGTTTGAGCCATGCGATCTACTCTGAATTTACTGATCTTACCATGTTTCTTGCTAAAGCCAATAGCATAGTAATGATCTTCACTCCAAATTAACGCATATGGACTAAGGCTATATACACTTCCTTCATTTTTAAAAATCTTCTCTTTTTTGCCGGTGTACTGATAGTATTTGAATTCTATCTGCTTGCTCGAATTAATGGCGGAGTGGATTGCGTCAACTGTATAATATATTTCTTCATTCGCAGGTTTTATTCGTTGGTCAACGTAGACATGACTACTTAGCTCAGACGCTTGATTCTTACTTACTAAAGTTGCTAACTTTCGAATCAGCTCATTACTCTTTTTCTGAGTAATGAGCTTTGATGATTCAACTGCATCAACGAGTAACTTTACTTCTGCAAGCTCAAAGTCTCGATTTCCAATGAAATATCTATTTTGAGTGGATTTAATTGTGATTATATCAACGCCAGTCTCTTCAATTGATTCAAGGTCCGCCATAATCGTTCTACGATGAGCTTTAATTCCCTGCTTATCCAATAATTCAACTATATCTGTAATCGAGAGAGTACTTTGTTCGTCCGTATTCTCATATAGAATTCTTAAAATACTGAGTATTCGAGATTTGCTATTATTCTCCATATTTGCACCATTACAATTTGCTCATGATATCAAGCAAACTCTGATAACTATCGACATCATGATACTTGACATTGCTTGTTGAAATCTCATTGAATAACTTTTTAGCACATGAAATTTTAGCCTGTTCAATAGGACGTAAATTTAAACTCTCCATAGTTCCTTTTGTTTCTGCAATAAAGTAAACATGTTTTACAGTACCCTCATTAAAAGCTATAGCCCAGTCTGGCGAATAGTTCCCAACAGGAGTTGGTATTGCGAATCCTTTAGGCATTTTCGCATACACACACACTTCATTTGCGCCATCAAGGCTTTCAGCAAACTTTCGTTCTATGCTTTTTTCTGCTGAACCATCCGTAAACACATAATCCTGGATGTGCTTTTCCGCTTTGAACGCTTTAACATAATCTTGAGTGCTCTTCGATTGAGTGAAAATCGAACTGTCATACTCACCAGCAATTTGATTATATGAAATATGCTCAACAATCATTGTTGCCTTTTGTTCTTTAATCAGCTTAATAACTTTTGTTATAAATTCCTCTGGATTATGCTTAAACATGGCTAATATGTGGTTGTCTAATTTTTTAAGGATTGAAGCAGTTGTTTTTCTAGTTAATGTTGTACCTTCCGCTACTTTCCCAATCAAATCATATTTGACCTGGCTTGTTTGAGCATGCTTAAGCATTTCAGTTTTAGTTTTAATTGAACCAAAAGCTTCTCCACGTTCGAGTACATGCTCATTCATGTCAATTATTTGCTCGCCTTTTGCAACAGTATACTGAAGCTGCGAAACAAACAATTTTTCATTTATATGTCTAATAGATTTTTCAATCAGTTCATTAGAATCAAATTCGACTACATACGCATATTTGTGATTGATATATTTCCAAAGTGTTTGAAACTCTTTTTTGTAAAAATTATCGTTTAGATCATTGTCCTGAATTTTAGTCTTATTTCCATCCTCAATCATCTCGTCAAGGACACTTTCGTCGAAGACACCCTGAACAAGTACATGTATACCTTCAGCAATGGGCAGAAGCTCTTCAGGTAATGGTGCTAAAGTATTATTTGATAAATCGCTTCTATAATTGTCAGTAACATTATCGTCATTATCAACATAGTCGTGTTTTAGTAGATACCGATATATTTCTTTTGCTTGTTTTGCGTCTATAATCGTTGGAATTCCATCAATTTGAATAGTTTTCCCTTCAAAATACTCCATTGTTGCTTTTGATGGCCTATCGTATAGAACTTTCTTAATTTCTGCTTGTAGTGCCTTAACGATGCTCTTATAACCATCGTTTGCTATTACAGTCAATTTATTAACTGTATGAACTGAATCACCACATGTATCTTTGTCCATTCTATTACCATGCTGATTAACACACAGCCTAAGTCCTCTACCAACCTCTTGTCTGATGGTGGTATTATTATCACTATGTTTAAGCGTACAAATTTGAAATACATTTGGATTGTCCCAGCCTTCACGTAAGGCTGAATGAGAAAAAATAAAACGCGTTGGTTCTTTAAAGTCTAGAAGTCTTTCCTTGTTTTTTAATATAAGATCGTATGCTGAGATGTCGTCTGAATATTCTGAACCTCTCTTAACATCACTATTTACTGCTTTGCCTGTCTTTTTATCAATACTGAAATAACCCCTGTGTGTCTCTGATGGCTCAATGCTCTTTAGATACTTTACATATGGCGTTTCATCAAGCCTAATATAGTTGTTCAATATGTTATTATATTCTTCTTCAAATATCATTCCATACTCAGATGAAACTTCATCACCATTTTCATCATATTGACGATATTTAGCAACTTCATCAATAAAGAAAAGTGACAATGTCTTTATTCCCATATTAAAAAGCATCTCTTCTTTTTCAAAATGTGAGATTATCGTTTCTCTGATTTGAATTCGTCTCATGTCTTTTTCGGAAATATCACCAACAACATCCCCATTCGTTATGACATTCCCATTTAAAAACGTAACCGATCCATTTATTGGATCTATTTCTTTGATGGTATAGCCATCTTTGTATTGTTCCATTTCATTGGAAACATAATAAAGGTTATCATTGACTCCAAGAATTCGCGTCTCACGATTGATTGACTTATTGTAAGAAATTTCAAGTTCAATCTTCGCCATAGGTGGTTTTTTTGAAGATATCACAATGCTTTCAAGGTACAAATATTTGTCAGTTCCTCTGAAATTTTTAAGTTCAAAACCTTTAACTTCAATTTTTTTAACCAACCTTTTGTTGTATGCATCAAGCGCATCCAACACATACACGAGGTTATGCTGCTTTGCATGAGTTGCTGAATAGTTGATACTAAACAATGGGTTGAAGTTTTTTAGTGCATTTTGTGTTGCTTCTCCGCCCATCTTTTGAGGTTCATCCATAATGATAATCGGACGATTTGCTTTTATGACGTCTATTGGGCGTCTCGATCCAAATTCATCTCGCTTGCTGTAAATAATTCTACTTTCCTTATTGTTTGCGCCTTCTTTCAGTGATGAAGCAAATGCCTGTGTATTAATGATCATGACATTAATCCCGGCACTTGCAGCGAACTTATCAAGTTCTGTCAAATTAGAACTGTTATATACAAAGTATCTGGCTTTCTTACCATATTCTTGCATGAAATGGTCTGTCGTCATCTCAAAAGACTTTTTAACACCTTCGCGGATGGCAATTGAAGGCACCACAACAATGAACTTACTCCAGCCATAATGTTTATTCAGTTCAAACATTGTTTTTATATATGCATAGGTTTTTCCAGTACCAGTTTCCATCTCAATATCCAACGAGACTCTACCTAGATCTTTATCAAGAGTTTGCGATAGCTTAATATTGTTTCTCGTTTGAAGTTCTCGGATATTACTCAACAATTGTTCGTCGTTAAGTTCGATTAATTCGTTGATAAAACCAATATTGTCATATAAATCTATTTGTTCTTCATCATGAGATAACTTCATCTGAACAGGTTCAGGAGAAACATTTCCGATGTCGCGAATATATTTAATCCGATCATAAAAAGGTTGTCCCTTAAACACTTTAACAACACTATCTACTGATTCTGTTTGGTATTGTTGAATTTTAAAATTAAACTTCATATCTTACAACACCTTTCTAATAGTATCTTTGCTATAAGTTTCAAAAACTTGCTCAAAACTTGCCATGGTACTATCATCAGCCATACTGTTATCTCTAAACACAGCATAATATGGCTCTTTCATAGCAATTGCTTCAACTACTTCAGAAGTAATTCCTTTATCAAAACATGCAATTAAATAATCATCCATGACAGAATATACTTTCTTTCCACATATTTCCGTTTCAGTAATTTTACTTGATAATAGAACATCCATTTCAAGCATGACTTGGAACAGTAAATCCAAAGAAGTTCGATCCTCTTTTATGTTATCTGAAAGTTCATCAAATAAAGTTGGGGTATATTCATCTGGATTGTAGTAAACATTTTTCATATTTGTGCTGTCTACTTTTAGAACTCTAAAACCAATATCCAGATTCTGAGCTGTAAGCCCAGCTCCATCTTTTATTTTACATCCCGCTTTACGAATACGCTCTTTACCAATTTCAGTTAGTAAATGAGGACGTCCTAATAAATCGCATAAATCAATTGCATTTTTAAGTACTTGCTTAGAACTTCCTTTTGCTTTCGCAAGTGATTCATCAAGATTTTCTTGAAGTTGAACCATTATGAATTTACATTTATTATCTGAGTCTACATTAAACTGCATCACTGCTTGAGCAGTTGATGATGAACCTGAAAAAAAATCAAGTACTATATCGTCTTTATTTATTTTAACTGCACTCATCAATGACTTTAGTATTGATACATCTTTGGGATTAGTAAAATAATTACCACCCATTAGAGCATTTAACTGTTTTGATGCAACACGTCCATCTTTGTATTTCACACTTGTTAAGCTTTGATTTATAGTTTCCATGAGATATGTTTTGTTATTAGGTACAGTAGTTTCATCTTTCCCAAAATGTACGAATCCTGCCTTGATTCTTTCTATCATAGTATTTTCAGGATATCTCCACCCACTCGATGGTTCTTTACACTTTTTGCCTGTAACTGGATGAAATACATCATAACGGTATTGTCCATAGTTCGGCCCAGAAATATCTGCAGGAAAATACACACCTTTATCATCCATCCAAGAATAATGCTTACTTGAATAGATTGGATTTGATTCCGGAAATTGATTATACCAATCTACAGCAGCTTTGTGTATTTTTTCCCAATCATCTCCATATTTTATACGAAAGTTATTAAATGTTGAAACAATCTCATCAATACCTTCTTTAGGTTCATACCAATCTCCCAAATTCTTTTCTTTGCTTTTCACGGAATTTTTTTGGCTAGTTGTCACCCAGCCTAGTTTCATTTTTTCATTTCTAGGAGACTTTCGTCTCCTTTTTTTCTTCGGTTTTCTGTCTTGGATTCAGCCATTCTGTAT
>Ga0209794_1000152_pt1 | contig 163572 bp, 130 predicted proteins | sample EBPBio232013_DNA_FD_185869 | JGI IMG/M metagenome (GOLD analysis project Ga0209794, IMG submission 185869) | Wastewater treatment Type I Accumulibacter community from EBPR Bioreactor in Madison, WI, USA - Reactor 1_5/23/2013_ DNA (SPAdes)... | ecosystem: Engineered > Bioreactor > EBPR >...
GGACCAGGGGACGCTGGATGCGCTGGTGGCCAACCAGGGGCTGGTGCAGGCGCCAGGCGGGCGGGTGGTGCTCAGTGCGCGGGCGGTGGATGCGGTGGCCCGCTCGGTGGTGCACCAGGGCGGGGTGATTGATGCGAGCAGCCTGAGCGAGCGCGGTGGGCGCGTGGTGCTGGAGGGCGATGAGGTGACGCTGGCGGCGGGCTCCGCCACGCGGGCCGATGGGGCCACCGGGGGCGGCACGGTGCAGGTGGGTGGAGCCTGGCAGGGGCAAGGGGACATACGCCAGGCGCAGCGGGTGACGATGGATGCTGGTGCCAGCGTGAGTGCGGATGCAACGCACCAGGGTGCGGGCGGCGAGGTGGTGCTGTGGAGTGATGTGCACGCTGAGGGCGGGCTGACGACGGCCGCCGGCACGCTGTCTGCGCGCGGCATCAGCCAGGGCGGGCGCATCGAGACGTCGGGGCATGCGGTGGCGACGGATGGGGTCCGGGTGGATGCCGGGGCCAGTCAGGGACCGGGCGGGCAGTGGCTGATTGATCCGTACAACTACACCATTGGTGCGCCGCAGGCGGCGACGATTGTGGGGGCGCTGAACAACAGCACCAGTGTGACGGTGGATACGACGCTGGACGACGCGGGCCTGGGCTCGGTGGGGGCCGGCGCGGGGAACATCACGGTGAGCGCGGCCATTGCCAAGTCGGCGGGTGGGGATGCGACGCTGACGCTGAAGGCGCACAACGACATCGCCGTCAATGCGAGCCTGACGTCCTCCTCCGGCAGGCTGGGGGTGGTGCTGTGGGCGGACCAGGACAACTCGGGCGCGGGCAGCATTCAGGTGAGCAATGCGGCCATCACGACCAATGGCGGGCAGATCGTCATGGGCGGGGGGCTGGATGGCAATGTGGATGGGCGGCCGGATGGGGTGGCGGTAGGCCTCTCCTATGGCATCCGCCTGACCAATGCCCAGCTCGACACAGGCAGCGGCGGCATCGCGCTGCGTGGCGCCCTCGCCGCCGGCGGGACGGGCGCCGGCATCAGCATGAACAACGCCGCGCTGGGCACCGGTGGCGGGCAGACGGGGGACATCACGCTGACGGCCAACTCGCTGGCCTTCAGCGGCACCAATGCGCTGCGGACCACGGGCGAGGTCGTCATCGAACCCATGGCCACCAGCTTCATCAGTGCGCTGGATCTGAGTCTGGGGATCACGGGTGCCAGCAGCCTGCGCATCGGCAAGGACGGCAATACGGCCGACGTGACGCTGTCCTCGGCCGCCAGCGTGGCGGGGCCGATCAGCCTCTATGGCGGCCATGTCAACCTCAACGCCAACCTGACCAGCACGGCCACGGGCGACCTCTTCATCAAGTCGCTGGCGCTGGACAACAGCAGCCTTCTGATCACTGCCAACATCCTCAAGACCGGCGGTGCCCGCTCGGTGCTGACGCTGCAATCGGGGGGCCGCATCAACCAGAACACAGGCACGGTCATCCAGGCCAGCGGCACGGCACTGGACGTGGTGATGTGGTCGGACTACGCCAACACCGACGTTGCCGGCATCAGCAGCGGGGGCAACATCGCAACCAATGGGGGCCATTTGTGGGTGGGCGGCAGCAGCACCAACGGCGGTAGTCTGAAGTGGAACGGCCTGACCGTGGGCGATGGCCCTTCGGTCAGCAAAGACACGGCCAACTGGAATGCCGTGAGCCTTTACGGCCAGGTCAACACGGCCGGTGGCGACATGCTCGTGTGGGCCGGGCCGGGCCACAACGGCGGCACAGGCATTGCGGGTGACGTGACCAAACCACTGGTCGCGGGCAGTGGCCACATCACGCTGCTAACCAACTCGGCGCAAACCACGCACGTCGACACCACTGGCCACCTGACGCTGGCGCCTTACAACGGCAACTACAGCGGCACCATGACCTGGAGCGGCACGATGAGCGGTGCCGACCTGGCGCTCACGGGCACCTACAACGGCCTGACCATCAGGAACATGGCCACACTGGGCGGCCTGACGCTGGGTCAGTACAGCGGCCTGCTGCAACCGGGGACGCTGACGCCCCAGGTCATGGGCAACAGCAGCGACTTGACGCTGGCGGTGGCCACCAGCGTGGCCGGGCCCATCGGCCTCTACGGCAATATCGTCACCCTCGACGCCAACCTCACCAGCACGGCCACGGGCGACATCTTCATCAAATCGCTGGCCACGGGCGCCACCAGCATCCAGCTCAACGCCAGCATCTTCAAGACCGGCGGCGCCCGCTCGACGCTGACGCTGCAAGCGGGATCGCGCGTCCACCAGACTGCCGCCTCGACCATCCAGGCCAGCGGCACCGCACTGGATGTGGTGGCGTGGTCGGACTATGGCCACGTCAACACCGCCGGCGTCACCCTCGTGGGCAACATCACCACCAACGGCGGCCATCTGTGGGCGGGCGGCAGCAACACCAACGGCGGCAGCCTGACCTGGAACGGCCTGACGGTGGGCGATGGCCCATCCGTCGCCTCTTTCATCGCCAACGCGAACGCCATGGATGTGGTCGGCCAGGTCAACACGGGGGGCGGCGACATCTTGCTGTGGGTCGGCGCCGGCGCCAACGGTGGCATCGGCCTCAACGGCAACAGCAGCAAACCCTTGATCGCCGGCAGCGGCAACGTGACGCTGCTGACCAACTCGGTGGCCACACTGCCGGTGAACACCACCGGCCAGCTGACACTGGCACCCTACAACGGCAGCTATGGCAGCACGCTGATCTGGGGTGGCGCCATGAGCGGCGCCGACATGCTGCCCTCGGGGCTTTACAGCGGCCTGACCATCAAGAACTACGCCACGCTGGGCGGCCTGACACTGGGCCAATACAGCGGCATGCAGCGGGTGGGCACGTCCACGCCAGTGGTCATGGGCAACAGCAACGACTTGACGCTGGCCCTGGCCACCAGCGTGGCCGGCCCCGTCGGCCTGTATGGCCACACCGTCAACCTCAACACCAACCTGAGCAGCACGGGGGCCAACGCGGCGGTGACCGTGGGGGCGACAGATCGCATCGCCCACGCCGCCAACGTGACCGTCGACAGCCAGGGCGGCCCCATCACCTACCGGGCCGACAGCGACGCCAACGGCAGCGGCGCCATCTCGGTGGGCGCGGGCGCTGCCCTCACCAGCCACGGTGGCGCCATCACGCTGGACGCCGCCACCGCGCAGGTGGCCGTGGGCATCCAGCTGAACGGGGCCACGGTCGATGCCGACGCGGGCGCGCTCACCCTGACCGGTGCGGGCTCCACCCAGGCCGTGCGCGTGGGCGCAGGCAGCACCGTGAGCGCCGCCGCCATCACCGTCGAGGGCGACGGCGAAGTGCGGCTGGACAGCGCCCTGACGGCCACTGCGGGCGACATCCGGATCGCGGCCGATCGCTTCGTCAACACGGCGGGCAGCAGCGCCTTGCAGGTGCAGGACCCCGACGCCACCTGGCAGGTCCACAGCCGCAACGCCGACCCCTTCAACCTGACCACGGGCGATGTGCGCGGCGGTCTGGTCTATGGCTTCAAGCAATACGACTACACCGCTGGCGACACCGTGCTGGGCACGGGCAACGGGTTGCTCTACAGCTACGCACCCATCCTCGACGTGAGCGTCACCGGCAGCGTGACCCGGGCCTACGACGGCACCGTGGTGGCCACGCTGGGCGCCGGCAACTACAACCACACCGGCGGCAGCCTGGTGGACGGCGATGCCAGCCTCAGCTTCAGCTCGACGGCGGCCTACACCACGGCCGGCAGCGGCGTGGGCATCAAGGACGTGGGGACGGGCAAGACGGTGAGCGTCACGGACTTTGTGGCCCACGCCAGCAATGGTGCGGCCCAGGTCTATGGCTACCGGGTCAATCCGGTGGTCAGCACCTTGGTTGGCGACATCACGCCGCGCGCCATCACGGCCATCACCGGCATCACGGCGGCCAGCAGAATCTATGACGGCACGACGGCCGCCGTGCTGACCACCTCGGGCGCCGGCTTCACGGGCCTGGTCAGCGGCGAGACGCTGACGGTGGCCACCGCCACCGGCACCTTCGCCGACAAGAACGCGGCCCTGGGCAAGACGGTGGCCATCACCGGCCTGAGCCTGGGCGGGGCCGCCGCCGGCAACTACCTGCTGACAGACACCACGGCCAGCGCCTTGGCCGACATCACGCCCAAGGCCATCGCTGCCATCACCGGCATCACCGCCGAAGACAAGGTCTACAACGGCAACACCGCCGCCGTGCTCGCCACCACCGGCGCCAGCTTCACCGGCATGATCGTCGGCGACGAGCTGACCGTGGCCAGCAGCACCGGCACGTTTGCCGACAAGAACGTGGGCAGCGGCAAGGCCGTGGCCATCACCGGCCTGACGCTGGGCGGCGCGGACGCGGGCAACTACACGCTCGCCACCACCACCGCCAACACCTCGGCCGCCATCACGCCCAAGGCCATTGCGGCCATCACGGGCATCACCGCGGCCGACAAGGTCTATGACGGCAGCATCACGGCCTTGCTCGCCACCACCGGCGCCGGCTTCGCCGGCCTCGTCAGCGGCGACACACTCAGCGTGGCCAGCAGCACGGGCGCCTTTGCCGACAAGCATGTGGGCAACGGCAAGACGGTGGCCATCAGCGGCCTGACGCTGGGTGGCGCCGATGCGGGCAACTACACGCTGACCAGCACCACGGCCAGCACCACGGCCACCATCACGCCCAAGGCCATTGCGGCCATCACGGGCATCACCGCGGCCGACAAGGTCTATGACGGCAACATCACGGCCCTGCTCGCCACCGCTGGCGCCGGCTTCACCGGCATGGTCGGTGGCGATGCGCTGACCGTGGCCAGCAGCACGGGCGTGTTTGCCGACAAGCACGCGGGCAGCGGCAAGGCCGTCGCCATCAGCGGCCTGACGCTGGGCGGCGCGGACGCCGGCAACTACACGCTCGCCACCACCACCGCCAACACCACGGCCAGCATCACACCCAAGGCCCTTGCAACCATCACCGGCATCACCGCCGCCAACAAGGTCTATGACGGCGGCACGGCGGCAACGCTGGATGCATCGGGCGCCGGCTTCACCGGCATGGTGGCGGGCGATGCCCTCACCGTGGCCAGCAGCACGGGCGCCTTCAGCGACAAGAACGTGGGTACCGGCAAATACGTGGCCATCAGCGGCTTGACGCTGGGCGGCTCGGACGCCGGCAACTACCAGCTCGTCAGCACCAGCGCGGCCACCAGCGCCGACATCACGCCGCTGGCCCTCTCGGCCATCACCGGGATCACCGGCATCACCGCCGCCAACAAGGTCTATGACGGTCATACGCTGGCGATGCTGGACACCTCCGGCGCCGGCTTCACCGGCATGGTCAGTGGGGACACGCTGACCGTGGCCAGCAGCATCGGCACCTTCACCGACAAGAACGTGGGCACGGGCAAGTTCGTCGCCATCACCGGCCTGTCGCTGGGCGGTGCGGATGCCGGCAACTACACGCTGACGGGCACCACCGCCAGCACCACGGCCGACATCACGCCCAAGGCGATTGCGGCCATCACCGGCATCACGGCAGCCGACAAAGTCTATGACGGCGGCACCGGTGCCACGCTGATCACCGCCGGCGCCCACTTCACGGGCATGGTGGCGGGCGACGCGCTCACCGTGGCCTCGGGCTGGGGGGCGTTTGCCGACAAGAACGCCGCCCTGGGCAAGACCGTGGCCATCAGCGGCCTGAGCCTGGGCGGCGCCGATGCCGGCAACTACCTGCTGGCCACCCCCACGGCCAGCACCTCGGCAGCCATCACCCCCAAAGCCCTCTCAGCCATCACCGGCATCACCGCCAGTGACAAGGTCTATGACGGCAGCGCGGCGGCGACGCTGACCACCTCCGGTGCCGGCTTCACCGGCATGATCAGCGGCGACGTGCTCTCGGTGGCCACCGGCACGGGGGCGTTTGCCGACCGCCACGCGGGCACCGCCAAGACGGTGACCATCAGCGGCCTGGTTCTGGGCGGCACCGACGCCGGCAACTACACGCTGGCCGCCACCACGGCCAGCACCACCGCCCACATCACGCCCAAGTGGCTGACCGCCACGGCCAGCGCGCCCGACAAGGCCTACGACGGCACCTTGACGGCGGCGCCCGTGCTGGTGCTGAACGGGCTGGTGGGCGGCGACACGCTGGGCAGCGTGGCCAGCGGCACCTTCAACAGCAAAGACGTGCTGACAGCCCACACCGTCACGGTCACCGGCATTGCGCTGCAGGACGGCACCGGCCTGGCCAGCGACTACCGCATCGGCGCCGGTCAGACGGCCAGCGCCAACGTCACCCCGCGTCACCTGACACTGTCGGTGCCCGGGGCCAGCAAGGTGTACGACGGCAGCACGGCCATCCAGATCAGCGGCGCCGCCACGCTGGACGGCGTGCTCGGCGGCGACGACGTGCAACTGGGCCTGGGCCAGGTCACCGGTTTTGCGGACAAACAGGCCGGCCAGCACAAGGCCGTGCGCTACACCGGCTTCGCGCTCAGTGGCGCCGACGTGGCCAACTACGCGCTGCCCCCGCAGGCGCTGTCGGATGCCAACATCACCCCGCGCCCGCTGGTGCTGGTCTTCACCGCCCAGGACAAGACCTACGACGGCCAGACCCACGCCCGCGTGCTGACGCAGGACGACCGGCTGGCCGGAGACACCCTGGCCGTGGGGCTGGACGCCGCCTTCGCCGACAAAAACGTGGGCGTGGACAAGACCGTGGCCATCACCGGCATCACGCTGACCGGGCCCGATGCCGGCAACTACACCGTGGTGGCCAGCGCCCAGTCTCAGGCCACCATCGTGCGGCTGGGTTCGGTGCAATGGGTGGGCGGCGCCACGGGCGACTGGTTCGACCCCGCCAACTGGGCCGGCGGCGCCGTGCCCGATCTGGCCAACGTGGCCGTGGTGCACCTGCCCGCCGGCACCCACGTGTCGTTCGACGGCGCGGCGCAGGCACCGGTCGAGCTCGATGCGCTGCAAGGCCCGCAAGGCCAGATGACGCTGGGCAGCGGCGCGCTGCACATTGCCAGCGACCTGCAACTGCAGCAGCTGACCCAGACCGGCGGCGCGCTGCGCGTGGGCGGCGACGCCATCGTCGACGCGCTGACGCTGGACGGCACGGCGCAGGCGCGCATCGAGGGTGCCCTCACGGCGCCGCAATACACGCAGCACGGCGGCAGCCTGGACGTGGGCGGCGATGCCCTCATCGACGCGCTGACGCAGACGGGCGGTGCGCTGGGGGTGGGCGGTGCCTTGACGGTGGCCCAGGCCTATGCCCAGTCCGGCGCGGGCCAGGTGGCCGTGGCCGGTGCCACCCAGATCACCGCCTTGCAAGGCGGACTGACGCTGGGCAACCTGCATAGCGGCGGGGCGCTGACGGCGACCAGCCACAGCGGCGCCATCACGCAATCGGCGGGTACGCAACTGCAGTGGCAAGGCCCGGCACGACTCCAGGCCCGCACCGAGACGGGCGCCCCGGCGGACATCGAGCTGGGTCAGCGCGGCAACCAGTTCCTGGCGCCGGTCAGCCTGGACGGCCGCTCGGCCACGGTGTATGGCCAGGGCGGGTTGGGGTTGGGCGATCTGGCCTTGAGCGGCCATCTGACGGCGCACACCGACGGCGCGTTGAATCTGGGCCAGGGCCATGTGGACGGCCAGGTGCAGGGCGGCGCGGGTCAGGGCATCGCCCAGACCGGTGGCCTGCAAATCAAGGACGGCCTCACGCTGGACGGCGGTCAGGGCGACATCGTGCTCGACCATCCGGACAACGCCTGGTCGGGCCCGGTGGATCTCACCGCCAAAGGCCAGGTGACAACACCCGGCGGCGGCCCGCTGGCGGTGATGATCATGCAGCAGGCGCCCGTGGCACCGCAGCGCCTGCCGGCCTTGGGATTGCGCCCCGCCGCCGTGGGCCAAGGGGCCGAGATGAAGCCCATCGTGGTGATCGCCCAGGCCGCGGACATGGCCTGGACGGCTCAACCCATCCGCTTCGAGGTTCGCCTGGACGGCCAGGCCGTGGCGTGCGAGGCCCAGGTGAGCGACGGCGTGCTGACCATCCGCCTGCCGGCCGGGGTGCGCCTCACGGCGGCCGCCCGGCAGCAGGTGGTGGACGCCGCGCTGGCGGCCGCGCAGCAGAGCGGCACGGCACCGCCAAGCGGCATCGGGCTGGTCACGGTGGCCTTGGGTGGACCCGCGCCGTGACCGCCGGTGCCCGGCTCAGGCCGCTTCTCAAGCCGTTTGGGCGAGCGTGATCTCGACGCGGCGGTTCTGGGCGCGGCCGGCTTCGGTGGCGTTGTCGGCCACCGGCATGCGCGAGCCGTAGCCATTGACGGCGATGCGGTCGGTGGCCACGCCGCGCATGACCAGATAGTCGCGCACGGTCCGGGCACGCTCCTGAGACAGGGTGTTGTTGACGGCGTCGCTGCCGGTGGCATCGGTGTGGCCGGAGACGGTCAACCGGGACTTGGCGTCCAGGTCTTTGGCCAGCGCATCGAGGATGGGCCGCATGTTGGGGTTGAGCATGGCGCTGCCGGAGGCGAACGAGACGTCGGCGGGCGCCACGACCTTGATCTGGTTGTCTTCGGTGCGCGTGACGGTGGCGCCGGTGCCGGCGGTGGCCTGCTCCAGCTCGCGCTGCTTGTCCTGCATGTGCTTGGACCACAGGTTGCCGGCGACGGCACCCAGCACACCGCCGATGACGGCGCTCTGGCCGGCCTTGCCGCCGGTGGCCGAGCCCACCACGGCGCCGGCCACGGCACCAATGGCGGCGCCGGTGGCGGTGTCTTGCTCGCGCTTGCTCATGGTGCCGCCGCAGGCGGCAAGCAACAGGGCGCTGGCGGTCACCGCGGCGGTGGCGGTCAAACGAAGCGTAGCTGAACGCATGAGGTTCTCCTTCATCATTTTGAATGGGACTGGGAAATCGCAGCCCCACCGCCAACGCCGCCCCCGCCGGCAGCGCCGACAGAGGTGTCACGAAGTCGTGTCATCGTTCACCAAACTGAGCGCCAGGCACCAGTCGGCCCAGGCCTTGGCCTTGTCGGCCGGCTGGCGCAACAGGTAGGCCGGGTGGTAGGTGACCACCACCGGCACCTCGCGCCAGCGGTGCACCTGGCCGCGCAGGCGGCCGATGGGCGCGTCGCTGGCCAGCAGCTGGTCGATGGCAAAGCGGCCCATGGCCACGATGACGCGCGGCGCCACCAACTCGATCTGCCGGGTGAGAAACGGCGCGCATTGCGCCAGCTCCGCCGGCTGCGGATTGCGGTTGCGCGGGGGGCGGCATTTGAGGGTGTTGGCGATGTAGACCTGCCCACGCGCCAGACCTAGCGCGGCCAGGATCTGATCCAGCAACTGGCCGGCGGCGCCCACAAAAGGCTCACCCTGGATGTCCTCCTGCTCGCCCGGCGCCTCGCCCACCAGCATCACGCTGGCCTTGGGGTCGCCCACACCGAACACGGTCTGGCGCCGACCCTCGCACAGGTCGCAGGCACGGCACGCGGCCACAGCCGCCTGCAGCGCCGGCCAGTCCAGTGTGCGCACGGCGGTATCCACCGGCGGCGGGGCAGCGAGTGGCGCGGCAGCCGGCACGGGTACGGGCACGGGCACGGGCGCGGGCGCCGGCGCAACCGACCCGGGCGCCGTGGCCACCGGCAGCACCCCGCCGGCCGGCCAGGGCCGCACCTGCATGGCACCCAGCAAGGCCTGCTGCCGTTCAGTCCAGCGCACGCTCGTCCTGCGCCAACAGCCGACGCAGCACCAGCGCCATTTCGCGCCGGCCATGCCCCACCAGGTAGTAGTCGCGGCGCTGCCCCACGCGCTCAAAGCCATGCTGCAGGTACAGCCGCAGCGCCCGCTCGTTGCTCTGGCGCACCTCCAGCCAGACCGATTGCGCGTCGGCCAGCCGCGCCACGCCCAGCATGTGGCGCAACAACGCATGGCCGTGGCCCTTGCCCTGGTGCGCCGGGGCCACGGTGAGGTTGAGCAGGTGCACCTCGTCGAGCACCGGCATGACCAGGTAATAGCCGATCAGCTCCTCCTGCTCACGCACCAGCCAGGCGTCATAGCCCGCGGCCAGCGAATCGGCGAACTGGCCGCGCGTCCACGGGTGGGTGTAGGCACTCTGCTCGACGGCCACCACGGCGTCCAGATCGGCCGGGGTCATGGGCAGCCAGTTCATGCACACCCCCGCTCGGCCGTGGTCAACGCCACTTTGTCGCGCACATAGACCGGCAGCGCCGCCTCGGCGGCCTGAGCCTGGCCGGCCAGCCAGCCCGCGCGGGCCAGGCGCCCCAACGCGGCGGCGCGGTCTTGCAACGCGACCACGCCGTCCTGGCCCAGCAGCGGCAGGCCGGAGCCCGCCCACAACCAGCCCTCGGCCGGACGAGCCTGCAGATCGGCCACATCCCAGAGGCCAGGGGCCTCCTCGGTGTGCCAAGCCTCGTTTTGCCAGACGTAGCGGCCGGCGTAGAGCTGGCCCATGCGGGCATCCTGGGCCACCTGCACGCGAACGGCCGCCGGCTGCTGCGCGCGCGCATCGTCGGCCACCAGGGCCAGCGAGTCGATGCGCACCACCGGCAGCGCCGCACCCAGGGCCAGCCCCTGGGCCACCGCGATGGCGGTGCGCAGGCCCGTAAACGCGCCGGGGCCCTGGCCCACGGCCAGCGCGTCCAGGTCATTCAGCGTCAGCCCATGCGCGGCCAGCAGCGCCAGCGCCTCGGGCACGATGCGCGCCGAGGCCGCAGCACCACCAGGCAGGTTGACGGGATGGATGGCCGCCGCCGTCACCAGCGCGATCGCCAGGTGTTCGGTGGCGCTGTCCAGCGCAAGCAGGTTCATGGCTGGCAGTGTAGTGGCGTGCGATCATTTTCCCCATGCGTCACATGCTCTTCGCGCTCGCCTTCGGCGGCCTTTGGTTGGGGGCCCATGCGGCCGACGACATGCCCCCGTCGGTGCGGGCTGCCTTGCGCGGCGCCAGCCTGCCGGCATCGGCGCTGGCGGTGTGGGTGCAGCCGGTGGACGCGCCCGACCCCAGGCTGGCGCTCAACGCCCGCGAGCCGCTGAACCCGGCCTCGGTGTTCAAGCTGGTCACCACGTATGCGGCGCTGGACCTGCTGGGCCCGGCCTACACCTGGCGCACGCCGGCGCTGGCCGGCGGGCCGCTGCAGGGCGGCGTGCTCAAAGGCCCGCTGGTGTTGCGGGGCACGGGCGACCCGACGCTGGTGCCCGAGCGGCTGTGGCTGTGGCTGCGGCGCGTGCAGGCGCTGGGGGTGCGCGACGTCGCAGGTGACATCGTGCTCGACCGCTCGGCCTTCACGCTGGAGCCCGGCAGCGCGGCCGACTTCGATGGCGACGCCACGCGCCCCTACAACGTGCGCCCCGATGCGCTGCTGCTGAACTACCAGGCGGTGACCTACACCTTCACGCCCGATGGCGGGCGCAAGCAGGCCGTGGTGGTGGCCGAACCGACCCTGGCCGGCGTGCGGGTGGATGCCAGCGTGCCGCTGTCTGCGGCGCCTTGCGGCGACTGGCGGACGGCGTTGCAGGCGCAACTGGACGATCCCGACCGCGTGCGCTTTGCCGGCAGCTACCCGGCGGCCTGCGGCGAGCGCAGCTGGCCCACGGCCTATGCGGCACCCGAGCGCTATGCGGCGCGGCTGGTGGCCCAGATGTGGCGCGAACTGGGCGGCACGCTGCGCGGCGAGGTGCGCAGCGCCGCCGCGCCCGCCCCTGATGACGCGCCCCTGACCTGGCTGGCCGACAGCGAGTCGCCGCCGCTGGCCGCCGTGGTGCGCGACATCAACAAGTTCAGCAACAACGTGATGGCCGAGCAGCTGTTCCTGACGCTGGGCGCGCAGCAGCGGCCGCTGGCCGAGCCCGCCACCACCACCGCCCAGGCCCGCGAGACGCTGCGGCGCTGGCTGGCCAGCCGGCTGGCTGACGGCAATGGCGGGGTGGCCGGCGTGGTGGTGGACAACGGCTCGGGCCTCTCACGCACGGCCCGGCTGTCGGCCGCGCAGTTGGGGCGGCTGCTGATGCAGGCCTGGGCCAGCCCGGTGATGCCCGAGTTGATGGCCTCGCTGCCCGTCAGCGGCACCGACGGCACGCTGCGCCGCTCCAGCGCGCCGCTGGGCCGCGCCCATTTGAAGACGGGCTCGCTGCGCGATGTGGCGGCCGTGGCCGGCTATGTGCTGGCCGACAGCGGCCGGCGCTACGTGGTGGTGGCGCTGGTCAACCACCCGCAGGCCGGCGCCGCCCGCCCCGCGTTTGACGCCCTGGTCAGCTGGGTGGCGCGCGACGCCCCGGCGCGATAAGGGTCAGCGGAAGCGGTACCCCACCGCCAGGCCGAACGACAGTGGGTCGAGCTTGGTGGCGATGCTCTGGCCGGTGGACAGGTGGGTGGTGGTCTTGAGCGGGGTCTTGATCAACGAGGCATCGACGAACCAGTGGTCGTCGATCTTGACGTTGAGGCCCAGCTGGAACGACACGGCCCATTTGCTGTCCACCTCGGAGGTGGTGGGCGGGCCGCCCGGGTTGGTGGTGGCCGTCAGCGCGGCCGAACCCTCGGTGCCATAGAAGTAGGCATAGGTCACGCCCGCACCCACGTAGGGCCGGAACATGTCATCGGGGCGGCCAAAGCGGTACTGCGCCAGCAAGGTGGGCGAAACCTGCTTGACCTTGCCGAGCTTGATGCCCTCAATGGCGCCGTCACCGACGATGTCGTGCTTGTAAGGCAGGCCGCCGAAGAATTCGAACGACACGTTGTCCGTCCACATGTAGGCGGCGGTGAAGATCAGCGCCGTCTTGGCCTCGACGTCGATGCGCGTGTCCGGCAGCGCCGGCGGCGACAACTCGTCGCTGCTGACCTTGGGAGCAATCTGGTTGGCGCCGGCCTTGACCAGCCAGTCACCCGACGACTGAGCCTGGGCGGTGCTGGCAGCCAACAGGGCGGCCAGGGCGATGAGCGAATAGGTGGTTTTCATGATGCGCGCAAGCCTCCGGAGTGATTAGAGCCAGCCGCGCTGGGCCATGCCCACCGCCACCAGTTGGGCCAACAGCTGATGGGTGAAGGGCGTGGGGTGCACGCCGTCCGCATACTTGAAGTCGCCACCGGCGTTGTTGGCCGCGATCGTCACCAGGCTGCACAGCAGCGACGAGGTTTCGCCGCAGGCCGGGCGGGTCACGTCGGCGAGCGCATACCGCGCGGGGTTGGCGTTCTGGTCGCGGTCGATGGTGTAGGCATCGATGATGAGCACGCGCGCGTCGCTGCCCACGCCGCTGGCCACAGTGTTGTTGAAGGCCTGCACCAGGCCGGCCACCACGGCCACCACGGCCGCATCCTGGCCAGCGTAGGCCGGCGTCTGCGACAGGTCAGGCAGGTTGACCACGATCACGCGCTGGGCGCCCTTGGCCAGGATCTGATCCTTGATCAGCGCCACCAGTTCGGTGGCTGCGGCGGTCACGGCGGTGGTGGCGGCCGCCGCAGCGGTCGCGGGGTCACCGCCCGCCGCCACGGTGGCGCCAAAGATGGCCGTGTTGACGATGGAGTCGTTGCCGCCGGCCATCACGGCCACCAGCTCATCGCCGCCAAACGAGCCCCCATTGGCGGCCAGATGCCCGGCCACCTGGCTGGCCAGCGGCCGGGTCAACGCGCCGATGGCGTTGCCATAGGAGGTCGAGTCGGCCGGGTTGAACAGCAGCGCATTGCCCGGGCCCACCGGGTTGGTCACGCGCGCACCGCCCTGGGCGTAGGCGTAGCAGCCGCTGTGGTTGGTGGCCGGAACGGGCGGAAAGCCCACCACGGCCTGGATGGCGTTGAGGCCGGTCTGCGCGGCGCAGGGCGCACCCAACCCCAGCGTCTGCGACAACCGCTCGACCCAGATGCGGTCGTCGCCGCCGTTGACGGTGAACTTGCCGCCACCGGCCGCGGCCACGCCGCTGACCTTGTAGCTGCCCACGTCGGAGAGGCTGTCGCCGAACGACACCAGGCGGCTGTAAGCCACCTTGGGGTTCTGGTTGCCGGCGTCTTCGCCGCCGCCACAGGCGGCCAGCACAGCCGCAGCCAGCAGGCCCAGGCTGCGAATCAGAACCTTGCGCGTCATCATGCTGAAACTCCCCTCAGAATGGGTTGGTGCGGGTGCGCGAGACGGCTTGCAGGCCAAACTGCGCATGGAAGGTGGAAGCGGGTCGCAGTGTATCGGCCCACAAATAGGTCGGGGCACTGGTGACGCCGGTAATCAACGTCAATGGTGTGCAATCTGGCAGCGCCGTCGCGCACACGGCGTCGGTGACGTTGACCAGCGCGAAGGCCGAGGGCGCGCGCACCATACCGCGGACCAGGTCATCGCCCAGCAACAGCCCCAGCTTGCTGCCGTCGTTGATGAGTTCGGTGCGCATGGCGGTGTTGAAGGCCGTCACCAGCCGCCCCAGCAGGGCGACCCGGTCGGTGTCGGTATGGGCCAGCTTCTCGGCTGCGGCCCAGGGCGTGAGGCTGATGTCGGGCATGGTGGCGATGAGCACCCGCGAGCCGCCTGCGGCCAGGGCGTTGACCTGCGCGGCCAGCGTGCGCCCGCGCGCCTCCAGCGCGGCCGTGATGACGGCCTCAGACTGGGTGGGGTAGGTGGCGTACAGCTCCATCACGTCGTGGCCGCCCACCAGCACGGTGACCAGGTCGGTGCTGCCCAGCGGCGCCGAGCCGGCATTGAGCGCCGTCACCTGGGCCTGCACGTCGGCCACCTTGGCGCCCACGGTGGCCTGGGTCTGAGCCGTGGTGGTGGTCAGGTTGTCGGGGTTGCACTGGGTGTAGACCTTGCCATAGCTGGTGGCCAGGGCCTGGATCCACAGCGGGTATTGCTTGCAGTCCAGGGCGACGGTGGCGCTGGCGAAGTTGACGCTGTATTTCTTGGCATCGGCGGTGAACACGCTGAGCTCGTCACCAAAGTTGACGATGCGCGCGGGCTGAAAAGCGCGGTATTGGTCGTTGCCCCCGCCGCCACAGGCGGCGACGAGCAGCGTGGCCGCGGCGGCGGCAAGCAGGCGTTTGGAAACAGTGAACATGGGCAATCAGGACTCCAGGAAAGGGCTGGCGGCGCGGCGCAGACGATCGCGCACGCCGTCCCAGGCGGGCTGTGCGGGCGGGACCTCGACCCAGATCTGGTCGACACCTTGCCCATCCAGCGCCCGCAGCGCGGCAAACAGCGCCCGGGCCGCCGCGTCGGCATCGACAGGCATGGGTTGGATGTGCCAGCCCGGCGTCACCGCCAACTCGGTGCGGCAATATACCGCCACGCCCGGTTGTGCCGGCCCACCCAGGGCCTGCGCCAGGGCGGCAGTGGTCAGCAGATGCAACCGCGCGCGCGGCGCGTAGTGGGAAGCCAGGGTGCCCGGCGCCTTGGTGGCCCCCGGGCCGGCGGCCGCCAGCGGCTGCCCCAGTGCGGCGGCCAGCGCCGCCGCCCCCAGCTGGCCAGGCCGCAGCAGCGCGGGCTGCGCCCCGCTGCAATCGACGATGGCGGACTCGATGCCCACGTCGCTGGGGCCGCCGTCCAGCACCACCAGGGCGCCACTGGCCACCTCGGCAGGGAATTCATGGCGCACGTGGGCGGCCGTGGTGGGGCTGATGCGGCCGAAGCGGTTGGCGCTGGGCGCGGCCACGCCGGGCACGCCCAGCCGCGCCGCAGCGGCCAGCAGCGCCTGGGCCATGGGGTGAGCCGGGCAGCGCAGGCCCACGGTGGGCAAGCCACCGGCTGCCGCCTGGGCCACGCCGGCGCGGCGCGGCACGATGACGGTCAACGGCCCTGGCCAGAAGGCCGCCGCCAGCCGCTGTGCGGCGTCCGGCCAGGTGGCGGCAAAGGCCTGCGCGGCGCGGGCGTCGGTGACGTGCACGATCAGCGGGTGATCGGGCGGCCGGCCCTTGGCGTCAAAAATGCGGGCACAGGCGGCGTCGTCGTCGGCGCGCGCGGCCAGGCCATAGACGGTTTCGGTGGGCAGGGCCACCAGGCCACCGGCCGCCAGATGGCGGGCAGCAGCGGCCAGGGCCTCGGCGCCACCCATCACCAGGGCGCCAGCCCCAGCCGCTGCGCGGCCAGGCGCGCGGTGGCCTCGGCGTCGGCCGCCGTGGCGGCCGTCACGGTCAGATGGCCCATCTTGCGCCCGGCCCGGGGCTCGGTCTTGCCATAGAGGTGCAGGTGCACGCCCGGCAAGGCCAGCACGCCCGCCCAGTCGGGTTCGCCGTCCTGCCACAGCTCGCCCAGCAGGTTGAGCATGACGGCCGGCGAATGCTGGCGCGGCGGGCTCAGCGGCAGGCCGGCCAGCGCGCGCACCTGCAACTCGAACTGCGAGACGTCGCAGGCGTCGATGGTGTGGTGGCCCGAGTTGTGCGGACGCGGGGCCATTTCGTTGGCCAGCAACTGGCCGTCGGCAACGAAAAACTCCACACACAGCACGCCCACGTAGTCCATGGCGGCAGCCAGCGTGCGAGCCCGCTGCTGGGCCTCGTCCAGCAAGGCCTCGCTCACGCCCCAGGCGGGCGCCCAGGTCACGGCCAGAATGCCGTCGCGGTGCAGGTTGCGCTGCGGCACAAAGTGCACCAGTTGGCCGTCGGCGCCGCGCGCGACGATGACGCTGAGCTCGGCTTGCAGGGGCAGCAGCTGCTCAAGCACACAGGGCACCTGGCCCAACCGCGCCCAGGCGGTAGCCAGCTCGGCCCGCGTGGTCACACGGGCCTGGCCTTTGCCGTCATAGCCCATGCGGGCCGTCTTGAGGATGCCGGGCAGCAAGGTGTCGGCCACCCCGGCGAGACTGGCCGCATCGGTGATCAGGGCGTGCGGGGCACAGGGCACACCGGCACGCTGGAAGTGGGCCTTCTCGGCGGCCCGGTCCTGGCAGATGGCCACGGCGGCGGCGGCCGGGGCCACGGTGCGGCTGGCCGCCAGCGTCTGCAGCGCGGCGGCGGGCACGTTCTCGAACTCGGTGGTCACCGCATCCGCGCGGGCCGCCAGTTCACTCAAGCCCTGCGGGTCGAGGTAGTCGCAGGCCAGATGGTGGTGGGCCACCCAGCCAGCCGGACTGCTGGCGTCCGGATCGAGCACCAGGCAGGTGTAGCCCAGGGTCTGGGCGGCCTGGACGAACATGCGGCCCAACTGGCCGCCGCCCAGCACACCCAGCGTGGCGCCTGGCCGCAGGGGCGCGCGCTCAGGCTTCATCGCCGACCTGCATGGCGCGCGCGGCGGCCGTTTGCTCGGCCCGAAATGCCTCCAGCCGGGCGAGCAGCCCGGCGTCCTGCCCAGCCAGCATGGCCACGGCGAACAGCGCGGCGTTGGCCGCCCCGGCCTGGCCGATGGCAAACGTGGCCACCGGAATGCCTTTGGGCATCTGCACGATGGAGTGCAGCGAGTCCACGCCCTGCAGGTGGCGGCTGGCCACCGGCACGCCCAGCACCGGCACGGTGGTTTTGGCGGCCAGCATGCCCGGCAGGTGGGCCGCGCCGCCCGCCCCGGCGATGATGGCGGCAAGGCCACGGCCACGTGCGGCCTCGGCGTAGGCAAACAAGTCGTCGGGCATCCGGTGGGCCGAGACCACCCGCGCCTCGTGGGGGATGGCGAACTGGGCGAGAATCTCGGTCGCAGCCCGCATGGTGTCCCAGTCGCTGGACGAGCCCATGACGACCCCGATCACGGGGGATACAGCGGGCGGTGCACTCATCTTCTTGCTCACGCGGATAAAAGCGCAGATTTTAGGCTGCGCGCCCCTACGCCATGATCGACATCACCATCGAGAACTTTGAAGCCGAGCTGATCCAGGCCTCCGTGGCCCAGCCGGTGTTGCTGGACATCTGGGCGCCCTGGTGCGGCCCGTGCAAATCGCTGGGGCCCATTCTGGAAAAGCTGGAGGTCGCCTATGGCGGCCGCTTCAAGCTGGCCAAGCTCAACAGCGACGAACAACCCGAGATTTCGGGCCAGCTCAGCCAGGCCTTTGGCGTGCGCTCGATTCCGTTTTGCGTGATGTTCGTGGGCGGCGCTCCGGTGGATGGCTTTGTGGGCGCCCTGCCCGAGAGCCAGGTGCGTGAGTTTCTGGACAAGCACGTGCCCAGTGAGGATGCACTGGAAGCGCAGGAGGGCGTGGCCGAGGCCGAGGCCTTGCTGGACGCTGGCGGCAGCCCCGAAGAGGCGCTGGCACGGTTGTATGCGGCGCTGGAGACCGACCCGGCCAACCTCGCGGCACGGCTGGATGCCGCGCGCATCGAGTTGATGGACGGCCAGGCGGACGCGGCCCGTGCCCTGTTGGCGCCGGTGGCGGCCGAGGCCATCGTCAACGTTCGCGTTGCGGCCTTTCAGCAGTGGCTGACGGCCGTTGAGGCCGGCCTGCAGGACGAAGCGAAGTTGCGCGCGGCCATTGCCGCCAACCGGCGCGACTTCGACGCGCGGCTGGCGCTGGCGCGCCAGTTGATGGCCCAGGGCAACTGGCCCACCGCCATGGACGAGCTGCTGGAAATCATCATGCGCGACAAGGCCTGGGGCGACGAGGCGCCGCGCAAACTCTACGTGGCCATGCTGGAGCTGATGACCAAGCCGGCCGCACCCGTGGCCGAAGCGGCCAAGACCGGCGCGCTGGAGCTGACCGGCAAGGCCGCCGTGACCCCCGCCGATCCGCTGCTGGATCAGTACCGGCGCAAGCTCAGCATGGCGCTGTTCTGAGCCCCCAAGAAAACGCCGGGCCGCCCCAAGTTCTCTTGACCCCCGCGGGGGGGCGGACTGGGCAAAGCCCGGGCCTGGGGGCATTCGCATGACAACGCCGGGCCGTCCCTAGTTTTCTTGTCCCTCTCGGAAGACCTGACGCGCAGCGGCAGGTTTGGGGGCGCGCTCAAGAAAACGAAGGGCCGCTCCCGAGTTTTCTTGACCCCCTCGGGGGGGCCTGACGCGCAGCGGCAGGTTTGGGGGCACCCTCAACTCGGCAACTCAAGCCCGGCCAGCACCCGCTGCATGCGCTGCTGGTAGCGGTGCCACTCCTGCAGGGCCGCCTCGGCCTCCTGGCGCAGCACCTGGGCCTCTTCCGGCCGGTCGCAACGCGCCATCACACTGCTCAGGCGGGCGCAGGCGGCGGCGTGGGTGTGGGGGTCGTCCGCCGCATCCTGGGCGGCCAGCTCTTCCTGCGCGCGGTGCGCCATGCGGCGAGCCCGGTCGATGTTGCCCAGATTGACCTCGCACCAGGCCCATACGGCCAGGTAGCGGGCAGCGATGCGGGCATGGCCTTGCTCGCGGATGGCGCTCATGTGGCGCTCCAGCAGCACGCTGGCCTCGTCCCACCGCGTCAGCACGGCCAGCAGCAAGGCCCGCATGGTGGGCACCAGCGCCGTCAGCCCCGATGAGCCGGCGCCGAAGTCGTAGTGGCCGGTGGAGTCAATCTCCATCAGCGCCCGCCGTGCCTCCTCGGGGTTGGCGTGGCCCCAGGCGTCGTCGAACGCAATGCGGCTGGCCCGCAGCGACGACATGTTGTAGAGCACCGCCGAAATCATCGAGGAATCGTCGTCCTGCGAGGCGTGCTGGCGCGCCAGCGTGGCCCAGCGCTGGCTGGCGGCCTGGTCACCGGCATAGTCGAAGGCCACGCACAGCACCAGGGCCAGCCGCGCCCAGCTGGCGTGGTCGTCGGTACCCGCCCGCGCCAGCACCTCGCGCAACTGCTGGGCCATGCCCTCCAGATCGGAGGCGTTGAGCAGGCACTGTGCCGTCCAGGCCGCCGCCTGCATGGCCAGCACCTCATCGCCCGCCTGCTGCGCCAGGTCGCGCGCTTGCGCAAACAGCGCGCCGGCCTCGGCCGACAGCGAGGTGAAGTGCTCGATCATGCCGGTGAGAAAGACGATGCGCGCCTCCAGCAGCGGCGCTCGCAGCCGCTGCTGCTGGCTGCGCAGACCGCCCAGCGTGAAGCGGGCATCCTGGCTGCGGCCCATGCGTGCCAGGCGCACGGCCCGATCGGCCTTGGCGCATTCGCGCGCCAGTGGCGTCTCGGCCTGCGCCACGGCCGCATCCAGACGTTGCAGCCAGCGCGGTGTGGTGACGACCATGGCCTGTTACCCCGTCAGCCGGTTCAGCGCTTCGCGGTACTTCTCTGCGGTGCGGGCAATGACATCCGCAGGCAGCGCGGGCGCTGGTGCGGTCTTGTTCCAGGGCCGGCCATCGACCTGGGCCTGCTCCAGCCAGTCGCGCACGAACTGCTTGTCGTAGCTGGGTGGGTTGCGGCCCTCGGCGTAGCTCTCGACGGGCCAGTAGCGCGAGGAGTCGGGCGTCAGCACCTCGTCCATCAGCGTCAGCGTGCCCTGCTCGTCCAGGCCGAACTCGAACTTGGTGTCGGCAATGATGATGCCTTTGGTCAGGGCGTAATCGGCGGCGCGGCGGTACAGCGTGATGGCCGCATCGCGCACCTGGGCGGCCAGATCCGCGCCGATGAGTTCGGCCATGCGCTCGAATGAGATGTTCTCGTCGTGCGCACCCATTTCGGCCTTGGTGGCGGGTGTGAAGATGGGCTGGTCCAGCCTGCTGGCATTCTTGAGGCCGGCCGGCAGCGCCACGCCGCAGACACGGCCGCTGGCCTGGTATTCAGCCCAGCCACTGCCCGCCAGGTAGCCGCGCACCACGGCCTCGACGGGCAGCGGCTTGAGGCGCTTGACCAGCATGGCCCGGCCGCGCACCTGCTCGGCCTCGGCGGCGCTCACCACCGACAGCGGGTCGGCCCCGGTCAGGTGGTTGGGCACGATGCCGGCCAGCTTGTCGAACCAGAACAAGGCCATCTGCGTCAGCAGCGCGCCTTTGCCAGGGATGGGCTCGCCCATGATGACGTCGAACGCCGAGAGGCGGTCGGAGGCGATCATCAGGATGCGGTCGTCGCCCACGGCGTAGTTGTCACGCACCTTGCCGCGCGCCAGCAGCGGCAGCGATTGCAGGCGGCTTTCCAGCAGCGCAGATCCAGGCATGACTCAGTTCACCCGCTGGGCCAGCTTGCCGGCGGCGTAGTCGGCGGCCATCTGCGACAGCGCAATGGGCTTGATCTTGGCGGCCTGGCCCTCGCAGCCAAACTCCATGTAACGCTGCTTGCACACCTGCATGGCGGCCTCGCGGGCGGGTTTCATCCACTCGCGCATGTCGAACTTGCTGGGGTTCTCGGCCATGAATTTGCGCGCCGCGCCGGTCATGGCCATGCGGATGTCGGTGTCGATGTTGATCTTGCGCACGCCGTGCTTGATGGCCTCCTGGATCTCGGTCACCGGCACGCCGTAGGTCTGCTTCATCTGGCCGCCAAACTGGTTGATGAGGGCCAGCAAATCCTGCGGCACGCTGGACGAGCCGTGCATCACCAGGTGGGTGTTGGGAATGCGGGCGTGGATTTCCTTGACGCGCGAAATGGCCAGCACGTCGCCTGTGGGCGGACGGGTGAATTTGTAGGCGCCGTGGCTGGTGCCAATGGCAATGGCCAGCGCATCGAGCTGCGTGGCCTTGACGAACTGGGCCGCCTCTTCGGGGTCGGTCAGCATCTGGCTGTGGTCCAGCTTGCCCACGGCGCCAATGCCGTCTTCCTCGCCGGCCTCGCCGGTCTCCAGGCTGCCCAGGCAGCCCAGCTCCCCTTCGACGGTGGCGCCCACTTTGTGTGCCAGCGCCACGACCTGCTGGGTGACGTCCACGTTGTACTCGAAGCTGGCCGGGGTCTTGCCGTCGTCGCGCAGCGAGCCGTCCATCATCACCGAGCCAAAGCCCAGGTTGATGGCGCCCTGGCAGATGGCGGGGCTGGTGCCGTGGTCCTGGTGCATGACCAGCGGGATGTGCGGATAGGCCTCGACGGCGGCCTGGATCAGGTGCTTGATGAAGCTCTCGCCCGCGTACTTGCGCGCACCAGCCGATGCCTGCAGGATGACCGGCGCACCGACGGCGTCGGCGGCAGCCATCACGGCCTGCACCTGCTCGAGGTTGTTGACGTTGAACGCCGGGATGCCGTAGCCGTTTTCAGCTGCATGATCGAGCAGCTGACGCATTGAAACCAGAGCCATGGGATTGCCTTTTCAAGTCAGGGAAAAGCGAACGCGCTGCCCACCGAAGCGGCGGGCAGCGGCCTCAACACCTGATTCTACGAGGCACGCCCTGCTCAGGGCTTGGTGGCCAACCCTGGCACGTGCTCGGCGCCCGTCACCACCTTGGCGCTGGACTGGCCCAGCGCCTCGCCGACGGGCTCGACCCGGCCGCCCAGACACTGGCCCAGAAAGGACTCAGCCACGGCGTTGAAGGCGATGTTGTTGGGCGGCTTGGCAAAGCCGTGGCCCTCGTCGGGGAAGAGCACATAGGTCACCGGAATCTTGTGCTGGTGCATGGCCTGCACGATCTGGTCGGACTCGGCCTGCTTGACGCGCGGATCGTTGGCGCCCTGGCCGATCAGCAGCGGCCGGCGGATGTCGCCCGCCTTGTACAGCGGCGAGGCGGCCTTGAGCAGCGCCAGGCCTTCGGGGGTACCCGGGTCGCCCATGCGGGCGTAGAACTGCTTGCGGCCAGCCTCCCAGTAGGGCGGAATGGAGGCCAACAGGGTCTCCAGGTTCGAGGGGCCGACGATGTCCACGCCGCAGGCGAAGGTGGTGGGCGTGAAGGCCAGGCCTGCCAGCGTGGCGTAGCCGCCGTAGCTGCCGCCCATGATGGCGACCTTGTCGGGGGTGGTGGCGCCTTGCTGGACGGCCCACTGCACCGCGTCGAGCAAGTCGGTGTGCATGGCCTTGCCCCATTGCAGATTGCCGGCGTTGAGAAAGCGCTTGCCAAAGCCGGTGGAGGCGCGGAAGTTGACCGACAGCACCGCATAGCCCCGGTTGGCCAGCCACTGGTGGTAGGCGCTGTAGCCGTAGTCGTTGCGCGCCCACGGGCCGCCGTGCACCAGCAGCACCATGGGCGAGGCCCGCTCGGGCTTGCCGTCACCGTTGTCGTCGGCACCCTTGGGCAGCGTCAGGTAGCTGGGCAGCGTCAGGCCGTCGCGGGCCTTGATTTCCACCGGGTGCATGGCCACCAGCGGCGCGCCTTGCAGTGCCGGGCGGCTGACGTAGAGCGGGGTCAGTTTGCGGGCCTTGCGATCGAACAAGTGGGTGCTGGCCGGGGCCGAGACGGGGTCGAACACCACCAGCCACTTGTCGTCGGCCTCGGTGCGGCCGGTGATGTTCACGTCGCCCGAGCCCAACTGGCGCTGCAGCCAGGCGTAGTCGGCACCCATGGCGGCCGAGGTGAAACGCCACTCATTGGTCAGGTAGTTGACCGAGAAGGCCTCGATCTCGCCCGTGACCGGGTGGCGCAGGGTCTCGCCCATGTCGGCCCGCTTGTCCTCGGCCAGCAGCGTCATCTTGCCGCTGGCCACGTCCTGGGCGTAGATGGCGGCGGTGTCGCGGCCGCGCGTGTCGGTCCAGTACAGCAGCCGGCCGTCGGCGGTGTAACCAATGGGGCCGGTCTCCGAGTCCTCCAGCGTGGTGGACAGCAGCGGTTTATCCTCGATGGTGGTGCCCTTGACCTTGAAGTAGTCGATGCCACCCGTCGCATTGGGGCGCATGGCCATGCGCACCTGCAGGTCGTCGTCGGCGATGAAACCGGCAACGCCGTCGGCCCGGATGACCTCGGTGAGCTTGCCGCTGGCCACATCGAGCCGGTAGACGTCGTGCCAGCGGGGGTCGCGCTGGTTGAGCCCGATCAGCGCCTCGCCCTTGTGGCGGGTGGAAGTGCCGATCAGGCGCACCCGCACCTTGTCCATGGGCGTGAGGTCGCGGATGCGGCCGTCCTTCATGCTCACACCATAGAGGCGGAAGTTCTCGTCCCCGCCCTGGTCTTGCACGTACAGCAGATGCTGGCTGTCGCCCGACCAGTAGTACATGCGGATCGGGCGATCGGTGGCGGCGGTCATGGCGCGGGCCTGGTCCGGCTTGTCCACCGGCGCCACCCAGACGTTCATCACGCCTTTGAGCGGCGCCGTCCACGACAGCCACTGGCCATCGGGGCTGATCTGGGCGCCCGCCTTCTGCGGGTTGCCAAACAGGTCGGCGCGCGGAATCAGCGGCACGCTGGCGGCGGGCGCGACGGTCGGCGCGGCGGTCGCCAGCATGGCGGCCAGTGCAAGGGCGGTCAAGCCGCCGAGCTGGAAGATGCGGGTCATCGGTGAGTCTCCAATCCGGTGCAGGAAGCGCTCAGCCTAACCAATGGGCCCGCGCCTTGCGAGCCCGCTGTGATGAACGGTCGAATGCAGGCAACCAACCGACGGGAGCCGACTTGGGCGGCGCTACCCCACCTGCCCCACCTTGAGCATGTTGGTGCCGCCCGGGTAACCCATGGGCTCGCCGCAGGTGATGGCATAGGTGTCGCCGGGGCGCAGCACACCGGCCGACACCAGCAGCCGCTCGGCCTCGGCCAGCGCTGCATCGCGGTCGGAGAACTTGGCGATGCGCAGCGGCCGTACGTTGCGATAGAGCGCCATGCGGGCTTCAGTGGTTGCGCTGGTGGTCAGCGCATAAATGGGCACGCGGATGTTGTAGCGGCTCATCCACAGCGCCGTGGAGCCGCTCTCGGTCAACGCCACGATGGCCTTGCAGCCCTGGTGGTGGGCGGTGAAGAGCGCCGCCATGGCAATGCTCTGGTCGATGCGCGCAAACTTCTTGTTGGTGAAGTCGGCGTCCAGCCGCACCTCGGCGGCCTGCTCGGCCTCCAGGGCGATGGCGGCCATGGCCTCCACCGTCTGCACCGGGTATTTGCCGGCGGCGGTCTCGGCGCTGAGCATGACGGCGTCGGTGCCGTCCAGCACGGCGTTGGCCACGTCGGACACCTCGGCGCGCGTGGGCACCGGATTGACGATCATGGACTCCATCATCTGCGTGGCGGTGATGACGACCTTGTCCATCTCGCGGGCCACGCGGATCATGCGCTTTTGCAGCGCCGGCACCGCCGCGTTGCCAACCTCCACGGCCAGATCGCCACGCGCCACCATGATGCCGTCGCTGGCCTTCAGGATGGCTTCGAGCTGCGGGATGGCTTCGCTGCGCTCGATCTTGGCGATCAGCGCCGGCTTGTGCCGCAGCGCCTCACCGGCCACGTTGGCCAGTTGGCGCGCCAGCTCCATGTCGGTGGCGCTCTTGGGAAAGCTCACCGCCAGGTAGTCGCAGCGGAAGCTCATGGCGGTGCGGATGTCCTCCATGTCCTTGCCGGTCAGCGCCGGCGCCGTCAGGCCGCCGCCCAGCTTGTTGATGCCTTTGTTGTTGGACAGCTCACCGCCCACCTGCACGGTGGTGTGCACGGCCTCGCCGCGCACGTCGTCCACCTTCAGCACGATGAGGCCGTCGTTGAGCAGCAGCGTGTCCCCGGCCCGCACGTCGCGCGCCAACTCCTTGTAGTCCAGCCCCACGCCGGCGCCGTCGCCGGGCGTTGCCCGCGCGGCGTCCAGCACGAAGGGTTGGCCGACCTCGAGCTGGACCTTGCCGTCGGCAAAGCGGCCGACACGGATCTTGGGGCCTTGCAGGTCGGCCATCAAGGCCACCGTCTTGCCCACCTTGGCGGCCAGGGCACGCACCGTCTCGGCGCGGCGGATGTGGTCTTCGGCACTGCCATGGCTGAAGTTCAGCCGCACCACGTCGACGCCCGCGCGCAGCAGGCGCTCCAGCACCTCATCCTCGTTGCAGGCCGGCCCCAGCGTGGCGACGATTTTGGTGGCGCGGCTCATCAGAACGGCCCTTCAGTCAGCCAGCGCTCCATCTGCGCCTTGCGGTCGTTGCCCCAGAAGGGCTCGCCATCAATGATGAAATAGGGAGCGCCAAAGACGCCGCACTTGACCGCATCGTCGTTGGCCTGGCGCAATCGGTCCTTCCAGCGCGGCTCATTCCAGGCCGCCTCGGCGGCATCGGCGTCCAGCCCGGCCTCGACGACCAGCGCGCGCAGCACGCCGGCATCCTTGAGGTTTTCGCCGCGCGTGAAGTAGGCCCGCATGGCCGTGCGCGCCCACTGGGCCGCACGCGTCTGGCCCTGGTCGGCGTCCAGCCACCAGAACACGCGCGCCGCGTTCTGGGTGGGCAGCGGAAATGCCTCGGGGAAGGTAAAGGGCACGCGCTCGAAGCGTGCCGAGCGCAGGATGTCGCGCCGCGCGTACTCGCCCTTGATGGGGTAGCTGACCAGCGGCTTGAGATCGGCCTGCGGAAAAATGGCCCCCAGCAGCACCGCGTGGCGCTGCACGGTGCGGCCGTGGCGGGCCGCCAGCGCGTCTATCCATTCGTTGGCGATATAGGCGTAGGGCGACGAGAAGTCGAACCAGAACTCAATGGGTTTGGGGGCATTCATCCGCTCACGATACACCGTCATCATCAGCGTAACGATGTGTGCACGGCATCACATCGAACCCGCCCATTAGGGCATGCCCCCCTGGAACGCGACCGGGCCGGCGCCTATGATCCATTGCTTACATCTTTGCGGCCGCCTGGGCAGCCGTTTGTTTGGCCTTGATGGGAGAGGAGAACATCATGTACACCTACCGTTTGACCCTGCTGGCAGGCGCTTGTGCGGCGCTGCTGTTGACCGGCTGCGAGACCACCAGCATGAAAATGGGCAGCGCCGACGCCAAGACCGTCGCCACCGGCGGCGCCGCTGGCGGCACCGCGGCGGGCGAGAACTCACAGCTTGAGAAGTGCGCCGCGTCGCTGGGCACGGTCTCGCTGGTCGAAAACCAGAATGCCGGCTGGTACACCATCCTGCGCAACGAATACAAGCTGCCGCCCACCTCCAACCTGCTGCGCCTGATGATTCAACAGTCCAACTGCTTCATCATCGTCGAGCGCAGCGCCGCCGGCATGCAGGCCATGGAGCGCGAACGCGCGCTGATGCAGTCGGGCGAAATGCGCCAGGGCAGCAACTTCGGCAAGGGCCAGGTGGTGTCGTCTGACTACGGCATGTCGCCCGAGATCATCTTCAGCGAGGACAACACGGGCGGTGCGGCGGCCTCGCTGGGCGGCCTGTTCGGCAGCGTGGGCGCCACGGTCGGCAGGGTGGCGGCCGAGACCAAGACGCGCGAGGCCTCCACCATGCTGACGCTGGTGGACAACCGCTCGGGCGTCCAGGTGGCCGCCTCCGAAGGTAGCGCCTCCAAGACGGATTGGGGTGGCTTCGGCAAGCTGCTCGGCAGCAGCGCGAGCGGCAGCATCGGCGGCTACCAGAACACGCCGCAGGGCAAGGTCATCGCCGCCGCCTTCATGGACGCCTACAACCAGATGGTGCGGGCGCTGCGCAACTACAAGGCGCAAACGGTGCAGGGCCAGGGCCTGGGCGGCGGCGGCCGGCTGGGCGTGGATGGCGGCGCGGCGCCGTCGCAAACGTCGGCGCCCGGCGCCGCGCCCGCCCGCATGATGTCGGTGCGCGACGCGCAGGCCCGGCTCAACGCGCTGGGCTACAACGTGGGCACCCCCGACGGCGCCGCCGGCCCGCGCACCCAGAACGCGCTGCGCAGCTTCCAGCAGTCGCGCGGCCTGCCCGCCACGGGGCGCCTGGACGCGGCCACCTCGCAGGCGCTGTCGCAGTAACGGCCCGCCCGCCTCCTTCGCAAGCGGCCTACGGGCCGCTTTTGCGTGGCTGCCACACCAGATGGCTGTGCCAGCCCACCCCCAGCGCCGCCGGCCAGGCCTGCAGCGCCTGCGGCGCAAAGTACTCGCTGACGATCAGCGGCTCATCCGCACGCCAGAACACCGAATGGCGCCGCCATACGCCCCGGGGCGGCACCTCGCCGGCCGCCTGCCAGACCCGCGCCATCTGCCGCGCCTCGGCGTGGCGCGGCGGCAACCAGGCCACGGCCAGCGCGCTGCGGCGCACATCGGCGCGCGAAAACAGCACATCGGCCAGCGGTCGCGTGCCCAGGCCGCGAATGGCCTGCCAGGGGCCATGGGCGGCACTCAGGCGCACGGCCGAGCGAGCGAACACCATGGGCTGGCCGGCGCCGGTCAGCAGCACCCAGCGGCCGTGTACGCGCACCTGGCCCAACACGGCGCGCTCATGCGGCGTGGCGGCGGTCACGCCCTGGTGCAGGCGCTGCACCGCCAGCGGCGGGCGTGCCCGCTGCAGCCGGGCCGACAGCGAGCCCGTGGCGCTCAGCCAGGCGGCATCATGGCCCCGGCAGGGATGGCGGGGCCGCACGGTCAGGCCAGCGCCCGCCCGATCAGGATTTTCTGCACCTCGCTGGTGCCCTCGTAGATCTGCGTCACCCGCACGTCGCGGTAGATGCGCTCGACCGGGAAGTCGCTGACGTAACCGTAACCGCCGTGGATCTGGATGGCGGCCGAACACACCTTCTCGGCCATCTCGCTGGCAAACAGCTTGGCCATGGCGGCTTCTTTGAGGCAGGGCAGGCCGGCGTCCTTGAGGCTGGCGGCATGCCAGATCAACTGGCGCGCCGCCTCGATCTGGGTGGCCATGTCGGCCAGCTTGTGCTGCATGGCCTGGTGCTCGAAGATGGGCACGCCAAAGGCGATGCGCTCCTTGCTGTAGGCCAGCGCCGCCTCGAAGGCCGCGCGCGCCATGCCCACGCTCTGGCTGGCGATGCCGATGCGCCCGCCCTCCAGGCCCGACAGCGCAATCTTCAGCCCCATGCCTTCTTCGCCCAGCCGGTTGGCCACCGGGATGCGACAGTTCTCGAACAGGATTTGCGCCGTGTCGCTGGCGTGCTGGCCCATCTTGTCCTCGACGCGCGCCACCACGTAGCCGGGCGTGGTGGTGGGCACCACGAAGGCGCTGATGCCGCGCTTGCCGGCCGCCTTGTCGGTGACGGCCATGACGATGGCCACGTCGCCATGCTTGCCACTGGTGATGAACTGCTTGACGCCGTTGAGCACATAGCTGTCGCCGTCGCGCACCGCCGTGGTCTTGAGCCCGCCCGCCTCGGAGCCCACGTGCGGCTCGGTCAGGCAGAACGCGCCCAGCATGTCGCCACGCGCCAGCGGTTTGAGGAAGCGCTCCTTCTGCTCGTCGTTCGCAAAGCCCATCAAGATGGAGCACACCGGGCAGTTGTTGACGCTGACCACGGTGCTGGTGGCGCCATCGCCAGCCCCGATTTCTTCGAGGATGAGGGCCAGTGCCAGGTAGTCCAGCCCTGCGCCGTCCCACTCGGTGGGCACGGCCACGCCGTAGCAGCCCAGCTGGGCCAGGCCCTTGAGCTGGGTGGCGGGGAAGTGGTGGGTCTTGTCCCACTCGGCGGCGTGGGGCGCGATCTCGGCCTGAACAAAGGTGCGCACGGCGTCTTGCACGGCGCGGTGGTCTTCACTGAGCAGCATGGGGGGTCATCTCCTTGAGGTTTTCGGCATGGGCCACGCACAGCAGCACGCGCGGACCGGCGCCGGTGCGGATCAACTGGTAGCCGGTGGCAAAGCGCTGCAGCACGCTGGCGTCGCGGCGGTGCAGCGTCCAGTCCACTTGGGTGAGGGCGTGGTGGGGGCCCATGGCCAGGTGGTCGGTGATTGAAAACTCGGCGTGGCCATAGTCGGCGCCCGCGTAGACGCCGCACAGCGCGCGGTGGTTGGCCCGCATCGGCGCCTCGTCGACCCACCAGGTCAGCCGGGCCGCGCCGCCCGGGCCATGGCTGTCGGCGATGCCGCTGGGTGTGTGCCACAGATCGGCCACGGCGTCGCCATCGAGGCGGTTGAAGGCGTCGCGGTAGGTCTCGAAAAAGGCCTGGGCTTCGGCGTGGCTCATGGTCTGGATTGTGCGTCCTCTCCCTCTTGAGTGGGATGGCCGGCTCGCAGCAGCGCCCGCAGACTGCGTGCCAGTTGGGCCCCGCGCCCAGCCAAACAACACCATCACCACGAGGGAATCACCATGTTGCATCGCCACTTCACGGCCGCCATCGGCCTTGCCATCAGTGCCGGCGTCTGGGCCGCCGACCCGCCCAAGGCCATTGCCGAATGGCAGGCCGCCGTCACCACCGCCACGGCTGCCGCCTACTGCATGGCCAAGCACCCGTACTGGACGCTGGCCAGCGAGGTCACCGCCGACGGCTTCACGCGCGACGGCTACCAGGTCGTGAGCGCTCCGGGCGTGGTGGGCGCCACGCGGCGCAACTTCGTCTACGACCGCAGCACCGATGGCAGCGACGAGGGGCAAAAACAGACTTGCGACCAGGCCTGCGCGCAAATGGGCCTGCCGTATGGCAAGACCATGATCGGCCAGGCGCTCAAGCAGAAGGTCAGCGACGGCAGCGTGCTGATCAACAGCGGCCTGGGCGACCTGGGCGTGGGGGTCATGCGCGATCTGGACTTCTACATGTCGCCACCCAAACTGGTGGCGGCCGCCGTCATCTCACGCGCCAACACCTGGCAGGACGCCGACGTGGCCCAGGCCGACTACTGCTGCTGTCAGGTGGTGATGCGGTAGTCTGTTGACACTGCCACCCGCTTCGGGTGCGGGTTCACCACGCGATGGGCGTGCCGTCGTGGTCTATAAAGCGCCCGTTGTCGGCCGGCGTCAAACCGTCCAGCACGCTGCGCAGGCTGCGGGCGCTGTCCTCCACATCCAGATCGGCCCCCGCACCGCCCATGTCGGTGCGCACCCAGCCGGGGTGCAGGGCCACGCAGGTGGCGCGGCCCGCCAGCGCCAGCGAGGTGTCCTTGAGCACCGAGTTGAGCGCCGCCTTGGATGCCCGGTACAGCCAGCCCCCAGGGCTGCTGCGCAAGGCCAGCGAGGCCATGCGCGACGACACCACGGCCAGCACCGCACTCGGCGCCAGCGCCTCGGCCAGTTGCGGCAGCAACCGCATGGCGCCCAGCACGTTGGTGTGCATGACGGCGTCGAAATCGGCATCCGTGGGCGGCTGCAGGCCGGTGGTGGACGGGCCGTAGACACCGGCGTTGTAGATGGCGCGGTCAAACGCCGCCCCGTCGATCTGCCAGGCCAGGCTGGCGCAGGAGACGGCATCGGCCACGTCAAGCCGGATGGCGCGCACGCCCAGCGCCTCGAGCCGCGCCAGGCCTGCGTCGTCGCGCGCGGTGGCCGTCACCCGATCGCCCGCCGCGCGATGCTGGCGCGCCAGCGCGAGGCCAATGCCGCGCGAGGCGCCAATGATGAGCACGTTCATGGCTGCCAGCCCCCCGTCACAGCATCTCGACCGCCAGCGCCGTGGCCTCCCCGCCGCCGATGCACAGCGACGCCACGCCCTTCTTCTTGCCCTGTTTCTTCAAGGCCCCCAGCAGCGTGACCACGATGCGGGCGCCCGAGGCGCCGATGGGGTGGCCCAGCGCCACCGCGCCGCCGTGGACGTTGACGATGTCGCGCGGCAGCTTGAAGTCGGTCATGGCGGCCATGGTGACGGCGGCAAAGGCCTCGTTGACCTCCCACAAGTCCACGTCGCTGGCCTGCCAGCCCGCTTTTTTCAACACCTTCTCGATGGCACCGGCCGGGGCGGTGGAGAACCACTCGGGCGCCTGCGCAAACACGCTGTGGCCGACGATGCGGGCAATGGGCTTGATCCCCTGGGCCTTGGCGGTGGACTCGCGCATCAGCACCAGCGCCGCCGCACCGTCGCTGATGCTGCTGGCGTTGGCGGCCGTGATGGTGCCGCCCTTCTTGAACGCCGGCTTGAGGCTGGGCACTTTGTCGAGCTTGGCCTTGAAGGGCTGCTCGTCGTGCTTGATGACGGTGTCGCCGCCGCGGCCGGCCACGGTCACGGGCGCCATCTCCCAGTCGAAGCTGCCGTCCTCGTTGGCCTGCTTGGCGCGCTGGGTGGAGCTGATGGCGTACTCGTCCTGCTGCTCGCGCGTGAAGCCGTATTTCTCCACGCACTGCTCGGCAAACGCGCCCATGGGCTTGCCGCGCTCGTAGGCGTCTTCCAGGCCGTCCATGGCCATGTGGTCGTAGACCGTGGCCGGGCCGTATTTGACGCCTTTGCGCACGAACTCCAGGTGGGGCGCGCCGGTCATGCTCTCCATGCCGCCGGCCACCATGACGTCGGCCGAACCGGCGGCCAGCATGTCGTGGGCAAACATCATGGCGCGCATGCCGGAGCCGCACATCTTGGTCAGCGTGACGGCGCCCGTGCTGTCGGGCAGGCCGGCCTTGCGCATGGCCTGGCGCGCCGGCGCCTGGCCCTGGCCGGCCATCAGGCAGCAGCCCATCAGCACCTCGTCGATGGCCTCGGGCTTGACGCCCGCGCGCTCGACGGCGGCCTTGATGGCCACCGCGCCCAGATCGGGGGCGGTAAGGTTGGCGAAGTCGCCCAACAGGCCGCCGATGGGCGTGCGGGCGGCAGAGACGATGACGATGGGATCGGACATGGGGCGGCTCCTCTGGGCAATGCGGGTGGTGCCGCCGATGATAGGCCGCTGCGCCGCAGGCGCCGCCATGGCTCAGCCGCGCTGGCGCGCGAAGCGCTTGGCCTCGTCGTAGGGGAAGACGTCGTGCACGTGGCCGGCGGCGATGCGGTCTTTGTGCGCCTGCCAGAAGGCCGCGTCCAGCAGGTCGGCGTGGTGCTGCATGAAGACCTCGCGCACCGCCGGGTTGCCCAGCAGGAAGGGGCCGAAGGTTTCGGGGAAGACGTCGTGGCGGCCCACGCTGTACCAGACCTCGCCGCTCATCTCCTCTTCCTCGTTGCGCGGCTGCGGCACGCGGCGGAACTGGGTGTCGGTGATGTACTCGATCTCGTCGTAGTCGTAGAACACCACCTTGCCGTGGCGGGTCACGCCGAAGTTCTTCCACAACATATCGCCGGGGAAGATGTTGGCTGCCACCAGGTCCTTGATGGCATGGCCGTATTCGATGACGGCCGCGCGCAGTTGCTCGGGGCTGGCGTCCTGCAAAAAGATGTTCAGCGGCACCATGCGCCGCTCGATGTAGACGTGGCTGAGGATCAGCTCCATCTGGCCGTCGTCGTCGCGGTCGGAAATCTCCAGCACGCTGGCGCAGTGTTTTTGCAGCTCCGCAATCAGCTCGGGCTCGAAGCGCGCCAGCGGAAACGCCACCTTGGAAAACTCCAGCGTGTCGGCCATGCGGCCCACCCGGTCGTGCTGCTTGACCAGCAGGTACTTGCCCATGATCTGCTCGCGCGTGGTCTCTTTTTGCGCCGGGTACTCGTCCTTGATGACTTTGAAGACGAAGGGAAAGCTGGGCAAGTCGAACACCATCATCACCATGCCCTTGATGCCGGGCGCGATGCGAAAGTGGTCGCTGGAATGCTGCAGATGGGCCAGGAAGTCGCGGTAGAACAGGTTCTTGCCGTGTTTTTGCAGCCCCAGTGCGTTGTACAGCTCGGCGCGCGGCTTGCGCGGCATCACCGCGCGCAGAAACTGCACGTAGGCGCTGGGCACCTCCATCTCGACCATGAAGTAGGCGCGCGCAAAGCTGAACACCAGCAGCAGGTCTTCCTCGTCGAACAGCGCAGCGTCCACCACCAGCCCGCCCGCCCCATGCAGGATGGGCAGCAGCATGGGCTGGTCGCGGTAGCCGTTGATGACGCGCGCCACCACATAGGCCGCCTTGTTGCGGAAAAACGGACTGGCCAGCACCTGGATCTGGAAGTTGGGCCGCGCGCGAAAGCGCCCGCTGTCCATCTCCAGCTCCTGGCGCAGCGCGGCGTGCACGGCGTCCACGTCGCGCGCCAGGTCTTCCCAGGGCCGGGCCAGCCCGAAGTCGGCCAGCACCGCCTCGCAAGTGGCCCGCAGCGTTTCGGCCCGGGGGTAGTAGACCCGGTAGGCCGGCGTGCCGCCGGGGGCATCGTCGTCCAGGTACTCGGTGCTGATGGCCGGCCGCACGAAGATGAAGTCGTTGTGGAAATAGCTGCGGTGCAGGATCTTGGTGGTGACCGAGTTGAAGAAGGTCTCGGCCAGCTCGGGCTGGTGGTGGTTGACCAGCAGCCCGATGTAATGCAGCTTGACCTGCTGCCACACGTCCATCGACAGCTCGCCGGCGCCGAACTCGTGCTGCAACCGCTCGGCGGCCTCGGCCACGCGGCGGTCGTAATAGGCGATGCGCTCGGCCTGGGCCTGCTGCTGGCCATGCCAGTCGGCCGCCTCGAAGCGCTGCTTGGCGCCGCGGCTGACCTCACGGAACAGCCGGTAGTGTTTGTTGAAGCCTTCGAGCATCGCGCGCGCGATGTCGAAACCGCGGCTGTCGGTCAGGGTCTGCGGAAACAGCGCCGCCGTGGTCAACCACCGGCCCCGTATCGGCGGCACACTCCGCCCAGCGCCGTGGCGTAGCCGGGCGCCACCTCGTCGGGGCTGCTGGCCGTGATGGCCAGGTCGGCCAGCAGGCCGTTGTGCAGGCCATAGACCCATCCATGCACCGTCACGCTCTGGCCGCGCGCCCAGGCGTCGCGCACCACCGTGGTCTCGCAGACGTTGCGCGCCTGCTCCAGCACGTTGAGCTCGCACAGCGCGTTGACGCGCTGGTCGGCATCGATCTGGTCCAGCAGCTCGCGGTGCAAGGCCACCACGTCCTTGACGTGCCGGATCCAGTTGTCCACCAGGCCCAGCCGCAAGTCGTCCAGCGCCGCGCGCACGCCACCGCAGTTGGAATGGCCCACCACGATGATGTGCTGCACCTGCAGCGCGTCCACCGCAAACTGGATGACGGACAGCGCATTCAGGTCCGAGTGCGCCACCACGTTGGCCACGTTGCGGTGCACGAACAGCTCGCCCGGCAGCAGCCCCACCAGATCGTTGGCCGGCACCCGGCTGTCGGCACAGCCTATCCACAGGTATTGCGGCTTCTGCTGGGCCAGCAAGGCACTGAAAAAACCAGGCGTGCGTTGCTCGGTGGCTTGGGCCCAGTCGCGGTTGCGGGCCAGCAGTTCAGACAGAGTGGTGGTCACGCCCGGCAGTCTAGCTGGAATCGCCCCGGGGAGGCTGCCTCGGCGCCGTGCCGCGGGTTAGGCTGGATGCGTGCGGCACCAGCCAGGCGTAGCCTCCAGAACTCGCCACCACGTCGCGTCTTGTGCTGTTTGCAGATCGTGATGCCCACCCACTGGAGCACGCTCATGACTTGTCAGCCCCCTTCTCTGACCCTGGCCGCCTTGATGGTGTTCAGTCCGCTGGCCGCCGCCAACCCGCCTGGCCCCGCTTGCATGGTCTGGTCCGCCCCTGAGGTCATCCGGTCGCTGGCCGATGGGCGGGTGGCTGCAAACCGTGTCGCGGTGGGCATGGACGGTACCGGCCGCGCCATCTTGCTCTACGGCGAAACCAGTGCCGACAACCCCACAGAGGAGACGGTCTATGCGCGCCACCGTGCTGCACAAGGCGTTTGGGGCGATCCGGTGCCGGTGTGGCAGACCGTGGTCGGCTCCGATGCTCGCCCCTCCTACCTGGCGCTGTCCGTGGGCGCCAACGGCCACGCATTGGCATCCGGGCGCCGGGCTGACAACACCCTACGTCCCACGCGCATGGCCGCCTACGACCCGGACACTGGCTGGCAGGCCCCGGTCGAGCTGCTGGACATGGCCGGCGACTTTTCCCCACCTACGGTCGCCGTGGGCCCCGATGGCCGAGGCCTGGCGGCGTGGGTGGCCACCACCCGCCACCGCATTCGCGCCCGCGCCTGGGCCCCCGCGACAGGCTGGGGGCCCGACGAACAGGTGACGCCGGGCCGGTCTTCTCTGCGCTCACCCAAGTTGGCCGTCAATGCCCGCGGTCAGGCGCTGCTGACCTACGGACAGGGCAGCAGGGGCGATGATGTCTACGCCCGGTTCCGCAATGCCCATGGCGCCTGGGGTCGGGCGACCCAACTGAATGTGCGCAACGGCGGACTGTTGGAAGAGATCATGGGGCCGCAACCAGCGCTCAATGCAGCCGGTGACGCCTGGGTGACGTGGTCGGATCGTCGCGGCCGCATACGCACGGTCATGGTCAGTTCATTCGACCGCCATACGCGTCGGTGGCTGGAGACGCCCGTGCCGCTGAGCGCACTTGACGTGGATGCGGAGGACCCCGTGCTGCGGCTCAACGAACAGGGGCAGATGCTGGTGGGTTGGCATCAGTCGTACTTTCTGTACCTCCATGACAACAAGGAGCGCATCCAGACGCGGCTTTACACCCCCTCGCAGGGCTGGGGGCCGGTCAATGACCTGAACCGGCGCGGCCGCTCCAGCGGCACCCCGGGCCTGGCGCTGGATGAGGCCGGCAACGCCACCACCGTGTGGCCGCAGATCACGCCCAACCGCGGCTGGCATCTGCACACGCTGGCGCAGCCGATGGGCGCGCCCGCCGTGAGCGGCCGACTGCATGCCAACGGCAGCGTGGCCACCGAGCCCTGGCAGATGGCCGATGGTGAGGGTCGGCACGCCATCGTGGTGTTCATCCGGCAGGAAAGCCCCGGTGGCAGCAGGGAACTGGTCAGTCAGGTTGGCCAGCTCGGCGACTGCCCGCCCTGAGCGCGGGGCCTGGGGCCACGCCCCGGGGGTGGCGACGATGGGGCGCACGCCTGATCGCACCAGCTGCGGGTTTGGCCCGATGTGGGCCGCAGGGGCCGGGGCTACCCTCAAAGCGCAGTCACCTCCGCTTTCCCAGGGAGGCCCCATGCCCAAGGCTGCGTGATGTGGGCAGGGGTCAACAAAACGCGGACGGCAACCCCCGGTTGATCGCCCGATTCGGCGCCAGGCCGACTGGCGCTGCCTGCGGGCCATGGCGCCCGCCGACTGGAGCACGCTCATGACTTTTCATCCCCACTCGCTGGCCCTGGCCGCTGCCTTGGTGGCAGCCAGCCCGATGGCCGCTGCGGCCTCGTCTGGCCCCGCTTGCATGATCTGGTCGGCCCCTGAGGCCATTCGGTCGCTGGCCGATAAGCGGGTAGATCCGTTCTATGTGGAGGTGGGCATAGACGGCGCCGGCCGTGCCATCTTGCTCTACAGCGAAGCCCGTGCCGGCACCAAAAAGGAGCAGACGGTCTACGCCCGCCACCGTTCAGCAGAAGGCGTTTGGGGCGATCCGGTGCCGCTCTCGCACATCGTGGGCGATCAAGGGAGCTTCGTCTGGGCCACCCACCTGAAGCTGTCCGTGGGCGCCAGCGGCCACGCATTGGCATCCTGGCGGCCCGAAGTGTCTCTGGATTATGCGTGGCAGAGTCCGGGCATGGCCGCCTACGCCCCGGACACCGGCTGGCAAACCCCGGTCGAGCCGCTGGATCCCGACAACTCCTCGACTCCGCCCTCGCTCGCCGTAGGCCCCGACGGTCGAGGCCTGGCGGTATGGCCAGCCACCCCATTCGCCGACAACCAACTGCGCGCCCGCGCCTGGGATCCCGCCACAGGCTGGGGGCCCGACGAACTGGTGGAGACATCCCTGGCCCGAGCGCGCGGGCCCAAGCTGGCCGTCAATGCCCACGGTCAGGCGCTGCTGACGTACGAACTGAACTACAGCGATGTCTACGCCCGGTTTCGCAGCGCCGATGGGGCCTGGAGCCCACCGCGCCGCCTGACTCGGCGCAACGGCCACAACTGGGACACCCAGATGAATCCGCAACCGGCGTTCAATGCTTCGGGCGACGCCTGGGTCGCGTGGTCGGACCGCCAAAGCCGCGTGTACAGGGTGACGGTCAGCTCATTCGACCGCAACACGCGCAAGTGGCTGGAGGAACCAGTGCAACTGAGCGAACCCGACGAGGACGCGATCGATCCCGTGCTGCGACTCAACGAGCAGGGACAGATGCTGCTGGGTTGGTATCAGATCTGGGGCCTGGGGAAAGAGCGCGCCCAGTCGCGGCTCTACACCCCCACGCAGGGCTGGGCGCCGGTCACCGACCTGAGCCGGCGCGGTCGCTCCTTCGGTGCCCCGGGCGTGGCGTTGGATGAGGCCGGCAACGCCACCACCGTGTGGCGGCAGATCACACCCGGCGAGAACTGGCACCTTCACGTGCTGGCGCAGCCGATGGGCGCGCCCGCAGTGGACGGACGGCTACATGACCATCAACGCACGAGCGGGTTGGGGGCGAGGTGGTTTTGGAAGATGGCCGACAGTGAGGGCCGGCACGCCATCCTGGCGTTCACGCGGCCGGTGCGCGGGAGTAGCGGCGAGGGGCGGGAGCTGGTCAGCCAGGTCGGCCGCCTCGGCGACTGCCCGCCCTGAGCGCGCACGGCACGGGCCACGGGGGTGGCGATAATTGCGCACATGCCTGATCCCACCGCCCCCGACGTCGAGCGCTACATCGCGGCCGGCCTTGCCTGCACCCATCTGGAGGTGGAAGGTGATGGCCGGCACTTCTTTGCCACCATCGTCAGCGATGCCTTCGAGGGCTTGCCGCGCATCCGCCGGCACCAACTGGTCTACGCCGCGCTGGGCGAGCGCATGCGCGAAGAGGTGCATGCGCTGTCGATGAAGACGCTGACGCCGGCCGAGTGGAAGGTGGCCTGAGATGGATCACCTGCTGATCCGGGGCGGCCGCCCGCTCCACGGCACGGTGCGCGTCTCGGGCGCCAAGAACGCCGCGCTGCCCGAGCTGTGCGCCGCGCTGCTGACGGCCGAGCCGGTGCACCTGGCCAACGTGCCGCATCTGCAAGACGTGCGCACCACGCTCAAGCTGCTGCGCCACCTGGGCGCCGAGGCCGAATGGGAGAACGAGGGCGTGCGCATCGACGCCGGGCCCGTGGCCAGCACCGAGGCGCCTTATGAGCTGGTCAAGACCATGCGCGCCTCCATCCTGGTGCTGGGGCCGCTGCTGGCGCGCTTTGGCACGGCCACCGTCTCGCTGCCCGGCGGCTGCGCCATCGGCTCGCGGCCGGTGGACCAGCACATCAAGGGCATGCAGGCCATGGGTGCCCACATCACGGTCGAGCACGGCAACATCCGCGCCGAGGCCCCGCTGAACGCCCACGGCCAGCGCCGGCTGCACGGCGCGCGCATCACCACCGACATGGTCACCGTCACCGGCACCGAAAACCTGTTGATGGCCGCCGCGCTGGCCGAGGGCGTGACGGTGCTGGAAAACGCCGCCCGCGAGCCCGAGGTGACCGATCTGGCCGAACTGCTGATTGCCATGGGCGCGCAGATCGAGGGCCATGGCAGCCACCGCATCACGGTGCACGGCGTCGAGCGGCTGCACGCGCCCGCCACGCCGCACCGCGTGGTGGCCGACCGCATCGAGGCCGGCACGTTCCTGTGCGCCGTGGCGGCGGCGGGCGGCGACGTGATGGTGGCCGGCGCCCGCGCCGAGCATTTGGATGCGCTGCTGGACAAGCTGCGCGAGGCCGGCGCCACCCTGGGCGTGCAGTCGGCCGGCATCCGCATCCAGGCCAGCGGCCGGCCGCGCGCGGTGAGCTTTCGCACCAGCGAGTTCCCGGCGTTTCCCACCGACATGCAGGCCCAGCTGATGGCCGTCAACTGCATCGCCGAGGGCACGGCCACGGTCAGCGAGACCATTTTTGAAAACCGCTTCATGCACGTCAACGAGCTGCTGCGGCTGGGCGCCCACATCGAGACCGACGGCCACACGGCGGTGGTCACCGGCGTGCCCCAGCTGTCGGGCGCCACGGTGATGGCCACCGACTTGCGCGCCTCGGCCAGCCTGGTGATTGCGGGCCTGGTGGCCGAGGGCGCCACGCGCGTCGATCGCATCTACCACCTGGACCGGGGCTACGACGGCATGGAGGTCAAGCTGCGCGCGCTGGGCGCCGACATCGAGCGGGTGGCGGGCGGATGATCACGCTGGCACTGTCCAAGGGCCGCATCCTGGATGACACGCTGCCGCTGCTGGCCCAGGGTGGCATCACGCTGGCGGCCGACGAGGCCGACAGCCGCGCGCTCATCCTGCCCACCTCGCGGGCCGACGTGCGCGTGGTGCTGGTGCGCGCCAGCGACGTGCCCACCTATGTGCAGCACGGCGGCGCCGACCTGGGCGTGGCCGGGCTGGACGTGCTGCTGGAGCACGGCGGCCTGGGCCTCTTTCAGCCGCTGGATTTGCGCATTGCCCAATGCCGCCTCAGCGTGGCCGCACCCGAGGGCTTTGACTACGCCCACGCCGTGCGCCAGGGTGCGCGCATCCGCGTGGCCACCAAGTACACGCAACTGGCCGCCCAGCACTTTGCCGACAAAGGCGTGCACGTGGATCTGATCAAGCTCTACGGCTCGATGGAGCTGGCGCCGCTGATCGGCCTGGCCGATGCCATCGTCGATCTGGTCAGCAGCGGCGCCACCTTGCGCGCCAACCGGCTGGTCGAGGTGGAGGCCATCATGCCCATCTCGGCCCGGCTCATCGTCAACCGGGCGGCGCTGAAGACGCGCGGCGCGCAGCTGCGCCCGCTGATTGCCGCGCTGCAACGGGCCACCGCATGAAGCTGCTCACCACCACCGCCGCCACCTTCGACGCCGAGCTGGCGCGGCTGCACCACTGGTCGGCCCAGACCGATGCCGCCATCGAAGCGGCCGTGACCGACATCATTGCCGCCGTGCGCGCCGAGGGCGACGCCGCCGTGCTGGCCTGCACCGCCCGCTTCGACGCGCTGCCTGCGCCCAGCATGGCGGCCTTGACGCTGGGCCCCGAGGCGCTGCGCCACGCCTTCGAGACCGCCATCACGCCGGCCCAGCGCCAGGCGCTGCAGGCCGCCGCCGCCCGCGTGCGCCACTACCACCAGCAGCAACTGGAGGCCTGCGGCCGCAGCTGGGCCTATGTGGACGAGCAGGGCAACCGCCTGGGGCAGAAGGTCACGCCGCTGGACCGCGTGGGCATTTACGTGCCCGGCGGCAAGGCGGCCTACCCGTCCAGCGTGCTGATGAACGCCATTCCGGCCCAGGTGGCCGGCGTGGGCGACATCGTGATGGCCGTGCCCACGCCGCGCGGCGAGCGCAACGCGCTGGTGCTGGCCGCCGCCCACGTGGCCGGTGTGCAGCGGGTCTTCACCATCGGCGGCGCCCAGGCCGTGGCGGCGCTGGCTTACGGCACGGAAAGCGTGCCCGCCGTGGACAAGATCACCGGCCCCGGCAACGCCTATGTGGCCGCTGCCAAGCGCCGCGTCTTCGGCCAGGTGGGCATCGACATGATTGCCGGCCCCAGCGAAATCCTGGTGCTGGCCGACGGCAGCACCCCGCCCGACTGGGTGGCCATGGACTTGTTCAGCCAGGCCGAGCACGACGAGCTGGCGCAGAGCATCCTGCTGACGCCCGATGCGGCCTACCTCGCTGCCGTGCAGGAGGCCATCGCGCGCCTGCTGCCCAGCCAGCCGCGCGCCGCCATCATCCGCCAGAGCCTGGACGGGCGCGGCGCGCTGATCCACACCCGCAGCATGGACGAGGCCTGCGCCATCGCCAACCGGCTGGCGCCCGAGCATCTGGAGATCGCCAGCGCCGAGCCCGCACGCTGGGAGCCGCTGCTGCGCCACGCCGGCGCCATCTTCATGGGCGCCTACACCAGCGAGAGCCTGGGCGACTACTGCGCCGGCCCCAACCACGTGCTGCCCACCAGCGGCACGGCGCGCTTCTCGTCGCCGCTGGGGGTGTACGACTTCCAAAAGCGCAGCAGCCTGATCGAGGTCAGCCGCGCGGGTGCGCAGACGCTGGGTCGCATCGCCGCCGAGCTGGCCCTGGGCGAAGGGCTGGCGGCCCACGCCCAGGCCGCTCAGTTGCGGCTGGACGGCACGGCCGACTGACGCGGCGGCGGCTTGCGTATCGGCCAGCCAAAGAACGCCCGCACCTCGGTGCGACGGGCGCGCACGTCGGCCTCACCCAGCGCCATCAGCTCGCGCGTGTACGGCGACTCGAACAGCAGGTAGCTGGCCAGCGCGGCGCCGCCGCCGCTGGCCGCGTTGACGCCCACGCCGCGCAGCATGGCGCGCACCGGTCGTGGCAGGCTGCCCAGATGGCGCGCGGCGATGTCGTCCAGCCGCGCCGACGGCGCAATGACCAGCGACTGCACCGGCCGCAGCCCGGCCGCCGCCCGGGCGGCCAGCGGCAGCAGCGCCAGCGTGCGGTTGATGCGCTCCATGCGCTCGATGTCCACCGCCAGCGCGTCCAGAAAGATGCTGGACATGGCGTGGCCACCGATCTGCGCCAGCGTGGGGTACTCCTCGCCGGTGCCGGCCCGCGGCGGCACGATTTCGTGCATCCGGCCCGCGCCGATGATCAACAGCCGCTGGGCGCCCAGGTGGATGGCCGGCGACAGCGGCGCGCTCTGGCGCATGGAGCCGTCGCCATACCACTCGTCGCCAATGCGCCGGGCCGGGAACATGAAGGGAATGGCCGCCGAGGCCAGCAGGTGGTCGAGGGTGAACCCCGCCGTGGCAATCGCCTGGCGCTGCGAGCGCAGCCAGGGTGCATGGTCGTCGGCGCTGCAATAGAAGGTCACGTGGTCGCCGCGCGTGTAGCTCGATGCCGTCAGCGCCAGCGCCCGCAGATGCCCTTGCGTCAGCATCTGCGGCACCCGCTCCAGCGGAATCAGCCGGCCCAGCAGCTCGGCCAGCGGCGCGTTGTCCAGCAGCGAGCGCGGCCGCGCACGGCGCCAGCGCGCCAGCGCCCAGCCCAGCGTGAACAGCGTCAGCCAGCGGGCGCCCGTGCGCGCCACGCCCAGCGCGTCGGCCAGATAGATCTGGTGGGCCTGCATGTGGCTCCAGACCTGCACCAGCCGGGCCACCACGCCATCGAAATCGTCGGCATGGCTGGCCAGCGCGGCCGCGTTGATGGCCCCGGCCGAGGTGCCCACCAGGATGTCGAATGGGCTGGCCTTGGAGTCAGGCACCGACTGGCGGCGCAGCCGCGCAATCGCCCGCAGCACCCCCACCTGATACGCGGCCCGCGCGCCGCCGCCACTGAGCACCAGCGCGGTGGCATCGGTGGCCGGGACAGGGGCGGGCGTGGCCGTCATGATCTGCCCATCATGCACGCACCTGGGTGGGCGCCAATCGGTCAAACACCCACCGCAACTGCGGTCAATACCACAATGACCCTCATGCACACACTGGCATCCAATCCCTGGCCCACCCGCATCGCCCTGGGCGGCGCCGCGCTGGGCGGCCTCGGTCTCATCATGTGGGTGGCCTCGCAATGGGCCGGCTGGGGCCTGCCCCTGCGCTTCGGGCTGGCCCAGGCGGTGCTGGCCCTGGGGCTGCTGGGTGCGGCCGTCACCACCGGGCGCCAGGCCTTTGCACTGCTGGGCTGGCTGGCCATCGGCGCGCTGTTTGCACTCATTGGCCAGACCTACCAGACCGGCGCCGACCCCTGGCAGCTCTTTGCGCTGTGGACGCTGCTGGCCCTGCCGGTGGCGCTGGCCGCGCGCAGCGACGCGCTGTGGAGCGGCTGGGCGCTGGTGGCCGCCGTGGCGGTGGCGCGGTGGCTGAGCACCCGCAGCGGCCTCATCTTCAGCGACGCCCCGCCACCCCTGAGCGCGCTGGTGGCGGCACTGCTGCTGGCCGCCATCTGGCTTGCCGTGGGTCCACTGGCCAGGCGCTGGACGGGCGCCGGCCGCTGGGCGCCCCGCGTGGCGTCGGTGGCCATGCTGCTGGTGCTGGCCGGCATGGGCGTCATGGCCCTGGTAGACGCCCGAAGCATGACCCTGCCACTGACCTGGCTGGTGGCATTGCTGGCCGTGGCCGTATTGGCCGCCGCCCTGACGCGGGCACCTTGGCAGGACGCCGGCCAACTGGCGGCCACCGCGCTGGCTGCGCTGGTGCTGCTGGTGGCTTGGGCCGCGGTGCGACTGCTGAAGTGGGGTGCCAGCGACCCCATCAGCGCGCTGTTGCTGCTGGGGGTGCTGGCCGCAGTGCTGCTGGCACTGCTGGCCTGGGCGCTGCTGCGCTGGCAGGCACGCCGCGCCGATGCGACCACCGCCATCTGGCCAGTGGCCGCCCTCACCGCCCTGGGCGCCTGGCTGGCCGCCGTGCCGCTGCTGGCCGGGCTGGGCCTGGCGCTGGGCGCGGCATTCAGGTCCAGCTTCTGGCTGGTGGGCGCCGTGCTGTGGGTGGGGGCGGTGGCGGTGCTGCGGCGTCCGGGGCTGACGCGCTTTGTCGAGCAGGTGATGGTGCCCGTGCTGCTGGCCGGCGGCGTGGCGCTGGCGGTGGGTGCCAGCACCGACGGGCCGGCCGAGCGTGGCGCAGCGGTGGGCCTGGCCGCCACCCTGGTGGCGGCCGCACTGCTGCCGCAGCCCTGGCTGCGCGGCGTGCTGGGCGCGCTGGCGCTGGTGGCCGCCCAGATCATGCTGGGTGGGCGGTTGGTGGACGGGGCCGGGTGGGCCGAGACGACACTGCTGCTGGCCTGGTTGCTGGCCACGCCGCTGCATCGCCACCCCCGCTGGCAGCCGGTGGCCCTGGGCTGGATCGTGGCCTGGCTGGGGCTGGTCATGTGGAGCGGTGGCCCCACGCTGCTGGTGGCCGGCGTGGCTGGCGAGATGGGCGATGGCTGGTCCATGTGGACGGTGGTTGGTGTCGCGCACAAGTTGTCGGCTGCGCTGGCGGTGGTCGCCGCCGTGCTGCTGTGGCGAATGTTGCCGGCGCTGCGCGGCCTGCGCGCCGCCGTGGTCGCCGCCGTGCTGGTGGCCCTGGCCGCCGCCGTGCCGGCGCTGGGCGGCGTGCTGCTGGTGCTGGTGTTGGGCTGGCTGCACGGCACCCGCAGCCTGGTGGCGCTGGCCACGCTGGCCGCGCTGTGGCTGGTGGGCACGCTGTACTACGAGCTGCACTGGCCGCTAGCCCACAAAGGGCTGGCGCTGGCGGTGGCGGGCACGCTGCTGGTGGCCAGCGTGTGGCGGCCGCGCGCGCAGTGGCAGGCGCCGCGCGGCGTGCGGCCCATGGCCTTGCTGCTGGGCGCGCTGGCGGCCACGCTGGCGTTGGCCAACACCACCATCTGGCGCCAGCAGCAGATCGTGGCCCAGGGGCGCACGGTGTATGTGGCGCTGGCGCCGGCAGACCCGCGCTCGTTGCTGGCCGGCGACTACATGCGGCTGGCGTTCGAGCTGCCCGAGGCGGTGTTCAGCACCCCGGGCGCGACCCGCGTGCGCGCCCGAGTGGACGCCCAAGGCGTAGCCACCGTCACCGCCGTGCTGGCACCCGGGGCGGTCGTGGGCGCAGGTGAAGTGGCGCTGCCGCTGCGTAGACGGCTGAGTCGGGGCCGCGGCCCCGTTCTGGTGACAGACGCCTACTATTTCCCCGAGGGCCAGGCCGCGCGCTTTGCATCGGCGCGCTACGGCGTGCTGCGCGTGCTGCCCGATGGCCGCGCGCTGCTGACGGGGCTGGCCGATGCGCAGCGCCGGCCACTGTGAGCGCCTGTCCCCCCGTGCTACGCTGCGCTGCACCATGACCACCACCGAAGCCGACCGCCTGCGCCACGTGCTGCGCGCCGACATCCAGGGCCTGCACGGCTATGCCGTGCAGCCCAGCGCCGGGCTGGTCAAGCTCGACACCATGGAGAACCCCTACCGGCTGCCGCCGCCGCTGCAAGCCCAGTTGGGCGAGCGGCTGGCCAGCGTGGCGCTGAACCGCTACCCGGCCGAACGCATCGACGATTTGCGCGCCGCGCTGGCCCGCCATGCGCAACTGCCCGAAGGCTGCGCGCTGATGCTGGGCAATGGCTCGGACGAGCTGATCTCGCTGCTGACGCAGGCGCTGGTGCCCGGGGCCACGGTGCTGGCACCGGTGCCGGGCTTCGTCATGTATGGCCTGGCGGCGCAACTGGCGGGCCGCGCTTTTGTGGGCGTGCCCACCACGGCCGACTTTGCGCTCGACGGCCCGGCGCTGCTGGCTGCCGTGGAGCGCCACCAGCCGGCGCTGATCTGGCTGGCCTACCCCAACAACCCCACGGCCAATCTGTGGGACGACGCGGTGATCGACGCGGTGATCGCCCGCGCGCCGGGCCTCGTGGTGATGGACGAGGCCTACCAGCCGTTTGCGGCGCGCGATTCGCTGGCGCGCCTGCAGCGCCACCCCCACGTGCTGTTGATGCGCACGCTGAGCAAGTTCGGGCTGGCGGGCGTGCGGGTGGGCTATCTGATGGGCCGCACGGCCTGGATCAACCAGTTCGAGAAGCTGCGCCCGCCGTTCAACGTCAGCGTGCTCAATGCCGAGGCCGCGCTGTTTGCGCTGGAGCACGAGGCCGAGTACGCGGCCCAGGCCGCCGCCATCCGCGCCGAACGCGAGCGGCTGCTGGCCGCGCTGCCGGCGCTGTGCCAGCAGGTCTACCCCAGCCAGGCCAACATGATTCTGGTGCGCGTGGCCGACGCCGACGCCACCTTTGCCGCGCTGAAGGCCCACGGCGTGCTGGTCAAGAACGTCAGCGGCCTGCACCCGCTGCTGGCCCACTGCCTGCGCCTCACCGTGGGCACGCCCGCCGAAAATGACCGCCTGCTCGCAGCCCTGAGGAAGAGCCCATGACCCCCGCCCCCCGCCGCGCCGACGTGCGCCGCGACACCGCCGAGACGCGCATCCACGTCACGCTCAACCTCGATGGCAGCGGCGCCAGCCAGCTGGCCACCGGCATCGGCTTTTTCGACCACATGCTGGACCAGATCGCCCGCCACGGGCTGATGGACCTGACGGTGCAATGCGAGGGCGACCTGCACATCGACGGCCACCACACGGTGGAGGACGTGGGCATTGCGCTGGGCATGGCGCTGGCGCAGGCGGTGGGTGACAAGGCGGGCCTGGCGCGCTACGGCCATGCCTACGTGCCGCTCGATGAGGCGCTCTCGCGCGTGGTCATCGACCTCTCGGGTCGGCCCGGGCTGGTCTTTGACGTGCCGTTCACCGCCGGGCAGATCGGCGACTTCGACACCCAGCTCGCGCACGAGTTCTTCCAGGGTTTTGCCAACCACGCCAAGGCCACGCTGCACGTGGACAACCTCAAGGGCAGCAACGCCCACCACCAGTGCGAGACGGTGTTCAAGGCCTTTGGCCGCGCGCTGCGCATGGCCACCACGCCCGATGCGCGTGCGGCAGGCACCATCCCGTCCACCAAAGGCAGTTTGTGAATCGCGCCGTCGTCGTCGTCGACCACGGCAGCGGCAACCTGCGCTCGGTGGCGCAGGCCGTGCGCGCAGCGGCGGCGGGCAGCGGCGCCGAGGTGGTCGTCAGCGGTGACGCCGACGTCGTCCACGCCGCCGAGCGCGTGGTGCTGCCCGGCCAGGGCGCCATGGCCGATGTGATGCGCGCCATCCGCACGGCCGGCCTGCAGGAAGCCGTACGGGCCGCGCTGCGCGAGCGTCCGGTGCTGGGCATCTGCGTGGGCCTGCAGCTGCTGCTGACCCACTCCGACGAGCAGGACACGCCGGGGCTGGGCCTGCTGCCGGGGCGCGTGCGGCGGTTTGCGGACGGCCAGATGGGCCCAGACGGCAGCCGCTGCAAGGTGCCCCACATGGGCTGGAACACCGTCCACCCCACGCGACCCCATCCGCTGTGGCAGGGCATTGCCGATGGCACCCATTTCTACTTCGTGCACAGCTACCACGCCCAGCCCGAGCAGTCAGGCGACGTGGCGGCCACCACCCATTACCCCTTGCCCTTTACCAGTGCGGTGGCGCGCGATAACATTTTTGCCACCCAGTTTCACCCCGAGAAAAGCGCGGCGCAGGGCTTGACGTTGCTGCGCAACTTTTTGCGCTGGACGCCTTGAACCCATGCTGCTGATCCCCGCCATCGACCTCAAGGACGGCCAGTGCGTGCGCCTTGAACAGGGCGACATGAACGTCGCCACCACGTTTTCCAGTGCCCCTGCCGAGATGGCCCGCCATTGGCTGGGCGCCGCCGCGCGCCGCCTGCACCTGGTGGACCTGAACGGCGCCTTTGCCGGCAAGCCGGTCAACCAGGCCGCCATCAAGAGCATCCTGGCCGAGGTGGACGGCGCCATTCCGGTGCAACTGGGCGGCGGCATCCGCGATCTGGACACCATCGAGCGCTACCTGGACAGCGGCATCGCCTACGTCATCATTGGCACGGCGGCGGTCAAGAACCCGGGCTTTTTGCGCGAGGCCTGCACGGCCTTTGGCGGCCACATCGTCGTGGGCCTGGACGCGCGCGGCGGCAAGGTGGCCACCGACGGCTGGAGCAAGCTCACCGGCCACGAGGTCATCGATCTGGCACGCAAGTTCGAGGACTACGGCGTCGAGTCCATCATCTACACCGACATCGGCCGCGACGGCATGCTGACCGGCATCAACATCGAGGCCACGGTGGCGCTGGCCGAGGCGCTGTCCATCCCGGTCATCGCCTCGGGCGGCCTCGCGGGTCTGACCGACATCGAGGCCTTGTGCGCGGTGCAGGCCAGCGGCATCGAGGGCGTGATCTGCGGCCGCGCGATCTACACCGGCGCGCTGGACCTCGCGGCGGCTCAGGCGCGGGCGGACGAGCTCACGGCCTGAGCCAGCGCCACGTAGGCGGCCACCGGCACTTCTTCGGCGCGGCGCTGCAGGTCGAAGTCGCCGCCATAGCCGCGCGCGGTCAGCCAGACGCCCAGGGTGTGGCGCAGCAGCTTGCGCCGCTGCGAGAAGGCCGCCGCCACCAGCGACGCCAGCAACGCCGCGTCCACCGCCTCGGTGCCCGGCAGCGGCTGCAGGCGCACGATGGCCGAGTCCACGGCCGGCGGCGGATCAAAGGCATCGGGTGGCACGTCGAACAGCGCCTCCACGTCGTAGCGCCACTGCAGCATCACCGACAGGCGGCCATAGGCCTTGCTGCCCGGCCCGGCGGCCATGCGATCGACCACCTCTTTTTGCAGCATGAAGTGCTGATCGATGAGGTGCGGGGCAAAGTCCAGCAGGTGAAAGAGGATGGGCGTGGAGATGTTGTAGGGCAGGTTGCCCACCACGCGCAGCGGGCCGCCCAGTTCGGCGGCCAGGGCGGCAAAGTCCACGGTCAGCACGTCGGCCTCGACGACGTGGAGCCTGGGCTCGCGGCGCAGCCGCGCGGCCAGGTCGCGGTCCAGCTCGATGACGGTGAGGCCAGGCAGCTCGGCCAGCAGCGGCCGGGTGAGTGCCCCCAGGCCGGGGCCGATTTCAACCAGCCGATCGCCCGCGCGCGGCGCAATGGCGCGCACGATGCCGGCAATGATGCCGGTGTCGGTCAGAAAGTGCTGGCCGAAGCGCTTGCGGGCGCGGTGTGTCATCGGCGATCAGCGCTCGGGCTTCTCGCGCAGCTCGATCCAGGCGCGGCCACGCAGCTCCTCCAGCCACTCGGCATAGGCTTTGTCGTACTGGCGCTCGCGCAGCACGTTGCGCGCCTGGTCGCGCAGCTGGCGCAAGTCCACCTGGGCCTGGCGGCGCTCCAGCACCTGGATCAGGTGCACGCCGAAGCGCGAAACCACGGGCTGGGAGATGGCGCCGATGTCGAGCTTCCCCATGGCCTGCTCGAACTCGGGCACGAACTGGCCCGGCGAGACCCAGCCCAGATCGCCCCCGCCCTGGGCGCTGCCGTCTTCCGAATAGCGGCGGGCGGCGTCTTCAAAGCTGATGCGGCCGTTGTCGATCTGCGTGCGCAGATCGCCCAGGCGCTGGCGGGCGGTCTCGGCCGAGAGTTCGGCCGAGGGGCGCAGCAAGATGTGGCGCGGGTGGGTCTGGGTCACCGTCATGCCGGCGTTTTCCTTGCGCGCCAGCACCTTGATGACGTGAAAGCCGGCGCCGCTGCGCAGCGGCTCGGCCGCCACGTCGCCCACCGCCACGCCGCGCGCGGCCGCAGTGAACAGGTCGGGGTAGCGGTCGGCCGCCTTCTGGCCCATCTCGCCGCCCTGGGCCCGGGTGCCGGTGTCCTGCGAGAGCTCCCGGGCCACGGCGCCGAAGTCTTCGCCGCCTCGCACACGGGTGATGGCGCCCTGGGCCAGCGCGCGGCGTTCGGCCACCTCGGCCTCGCCCGCCCCATCGGGCACCGTGATCAGAATCTGGGCCAGGTTCAGCTCCTGGCTGGCCACCCGCGCGGCGCCGCGCTCGGCCAGCATGGCGTCCACATCGGCGTCCGAGACCTTGATGCGCGCCGGCACCTCGCGCTCACGCACCCGCTCGGCCAGGATCTGGTCGCGCAGGTTGTCGCGAAAGCGCTTGAAATCCAGCCCGTCGGCGCGCAGCCGCTCGCGCAGCGCATCCACGCTGGCCAGGCGGTTGGCGGTCACCACGTTGGCCACCGCGCGGTCGAGTTCGGGCTCGTCCACCCGCACGCCCATGTCGCGGGCATAGGTGACGATGACGCGCTCGTTGACCAGGCGGTCTATGGTCTGGCGCCGCAGGTCGGCCTCATTGGGCATGGCGCCGCTTTGCTGGCGGGCCTGCTCGCGCGCGTTGGCCAGGGCTTGCTGCACCTCGACCTCGGTGACGGCGTCGTTGTTGACCACCGCCACGATGTAGTCCGACGCGCGCGGCGGGGTGGCCGCCGACGCGGCCAGCGCCCAGGTCAGGGCAAGCGCAGAAAGAGCATGTTTCATGAGGGGCACAACGGACGAAGCTAGGGGAGGGAAGACGACCAGGGCGCGTCGTCGTCGCGCAGCACCTGATAGCCCGGGATATTGTCTTTCAGCGCGCGCAAGGGGTTGGCGCCCAGGCGCGACAGGCCCACCAGCTCCAGCTGCAGCAGCAGCCGCGTGGTGGCCTGGCTCTGCCCGGTGGAGATGCGCTCGGCCACCACGCGGGCGATCCAGCAGCCCGAGTCGTACTCGAATCCGGCCAGCGCATCGGTGATGCGCTTGTCGGCCATGCTGTAGTTGACGCGGCCCACGCCGTACAGCGTGCCCTGGCAGCGGCCACCCTGGCTGCTGCTGCGGTAGATGGGCCATTGCCAGCCCATGTCGAACTGCTCGGAGAGGTCGCGCGCATAGCGGTAAGTGCCCGACAGCACGTGATAGGGCGCCGGCTGCCAGCGCAGCGCCAGCACCGAGCGCATGGTGCGCCGCGAGCTGGGGCTGACCTGCACGGTGGCGTCGGCACGCCAGGTGGGCCAGGGCGAGCCGCTGCCGTACAGCAGCAGGTCGGAAAAGCGGCTGTTGCCGGCATCGTCCAGGGGGGGCAACCGCTGGTCGCGGAACATGTAGCGCTGTGCGGCGCCCAGCCGCAGCAGCTCCACGCCCGTGCCCGCATCCAGCCATCGGCTGGCCAGGCCGGCCGTGACCTGCTGCATGTCGCTGATGCGGTCCGGTCCGGCAAAGGGGTTGTCGGCCCAGATCGAGGTCTCGCTGAAATCCAGTGGCGCGGTGTCGAACAGCGGCAGCGCGTTCTGCGCCTTGTACGGCGTGTAGACGTAATGCAGCCGCGGCTCCAGCGTCTGCGTGACGGCGCGGTCCCAGGCGGTGGTGGTGCGGTCGAAGCGCAGGCCGGTGTCCAGGCTGACCGACGGCAGCCAGCGGCGGGCGCTGGTGCGGCCATCGCTCATGGCGGTGTCGGTGCGGTAGCTGGCCGCATAGAGCGCGGCGCGCGGCGTCAGCCAGCCCCAACCGGAGTCCCAGGTGCGGGTCAGGCTGGCCTGGCTGGTGACGCGCTGGCCGTCGGGGCGCCACTCAAGCGGCAGCCGCTCGCGCAGCACGAAGCGGTTGTACTCGCCCTGCAGGCCCCAGCGCCAGCCATCGAGCTCGCCGGCCAGCCCCAGGCCCACCTGGGGCAGCCGCTGGTAGGGCGCAACGATGAGGTCTTCGCGATCTTCGCTTTGCAGCACCTGCCAGCCTTGCACGCGCACCCAGGCGCTGGCGTCGACGGCCGCGCCCTGACCGCCAAACTGCCAGACGCGGCTGGCGGCCAGATCCTGCGCCAGCAGGCGCTGCGTCAGGCTGGGCAGGGTGCGCGCAAAGTCGCGCCAATAGGCGTCGTCCGAAGCGGCCTCGACGTGGGCGTCGTAGCGCCACCCGCTGGCCTCGCCCTCGTGCAGCCAGGCCAGCGAGCCGCGCGCGCGGCCGGCCAGGCGGTCGTAGGGCAGGGTGTCGATGTCGATGCGGCCCTTGTCGCTGTCCAGCAGGTAGCGCACCTGCCCGGCGACCGACAGGCCACGGCGGCTGATGATGCCCGGCGTCAGCGTGGCGTCGAGGTTGGGCGCAATGCGCCAGTAGTAGGGCAGCGCCAGCGTCAGGCCCGAGGTGCTGTCCAGCCCCACGGTGGGCGGCAGCCAGCCGGACTTGGGCTGGTCGGTGGCCGGAAACGTCAGCGTCGGCGCGCCCAGGATGGGCACACCCATGAAGCGCAGCACGGCGCCGGTGGCGCGCCCTTCGTTGGTGACGAAATCCAGATTCAGGGTGTCGGCCGACAGCAGCCAGTCGGGCATGTGGCCGGGAGCGTCGGCGTCGCGCGGGCAGGTGGTGTAGTCGGCGGCCGTGGCGGCCAGACGCTGGCGGCCCTCGAACGTCAACTCGCGCGCATGGCCGCCGCCGCCGGTGACGGCCAGGTGGTAGGTCACGTCCTGGACGCGGCCGCGCTGGCGATCCACCTGCACCTCGGCGCGGCTGCCCGCCACCACGCTGCCGCGCTGGCTGAGTCGCACCGCACCCTCGGCGATGGCCAACTGGGTCGCCTCGTCGAAGCGCAGCCAGTCGGCGGTGAGCTTGAGGCCCGCCTGCTCCAGCACCACGGCGCCACTGGCCACCGTCTGGGTCTGGTTGCGGCTCTCAATGCGATCGGCCTCCAGCGTGATGGGCGCGGGCGGTTGCTGCGCCAACGCCGAGGTGGCCAGCGTCAGCGCGGCCAGCGGCAGGGGGCACAGCAATGGACGACGGGCGAAGCGGCTCAAGCGGTGGGGCTTAGGGGCAAAGCCTAGAATTATCGTAGAAGCTGCCGTGCGCCCCATCTTCAGCGCCAAGGCGGCCTGCCCGGCGGTGGCAAGCGGTCAACCGCCGTTTCTAGGATTTTTCATGAGCACCCCCATCGTGACCTGGGCCGACGCGGCCCGCGCCCAAGCGTTCGACCGCTGGCTGGCCGACGTGGCCCCTGCCCATGGCCTGCGCCCTGAGACCCTGGTGCCGGCCAGCGCGGACGCGAGTTTCAGGCGCTATCTGCGCATCCAGTCGGCCCACGGCACGCGCATCATCATGGACGCCCCGCCCCCGCTGGAGGACGTGCGGCCTTTTCTGCACGTGGCCGCGCTGATCGAGCGGGCTGGCCTGCATGGCCCCCACGTGCTGGCCGCCGATACGGCCCAGGGCTTCGTACTGCTGAGCGACCTGGGTCAGCGGCTGTACCTGGCCGCGCTGCAAGACCCCGCGTGCAGCGCCGAGCAGACCGATGGCTTGATGCGCGACGCCGTGCGGGCGCTGGTGCAATGGCAGGTGAACGTGGCGGCCGACACGCTGCCGCCCTATGACGACGCGCTGCTGCGCCGCGAGCTGGCGCTGTTCCCCGAGTGGTGCGTGCAGCGCGAGTACGGCGTGCAATGGACGGCGGCCCAGCAGGCCAGCTGGCAAACCCTGTGCGACCACCTGGTGGCCAGCGCCCTGGCCCAGCCCACGGTGGCCGTACACCGCGACTGGATGCCGCGCAACCTGATGGTGGCCGACCCCAATCCGGCCATCCTGGACTTCCAGGACGCGGTGCGCGGCCCCATCACCTATGACATGGCCTCGCTGCTGCGCGATGCCTTCATCTCCTGGGACGAGGAGCGCGAGCTGGACTGGGGCGTGCGCCACTGGCAGGCCGCCCGCGCCGCCGCGCTGCCGGTGGCCGAAGACTTCGGTGCGCACTGGCGGGCGCTGGAATGGATGGGCCTGCAGCGGCACCTCAAGGTCATGGGCATCTTCTGCCGCCTCAAGCACCGCGACGGCAAACCGCACTACGTGGCCGATCTGCCGCGCTTCTTCACCTATGCGCGCAAGGTGGCGCTGCGCTATGCGCCGCTCAAGCCGCTGCTGCCGCTGCTGGAACAGCTCGACGGCGGCCAGACCCGCGCCGGCTATACCTTCTAGTCCAGCTCAGCCAGCCAGGGGTCGCGGTCTTCACCGCCAAAGGTCTCGACCAGAAAGTCCAGCATGGCGCGCGTGCGCGCCGGCAGGTGCTGGCGTGAGGGCACGCAGGCCCAGATGGTGTTCTCAAAGAGGCGCCAGTCGGGCAGCACGCGCTCCAGCGTGCCGGCCCTGAAGTCGCCGGCCACGGTGAACGAAGGCAGGCCGGCCACGCCCAGGCCGACACGGGCGGCCACCAGGTTGGTGTCGGTGTGCCAGGTGGACAGCAGCGGTTTGGGACGAGTGTGAGACGGCGGCTGGACGACGGTGCCGTCGCGCCGATGGATGAAGCGGATCTGGGCCGGATCGAAAATGCCCGGCACGGGTGGCGGCGTCAGCATCTGGTGCTGCGCCAGCTCGGTGGGATGCGTGGGCCGGCCATGGCGGTCCAGATAGGCCGGCGCCGCGCAGAGGATGACTTCGGTGCGGGCCAGCCGACGCGCCACGAACTCGCCCGCCAGGGGCTGCGGGCCCCAGATGATGGTGATGTCCTGCCCCTCGTCAACGCCAACGCCCACGACGCCATCCAACGTCAGCGTCAGCGTGACCGCCGGGTAGCGCTCGTGGAACCGGGGCAGCATGACGGCCAGTTGGTGGGTGGCGAAAGCAGGCGGTGCGCGCATGGCCAGCCGCCCACCCACCACGCGCACGGTGGCGCTGGCCTCCGCGTCGGCGTCGGCCAGATCGGCCAGGATGGCGCGCACCCGGGTCAGGTACTGCCTGCCCACGTCGGTCAGCACCATGAGCCGCGTGGTGCGCTGAATCAGCCGGGCCGCCAGATGCGCCTCCAACTCGGCCACCTGCCGCGTGACCACGGCGGGGGCGAGGTTCAAGGCCCGCGCCGCGCCGGCAAAACTGCCGGCTTCGGCCACCTGCGCAAACACCTGCATGGCACGCAACTGATCCATAGCGCCCTCCTTTATTGCGAAATCAGCAATAGTCTATCGACGAATTGGTGATTTATTCCGATCAGCAATCTGATTACAGTGACAGCCATCGACTCATATCGAGTCGTTGTGGGCCAAAGGCAAACAGCAAGCGCTCACTTACGTCAACCTGATTGAGGAGAACACCATGCGTACCGCTTCGACCGCCATTGCCCTTGCCCTGTTGCTTGCCGCCACCGCCGCCTCGGCCCAAACCACGACCAGCCGGTATGACAACGGCGCCGAGCCGTTTGCCGACTTGGGCCGCATCGAAGCGCCGGCGCTGTCCAGCACCACCCGCGCCGCCGTCATGGCCGAATTCTTCCGTGCCCGCAAGGCCGGTGAAATCAGCGCCTACGACAACCACGCCGACGTGATCCGGATGGCCGATCTGGCCGGCAAGCAACCCAGCCGCCAGCCCAGCCTGGCCGGCCGCTGAGCCTCCGTCGATTACCGCTGCAACTCCTGGAAGTCGCGCCAGCTCAGTTGCTGGTTGGGCGTCTGACACTGGAAGTCGCCCGTGGGTGGCCCCTCGCAAGGGGCGAAGAAGTCTCTGGACGCCGGATTGCGGAACTCCCGCAGCCGCTGCGCCAGGTGGCGCGCAGGGTCTTCATGGTTGGTGGCAGCCAGCATGCGCGCCCAGGCCACCATCAGTCGCGTGTCCAGCAGCAGGTGGGTGGCGCGGCCAAACGCGGCGGGCTCCAGCAGCGATGTGGCCGCCGCGTAGTCGGCCTGGGCGCCGTAGAACACGGTGGCCTGGCCGTCGGCGATGCGTTCGGTCAGCGATCCGCCGCCCGCACGGGTGCTGTAGATGGCGGCGACGCGCAGGTACTCATAGGTCGCAAACAGCACCAGCGCCAGCATCACGCCACCCGCCACCGTGGGCCATTGGGCCGGTGAGCGCACCCAGGGCCGGCGCGCCAGATTGGGCTGGCGCAGCGCCAGGCCCCAGGCCCAGGCCGTGGGCAGCAGGAAGTAGGCAAACCACAGCGGGTACTCCAGCAGGCTGTGCAGGCCGATCATCAACACCACCACCACCGCCGCCCGCGCGCCGGTGGCCGTGGCGGCGTTGGTGTCGCGCCAGGCCCGCCATGCGGCCTGCCCCAGCGCCCCCAGCAGCAGCGCCAGCACCAGCGTGCCCAGCGGCAGGCCCAGCTCCACCAGCAGTTGCAGCGGCAGGTTGTGGGTGTGATCAAAAAAAGCCACCGGCCGGTTGGGCAACGGCGTCAACGACCAGGCAAAGTTGAACTCGCCAAAGCCCACGCCCAACCAGGGCTGCTGGGCAATCAGCGTCAGCGTATCGGCCCAGATGCGAAAGCGTGACGACGAGATGTCGCCACCCTCGAACCCGGCGCGCAGGTGTTCGGTGCTGGCCAGCGCATGGCCGGCCGCGCTCCAGGCGTCCATGCCCCACCAGGCCAGGCCGTAGCACAGCGGCATGGCCAGCAGCGCCAGCCGCAAAAACGCGCCCAGCCGCCGATCCACCAGCCCCCACAGCGCCAGCACCAGCATGGACAGTGCGCCGGTGCGCGAGCCCGACAGCACCACCGCCCAGACCAGCAGCCCCATGACCGCCAGCCAGACCAGGCGCCACACCCATCGCCGACCGCCGGCCAGCAGCGGCTGGGCCAGTGGCACCGTCGCCACCAGCGCCCACACCAACACGCTGGACAGGTGGTTGGGCTGGCGCACGTTGCCCACCGCCCGGCCGGCCTGCACCGGCCGCGCCAGCCAGACGCCGTCCACCCATTGCGGCGCAAACACCTGCACCAGGGCGATGGCCGCACTGAGCAGGCCGGCCAGCAACAAGGCCCAGTAGAACGCGCGGCCGCCCACGGCCACCCCGGGCTCCTGGCCCAGGCGCACCATCAGTGCCGCCGCCGCCAGCACGGCCAGGGCCGAATAGGCCACGGAGTCCGGCAGTCCCCCCACCATGGCCCACAGCACCGCGCCGCCCAGCAGCGCCAGCGCGCAGATCAGCGGCGAGCGCCAGGCCCCACGCGCTTCGGTGGGGCCGCGCATGCCGATGGCCAGGGCCACCACGGCCCAGCCCCCCAGCGCCAGCAGCTGATTGAGCACCGTGGGCGATGGGCTGCGGCTGTAGGCCATCAGCACCGGCGGCACGATGGCCAAGGTGAACACAGCCAGCCAGGGCCAGCCGGCTGACGACGGGAGTACGACGCGCATGGCCGGTATTGTGCGCGTGGGCACCCTGCCCATCAGTGGCGCAGCTTGTAGCCCGTGCGCAGCAGGTGCAGCGCCACCGCCGCCACCACCGCGAACGCCGCACCAACCACCGCCAGCGACAACCAGGGCGAGACGTCACCGACGCCGAAGAAGCCGTGGCGGAAGCCGTCGATCATGTAGAAAAAAGGGTTGGCGTGGCTGATGGTGTACCAGACGCCGGGCAGCGAGTACACCGAGTAGAAGACACCGGCCAGAAACGTCATGGGCATGACGATGAAGTTCTGGAACGCGGCCATCTGGTCGAACTTGTCGGCCCACAGCCCGGCGATCAGCCCCAGCGCGCCCATCAGCGCCGCGCCCAGCACGGCAAAACCCAATGCCCACAGCGGCTGGGCCAGCGTCAGCGGCACGAACCAGACCGTGGCCAGCAGCACGCCCGCGCCCACGGCTAATCCGCGCACCATGGCCGCGCCCACATAGGCCACGAACCATGCCCACGGTGACAACGGCGTGACCAGCACGAAGACCAGGTTGCCCGTGATCTTGCTCTGAATGAGGCTGGACGAGGTGTTGGCAAACGCGTTTTGCAGCACGCTCATCATCACCAGGCCCGGCACCAGAAACGCGGTGTAAGGCACCTGGCCATAGACCCGCGCCTCGTCGCCCAGCACGTGGCCGAAGATCAACAGGTAGAGCATGGCGGTGAGCACCGGCGCGCCCACGGTCTGGAAGGCCACCTTCCAAAAACGCAGCACCTCTTTATAGAAGAGGGTGCGCACGCCCAGCGACTCGTGGTGACTCATCGGGCGGCTCCCATGGTGGCGAGGAACACGTCTTCCAGGTCGGCGCCGACGATGCCCACGTCTTCCACCCGCACGCCGGCCACGCGCAGCGCGGTCAGCGCGACCTCGATGTCGGCCGCCCCGCCCACGCTCAGCAGCACCTGGCGGCCGGTGACCCGGGCCTGCGGCACCAGCGCGGCGGGCAGTGCGTCGTCGGTCTTGAAGCGCAGCACCTGGCCGGCCATGCCGGCCAGCAACTCGGCCGTGGGCGCCAGCGCCACCAGCGCGCCCCCCTTGAGCATGGCGATGCGCTGGCACAGCGCCTCGGCCTCTTCCAGGTAATGGGTAGTCAGCAGCACGGTGTGGCCTTGCTTGTGCAGGCTGGAGATGAACTGCCACAGCGTCTGGCGCAACTCCACGTCCACGCCGGCCGTGGGCTCGTCCAGCACGATGACCGGTGGCTTGTGCACCAGCGCCTGCGCCACCAGCACGCGGCGCTTCATGCCGCCCGACAGCTGACGCATGTTGGCGTCGGCCTTGTCGGCCAGACCCAGGCCGTCCAGCAGCTCGGCAATCCAGGCCTCGTTGCCGCGCACGCCAAAGTAGCCGCTCTGGATGCGCAGCGCCTCGCGCACCGAGAAAAACGGATCGAACACCAGCTCCTGCGGCACGATGCCCAGGCTGCGCCGGGCGGCAGCGAAGTCGGTCACCACGTCGTGGCCCATCACGGTGACGCGCCCCCCGTCGGCCCGCGCCAGGCCGGCCAGGATGCTGATGAGGGTGGTTTTGCCCGCGCCATTGGGGCCCAGCAGGCCGAAAAATTCACCCGGCTCCACCGCAAAGCGCACACCGGTCAGCGCATGCACCGGGCGCGGGCCGGCATAGGTTTTGGTGACGTCTTCGAAAGCGATGGCCTGCATGGCCGCATTGTGGCGCGAGAGTTGTGACATTTATTTACAGTCGAGTCTCAAGCCCGCAAGCGCCAGGGCCGAAGACGCGAACATGAAGTTTCTCGCCTCGCTCGAGCCCGGTCGCCTGCTGCGTCTGCTACAGGTCTACGAGGTGGAAGATCCGGCCGACGCCGACGTGCTGCGGGCCCGCCAGATCGAGGCCGTGGTGCGCATGACGCCCATGATTCTGGTGGCCAACTGGATCAGCAGCGCCACCATTGCCTGGGCGTTTCTCGACACCCAGGCGCTGCCGCTGCCGCTGTTGGTGGGCTGGCTGCTGCTGGTGTGCCTGCTGTCGCTCAACGGCCTGCCGCTGTGGCTGAACTGGCGCGCCGGCAAGCTGCGCAAGACCATGTCGACGCGAGCCATGCGCCGGCTGGTGATGCACGCCGGGTTCACCGGCCTGTTGTGGGCCTTCGTGCCCCAGGTGCTGCTGCCCCATGCCCAGGGCGATGCCGCCATCGTCTGCTGGGTGGTGGTGGTCTGCATCCTGGCCGCCGGCAGCTTTGCGCTGGGCGCCGCGCCCTGGGCCGGTACCGCCTTCATCGCCGTGCTGGCCATCGGCACGCTGACCAGCGCCACCAACCACCTGCCACTGGCCTTGCATGGGGTGGTGTTGCTGTACATGCTGCTGGGCCTGGCCGCCGTGTGGTCCACCGCCCGCACGCTGGGCGAGCGGCTGACCAATGAAGCCCATGCCGAACGCCAGTCGCAATGGGTGGGTCTGCTGCTGCGCGACTTCGAGGAGCACTCGACCGACCTGCTGTGGGAAACCAATGCGGCGGGCCTGCTGATTTCAGCGCCGGATCGCATCGCCACCGCGCTGAAGGTCAACGTGGACGAGGTCACCGCCCTGCCGCTGATGGAGCTGCTGCAGCGGCGCGCGGGCAGCCCGCATGACCTGGAACGCCAGCAGCGGATGCAGGCGCTGCGCACCGCCCTGCAGCGCTGCACGCCGTTTCGCGACCTGACGCTGACGCTGGGCCACGGCACGCGCACGGCCTGGGTGTCCATCAGCGCCAAGCCCAAGTTCGATGCCCAGGGCCACTTTGCCGGCTGGCGCGGTGTGGCCACCGACGAGACCCGCGCCCAGCAGGCCAACGCCCAGCTGCGCTTTCTGGCCCACCACGACCCCGTCACCGGCCTGCCCAACCGCGCCCACTTTCGCGAGCTGGCGCGCCAGGCCCTGACCCAGGAAGAGGGCGGCGCCAACCGGCGCTGCGCCGTGGTCTGCCTGGACCTGGATCACTTCAAGAACACCAACGACACCCTGGGCCACGCCGCCGGCGACGCCTTGCTGATGGAGGTGGCGCGCCGCCTGGCCGCCTGCACCCGCCGGGGCGATCTGATCTCGCGGCTGGGCGGCGACGAGTTCGCCATGCTGTTCGTCGGCGTGACCGGCAATGAAGGCGTGGAGCAACTGGCCGACCGGCTGATGGACACGCTGCAAAAGCCCATGCTGTTCCAGGGCCTGCCCGTGCCGGTGCGCGTCAGCATGGGCCTGGCCGTGACGCCGGGCGACGGGCGCGAGATCGACGCGCTGATGAACCATGCCGACCTGGCGCTGCACGAGGCCAAGGCGGCCGGCCGGGCCACCTGGCGCCGCTTTGCCGCCCAGATTGCCCAGCACACCCGCCGCCGCAACCAGATCGAGGAAGCCCTGCGCGACGCCTTGCGCAGCAACCAGCTGTGGCTGGCCTACCAGCCCAAGGCCGACCTGGCCAGCGGCCGCATCGTCGGCTTCGAGGCCTTGCTGCGCTGGAACCACCCCGAGCTGGGGTCGGTCTCGCCGGCCGAGTTCATCCCGGTGGCCGAAGCATCGGGGCTGATCGTGCCCATCGGCGCCTGGGTGCTGGACGAGGCGCTGCGCGCCGCCAGCCACTGGCCCGCCAGCCTCTCGGTGGCCGTCAATGTCTCGCCCAGCCAGGCCGTGTCGCCCGACTTCGCGCGCACCGTGCGCCATGCGCTGGACGCGCGCAACTTCGAACCCTACCGGCTGGAGCTGGAGATCACCGAGTCCATCTTCATCAACGAGGGCGACGCCGCCACCGCCGTGCTGCGCGAGCTGCGCGCGCTGGGCACCCGCATTGCGCTGGACGACTTCGGCACCGGCTACTCGTCGCTGGCCTATCTGCGCAACTTCCCCTTCGATACGCTCAAGATCGACCGCAGCTTCATGCGCGAGCTGCTGACCCGCGACGACGCCCGCGCCATCGTGGACACCATCTTGCGCCTGGCCCACCAGCTCAAGATGACCACCGTGGCCGAAGGCATCGAAGAGCTGCCCCAGATCGGCGCGCTGCGCGAGCACGGCTGCCAGGTGGGTCAGGGCTATCTGATTGCCAAGCCCATGCCCGAGGTGGAGGTGGACGCCTTTCTCGCCGGTTGGGCCAACAGCCCCGCCGGCCGCGCGCTGCTGCCGGCGCAGCAGGGACTGACGCTGGTGGCGTAGCGGCGCCGGCCTGCAAGGACGTCGCCCACCCATGGGGCAGCCACTACCATAGTGGGTTGCCCACGTGTTCGCCTGTCATGCCCGATTCGCCCCATCTTGCCCAGGTCATCGCCGTGCGCGGTGCGCGCACCCACAACCTGAAGAACATCGACGTCGACCTGCCCAAGCAGGCGCTGGTGGTCATCACCGGCCTGTCGGGCTCGGGCAAGTCCAGCCTGGCCTTCGACACGCTGTATGCCGAAGGCCAGCGCCGCTACGTCGAGAGCCTGTCGGCCTATGCGCGGCAGTTTCTGCAGCTGATGGACAAGCCCGACGTGGACGTGATCGAGGGTCTGGCGCCGGCCATTGCCATCGAGCAAAAGGCCACCAGCCACAACCCGCGCTCCACCGTGGGCACCATCACCGAGATCCACGACTACCTGCGGCTGCTGTTCGCCCGCGCCGGCACGCCTTACTGCCCCGAGCACGACCTGCCGCTGCGTGCGCAAAGCGTCAGCCAGATGGTGGACGCCGTGCAGGCCCTGCCCGAGGGCACCCGGATGGCCGTGCTGGCGCCCGTGGTGCGCGAGCGCAAGGGCGAGTTCGCCGAGCTGTTTGCCGACATGCAGGCGCGCGGCTACGTGCGCTTTCGCGTCGATGGCCAGGTGGTGGACGCGGCCGACGTGCCGGCGCTCAAAAAGACCGAGAAGCACGCCATCGACGTGGTCATCGACCGCCTGCGCACCGGCGCCGGCGCGCCGCAGCGGCTGGCCGAGAGCTTTGAGGCCGCGCTGCGCATTGCCGATGGCCGCGCCATCGCGCTGGAGCTGGACAGCGGCGCCGAGCACCTGTTCTCGGCCAAATACGCCTGCCCCATCTGCAGCTACGCGCTGCCCGAGCTGGAGCCGCGCCTCTTCTCGTTCAACTCGCCCATCGGTGCCTGCCCGAGCTGCGACGGCCTGGGCGTGCAGACGGCCATCGACCCGGCGCGCGTGGTGGCCTTTCCCAGCCTCTCGATGGCCAGCGGCGCCGTCAAGGGCTGGGACCAGCGCAACCCCTATACCTGGTCCATGCTGGAGAGCGTGGCGCGGCACTATGGGTTCGACCTGATGCAGCCTTTTGAGGATCTGCCCGCAGCGGCGCAGACCGTGCTGCTGCACGGCTCGGGCGACGAGGCGATTGCCTTCACCTACGAGGCCGAGGGCGCAGGCGGCAAGCGCCGCCGCGTGCAGCGCGAGCACCCGTTCGAGGGCATCGTGCCCAACTTCACCCGCCGCCTGCACGAGACCGACTCGGCCGCCGTGCGCGAGGACCTGGCGCGCTACCAGAGCGTGCAACCCTGCACCAGCTGCGGCGGCGCGCGGCTGCGCACCGAGGCGCGCCACGTCTTCGTGCCCGGCGAGGACGACGACCGCGGCCTGCCCATTTACGCGCTGGAGCACCTGACGCTGGCCGAGGCCCTGGCCTGGTTCAGCGGCCTGACGCTGCGCGGCGCCAAGGCCGAGATCGCCGCCAAGGTGGTGCGCGAAATCCGCTCCCGGCTGGCCTTTTTGAACGACGTGGGGCTCAACTACCTGAGCCTGGAGCGCAGCGCCGACACCCTGTCGGGCGGCGAGGCCCAGCGCATCCGGCTGGCCAGCCAGATCGGCTCCGGCCTCACCGGCGTGATGTATGTGCTGGACGAGCCCAGCATCGGCCTGCACCAGCGCGACAACGCGCGCCTGATCGGCACCCTCAAGCACCTGCGCGACCTGGGCAACTCGGTGCTGGTGGTGGAGCACGACGAGGACATGATCCGCGCCGCCGACTGGTGCCTGGACATGGGCCCCGGCGCCGGCCGCCACGGCGGCCGCGTGATGGCCCAGGGCAAGCCCGACGCACTGGCGGCCAACCCGGACTCCCTCACGGGCCAGTACCTGGCCGGCGCGCGCCGCATCGCCACCCCCAAGCGCCACCCCAACACCGCTGCCACGCCGCAGCTGCGCATCCGGGGTGCGCGCGGCCACAACCTCAAGGGCGTGGACGTGGCCGTGCCGGTGGGCCTGCTGACCTGCGTCACCGGCGTCTCGGGCTCGGGCAAGAGCACGCTGGTCAACGACACGCTCTACGCCGCCGTGGCCCGCCACCTCTACCGCAGCCACCAGGAGCCGGCGCCGCATGACGCGCTGGAGGGGCTGGACGCCTTCGACAAAGTCATCAACGTCGACCAGAGCCCCATCGGCCGCACGCCGCGCAGCAACCCGGCCACGTACACGGGCCTGTTCACCCCCATCCGCGAGCTGTTCGCCGAAGTGCCCACGGCGCGCGAGCGCGGCTACGGCGCCGGGCGGTTCTCATTCAACGTGGTGGGCGGGCGCTGCGAGGCCTGCCAGGGCGACGGCGTCATCAAGGTGGAGATGCACTTCCTGCCCGACGTCTATGTGCCCTGCGATGTCTGCGCCGGTGCCCGCTACAACCGCGAGACGCTGGAGGTGCAGTACAAGGGCAAGCACATCGCCGAGGTGCTGGCGCTGACGGTGGAAGACGCGCACGCCTTCTTCAGCGCCGTGCCCACGCTGGCGCGCAAGCTGCAAACCCTGCTGGACGTGGGCCTGGGCTACATCACCCTGGGCCAGAGCGCCACCACCCTCTCGGGCGGCGAGGCGCAGCGCGTCAAGCTGGCGCTGGAGCTGTCCAAGCGCGACACCGGCCGCACGCTCTACATCCTGGACGAGCCCACCACCGGCCTGCACTTTGCCGACATCGACCTGCTGCTCAAGGTGCTGCACCAACTGCGCGACGCCGGCAACACGGTGGTGGTGATCGAGCACAACCTGGATGTCATCAAGACCGCCGACTGGCTGATCGACATGGGCCCCGAGGGCGGCGCCGGTGGTGGCCTGGTGGTGGCGCAGGGCACGCCCGACGCGGTGGCGGCGCATGAGGGCAGCCACACGGGGCGGTTTTTGCGCGAGGTGCTGGCGCGGGGGTGAGGGGGGCTACGCGGTCACCTTCAGTCCGACCCATACAACTGGACACGGGTGCAGCTCACAGTCACGCCAGGGCCGATGGCCTGTGCATTCGGAACCATTCGCATGTCGGCAAGCATGTAGTAGATGGGCCCACTGACGCCCGTCACACGACTCGAGTAGACCCGATACGGTTGATTGGCTGACTGCTCCCGGTCAAAGGTCAGCGCGACATCTCGGGCTGCGAGTATGGCCCGGGCCTGATCCAGGGTGACGTCGCGCATCCACACGATGGGTACGGCATAGGCCAGGCCGGGCACCATGAACAAAGTTCCGGGCATACCGCCCCAAACGGCAATCGAGTGGGTGGACTGCGCACCATTGACCAGATCCTCAGACAGGCCCACCTCAAAGAGCTTGGCATACAGCGCGACGAGGCGCTCGCCGCGTGGGCCTTGCCATGCGTTGTCGGGCACCTCGCAACGCATCAGGCTGGCCACGTCCTGCTGTTCTTGCGCCGTCAACGGGTGGGCGCCGACGGCCGCCTTGGGCGTGGCCACCGCCGATGCGGCCATTGCGGCCGCCACCCCGATTGCGCAAGCGCGCCAGATCAAGCCGTTCATTGCGCACCTCCTGCGGTGCAGAGATTGGCCACCACAGTGGCCGTCCCCTCCCAAGGCTGCGGTAGGGCCAGGCGCATCACGCCCGCGCGCATCACCGCCACCATGTCGCCGGCCAGCCCCGGGATGAGCTGCAGCACCTGCTCAGGCACCTGGGGCAGCAGGCGCAGCGCCTGACCGTCCTGCACCCACACCCGGCCTCTGGGCGAGACCACCCACCAGCGGCCGGTGCTGTCCTGCTCGGCCATCTCCACGCCTTCGGCATGCGCGCCGCAGGGTGAGCGGCGGTTGCCGGTGGGCACGGGCATGACCGCCAACCGCTGAACGCCCAGGGCTGCGGTGATCTGGCTCAACTGGCCGGTGCGGCGGTTGAAGTGGAGGACCCGGCCCCGGCTGTCGTTGCCCAGCCAGATGGCGCCCCAGTTGTCGCCCGGCCGGCCGGCGGCGTCGTTGACGGGCAGCCGCACCGGCTGGTCGGCCAGCTGTTGGCGCGCCCAATCGACCATCCAGTAGCCGTCCTGCCTGGAGGTATGCAGCAGCAACCGGTTCGCGTCCAGCCGCGCCCAGGTGTCGACTGCGTCATCGGGCAGTTGCGCCTCGATGTGCCGGATGGCCTCGGGGCGCAGGTCGATGCCATCGATGCGCACGCTCTCCAGACGGCGGCCCGGGGCGCTGCCCCGCTCGCGAGTAAAACTCAGGTCTTGATGCAGCACGTCGGCCATCTTGATGCGCCAGGCTGTCGGCAAGGTTTCGGCGGTGTAGCCAGACAGCACAAACCGGGCCTGGGTGCGCCCCTCGGCCTTTGACAGCGTCATTTCAAACAGATGGGCCTGCTCGTCGTACCGCGAGGCAAACAGGTACCGCTGCGGCTCGACCGCCACGGCCACGTAGCGATCGTCAAAACAAGGCTGGCTGCCGTCTTGCGGGCGCTCCAGGGTGGCGCAGGCCAGGTTGCGCCCGGCCACCACCGGCCCGTGCGGCTGCTGGGGCGTGAAGTGGCGGATGCGGCTGCCGTCGCTCATCCAGACGCCGCCCCGGCCATCGTCGGTCAGCGCGTGCACCGTATTCGTGTTCTGATTCAGGCCGTCGCAGTCACTGGGCTGGCTGCACACCGGCCACTGGGCCACCTGTTCGGCCTGGGCATTGAGCTTGACGATGCGCGGCTGCGACCAGTCGGCCACGATGAACACGCCGCCGTCGGCGGCCGGGTAGGCGCCCCGGTGGCGTTCCCGCGGATCGCCATAGCTGGCGCGGTCCGACTTGGGTCCCTCCGGCGCGCGCCATTGCGCCAGGATCTGGCCCTGTGGGGAGACGCGCCTGACCTCCGTCTCGGCATTGAGCCAGAGCGAGCCGGCCGGCCCCGTCGTCACGTACCGCGGGCCAAACCGCTCGAAGGCCGGCCCCCAGGCATTCAGCTCCTGATGCCGCAACTGCCCCTGGGGCGACACGTGCGTCAGCGACCGGTCCATCGCACACAGCAGCCACCAGCCCGATTGGCCGTCGGCCGCCACGTCGCCGTCCTGGCAATCCAGTGCGCTGCGCCGGGTCTCCTGGCTCACCGGCAGGGTGACCAGGGTCTGGAACTGGCCTTGCACCGACATGGCCCCGATCTGCGCCTGTCCGCGCTGCCGCCACGGCAGCTCAAAACGCCCGGCCTGGGCGTTGGGCAGCACGCGCCCGCCCTCGCGCACACGCTCGGGTGGGCTCATGGCCCCGCGCGCCACCGTCGTGAGCCGCCCATCGGGCGTGAGCCGGCGCAACAGGAGGTCGGCATCGCGCGGGCCGCCGTCGGCCATCCACAGGCTCCCGTCGGCCTGCGGCAGGATGGCCCGCACGTCGAGCAAGGTCTGCTCGCCCGGCCCACCGTCGGCCGACCCCGCCACACGCTGGGCCGGCAGCAGCGTTTGCATGCCCGCCGCCCACGCCGGCCCGGCGACCACCGCCCCGAGCGCACACCAGAGTGCGGCCCCGTGGGGGCACCATCCATTCGCTCGCATGGCGAATCCTTCCCTTGATGAAAGGCCCCGAGCCTACACCCTTGTGAGAGCGTGGTTTTTCTACGCCGCGTCCACCCCCGCCAGCACCTCCAGAATCGCCGCGCCATAGGCGTCGAGCTTCTTGGCGCCCACGCCGCTGACGGCGGCCACGGCGTCGAGGTCGGCCGGCGCCTCGGCCGCCATCTGGGCCAGCGTGGCGTCGGTGAAGACGATGTAGGCCGGCAGATTGTGGGCCTTGGCCACCTCGCTGCGCCAGGTTTTGAGGGCAGTAAAACGGGCCTGGCCGGCGGCATCGAGTTGTGCCGCAGCCGCCGGCACCCGGCTGCGGGCGGGCGTGGTGCCTCGGCTGCGGCTTTTGGGCTCTGCAGCGCGGGGCTCGCGCAACACGATGGCCACCTCGCCACGCAGCACGGCGCGGGCGCTAGCGGTCAGGGTCAGCGTGCCGTAGTCGCCCTCGGCGCGCACATGGCCCAGGGCGATGAGCTGGCGCAGCACGCCGCGCCATTGGGCTTCGCTGTAGGCCTGGCCCACGCCGAAGGTCGAGAGGCGCTCGTGGCCGCGCTCGCGCACCTTGTCGGTGAGCTGGCCGCGCAGGATGGCGATGGTGTGTACGCTGCCGTAGCCGTAGCCGCCGTGCTGGTGGCAGCGGTAAATGCAGGACAGCGCCATGCGCGCGGCCTCGGTGGCGTCCCAGCGCGCAGGGGGCGTCTCGCAGTTGTCGCAACAGTACGCCCCCACGCTTGGGCCGTTGGCCCGGCGCTGCCCCCCAAGGGGGCTGACCCCATCTTGGGGCGGCCCGGCGATGGGGTCGCTTGATACGGGCTCCTCGCCAAAGTAGCGCAGCAGCCGCACGCGCCGGCAGTCCAGGCTTTCGGCCAGCGCCAGCAGGGCGTCGAGCTTGCCGATCTGGCGGCGCTTGAAGGTGTCTTCGGCCGGGCTTTCGTCAATCATCCGGCGCTGCTGCACCACGTCGGCCAGGCCGTAGGTCATCCAGGCGTCGGCGGCCTCGCCATCACGGCCGGCGCGGCCGGTTTCCTGGTAATAGCCCTCGATGTTCTTGGGCAGGTCGAGGTGGGCGACGAAGCGCACGTCGGGTTTGTCGATGCCCATGCCGAAGGCGATGGTGGCCACCATGACGAGGCCGTCTTCGCGCAAAAAACGGTCCTGGTGGCGGCGGCGCACATCGGCCTCCAGCCCGGCGTGGTAGGGCAGGGCCGCCAGGCCGCGCGCGGCCAGCCAGGCGGCCGTTTCTTCCACCTTTTTGCGGCTTTGGCAGTAGACGATGCCGGCCTCGCCCGGGTGCTCGCGCTGGATGAAGCGCAGCAGCTGCTCGCGTGGTCGGTCTTGTTGGTCTTTCTCGACGATGGCGTAGCGGATGTTGGGCCGGTCGAAGCTGCTGATGAAGCGCTGAGCGCCTTGCAGCGACAGGCGTTCGATGATGTCGGCGCGGGTGTCGGCATCGGCGGTGGCGGTCAGCGCCACGCGCGGCACGCCCGCATAGCGCTCGGCCAGCACGTTCAGCTGCAGGTATTCCTCGCGGAAGTCGTGACCCCACTGGCTGACGCAATGCGCCTCGTCGATGGCAAACAGCGCCAGCCGCCCGCGCTCGTGCAAGCTGTCCAGCATGGCCAGAAACCGCGGGTGGGTGATGCGCTCGGGCGCGGCATAGAGCAGCACCAGCCGGCCCGCCAGCAGCTCGCGCTCCACCGCCTGGGCGCCCGCCTGGTCCAGCGAGGAGTTCAAGAACGCGGCATGCACGCCGGCTTCTTCCAGCGCGCCGACCTGGTCGTGCATCAGCGCGATCAAGGGGCTGACCACCACGGTGACCCCCTGACCCGCCGCATGGCGGGCCAGCGCCGGAATCTGGTAACAGAGGCTTTTGCCGCCGCCGGTGGGCATCAGCACCAGCGCATCGCCACCGGCCGTGACGTGTTCGCAGATGGCCTGCTGCGGCCCGCGAAACGCGGTGTAGCCGAACACGTCGTGCAAGAGCTCAAGCAGGGGCGGTGCGGCGGAGGTCGTCATGCGTGGCGATTTTCGTACATGCGGGTTGGACCTAGTCTGCAACCCGGGGGGTACGGGCGTAGTGTGCGCAGCTTCAAAAAACCGATTGCAGGAGAGATGTCATGAGATTGCAACGTCGCACCCTATGCGTGCAACTGGCGCTGGCCTTTGGTGCCGGCTCGGTCTGGGCACAGGAGGCGCCCACGGCTCCTGTGCAGCGGGTGGAGATCACGGGGTCGTCGATCAAGCGGGTGGATGCCGAGGGCGCACTGCCTGTCACCGTGATTTCGCGCGACCAGATCGAGAAGAGCGGTGCCGTCACCGTCGAAGACTTGATGCGCCGGGTCTCGGCCGGCGGCTCCATGTTTTCGTCCACCACCCAGGGGGTGGGCTATGCCACCTCCAACGCCAACCTGCGCGGGCTGGGCGCCAGCTCCACGCTGATCCTGCTCAACGGCCGCCGCCTGGCCAATCAGGCCTTCGGCAATGCAGGCGGCACTGCGGCGGTGGACCTCAACAGCATCCCGTTCGCCGCCCTTGAGCGCATCGAGGTGCTGCGCGACGGCGCCTCCGCCGTCTATGGCTCCGATGCCGTGGGCGGGGTGATCAACTTCATCACCCGCAAGGACTTCACTGGCGGCGAGATCACGGCGCGCTATGGCAACACCGCCGATGGCATTGGCGGTAGCGAACGCGGCGCCTCGCTGGCGTTTGGCTTGGGCGACCTGGACGCCGACCGCTACAACCTGCTGGTCACCGCCAACGTGCAAAAGACGACCCGCATGAAGGCCATCGAGCAGCAGCTGTACATGCGCGGTCTCACCGAAGTGCCGGGCTCCGCCCCCCCCACGTCGGGCCGCGCCTTCCCCGGCCGGCTGGTGGACTACGGCCTGTCGCCCGGTGCCTATGTCACCGACGCCAGCAACCCGGCGATTGCGCCCTGTGACCCGACCTTCACCACCATCACCACCGCCTCAGGTACGACGCCGGGGGGACAGCCCATCAAGCGCTGCCGCTTCATCTACGCGGCCACGCTAGACGACATTCCCGACTCCAACCGTGCCGACCTGTACGCGCGCCTGAACTTCAAGATCGACGAGAACAACCTGCTTTACGCGGAAGCGTCGGTGGCCCGCAGCCACGGCATTGGCCGCATCGCACCGGTGCCCATCGACTCCAGCGCCGGCCATGTCAATCCGACCACGGGTCAGTATCCGCACTTCGCCATGCCGATCACCAGCGCCTACTTCCCGGCCGCGCTGCTGGCCTCGCTGGGCTACACCGACCCGGTGGAAATCGACGGCATGCCCGGTTTCGTCGAGATCGCCACCCGCGCCATCCCGGTCGGCAACCGCATCAACGACACCGTCAACCGCCAGGGTCGCTTCGTCCTTGGCGCGCGCGGCACCGTGGGCGATTGGGACTACGACAGCGGGTTCACCTGGTCGCGCGCCAACGCCGCCCTGAACTACCGGGGCTACATCAACGAGAGCCGCTATATCGCCGCCCTGGCCACCGGCCGCATCAACCCCTTCGGCGAGACCAGCGCCGCCGACATGCCGCTGCTGGAAAGCACGCTGATGGAAGGGCTGATGCGCAAGTCGAGCAGCACGGTGACTTCGCTGGATGCCAAGTTCTCGCGCGACCTGATGGCCATGGCCGGTGGCCAGATGGCCGTGGCCGTGGGCGGCGACCTGCGCCGCGAACAGGCCGACGACCGCCCCGTCAACGCCGACTACGGCGCCGGCCTGCACATCGGCGGCGAGGGTTCGGTGCCCACCACCGTGGCCTCGCGCAAGGTGGCCGCCGTGTTCAGCGAACTGGTCATGCCGTTCGCCAAGGGCTGGGAAGGCACGCTGGCCGCGCGCTACGACCACTACAGCGATTTCGGCTCCACCTTCAACCCCCGCGCCAGTCTGCGCTGGCAGCCCGCCCGCGAGGTGCTGATGCGCGCCTCCGTCGGCACAGGCTTTCGCGCCCCCTCGCTGTGGGACGTGAACGCGCCGCCCTCGTTCACCAACACCGCCAACTCGCTGATCGACCCGAACTGCCCAGCCGGCTTCGAGGGCGATCCGCGCTGCGAGACGCAGTTCACCGTCCGCAGCTCCTCCACCCCCGGCCTCAAGCCCGAAAAGTCGCGCCAATGGTCCATCGGCACCGTGGTGGATCCGATGCCCTGGCTGTCGGCCAGCCTGGATTACTGGCACATCGCCAAGTCCGACCAGATCGGCGTCATCGGCGGCGACGCCGTGATGTCCAACCCAGATCTGTATGCCAAGTACCAGAGCCGCATCCACCGCGGGACCGACGGCTTCATCGCCTGGATCGACACTCCGGTGGAAAACCTGGGCGGCCTGCGCACCTCGGGCTTCGACATCTCCGTCAACACCCGCTGGACGCTGGAAGATGGTTGGGGCAAGCTGACGGGCCGCTTCGACGGCACCTACATCACCCAGTGGGAGCAACAGAACGGCAAGGACTCGCCCTACGTGAGCTACGTCGGCACCGCTGGTGACGGCGCCGGTGTGCAGCCTGTGCCGAGGTGGCAGCACACCCTGTCGCTGGACTGGCAGATCGGCAACTGGGCCATGCAGATCGAAAACATCTTCGTGCGGGGCTGGACAGAATCCGCCGGCCTGGTGGACGCCAACATCGGCGTGGCCGTGGCCCACAAGGTCAAGAACGCCAACACGTTCAACGTCTCGGCCGCCTACACCGGCTTCGATCACTGGACGCTGCGTCTGGGCGTGCGCAACATCGCCGACAGCGAGCCACCGTTCACGGCCGTCTCGTCCTACGGTTCGCACGCCGCCGGCTACAACGGCTCGTTCAGCGACCCGCGCGGCCGCTTCATCTACGGCTCAGTCAGCTACAAGTTCTGACGCCCTCGCGCCCCAACCCCCAAGCCGCCCACCCGGGCGGCTTTTTTTGCCCTCAGCGGATCAACCGCCCCCGCTCGTCGCCCCGCAGCTGGCAGCGGTTGGCCACGCATTGGGCACCGGGATCGCGCACCACCATGCAATCGGAGATGCGGCCGCTGGTCTGGTTGTCGGCGGCCTGGGTGTCCTTGAGCGCCTGGGCGGCGCGCTGAATGGCGGCCTCCTGGCCGCCGCGCGTGCTGTAAGCCATATAAGCCAGCGGCCCGCCGCAGGCCTTGCTGCCCACGGCGATGGTCTGGCAATCGGCGTCGGCCTGGCAGGCGGCGCTGCCCACCGCGTCCTGCAGCTGCTTGTAAGCCACCTCGGGGCTGGCCAAGACGGTCTGGGGCGTGGGCGGCGCCGCGCAGGCGGTCAGGGCGACGGCCAGCAGGCTGACAAAGGCAAGATGGCGCATGGCGGGCTCCGGCAAAGAGGCCATCCTATTACGGCACAATCACCGGCCCTGCCCGTTTTTGGAATTCCCCCATGGCCTCCGTCAACAAAGTCATCGTGCTGGGCAACCTGGGGCGCGACCCCGAGGTGCGCTACACGCCCAGCGGTGCCGCTGTTTGCAACGTCACCATCGCCACCTCGCGCCAATGGAAGAGCCGCGACAGCGGTGAGCGCCAGGAGGAAACCGAATGGCATCGCGTGGTGTTCTATGACCGCCTGGCCGAGATCGCCGGTGAGTACCTGAAAAAAGGCCGCCCGGTCTACGTCGAAGGCCGCCTGAAGACCCGCAAGTGGCAGGACAAGGAAGGCAAGGACAACTACACCACCGAAATCATCGCTGAGCAGATGCAACTGCTGGGCGGTCGCGATGGCGACGACGCCGGTGGCCGGGCCAACTACCGCGACGACGACCGCGCCGGCGCGCCCGCACCCCGTGCCGCCGCACCCCGGCCCGCACCCGCCCCGCGCCCGGCGCCCCAGCGCGACGCCACCGGCTTCGGCGATATGGATGACGACATTCCGTTTTGATTCACCCACCCCCGTGAACGCCTGCGGCGTCCTCCCTCAAGAAAACGTCGGGCCGTCCCAAGTTTTCTTGTCCCCCTCGGGGGGCGGGCCGGGCGCAGCCCGGCCCTGGGAGCTCGTTCATCGGGGCGGCATCTGTGAACCGGCAGAGCCGGACCCACGATGCCACTGGGTTAGGCCTTGTTTTGCATCCGCCGTGCGTTGAAAACACTTGTGAACCCAGACTCCACCCCCGTGAACGCCTGCGGCGTCCCCCCTCAAGAAAACGCCGGGCCGTCCCAAGTTTTCTTGACCCCCTCGGGGGGCCTGACGCGCAGCGGCAGGTTTGGGGGCTCTCCTTTAGGGGGCGGCATCTGTGGACCGGCGAAGCCGGTTCCACGATGCCACTGGGACTAGGCCCAGTTTGGCAACCACTTTATGACCACCCGCTATCTGACCGGCATCACCACCACGGGCACGCTGCACCTGGGCAACTACGTGGGCGCGCTGCGGCCGGCCATTGCGGCCAGCCGCCAGCCGGGTGTGGAGAGCTTCTTCTTCATGGCCGATTACCACGGCCTCATCAAGTGCGACGATCCGGCTCGCATCGAGCGCAGCACCCAGCAGATTGCCGCCACCTGGCTGGCCGCCGGGCTGGACCCCGAGCGGGTGGTGCTCTACCGCCAGAGCGATCTGCCCGAAATCCCCGAGCTGACCTGGCTGCTGACCTGCGTGACGGCCAAGGGCCAGATGAACCGCGCCCATGCCTATAAAGCCGCAGTGGATGCCAATGTGGCAGCCGGCGAGGACGCCGACGCCGGCGTCACCATGGGTCTGTACAGCTACCCCATTCTGATGGCGGCCGACATCTTGCTGTTCAACCCGCACTTCGTGCCCGTGGGCAAGGACCAGGTGCAGCACATCGAGATGGCGCGCGACGTGGCACAGCGCTTCAACCACACCTATGGCGGCGAGTTTTTCCGCCTGCCCGAGGCCCAGACCGAGGCCGAGATGGAGCTGCTGCCCGGCCTGGACGGGCGCAAGATGAGCAAGAGCTACGACAATGTGGTGCCCTTGTTCGAGGGCGGCGAGCGCGCGCTGCGCGAGGCCATCGCGCGCATCGTCACCGACTCCAAGTTGCCCGGCGAGCCCAAGCAGCCCGAGGGCACGACGCTGGTGGCACTCCACGATGCGTTTGCCAGCGCACCGCAGCGGGCCGCCATCCGCGCCGAGCTGCGCGCCGGCCTGGGCTGGGGCGACGCCAAGCAGCGGCTGTTCGACGTGGTCAACGCCGAAATCGGCCCCATGCGCGCCCGCTACGACACGCTGATGGCCGATCCGGCGCAGATGGAGACCATCTTGCAGGCCGGTGCGGCGCGCGCGCGCCGCGAGGCCACCCCGCTGCTGGCACGGCTGCGCGAGGCCGTAGGCCTGCGGCGGTTTCAGCCGCTGGCCGCCGCCGCACCGCAGACCCAGCAGGCCAGGGCCGCCAAGCCCACGTTCAAGCAATACCGCGAGGCCGACGGCCGCTTTTACTTCAAGCTGCTGGATGGGCAAGGTGCGCTGCTGCTGCAAAGCGCCCCCTTTGACCAGGGCCGCGAGGCCGGCGCCTGCGTGGCCCGCCTCAAGGCCGGCGCGCCGCTGGCCGACGCGCCACTGACCCTGGCCGAGGGCGTCACCACCGCCCAGGTGGAGGCCGCGCTGCAGGCACTGGCGGACGCCTAAACAGCATCCGTGCCGCCGGTCACGGCCTGTCCGGCTACCCTAGTTTCCCGCCTTCCCAAGCTGCGCCGCTTGTGCACAATGCGCGGTTTCGGCCGCACCCTGCGGCTGTGGCCGTAGACGAGCAGGTGGCTGGTGGAGATGGGATCGACGCGCGCGCGCCGCAGGCGCTTCAAGTCGTGGGGTTTGGTGGGAGGCGCCGTCGCGGCGCTGATGGCCGTCGCCGCACAGGCTGCCGAAAGTGCCGATGCGGCGACGGTGGCCGACCCGCTGGTGCTGCCCATGGAGCAACTGCTGCAGACCGACGTGGTCAGCGCCGCACGCTTTGCCCGCCAGGTGACCGATGCCGCCTCGGCCGTCTCGGTGCTGACCGCCGAGGACATCCGCCGCTATGGCTGGCGCACGCTGGGCGAGGTGCTGGACCACATGCGCGGCATCTACCTGAACACCGCCAGCGACTATGTCTACATGGGCTCGCGTGGCATTGGCGGCATCAAGACCATGTCGGGCCGGCTGCTGCTGCTGATCGACGGCGTGGTTGCCAACGACAACTTCTACGAGCAGACCTTTCTGGGCTATGACAACCTGATCGACCCGGCGCTGATCGAGCGCATTGAATATGCGCCGGGCGCCGGCTCGGCCATGTACGGCAACAACGCCTTTCTGGGCGTCATCAACGTGGTCACCCGCCGCGGCCGCGGCGTGGACGGGCTGGAGGCCGCCGTGAGCGTGGGCAGCCACGCCGATCGCTATGGCCGCCTGACCTGGGGCCGGCGGCTGGAGGGCGGCAGCGAATGGCTGGCCTCGCTGACGGTGCACCGCAACGACGGCACGCCCAGCCTCGACTACGACAGCGACGACCAGATCCTGCCCTATCCGGGCCGCGATCCGTACTACATCTACACCGGCCGGCTGGAGGGGGCGCAGGACGCGCACCTGTTCGTCAAAGGCCAGATGGGGAACTGGGGCCTGACGGTGCTGGGCATGACGCGCCAGCAGCGCATCGCCTGGCCCTGGGCGCCGGACTGGGTGGACACGGACACCGGCACCGACAGCCTGGGCGTGGTCTCGCTGGCGCATGACGACACCTACGGCGCTGGCTGGCGCGCCACGCAGCGGGCGGTGCTGGGCCGCTACCAGTTCCGCGCGGCGTCGAGCTCCACTTTTCCGGGCGAGGATTTCATTGCCTTTGCCGGCACCGACGGCGCCTGGTGGCTGCTGGACAGCCAATGGTCGTATGACGGCATCAACGGCCACAAGCTGGTGCTGGATGCGCGGATGCGCTACGACACCATGCAAAAGCTGTGGCTGCATACGCGGGACCAGGCCTTGCACATCCAGACGCGCACGGTCAGCCTGGCGGTCGAGGACCAGATCGATCTGGCCGCCGGCTGGCAGGCCACGCTGGGCCTGCGCGCCGAGAACCGCACGCGCCAGCCCACCACCTGGAGCCCGCGCGCGGCGCTGGTCTACACGCCCGACGCGCGCTGGACGCTCAAGCTCTCGCATGGCCGCAGCACGCGCCAGTTCACCCTGCTGGAGACGCTGCGCCAATCGGCAGCGCTGGAAGCGCTCACCTGGCTGCCGGGCGAAAAAGCCACCATCACCGAGGGCATGGCCGAGTACCGCGACGGTGGCCTGCGGCTGCTGGGCTCGCTCTATCGCTACCGGCTGGACAACCCCTACACCCTGGAGCGCACGCCCAAACGGCTCAACCTGCGCGGCCTGGAGCTGGAGGGCGAGTGGCTGTGGCAGGGCTGGCAGCTGCGCGGCAGCCAGACCTGGCAGTGGCCCGCCGCGCCGCTGGGCGAGCCCATCTACGACACCCCGCACACCATCAGCAAGCTGCTGGTGTCGGCCCCGCTGGGCAGCGAGCGCTGGCGCCTGGGCATGGCGCTGCGCCGCACCGGCGGCTACGCCTCGGTGGCCGATTTCAGCGACGACACCTCGCTGGTCTTTGACGTGCCCGGCCGCACCGTCACCGACCTGACCCTCACCGGCCTGCGGCTGGCCGACCAGTGGAACCTGACCCTGGCCGTGCGCAACCTGTTCAACGTGCGCAACAGCAGCCTGACCCTGGGTCGTCCGACCGACCGCAACAGCCGCAACGTCTGGCTGGAGGTCAGCACCACATGGCGTTAAGCCACGCCTGCCGCCTCTTGGGCGCCCTCGTGGCGCTGGCCGGCCTGGCCCTGCCCGCGCGGGCGCAGATCGACGAGCGCCAGGTCAAGGCCGCCTACGTCTACAACTTCATCCAGTTCACGCAGTGGCCGCACGCGCTGGAGGAGCCGCTGGTGCTGTGCGTGCTGGGCCGCTCCGACATCGACACCGAACTGCGCACCTTGCAAGGCCGCGTGGTGCTCAACGGCCTGCGCGTGCAGGTGCGGCATCTGGCGCCGCTCGACGACTTCAGCCCCTGCCAGGTGCTGTACCTGGACGAGTCGCAGCGCAGCCAATGGTTCGACGTCCAGCGCCGGCTGCGCGGCATGGCCGTGCTCACGGTGACCGATGCAGACGGCCTGGCCGACCGTGGTGCCATGATCGAGATCGGCCGGCGCGAACAGCGCCTGACGTTCGAGGTCAACCTGCCGGCGGCCCGCACCGCCGGGTTGATGTTCAGCGCCCGCATGCTCAAACTGGCCAGCTATGTCAACCTAGGCCGCTAAACCATGGCTGCCAGCCGCCCCGAACGCCGCTCCATCCGCCGTCAGCTCACCGACATGGGCTTGCGCCTGACCACCACGGTGCTGGCGTTGCTGGCGCTGGCGGTGGCGCTGCACGAGGTCTACAACCGTGTGGCCAGCGTGCGCGCCACGCTGGACACCCAGACCCGCATGGTGGCCGCCAACAGCACGGCGGCGCTGGTGTTCAACAACGCCGGCGAGGCGCATGAAATCCTGGCCTCGCTGGCCTCGCTGCCCGACGTGCAGCAGGCCGCGCTGTTCGACCTGGCGGGCCACCCCGTGGCCGGCTACGTGCGCGAGGGTCAGTCCGCCCCCTGCCACACCTTGCGGGGCGACCACCGGCCCGATACCGATTGGGACTGGTGCGGCGTGGTGGCCTACCGCACGGTCAGCCTGCACGCGCGGCCGGTGGGCCTGCTGGCGCTGGAAGTGGGGCTGCGGCCGGCCTATGTGCAACTGGTGCTGGCGCTGGGTTTCATCGGCCTGGTGACTGTGGCCGCCATGGCCTTGGCGGCGCCGCTGTGGCGGCGGCTGGCCGACCGGCTGACGCAGCCGCTGTCCGAGCTGGTGCAGGTGACCGAGCGCGTGCGCCAGGAGCAGAACTACCGGCTGCGCAGCGCCGCCAGCGGCAGCATGGAAGCCGCCGTGCTGGCCAATGCCTTCAACGAGATGATGGCCCAGCTGGAAAAACGCGACGTGCAACTGACCGAGGAGCTGGATCAACGCCGCCGCGCCGAGGTGCGGCTCAACGACCTGGCCTATTTCGACAACGTCACCGCGCTGCACAACCGCCACTATTTCAAGGAGCGCGTCGATGCCGCCGTCGAGTCTGCACGCCGCACCGGCGCCAGTTGCGCGCTGCTGTACATCGACCTGGACGGCTTCAAGCAGGTCAACGACACGCTGGGCCACGAGGCCGGCGACGAGCTGCTGACCCAGGTGGGCGCGCGGCTGGTGGAGGTCTTGCACGGCCCCACCGGCGTGGCCCGACTGGGTGGCGACGAGTTCGCCGTCATCCTCGACGGCGGCGTCACCACCGAACAGCTCGAAGGCGTGGCCGCGAAACTGGTGCGCGCGCTGCGCGAGCCCTATGCGCTGGGCGCGCGCACGGCCTGGGTGTCGGCCAGCATCGGCGGCTGCCTCTTCCCCGACCAGGCCGACAGCCGCGAAGCCTGGCTGCGCCACGCCGACAGCGCCATGTACGAGGCCAAGGCCGCCGGCAAGAACGGCTGGCGCCTGCACCAGCGCGGCCTTTCGCCCGAAATCAGCCGCCACCAGCAGCTGGAGCAAGGCCTGCGCGTGGCGCTGGGTGATGGCCAGCTGCACCTGGTCTACCAACCGCGCGTGGACCTGGCCAGCGGCCAGATCATGGGGCTGGAGGCGCTGCTGCGCTGGCACCACCCCGAGCTGGGCAGCGTGGCACCGGACGAGTTCATCCCCATCGCCGAGGCCATCGGCGTCATCGTGCCCATGGGTTTGTGGATGCTGCGCGAGGCCGTGCAGCAACTGACCGAATGGCGTGCCGTGGCGCCCGAGCTGCACCTGAGCGTCAACATCTCGGCACGGCAACTGACCGACGACGCCACGCTCGAGCCCATCTGCCAGGCCATGCGCGACAGCGGTCTGCCGCTGCACGCCGTGGAGCTGGAGCTGACCGAAAGCCTGCTGGTGGACCGCTCGCCCACCATGCTGGCGCGGTTGGCCACGCTGCGCGATGCGGGCTTCGGCCTGGCCATCGACGACTTCGGCATCGGCTACTCGTCACTGGCCTATCTGGACAGCTTCCCCATCACCACGTTGAAGATCGACCGCGCCTTCGTGCAGGCCATGCACGACACCGCACGCGGCAAGGCCATTGCCCGCGCCATCATCGCCATCGGCCAGGCGCTGCGGGTGGAGGTGGTGGCCGAAGGCATCGAGACTCAGGCCGACGCCGACCTGCTGCTGCGGCTGGGCTGCCGGCGCGGCCAGGGCTACTGGTATTCGCCGCCGCTGGCCGCCGCCGAAGTGGGCCCCCGGCTGGCCCAAAGCCAGCGCGAAGGGCGGTGGCAGTCATGACGCCCCCAAACCTGCCGCTGCGCGTCAGGCCCCCCGAGGGGGTCAAGCAAACTCGGGAGCGGCCCGTCGTTTTCCTGAGAGCGCCATGAGGACCGACGTGGACGCACCCGTCAGCGCCGACCTGCCCGACTGGTCGCGCGAGGCCTACCGCCCCACCCAGTGGGCGCCCAGCCGGGCGCTGCTGGCCAGCATCCGCGCGCACCAGCACCATGCGGCGCGGCGCGGCCCACTGGCCTGGCTGGGCCGCCAATGGGCCGGCCTGCGCCACCGCGTCTGGAGCGTGGTGACGGGCGCCGACGTGCCGCTGAACGCGCGCATCGCCGGCGGCCTGCTGATGCCCCACCCCAACGGCGTGGTCGTCCACCCCGAGGCCCGGATCGGCCCCAACTGCCTGTTGCTGCAGCAGGTGACCCTGGGCGTGGGCAGCGTACCCGGCCTGCCCGTGCTGGAAGGCCATTGCGACGTGGGCGCCGGCGCCAAGGTGCTGGGCGGCGTGCGGCTGGGCCGCCACTGCATCATCGGCGCCAACGCCGTGGTGCTGACCGACGTGCCGGCCGGCGCCACGGCGGTGGGCGTGCCGGCGCGCATCATCCATGCTCGTCAGTAGCCCGCCGCCAGCCCCGTGCCCCGGCGCGGGTCGTTGGCGCCCCAGTAGCGCAAGCCGTCCTGGGGCTTGGCGCCCAAGGTGGGACCACCGACGAGGATGGCGGCCATGTGATTGGCCATGGCCGGTGCGCACCAGCTGTGGCCGCGCGCGCTCAGCAGCTGCTGCGTGTCGGGGCTGAGGGCAAACGGCTCCAGCGTGGTGCAGGCCGGCCGCCATTGCTGGTGAAAGCGCGGGGCGTCCACGGCCTCCTGGATGGTCATGCCGTAGTCCACCACGTTGAGCAAGGTGTGCAGCACCGCCGTGATGATGCGGCTGCCGCCGGGCGTGCCCAGCACCATCAGCGGCTGGCCGTCCTTGAGCACCACGGTGGGCGTCATGCTGGACAGCGGCCGCTTGCCCGGGGCGATGGCGTTGGCCTCGCCCTGCACCAGGCCGTAGAGGTTGGCCACGCCCGGTTTGGCGGTGAAGTCGTCCATCTCGTTGTTGAGCAGCACGCCGGTGCCGGCCGCCGTCACGCGGGCGCCAAACCAGTCGTTCAGCGTGTAGGTCACCGCCACCGCATTGCCCCAGCGGTCGATGATGGAGTAATGGGTGGTCTGCGTGCCCTCGCGCGCGGGCGGCGCTTCATCCACAACGGCGCCGGCCCGCTCGCCGAGGGCGGCGCGGATGGCGGTGATGGCCTCGGCGCCCAGAAAGCGCTCGCTGGGGTTGCGCACGAACGCCGGATCACCCAGGTGGGCGTTGCGGTCGCGGTAGGCGTGGCGCATGGCCTCGATCTGCACGTGCACGCCCTGCGCCGCGCGCCAGCCCCAGCCGGCCAGGTCATAGCCTTCGAGCACGCCCAGCATCTGGCATAGCACCAGCCCGCCCGAGCTGGGCGGCGGCGCCGAGACGATGTGCAGACCTCGGTAGCGGCATTCGATGGGCGCCAGCTCGCGTGCCCGGTAGCCGGCCAGGTCGGCCTCGGTGATGAGGCCACCGCCGCGCTGGCTGGCGGCGGCGATGGCGCGCCCCACCGAGCCGCCGTAAAAGCCCTCGGGGCCGCGCGCGGCCACCTCGCTCAAGGTGCGCGCCAGGTCGCGCTGCACCAGCCGCTGGCCAGCCTGCCAGGGCTGACCCCGGTTGAGGAAGATGGCGGCGCTGGGTGCGTCGGCCGCGAAGTCGGTGGTGGCTTCTCGCAGCAGCGCCACATCGCCGCGCGTCAGCTCAAAACCATCCTTGGCCAGGCGGATGGCCGGCGCCAGCAGCCTGGCGCGCGGCTGCGTGCCCCAGCGCGTGCGCGCCCACTCCAGCCCGGCCACGGTGCCGGGTACGCCCACGGCCAGGTGGCCCCGCGTGGAGCGGCCGGGCACCACGTTGCCCTCGGCGTCCAGGTACATGCCGGGCGTGGCGGCGGCGGGGGCGGTTTCGCGAAAGTCGATGAAGGTCTGGCGCCCGTCGGCCATGCGCAGCGTCATGAAGCCGCCGCCGCCCAGGTTGCCGGCGGCCGGGTAGGTGACCGCCAGCGCATAGCCCACGGCCACGGCGGCGTCCACAGCGTTGCCGCCGGCCTTGAGCACATCCACGCCCACCTGGGTGGCGTGGCGCTCGGCGGTAACGACCATGCCCTGCGCCGCGCCCACCGGGGGCGGTGAGGCGGCCAGCGCGGGGCTGGCCAGGCTGGCGAGCAGCAAGGGGGTGATGGTGCGCAGCATGGCGGGCTCCTCCAAGGGTGATGGGTATCCCCAGCCTAACGCAGCTTGCGGCGACAGACCCGGCGTGTAGCCCCGCTGGCGCCCGTGGTGCCGCTGTCGCAGCGCACGCGCACGCAGGCGGTGGCCGCGAGACCGCCGGCTGCTTGACTGCGACGTGAGGGGGCGCATGCCTCACCAACTTAGGGGAGCTCGCGGCGCGCGAGCTATCGGTTTGTCACAAATTCAAACAAAATTGCCATTGGCGAGACAGGGTTTCGCCCTCCCCCAACATTTCCCAGGTGTATCAGGCAATGTTCAAAAATTCGTTGTTCACCGGCGCGCTGTGCGCGCTGCTTGCGGCTTGCGGTGGCGGGCAGGATGCCAGCGCGCCCACACCCACCGTTGCGGCCACCACCCCGGCGGCACGGGCGCAAGCCCTGGCGGCCGCCCGGTCGGGCGCCTCGCCAGCCAGCACCAGCAACTTCGAGGTGGCCCAGGTGCATCCGCTGGACACCACGCCCGATGGCAAGCAGCTGCTCAGCGTCAACACCGCCAACGGCACGCTGGAAGTCTTCGACATCAGCGGCGATGCGGTGACCTTGAGTGCCGTGATCAAGGTGGGCATGGACCCGGTGACCGTGCGCGCCGCCTCCAACGACGAGGCCTGGGTGGTCAACGTGCTGTCCGACAGCGTCAGCATCGTGGACCTCAATACCCGCAGCGTGAAAACCACGCTGGCCACCGACGACGAGCCGGCGGACGTGGTGTTTGCCGGCGCGCCGCGGCGCGCCTACGTCTCGTGCGCGCAGGCGCGCAACCTGATGGTGTTCAACCCGCTGGCGCCGCAGGAGCCGGTGGCGCGCATTCCCATCCTGGGTCAGCAGCCCCGCGCCCTGGCCACCAATGCCGACGGCAGCAAGATCTACCTGGCCATCTTCGAGTCGGGCAACGGCACGACGGCGCTGAACGGCCGCGACAGCGGCCTGGAGCCCAACGTGGTGCGCGACCCTACCGGGCCTTATGGCGGCGTCAACCCGCCGCCCAACGCCAACAACGGCACCACCTTCAACCCGCCCATGAACCCGGCCAATCCGGCCCCGCCGGCGGGCCTGGGCCTGATCGTGCGCCGCACCGCCACCGGCGACTGGGTGGACGACAACGGCCGCAGCTGGAAGCGCTGGGTCAGCGGCGGCGCCAACGCCGCCTGGGGCAGCCGGGCGCGCGTGCCCGGCTGGGACTTGATCGACCGCGACGTGGCCATCATCGACACCGCCACCCAGGCCGTCAGCTACCAGGGCGGCCTGCTCAACATCGTGATGGCCATGGCGGTCAACCCCGCGAGCGGGCGCGTGGCCGTGGTGGGCACCGAGGCCACCAACGAGGTTCGCTTCGAGCCCTTGCTCAACGGCCGCTTTCTGCGCGTGCGCTACGGCGACTTCGTGCCCGGCCAGGCCAACACCGTGCGCGACCTCAACACCCACCTGAACTACAGCGGCCCGCGCGTGACCCAGAGCGAACGGGACAAGTCACTGGGCGATCCGCGCGGCATCGCCTGGAACGCCGCCGGCACCCGCGCCTACGTCACCGGCATGGGCTCCAACAACCTGGTGATGCTGGATGCGCAAGGCCAGCGCACCGGCCTGCGGCCCACCGTTGAAGTGGGCCAGGGGCCCACGGGCGTGGTGCTGCAGGAGTCGCGGCGACGCGCCTTCGTGCTCAACCGCTTCGACGCGACCATCGGCATCGTCAACCTCGACACCGAAACCATGGTGGCCACGGTGCCGCTGTCCTACGACCCCACGCCGCAGGCGGTGCGCGAAGGCCGGCCGCTGCTGTACGACACCCACCGCACCTCGGGCCTGGGGCATGTGTCCTGCGCGTCCTGCCACGTGGACGGCAAAACCGACCGCCTGGCCTGGGATCTGGGCAACCCCGCCGGCGCCATGACCGCGACCACCGACTCGCGCGGCGTCACCGTGCAGCACCACCCCATCAAGGGCCCGCTGCTGACGCAGACGCTGGTGGACACCATGCAGAGCTACCTGCTGCATTGGCGCGGCGACAAGCCCACGCTGGGCCACTTTGCCACCGCCTTCCAGGATTTGCAGGGCGCCGACCAGCCGGCCACGGCCGGCGAGATGGCCTCGATGAAGGCCTTCCTGGAGGTGTTGCGCACCCCGCCCAACCCCTACCGCAACCTCGACAACTCCTACCCCACCTCGCTGGCCGTGCCCGGCCCGCGCGGCCAGACGCTGCGGGTGGGCAATGCGGCCCAGGGCGCCGTGGAGTTCGAGACCTCCTGCCGCGCCTGCCACCCCGGCCACACCGGGCGCGGCAACGTGCTGCTGGACCGGCCCCAGTTCTCGGGCGGCCAGTTCCTGCTGCCACCGCGCTGGCAGAACTTCTACCGCCGCGATGGCCTGTGGTTCACCGACGCCACCGGCAGCACCTCGGGCTTCGGCATCATCCAGGACGGCACCTACGACTCCACCCACAACCAGACGCGCACCGACAACATGATGGCGTTCATGTACGCCTTCAACGGCTCCTTCCCCTACGCACCGGCGGGGCTGGACGCCAACAGCGTGGCGGTGGACGCGCATGCCGCCGTGGGCAAGCAGGCCATGGTCTCGGGCACGGGCGTGGCCGACGCGCGGCTGGCCCAGCTGACGACGCTGGCCGACAGCCGCGCCATCGGCCTGGTGGCCAGCGCCTGCGTGGCCGGCGAGCGGCGCGGCTACGTCTACCTGGGCAGCGGCGTCTACGAAGCCGACCGGGCCGGTGAGCGCTTGAACCTGGCCGCGCTGACGCAACTGGCGCAGGCCAACGGCCCGGTCACGTTCACGGCCGTGCGCACCGGCACCGAGCGCCGCGTCGGCATTGACGAGGACGACGACGGCGTGCCGGACGGCAACGCCGGCCTCACGGCCCAGCGCGCCTGCGCCAGCGCCACCAATGGCGAGCTGCTGGTCAACGGCGGTTTCGAGGACAACGGCGTGGGCGCCGGCAGCTGGGCCCTGGTGCCCACGTTGCGCGGCTGGACGTCCACGGCCGGACACATCGAGATCTGGCGCAACCTCAGTGGCTGGCCTGCGGCCGAGGGTCAATCGTGGATGGAGCTGGACACCACCACCGCCGCCGACCGGGTCTCGCAACGGGTCGGCACCGTGACCGGTGAAATGCTGGAGCTGCGCTTTGCCTACTCGGCCCGCCCTGGTACGGCCGCGTCCACCAACCGCTTCGACGTCATGTGGAACGGCATCGTGCTGGACACCTTGATGCCCGAAGGCGCGGCCCTGAGTGCGCCCGCCTGGCAGACCAGGACATACCGCGTGCGCGCCACGGGCAGCGACACCGTGAGCTTTGTGGAAACCGGCACCAACGAGAGCCTGGGTACCCTGATCGATGGCGTCAGCCTCAAGCGCACCCCGGCGCAGCCCCTGGTCAATCTGGCGCGCGGTGCAGCCGCCACCCAGGTCTCCACCTCATACGGCGGCGAAGCCGCCCGCGCGGTGGATGGCAACACCAGCGGCAACTACGGGGACTACACCGTCACCGCCACCGCCAACGGCCCGCAAGACTGGTGGCAGGTGGATCTGGGCACGCTGGCGGCGGTGGAGACCATCCGCATCCACAACCGCACCGACTGCTGCCGCGAGCGGCTGAGCGACTACCACGTGCTGGCCTCACCCACGCCCATGACCGGCCGCAGTCTGGCCGCGCTGCTGAGCGACCCCACGGTGGTCAAGCAGTTCGTCGCCGGCCAGTCCCCGACGCAGCTGAGCCTGAGCTTCGGCACCATGGCCCGCTACGTGCGCGTGCAACTCACGGGCACCAACTACCTGTCGCTGGCCGAGGTGGAGGTGATGGGCACGCGCTGAACCGTCCCTGCGCGCCGCGCCTCACGCGGCGCGCCAGGGCCCGCTCTTGCCGCCGTCTTTCTCGTCGAGCCGGATGGCGGTCATCACCATGCCCCGATCCACCGCCTTGCACATGTCGTAGATGGTCAGCAAGCCCACCTGCACGGCGGTGAGCGCCTCCATCTCGACGCCGGTGCGCCCGCGCGTCTGCGCGGTGACGCTGCACTGCACGGCACTGGCCGCTTCGTCCAGTGTGAACTCGGCGCGCACGTGGGTCAGTGGCAGCGGGTGGCACAGCGGAATCAGCTCGGCCGTGCGCTTGGCGGCCATGATGGCGGCCAGGCGCGCAGTGCCGATCACGTCGCCTTTGGCCGCCTGGCCGGCCGCAATCAGCGCCAGTGTGGCGGGCAGCATGGTGATGCGGCCACTGGCACGCGCGGTGCGCAGGGTTTCGGGCTTGTCGGCCACGTCCACCATGTGCGCGTTGCCCTGGGAGTCGAAATGGGTCAGCGTCATGTTGAAATTATCCAGAACCCGGCCGCCGGGTGCGCCCGAGCGGCAGGGTCACCGGCCGGGGTTAGGATCATAGGGTGAGCACCTTTCCCCTGCTGCGGACCACCGCGCTCGGCCTCGCCCTGCTGCTGGCGCTGCCCCTGCCGGCGCCGGCACAGACCACCAACCTGCCGGCGCTGGGCGACGGCACGGGCGGCGGCTGGGACATCACCGCCGAGCGCCGCGTGGGCGATCGCATCATGCGCGAGGTGCGGCGCGATCCCGACTACTTCGAGGACCCGCTGCTGGAGGCCTATGTCGATGCGCTGTGGCAGCCGCTGCTGGCCAGCGCCCGCGCGCGCGGCGACATCCGCCCCGACAGCGAGGCGCTCTACGCCTGGCAGACCTTTCTGATCCGCGACAAAGTCATCAACGCCTTTGCCCTGCCGGGCGGCTATGTGGGCCTCTACCTGGGCCTGATGGCCATGACCACCACGCGCGACGAACTGGCCTCGGTGCTGGCCCACGAGCTCACCCACGTGACCCAGCGCCACATTGCGCGCGGGCTGGAGAGCGGCCAGCGCCAGCAACTGGGCGCCCTGGCGGCCACCATCCTGGGCCTGCTGGCGGCCAGCCGCTCGAGCAATCCCGCCGCGGCCCAGGCCGTGGTGATGGGCGGCCAGGCCGCTGCGCTGCAAGGGCAGATCAACTTCACGCGCGAGATGGAGCGCGAGGCCGATCGCATCGGCTTTGACGTGCTGGCCGGCGGCGGCTATTCGGGCGCCGGCATGTCGGGCATGTTCGAGAAGATGGACACCGCCTCGCGCCTGAACGACAACAACCAGTACCCCTATCTGCGCACCCACCCGCTGACCATCGAGCGCATCAGCGAGGCCCGGCTGCGCGTGCGCGAGGCCAACCCGCCACCGCAGACCGGCACCCCCGTGGTGCATGCGCTGATGCAGGCCCGCGCCCGGGTGTTCATGGACACCAACCCCGAGGCGCTGCGCCATTGGCAGACCCAGGGCAACGATGCCAGCGCGCCCGCCACCGACGTGGCACGGCTGGCCGCACGCTATGGCGCTGCGCTGGCCAGTGCCCAGCTGCGGGAGTGGGATCGCGCGGCCACCCAGCTCGACGCGGCCGACGCCCTGGCCACGCGGGGCTTTGCCGACCAGCCCGATGTGGCGCGCGCACTCGCGCTGGCGCGGGTGCAGATGGCCATCGATCAGGGCGGCAACGCCATCACCGGCACGTCAGCCCAGACTGCCTTGCGCACCCTGGCTGACGACGCCAGCCGCCCGGCCGTTTTCATGCGTGCCGCCGCCGCACTGGCGCTGCAGCGCGCGGGCGCGCCTGCCGAGGCCGCGCTGCGCGAGGTGTTGCAGGTGCTGCAGAACTGGACGGTGATGCACCGCACCGACGCCGCCGCCTGGCAGTGGCAGGCCCAGTGCGCCGACGCGCTGAACCTGCCGCGCCGCGCCCAGCGCGCCGGAGCCGAGGCCGCTTACGCGCGCGGCGACGTGCTGGGCGCCTACGACCGCCTGCGCGTCGCCCAGGCCTTGCCGCAGCGGGGGGCGGGTGACGAGATGGATCTGGCCGTGGTCAACGCCAGGCTGCGCGACCTGGAGCCCGAACGCCGCCGCGTGCTGGCCGAGGCGCGCGGCGAGAAAGTGGACTAGTTGAAGAGTTTTTCCATTGCCGCGTCGATCAGCACGCCGCAGGCGCTGTAGATCAGCGAGCCCAGCAGCGCCGCCCAGAACCCCGCCACCACGAAGCCGGTGAACAGCTGCGCGGCCAGCCAGAACATCAGCGCGTTGATGACGAACAGGAACAGGCCCAGCGTCAGCAGCGTGACCGGCAGCGTCAGCAACACCAGCAGCGGCCGCACCAATGTGTTGAGCAGGCCCAGCACCAGGGCGGCCCACAGCGCGGTGACAAAGCTGTCCACCTGCACATAGGGCGCCATCAGCATCGAGACGATGACGAGGGCGGCGGCCAGCAACAGCCAGCGCAAGATGAGTTTCATGAATGCACGTCTCCTTGAGCCTCGCATTCTGACGCGCGTGTGCGACAGCCATTGCCCATGCCGACAATTCCTGCACACGCTGGCTTCTCAGCACCGGCGCGAGGACGTACCATAGCGACCGCTCGCCCAGGTGAGGATCGCCAGCCCATGTGGCTTGCGCCCCGAGGGTGGCACATCAACACTTTTGATGGAGAGAATCCACATGGCAACTGCGAAGAAGGCGGCTGCGGCCACCAAGACGGCCCCCGCCAAAAAGGCCGCCCCGGCCAAGCGCACCCCCAGCGCGGCGTTCATGAAGCCCATGACCCTCAGCCCCGCGCTGGCTGCGGTGATCGGCGACAAACCGCTGCCGCGCACCGAGGTGACCAAGAAGGTCTGGGAATACATCAAGAAGCACAAGCTGCAAGACGCCGAGAACAAGCGCAACATCAACGCCGATGACAAGCTCAAGGCCGTGTTCGGCGGCAAGAAGCAGGTCACGATGTTCGAGATGACCGCGCTGATCAGCAGCCACCTGAGCTGAGCGCCACAGCGTCCCCTTGAAAACCGGCCCGGGTGGCCGGTTTTTTCATGTCCGCGTGACACGCCGCGGCCGCACTCGTCGTACGACCGACACCTCTTTGCGACACCCACTGCACCGCGCGCTGAGCTACTGGCCGTAGTCGGCTCGCCGCGCGCGCCGCTCGGCCATGTCGCGCACCAGGTAGCTGGCGGCGCGCTGCCAGGAGTCATCGCGGTTGCCGCGCATCTGCACGCTCTTCATGTGCACCAGCCGGCCGGCGCGCACCGAGTAGATCTGCAGGCTCAGCGTCAGGATCAGCTCGCTGGTCTTGAGCACCCACGGCGTCATCACCAGGTCAACGCCCAGCGCACGGCCGATGTCGTCGGCGCAGGGGTCGCAGTCGCGCAGCGCGGCGCGCTGACCGGTCAGGCGCTCAATCAGCGCGGCAGCCGGGGCCAGGTCCACCACCCGATACAGCCCCTGCGCGGCCAGCTCCTGCCGCACATGGGCGGCCAGCTCGGTCAGCCGCTGGTGCTGCGCGGCACGCGTGGCGGGGTTGTCATGGTCATCGGCCATCTCGGCTTCCAGCACCGCCAGGCGGGGCAGGGGTGATGTCGCCTGCGCAAGGCTCGGCGACCAGCCTGGAGCAGTCAACAGGATCAGCAGGTGGCGGCGGTTCATGCCGGCATGCTAGTCGCTGACCGTCAGAATCCCAGCGAAGCACCCGCACCCACCAGGGTCGCCACGCCCAGCAAGGCGAAGATGGCGGCGGCGATGCCATGCACCAGCCGCATGGGGATGCGTGCCGCCAGCTTGTCGCCCACGAACACCGCCGGCACGTCGGCAATCAGCATGCCCAGCGTGGTGCCGATGACCACCAGCAGCGGCGCGCCGTAGTGGGCCGCCATGGCCACCGTGGCGATCTGGGTCTTGTCGCCCATCTCGGCCAGGAAAAAGGTGATCAAGGTGGCGCCGAAGACACCGAAGCGTCTGGCGATCTGGGTCTCCTCTTCCTCGATTTCGTCGGGAATCAGCGTCCAGATGGCCATGGCGATGAACGAGCCGCCCAGCACCCAGCGCAACACCTCGGGGCTGATGGTGGCGGTGATCCATGCGCCCAGGGCACCGGCCAGGCCATGGTTGACAAGGGTGGCCACCAGAATGCCCAGAATGATGGGCAAGGGCTTTTTGAAGCGGGCGGCGAGGATGAAGGCCAGCAGTTGCGTCTTGTCGCCGATTTCAGCGAGGGCAACGACGCCGGTGGAGACGAGCAGGGATTCCATGCATACACCCAGGCCGGATCACAGACGATTGACCACCACGCACCCCCGGCCAAACGGAGGCATGGTGGTCAAAGGTCTTGCCAAGCTTGGGACCGCTTGCGCCATGGCCGATAGGCCAAGTGTGTTGACGCGAGCCCCTTCAAGCAGAAGGGCGGCTACTCCCCAATGACGGCGCGGACTGTAGCACGCACACGCCGGCCATCGACCCCCGGCGCGGGCTGCTCAGGCCGCGCTGCCGCCATCGACCGCATATTCGGATGCCGTCACGAAGCGGGCTTCGTCGGACGCCAGAAAGGCCACCATGGCCGCAACCTCGTCCCCGTCGCCGAAGCGGCCAAGGGGCACCATGGCGCGGACCGCGTCGATATGCGCCTGAGCCTGCGCCTGGGACAGCTGAGTCTTCTGGTAGATGGGCGTCTCGATGGGGCCGACGATGACCGAGTTGACCCGAATGCCATCGCGGGCCAGTTCCTTGCCCCATGATTTGGTCAGGGCTGAAACCGCCGCCTTGCTGGCCGAGTAGATCGACATATTGGCCAGCGGACGCAAGGCGACCGATGACGAGATGTTGACGATGGCGCCCTTGGTGGCCTGAAGCAGCGGCAATGCCTGGCGGGTGGTATCGACCAGACCCCGGACGTTGACTTCAAAGGTGTGGTCGTACTGGTCCATATCGAGCTCACGCAGGGGCGCGATGGGCGCCACGCCGGCGTTGTTGACCAGGACATCAAGCCGCCCATGGCGGGCGTTGACCTCCTGCAGGGTGCGCGCCACGTCTTCGGCGCGGCCAACGTCGGCGACGACGTAGCTGATCTTTTCATGCTGGCTTGCCGCCTCCTTGAGCGGCGCTTCACGACGGCCGGTGATGACCACGTCGGCCCCTTCGGCAGCCAGCCGGTTTGCAATGGCCCGGCCGATGCCGGTGCTGCCCCCGGTCACGAGAGCGGTGCGGTTTGCGAAGCGATTCATATCGAGTTCCTGGTTGTGTGGCTCGGGTGCGGCCCGCCGTTCAGGGCACGAGGTAGAGCTTGCCGTGCGTCTGGCGGCTTTCGATGTCGCGGTGGGCGTCGGCGGCGCGGGCCATCGGATAAGCCGTGGCCTCGGGCATGCGCAGCCAGCCGGCCGCTATCCCCTCGATGATGCGGGCCGCGCGCGCTTGGAATTCGCCCGGCCGGGCGATGTAGCTGAAGACCGAGCCGGCGGCGATGCGCGTGCAGGCGTGGGTCAACTCGGCCGGGTTGATGGCCGGCGCCGGGCCGGAGGAGACCCCGCAGCTGACCGCCATGCCCCCTCGCGCCAGCCCCTTCACGGTTGGGACAAACGTGGCTGCGCCCACCGAATCAAAGGCCAGATCCACGCCGTGGCCATCGGTCAGGTGCATCAGCTCATCAAGGAAGCGGTAGTCGCGCCCATAGTTGATGACGGCGTCCGCACCCGCCGCGCGCACCACCTCGGCCTTGTCTGCACTGGATGTGGTGCCCACCACCCACGCGCCAAGATGCTTGAGCCACTGCACCAGCAGTTGGCCCACGCCGCCGGCCGCCGCGTGCACCAACACGCGGTCGCCCGGCTGGATGGCACGGTATTCGGTGGCGAGGTAGTGCGCGGTCGTGGCCTGAAACAGCAGGGCCTGCGCCGGGGTGAGGGACTCTGGCAACGGCACCACCCGATCGGCCGGCATCGTGAGCGCGCTGGCGTAAGAGCCCTGCACGTTGATCCAGGCCACCCGCTGACCGATGGGCAGCGCCACCCCCGCGCCGGCTGCGCGGACACGTCCTACGCCCTCCAGGCCAGGGGTGAAAGGCGCGGGCACCGCGTGGACGCCGTTGCCCTTGCGCAAGTTGATGTCCAGGAAGTTGACGCCCGCCGCCTCCACGTCCACCAGCACTTCGCCTGCGGCGGGTGCAGCGGCGGCGGCGCCGGTTTCGAGGGCCAGATGCTCGGGTCCGCCGAGCGCTTGAACGATGACACGTTGCATGGTGATGATCTCCTTGAGCAGGCGTTCAGGCCGCCAGCGCTTCGACGAGTTGGTGCTGGAAGCCCGCTATCGTTTCCGGCGCGGCGCCCATCACGTCATGAAAGGCCAGCGGCGGCAGGTACGTCATGCCCACGTACAGCGCGCTGGCCTTCATCGGCGTCAGCACCTCCTCCATCGTGCTTTGCACCAGGCCTTGGCGTGAAAGCGTGAGCGCGGAGGTGCCGGCCGACACCACCACCTGCATCTCTTTGCCACGCAGGGCATGGCCTTCGGGGCCAAACGCCCAACCATAAGTCCAGACTTCATTCAAATACGCCTTGAGCATCGGCGTCAAATTGAACCAATGGATGGGAAACATATAGACGATGCGGTCGGCCGCCTCATGGGCACGCTGTTCGGCGGCAATATCAAAATCATTGAGCCGTTGACCGTAACGCAGCTCCAGGTTATGTACCGTGACATCCATCATTTCACCGGCCGCCTCTTGCAGCGCCTTGATGATGCGTGATTGGTCTGGATAAGGATGAGAAGCGATGACGAGGGTTTTCATGGTGAGTTTCTGGTTTTCTGCATGAATGGCAATGAGCGCATTGTCATCACGCCGGGGCGTGGTGTGAACACGCCGCCGGGTTGGATGTTCATCAACCTTGGGTTGACAATCGCCCCGTCACCAGCCGAGATCACAACCCATGGATTCCTCACAGCGCGTTCGCGCCATCCTGTCCTTCGTTCAGGCCGCAGACGCCGGTAGCTTTGCGGCGGCGGCCCGGGCGCTGGGCATTTCGTCTGCAGCCGTAAGCAAGAACATTGCGGGACTGGAGAAGGCGCTGGGCGTGCGACTGATGAATCGCACGACGCGAACCTTGAGCCTGACCGAGGAAGGCTCAGCGTTTGTGCAGCAGGCGCGCATCGCACTGGAAGCGCTCGATCTGGCCACAGAAGCGGTGATTGCCCATCGCGCCGCACCGACCGGTAGCGTGCGCATATCGACCAGCGTCGGTTTCGGCCGCGAGCAGTTGACCCCTGTTCTGCCCGGGTTGCTGGAGAAATACCCCGCCTTGTCCGTCGACGTGGATTTCGATGACCGCGTGATCGATCTCGTGCAGGAGCGCTACGATATTGCGCTGCGCGGTGGCCACATCATCGATTCTTCCTATATCTCACGCCCGATCTGTCATTTGAATCCGGTGCTGGTGGCCTCGCCCGACTATCTCGCTCACCACGGTATTCCGCGCCAACCCGAAGATCTCGCCAAACACCGTTTGCTCGCCCGGCGTTTTCTGGGAGGCTCCGTGGCCCCCTGGCATTTCAGGGCGGATGACGCCAGCATCAGAACACTGGATTGCCGCGCCGCCGTCATGACGCTTTCGTCCCCCGAGGCCATCACCCAAGCCGCCGTATCGGGCGCGGGCATCGCCCGCATCGGCGTGCACCACGCCTGGCGGCACGTGCGTGCCGGCCAGCTCAAGGTGCTGCTGCTGGACACCCACCACCCCGGCAGCCTGGAGATGACCTTGCAATACCCGCATCGGGCGCTGGTCGCCCCCCGCGTGCGGGTCACTGTCGAATACCTGCTGGAGGCGTTCGCGACGCTCGAAGAGCTGCATGTACCGCTGGAGGCGCTGAGGGGCTATCAGGCGTAAGCCCGGTCGCACGAGGCCCGACGATCGAATCGCACGAGGGTGGTTCGCTTCCACCCTGGGCCCATGAAAAACGGCGCCCGCAGGCGCCGTTCAATTTGGTGGCCACGGGCTTGACGCAGGATAAGACCGAGGCTGCGCGCTCGCCCGAAACGGGCTTGCCCCAGCCCACAGGGTGCTGCATTGGTTGCTGACGCGCATCGCCGAGCGCATGGCTAGGTGGCGTCCCCGCTTAAAAATCCAGCATTACGAACGCATCTTGCAGAGGCCTGCATCTTCTCTCAAGTCCAGGCCGACGTCTCGCAGCGTTTCGCAAAGTCCCGGAAGGTGCCGCATGGATCGACGCGGCCTTGCAAGCTTTCGCGACTGCGGCCCGAGATGTGACGGGCAAGTGCATGAGCCAGGTCCTACCCCACCGGCCGTACGGGAACGCCTTACATTGGCGGTGCTGGCGCAATGCCAGCGCCCTTTCAACCGAGGCGTTTTCAGACCATGCCCGACTCCCTCGCCGACCTTGCCCAGCAGCTCGACCGGTTCGCCAAGGACCGGGACTGGCAGCAGTTCCATTCCCCGAAGAACCTGGCCTCGGCGCTGGTCGTCGAAGCAGGCGAGTTGCTGGAACACTTCCAATGGCTGACGGAAGAACAGAGTCGCAGCCTGCCGCCCGAGAAGCGCGACGCGGCCGGAGCTGAGGTCGCGGACGTGCTGCTGTACCTGATCCAGCTTGCCAGCACGCTCGGCATCGACCCGATCGCGGCGGCGCAGGCCAAGCTGAAGCTCAACGCACAGAAGTATCCGGTCGACCTGGCGCGCGGCAGCAGCGCGAAGTACGACCAGCTCTGAGCGCGGCCGCACCGTGATCATCTACCAGGCCAGCAAGAGCCAGTTTCTGCGCCACGCACTTCACGACGACATCGAAGACGTCGTGTCCCGGCAATATCGCAGCATGACGGGCCATGGCGTTGGCCCGTCGGAGATCCAGGCCTGGAAGCACTCGCTGCTGGAGATGGCCAAGGTGCTGGGCGACGACGAGATCCCCGACGACGCCGGAGTAGCCATCGAGTATCAGTTGCCGCAGAGCTCTAAGCGCATTGATTTCGTGATCACCGGCGAGGACGCGGCGGCGCGCACCAAAGTCATCATCGTCGAACTCAAGCAGTGGTCGGAGTCCCGTCGCAGCGATAAGGACGCCATCGTGTGGGCGCGCCGCGGCGGCCGCGCAGGCGAACGCGAGGGCCCGCACCCTTCCTACCAGGCATGGTCCTACGCTGCCTACCTGCAGGACTTCAATGCTGCCGTGCAGGATGGCACCATGGCGCTGCAGCCTTGCGCCTACCTGCACAACCACCCCCGCGATGGCGAGATCGACCACCCGCACTACCGCGCGCATCTTGATCGTGCGCCGCTATTCCTGGCACGCGAACGCGCGAAGCTGCAGGCCTTTATCCGCGAGCATGTGCGCCATGGTGACCGCAAGGGTGCCCTGTATGCCATCGAGAACGGGCGCATCCGGCCGTCGAAGCTGCTTGTCGACAGCGTGGCCGGCCTGCTGCAGGGCAAGCCCGAGTTCGTCTTGATCGACGACCAGAAGGTGGCCCATGAAAGCATCCTGGCGGCCGACGCCCGCGCATCGCTGAAGAAGCAAGTCGTCATCGTCCAGGGCGGCCCTGGGACGGGCAAGTCGGTGATCGCCATCAACCTGCTTGGGACGCTGATCGCACGCAAGCGCAACGTGCGCTACGTTTCCAAGAACGCGGCGCCTCGCGCCGTCTACGAGGCCAAGCTGACCGGTACGTTCACGAAGACGCGAATCAGCAACCTCTTCTGTGGCTCGGGCGCCTTTGTAAACGACGAAGCCGACACCTACGACACATTGATCGTCGACGAGGCGCACCGCCTCAACGAGAAGAGCGGCCTGTATCGCAACCTCGGCGACAACCAGGTGAAGGAACTCATCCGGGCCGCCCGTTGCGCCGTGTTCTTCGTCGACGACGACCAGCGGGTCACTCTGCTCGACATCGGCCACACGGACGAGCTTCGTCGCCACGCCCGCGAACTGGGCGCCGAGGTGACCGAACTGGAGCTGTCGTCGCAGTTCCGCTGCAACGGCTCCGATGGCTACCTCGCTTGGCTGGACCACACGCTCGACATTCGCGAGACCGCGAATCCGACCCTCGACACGGCCGAGTACGATTTCCGCGTCTTCGATAACCCGAACAATTTGCACGCGCTGATCGAGCTGAAGAACCGCGCCAACAACCGGTCGCGCGTGGTCGCGGGCTATTGCTGGAAGTGGCCCAGCAAGAAGAACCCAGCAGCCTGGGACATCGACATGCCCGCGATAGGCTACCGGCGCCGATGGAACCTGGACAAGGACGGCAGCCTGTGGATCATTGCGCCAGAGTCGGTGGAACAGGTGGGGTGCATCCACACCTGCCAGGGGCTGGAGCTGGACTACGTAGGCATCATCATCGGCCCGGACTTGGCCTACCGTGACGGGCGTATCGTGACCGATGCGACGAAGCGCGCGTCGTCCGACCAGTCGGTCAAGGGGCTGAAGAAGATGCTGAAGGAGGAGCGTGCACGAGCCCAGGCACTGGCCGACGCCATCGTCAAGAACACGTACCGAACTCTGATGACCCGGGGCATGAAGGGCTGCTACGTGTACTGCACGGACGCACCGCTGGCCGACTACTTGCGATCCCGCCTCCGGGGAAATCCTCGGCTCTTGGATATTGACGATGTGCCAGTCGGCTCTACGGTGCCAACTGGCGCGCGATCCAATGTCATCCCATTGCGCCGCGTGACAAAGGACGAGCGCGATGCCGGCGTCTTGTCCGCACCACTTGTCGGCCTGCAGTTCGCAGCTGGGGCCTTCTCGGATGTTCAGGCGCTCGAGGATGGCGCAGACGAGTGGGTCGCGCTACCCGACTGGGTGCGTCCTCAGCCAGGGCTGTTCGTGGCACAGGTGGTGGGCGAATCGATGAATCGCCGCATTCCGAACGGCGCGTGGTGCCTCTTCCGGGCGAACCCGACTGGAACGCGCCAAGGAAAGGTCGTCGTCGTTCAACACCGCAGCATCGCCGATCCTGAGACCGGAGGGCAGTACACCGTCAAGCTCTACACGAGTGAGAAAGTGCCGGCTGAAGAAGGGGGCTGGCGTCACGAACGCATCACATTGCGCCCGGACTCAGATCGACCGGGATTCGAGCCGATCGACCTCGCCGCCGGTGACGATGAAGGCGGGGTTCGAGTGATTGCGGAGATGCTGATGGTCTTAGATGCGACGGGAGCCCAGTAGGGACCTCGCAGACGGCAATGGGACACGACCTGCCTTGCCGCAGGCGGCCAGGCGACCGAACCGAACGAGGGTGGTTTGCCTGCACCCTTGGCCCATGAGAAACGGCGCCCGCAGGCGCCGTTCAATTTGGTGGCCAAGGGCGGAATCGAACCACCGACACGCGGATTTTCAATCCGCTGCTCTACCGACTGAGCTACTTGGCCGTGAAGCCCGCCAGTGTAGCACCGGTTTCAGCCGTGGCTGCCACGCTTGTTGCGCGAGAGATCAACACCCAGTTGGCGCAGTTTGCGGTACAGGTGGGTGCGCTCCAGGCCGGTCTTTTCAGCCACGCGGGTCATGGAGCCGTTCTCGCGTGCCAGGTGGAATTCGAAGTAGCTCTTCTCGAACGCGTCGCGGGCCTCGCGCAGCGGACGGTCGAGCGTGAAGGTCTGTTCGGCCTGCGGCCCCAGGTCCACCGGCGAGCCGAATGCGGGCAGACCCATGCCGCCGGTCATGGCGGCCTCGACGGTGAGATCGGCCGGGCGTGCCGTGGGCAGGGCGCCATAGGTGGGCGGCATGCCCACCAGCCCAGGCGTCGCCAGACGCGGAGCAGGCGGTGGGGCGCTGCGGCTCAGCGCCTGCTCGACGGCCCGCAGCAGTTTTTGCAGCGTGATGGGCTTTTCCAGAAACGCCATGGCACCGAATTTGGTGGCCTCCACTGCCGTGTCGATGGTGCCGTGGCCGCTCATCATGACGACGGGCATGTTGAGCAGGCCGCAGGCACCCCATTCCTTGAGCAGGCTGATGCCATCGACGTCGGGCATCCAGATGTCCAGCAACACCAGATCGGGTCGCAGGCGATCGCGCACGGCGCGGGCCTGGGCGGCGTCTTCGGCCAGCTCGATGGTGTGCCCCTCGTCGGAGAGGATTTCGGACAGCAGGGCACGAATGCCCATTTCGTCGTCAACTACTAGGATGGTCGCCATGTGGGGTGCTTTGGGGCCCGCGCGAATCGGCGGGCATTGAAAATGATAACGAAACCTCGGCACCACCTTGTGGGTGGTTGTACAGACGGATGCGGGCGCCGTGCTCGTCGGCAATCTTCTTGACCACCGCCAACCCCAGGCCCGTGCCCTTGCTTTTGGTGGTGACGTAGGGCTCGAACGCGCGCTGCATGACGGCCGGCGCAAAGCCGGGGCCGTTGTCGCGCACGGTCAGGCGCACGGCACCGGGCACTCCGTCGGTGCAGATGTGGACGTGGCTCTCGGCGTCACCCTCGGTGGCGTCCAGCGCATTCTGCACGAGGTTGTGCACGACCTGACGCAACTGGCTGGGGTCGCCCTGCACGGGCGGCAGGTCGGTGGCCGCCTCGAAGTGCAGATGGCCACTGTCCTGCGCGTCGCCATAGAGGCCAAGCACCTCGGTCACCAGGGCGTTCAAATCCACCGCCTGGGTTTGCATGGCGGGCAGGCGGGCGTAGTCCCGAAAGGCGTTGACCAGCTCTTTCATGGCCTGCACCTGGGCCACGATGGTGGCCACACTGCGCGCCAGCATGGCGGCATCGTTGGGGTCGGCCAGCTTGGCTTCGAGTTTGTGCTGCAGTCGCTCGGCCGAGAGCTGAATGGGGGTCAGCGGGTTCTTGATCTCATGCGCCAGCCGCCGGGCGACCTCGCTCCAGGCGGCCGAGCGCTGGGCGACGACGACTTCGGTGATGTCGTCGAAGACCATCAGCCGCTCGCCACCGGGCAGCACCGCGCCGCGCACCAGCAGGGTCAGCGTCTGCTCGCCCTGGCCAGGGTCGCGGCTGTGGCGGGCCAGCTCGAAGGCGTCCTGCCAATGGTCGCGCTCGGCGGCGCCGGGGTTGGTCTCGAACCGCGCGAAGTGCTCACCCACCCATTGCCCCAGCGCCGCCAGACCGGGCAGGGCGGCCAGCTCGGCACCCAGATGGGCCGACAGCGGCGCGCGCAGGATGCGGGTGGCGCCGGGGTTGACGGTGTCGATGCGGCCCGGCGGGTCGAAGACGATGACACCGGCGGTGAGGTTGTCCAGGATGGTCTGCAGCCGCCCGCGCGCGCTGGCCAGTTCGGCAAAGCTGCGGTCGGCCTCGGCACGGGCGCTGTTGAGCTGTTCGGTCATGTCGGCAAAGCTGCGCGTCAGGCGGCCCAGGTCGTCGTTGCTTTCATAGACCTCGGGGCGGCGCAGATCGCCCCCGGCCACACGCCGCACGCCCTGGGCCAGCACCAGCAGTGGGCGGCCGATCTGGTTGCCCAGCACCGCCGCCATCAGCAGCGCCGCAAACACGGCCAGCACCAGCGTCAGGGTGAGGGTGCCGATGTAGATGCGGCGCAGCCCGTCGCGCGCCAGCATGCGCTGCTGGTAGTCGCGGTTGGCGGCCTGCACGGTCAGCGCGTTGCGCACCAGCTCGCTGGGCAACTGGCCCACCACCATCAGGTACTGCTCGTGGCGCTCCAGCAGGTTGAGCTGCATGGCGGGTATGGCCACCAGCACGCGCACGCGGGCATCGAGTGGGGCGTTGGCGGCCAGCGTCTCGTCATCCAGCCCTTCCACCCGCACGGCGGCGCGGGTCAGCCGCGCCTGGCGCATCAGCGCAGGGTCGGGGCGCTCGGGCGACAGCGCCGCGCGGGTGCCGGCGGTGAGCAAGATCTGTCCGCCCGCCGCCACCACGGCCATCTCCTGGGCACCCAGCTGGTCGCGCAGCCGCTCCAGCTGCACCAGCGGCGGCATGTCGCCCTGGCCCTCGGCGTAGAGGGCGGCGGCGCTGCGTGACTTGTCCGCCAAATCCTTGGCCAGCGCATCCAGCGAGGCCTTGCCCAGGTTGAGGCCGGCGTCCAGCGCGCCCGCCACGCTGGTGTCGAACCAGGCGTTGACGGTGTGCGAGAGAAACTGCACGCTGACGGTATAGAGCAGCGCCCCGGGCACCACGCCCACCAGCACGAAGATGCCCGCCAGCTTGAGCAGCAGCCGGCTGCCGAATTTGCCCTGGCGCAGCCGCACGGCCAGCCGCACCGCCGCCGCCAGCACCACCGCCGCCAGCAGGGCGGCCACGGCCAGGTTGAGCCAGAACAGCCAGACGAAATACCGCTCGTAGCGCTCGGGCGCCTGGGCCAGCAAGGCCAGGGTCACCACCAGCACCAGCGCAAAGCCCGCGCTGGCCAACAGCGCAATGCCCCACTCCCAATGCTGCCGACGCATGGTGGCTAGTCGAGGCGCAACGTGCGCTCAAGACCCATCTGCCAACCGGCCTGGCCGCCCGGATCCAGTTGCATGGGGCGAGGCAGCTGGCTGGCATCCAGCCGCCAGCTGAAGATGATTTCGTAGCTCTGGCCGGCCTCCAGGTCCTCGGCCTCGGTCAGCCGCCAGCGGGTGGCACTGCTGACGGCGGCCAGCGCCTCGGCCAGCGTGTCATGGCTTTGCGACAGCGCACCCAGCCCCACGCGCCAGCGGCCGGTCAGCGGCTGGTACGACAGGCGCCAGGTGCGGGTGGCGGTGGCGATGCGCTCGTCGCGCCAGTACCAGCGCGGGCGCAGCACCTGCGCCTCGGCCACGAAGTACACCGGCACACCGCGCCGCAGCGCGTCCTCCACCGCCGAGCTGAGCTGGGGCCGCACGGCAAAACTGAGGCTGGCCACGCCGTCCGCCCGCTCGGCGCGCAACAACGTCAACTCCACCTGCTGGGCCTGCACCGGGCTGGCCACGGCCACCAGCCACAGCGCCAGCAAGGCGGCGAGGCGGTGGGCAAACCAGCGGGGCAGGAGGGCGGTCACGTCGTTTTGTGCAGCAGCGCGTAGTAAAAACCGTCGGCAGGCGAGCGCCCATTGTCGGCCAGGGGCAGCGCATGGCCCGGTGCACGGGCATCCTGCCGCACCGTGCCCTGTGGCTGTGCGGCCACAAAAGCCGCCACCTGCGCCTCCCCCTCGGCCTTGAAGACCGAGCAGGTGGCATAGAGCAGCCGCCCGCCCGGACGCAGCAGCGGCCACAGCGCCGCCAGCAGCTCGGCCTGCGTGCGCGCCAGCGCATCCACGTCCGCCGCGCGGCGCAGCCAGGCCATGTCAGGGTGGCGGCGCACCACGCCCGAGCCGCTGCACGGGGCGTCCAGCAAGATGGCGTCGAACGATCGGCCGTCCCACCAGCTGGCGACGTCGCGGGCATCGGCCGTGCGGGTGGTCGCCCGCAGGCCCAGCCGCGCCAGGCCGCTGTCCACCAGCGCCAGCCGCCTGGCGTCGGCGTCCAGCGCCAGCACCTCGGCATCGGCCAGCTCCAGCAGATGGGCCGTCTTGCCGCCGGGCGCCGCACAGGCATCGAGGATGCGCTCGCCATCCTGCGGCGCCAGCAGCGGCGCCGCCCATTGCGCCGCCACGTCTTGCACCGAGACCCAGCCCTGGGCGAAGTGCGGCAGCGCATCCACCGGGCGCGGCGCGTCCAGCAGCAGCGCCTGCGGTGCCGCCAGCCCATGCAGCACCGGCGCCGGCTGGCAGGGCAGCAGCGTCTGGTAGGCCGCCGGCGCGCAGCGGCGCGGGTTGACGCGCAGTGCCATGGGTGCGTGCTGGTGGCTGGTGGCCAGCAGCGCCTCGGCCTGCGGACCCCAGTCGGCGTGCAGGCGTGCCACCCACCAGGGCGGCAGGTTCCAGCGTGCCTCGGGGCCATCCGCCAGCGCCGCGGCCACCAGGCTGGCCCGCTCGCGGATGAAGCGGCGCAGCACGGCGTTGACGAAGCCGCCCGCCTTGCCGGCCGCCGTCACCGCCTGATCCACCAGCGTGTGGTCGGCATAGGGCGGCGCCGGGTCGGGCCAGGCCAGGGCCAGCGCCACGTCCAGCAGCGCCGCCAGCGCCGGCTCCGGCGCGCGCGGCACCAGCCGGGCCCGCACGGCGCGCACGGTGCCCCAGCGGCGCAACGCGGTGTAGGCCAGCGCCTGCGCCATGGGCCGCAGCGCGGGCGGGGTCTTGGGCAGGGCGTCGGTCAGCGAGCGGCCCGCGGCCACCGCACGCACCAGCGCAGCGGCCGCTTTCAGCCCATAGGCCAGAGGGAATTGCATAGGCCGAGTCTATGTGCTGCCGTCACAATGCCGCCCATGTCCAAGCCGCCCACGCTCACCCCCGACGCCCTGGCCGCGCTGCCCACCTCCGAGCGCGTGCGCTACCGGCTGGTGCGGGCGGGCCAGCGCTTCCATGCCAACGACAACATCGCCCAGGCGCTGGAGCCGGGCGAGGTCGAGGCGCTGAAGGCCGAGGTGGAGGCCAGGATGACCGAGGTGCTGCGCGCGCTGGTCATCGACACCGACAGCGACCACAACACCCAGGAGACGGCCAAGCGGGTGGCCCGCATGTACATCGACGAAGTCTTTCGGGGGCGCTACCGGCCTGCGCCCGACGTGACCGAGTTCCCCAACGCCGAGCGGCTCAACGAGCTGATGATCGTGGGCCCCATCACCGTGCGCTCGGCCTGCTCGCACCACCTGTGTCCCATCATGGGCCGGCTGTGGATCGGCCTGCTGCCCAACGAGCACTCCAACCTCATCGGCCTGTCCAAATACGTGCGCCTGGCCGACTGGATCATGAGCCGCCCGCAGATCCAGGAGGAGGCCGTCGTCATGCTGGCCGACGCCCTGGCCGCGCGCGTCAAGCCCGACGGCCTGGCCATCGTCATGAAGGCCGACCACTACTGCATGCACTGGCGCGGCGTGCGCGACAGCCAGGCTGAAATGACCAACAGCGTGATGCGCGGCGCCTTCCTGACCGACGCCAACCTGCGGCGGGAGTTTCTGGCGCTGATGCGGCGAGGGGCGTGAAGAGGCCGCCCCTTCACCCCACCCCCACCCCCACCTCCCGCCAGCCCAGCAGCCGCGCCAGCCAACAGGTGGGCGCCTCGGTGATGGCCTGGTTGTAGGCGGTGGCAGCCGTGGCCAGGCCCTGGCGGGCGTAGGCGATGCGGGGGGCCTGTTCGGCCAGCAGCCGCACCTGGGGCTGAACCTCGGCGGCTGCGGCCAGCTCGGGGTGTTGCTCCAGCAAGGCCATCAGCCGCGCCAGCGGGGAGGCCAGGGCGGCTTCGGCGGCCGTCCAGGCGGCCACCACTTCGGGCTGGCCCATGCGGCTGCGCATGGCGCGGCTGGCTTCCTGCTGGGTGGCGTGGATGGCGGCCAGCGCCTGCAAGGTGCCGGCCTCGGCGGCCAGCGGCTGGTGCAGGTGGGCCAGCAAGGCGTCCACCGCGCCGCCGCGCTGGGCCAGCAGGTCGTCGAGCTGGCCCCAGGCGGCCGCAATGGCCTGGCGCAGCTTCTTGACCCGACCCGCGGCGCCCACGACCCAGAAGGTGACCAGTGAACCCAGCAGGGTCAGCAGCGTGAGCTGGGTCAGCGTCATGGGTTGTTGACTCTGCGCACGGCGTGTTGCGGGATTCGCACTGGGGAGCGGCCCGGCGCACTCATGCCCGCACCTCGCCCTGGCCCAGCACCACCCACTTGAGTGAGGTCAGGCCCTCCAGCCCCACCGGGCCGCGAGCGTGGAATTTGTCGGTGGAGATGCCGATCTCGGCACCCAGGCCGTACTCGAAGCCGTCGGCGAAGCGGGTGCTGGTGTTGACCATGACGCTGGCCGAGTCCACCTCGCGCACGAAGCGCATGGCATGGGCATGGAGGGCGGTGAGGATGGCGTCGGTGTGGTGCGAGCCGTGGCGGTTGATGTGGGCGATGGCCTCGTCCAGGCTGTCCACCACCTTGATGCTGATGACGGGCGCCAGGTACTCCTCGTCCCAATCGGCCTCGGTGGCGGGCACCACGCCCGCCAGACCGGCCAGGTGCACGGCGGCACGGGGGCAGGCGCGCATCTCCACGCCCTTGGCGGCGAAGACGCGGCCAAGGGCGGGCAGGAAGGCCGCCGCCTGGTCCGCATGCACCAGCAGCGATTCGGTGGCGTTGCAGGGGCTGTATTTGTGGGTCTTGGCGTTGTCGGTGACGCGCAGCGCCAGCGCCAGATCGACCTGGGCATCCACATAGGTGTGGCAGTTGCCGTCCAGGTGTTTGATGACGGGCACCCGCGCCTCGGCCGCGATGCGCGCGATCAGCCCCTTGCCACCGCGCGGGATGATGACGTCCACGTACTCGGGCATGGCGATGAGCCGGCCGACGGCGGCGCGGTCGGGGGTGGGCACGAGTTGCACGGCGTCCTCGGGCAGGCCGGCGTCGGCCAGCGCGGCGCGCACCTGATCGGCCAGCAGGCGGTTGCTGTCCAGGGCTTCGGAGCCGCCGCGCAGGATGGCGGCGTTGCCGCTTTTGAGGGCCAGGGCGGCGGCCTCGATGGTGACGCCGGGGCGGCTCTCGTAAATCATGCCAAACACGCCCAGCGGCACCCGCATGCGGCCCACGGCGATGCCGCTGGGGCGGCGGCGCAGCTCGGTGATCTCGCCGATGGGGTCGGGCATGGCGGCCAGCTGCTCGCAGCCCTCGGCCAGCGTGGCGATGGCGGCGGGCGTCAGGCGCAGGCGGTCCACCAGCGGGGCGGCCAGGCCCGCCGCCTGAGCGTTGGCGGCATCGGCCTCGGTCTGGGCGGCGATGGCAGCCGCCTGGCCGCGCAGCCGCGTGGCCAGGGCGCGCAAGGCCGCGTCCTTGGCGGCGGTGGGCGCGGCGGCCATGCGCGTGGCGGCGGCCCGGGCGCGCTGGCCCAGCGCCGTCATCAGCGCGTCGTCGCTCACGCCGCCGCCTTGCGCGCGGTCTTCTTGGCCGGCACCCTGGGCGCGCGCGGCTCGAACTCGAACACCACCTTGCCCTCTTTGGCGTCGTAGGCCAGGAAGGCCTTGAACTTGCGCCGCGTCTTGTTGGAGACGAAGCCGTCCAGCAGGTCGGTCTTGCCGCCAGCCAGCAGCTTGCGCACCTGCTCGGGGCTGATGGGCTGGGTGAGGATGATCTGCCCGGTCTTGAAGTCGCAGGTGATGTGCGCACCCACGCTGTGCTCGCAGACGTAGTTCGTGCCGTGGGCATAGACGTGGCCCTGGCATTTGGGGCAGGCGCCCAGGCTGTCCTGGCCGCTCCAGTCCACCGGCGTGCCGTCGTCCTTGGCCTTGTCGTCCTCGCCGAAGTCGAACTCCAGCTTCCAGTTGGCGATTTCTTCGTCGCGGGTCAGGCGCAGCTCGGCGGTGAACGGCCAGCCGGCCTTGGAGCGGAAACCCTCCAGCGGGCCCACCTGTTTGTCGCGCAGCAGCTGCTCGGCCTCGGCCAGCTCGAAGCTGCGGCCGGCCGGAATCTTGGTGATGGAAAACGCGCAGGCCGTGCAGGCGAAGCGGCGGTAGTTCTCCTTGACCACGCCGCCGCAGTTGGGGCAGGGCGTGGCCAGCGTGGCGTAGTCACCGGGGATGGTGTCGCGGTCGTATTCCTTGGCTTTTTTGACGATGCGCTCAGCCATGGCGGCCACGTCGGCCATGAAGCGTGCGCGCGCCAGGCGGCCGTGCTCCATGTCGGCCAGCCGGTGCTCCCAGTCGCCGGTGAGCTCGGGCCGGGTCAGCTCCTCGACCTCCAGCCCGCGCAGCAGCGTCATCAGCTGGAACGCCTTGGCGGTGGGGATGAGCTCGCGCCCCTCGCGCAACATGTATTTCTCGGTCAGCAGGCCTTCGATGATGGCGGCGCGCGTGGCCGGTGTGCCCAGGCCTTTGTCCTGCATGGCGGCCTTGAGCTCTTCGTCGTCGATGAGTTTGCCGGCGCCCTCCATGGCGCTGAGCAGCGTGGCCTCGGTGTAGCGCGCGGGCGGCTTGGTGACCAGGGCCACGAGCTGCACCGACTCGGTCTGTACCGTCTCGCCGGGCTGCACGGGCACCAGGTTGGCGTCCTCGCCCTGGGCCTCTTTGCCATACACCGCCAGCCAGCCGGGGTTGACCAGCACCTTGCCGTTGGTCTGGAAGCGGTGCGCGCCCACGGTGGTGGTGCGCGTGGTCACCAGGTATTCGGCGCTGGGGTAGAAGACGGCGATGAAGCGCTTGACCACCAGGTCGTAGAGCTTGGCCTCGGCCTCGGTCAGCGCCTTGGGCGTCTGCGGCGTGGGGATGATGGCGAAGTGATCGCTGACTTTGGTGTTGTCGAAGACGCGCTTGACGGGTTTGACATAGCCCTCGCGCAGCGCCTTGGCGGCATGCGGCGCCAGCGCCGCCAGCGGCCCCGGCAGCGGCTCCTCGGCCAGCACCGCCAGCGTCTGCTTGACGGTGCCCAGGTAGTCCTCGGGCAGGGCGCGCGAGTCGGTTCGGGGGTAGGTCAGCGCCTTGTGCTTTTCATACAAGGCCTGGGCCAGCGACAGCGTGGTCTTGGCCGAGAAGCCAAAGCGCGAGTTGGCCTCGCGCTGCAGCGTCGTCAAATCGTAGAGCTGCGGGCTGGCCTGGGTGCTGGGCTTGGCCTCTTCGCGCACGGTGCCGGGCTGGCCCTGCACGGCGGCGACGATGGCGCGGGCCTGGGCCTCGTCCCACAGGCGGTCGGCGCGGCGATCGGCGTCGTCATTCTTCTTGAACGCGGGGTCGAACCACTTGCCGTCGTAGTCGCCCGCCGCAGCGCCGAACGTGGCCTTGACCTCCCAGTAGTCGCGCGGCACATGCTTGCGGATTTTCTCCTCGCGCTCGACCACGATGGACAGCGTGGGCGTCTGCACCCGGCCCACGGTGGTCAGGAAAAAGCCGCCGTCGCGCGAGTTGAACGCCGTCATCGCGCGCGAGCCGTTGATGCCCACCAGCCAGTCGGCCTCGCTGCGGCTGCGGGCGGCATCGGCCAGGCCCTGCATCTGGGCGTCGCTGCGCAGGCTCTCAAAGCCCTCGCGGATGGCCTGCGGCGTCATGGATTGCAGCCACAGCCGCCGCACCGGCTTGTCGATGGGCTTTTTCTCGCTGCCGGCGTACTGCACGATGAGGCGAAAGATCAGCTCCCCCTCGCGCCCCGCGTCGCAGGCGTTGATCAGCTCGGTCACGTCTTTGCGCTTGACCAGCCTGACCACGGCCGCCAGCCGGCTCTTGGTCTTGTCGATGGGCGCCAGCTCGAAGTGCGGCGGCACCACCGGCAGGTGGGCGAAACTCCATTTGCCGCGCTTGACGTCGTAGGCCTCGGGCGCCTTGATCTCCACCAGATGGCCCACCGCCGAGGTGACCACGTAGTGGTCGTTCTCGAAGTGATCCGCTTCCTTTTCGAACTTGCCCGCCACGGGCGTCAGCGCGCGCACGATGTCCTGCGCGACACTGGGTTTCTCGGCAATGATCAGTGCTTTGCTCATCCAATTCTCCGTGGTGGCCCTCGCCACCGACTGCCCGGCACAAGGTCACTCCTCGCGGCGCCCCTGAGCCGAAGCGCCATCGGTGACCGTGCAGGAGTGGGGCCCTGCCGGGCTCTCTACAATTCCGTCCATCCCTCGCGTGCGTGTGCGCACGCCCACATGAAACCACTTTAACCACAATGCGCAACTCCCCTCCCACCAGTGGCCGGCGCCTGCAGGTGCGGCGCAGCGGCGTGCACGGCAAAGGGGTGGTGGCACGGCGCGCCCTGGCGGCCGGCGATACGCTGATCGAATACACCGGCGAGCGCATCTCCTGGGACGAGGCGCTGGATCGCCATCCGCACGACCCGGCTCAGCCGGATCACACGTTTTATTTCCAGCTCGAAGGCGGCCAGGTCATCGATGCCCTCTACGGCGGCAACACCTCGCGCTGGATCAACCACGCCTGCGCGCCCAACTGCGAGGCCGAGGAGGTGGAGGGCCGGGTGTTCATCCGCGCGCTGCGCGACATCGCCCCGGGCGAAGAGCTGAACTACGACTACGGCCTGACCATGGACGTGCGCCTCACCCCAGCGCTGAAAAAGCGCTTTGCCTGCCACTGCGGCGCGCCCGACTGCCGTGGCACGCTGCTGGCGCCGCGCCGTCGCGGAGGCTCGCGGTGAGCGGCCAGACGGAGCGCCGCGCCAGCCCGCCGTCGCCGGGTCGCTGGCAGGCCGAGGCGCTGTGGCAGCAGCTCACGCCGCTGTGGCCCGGTTTCAGCATCGAGGTGGTGGCCACCCTGCCCTCCACCAACACCGCGCTGCTGGAGCGGCTGCGCACCCCCGCCGCACTGGGCCATGCCGAGCGCCGCACCCGCGACGACGGCCCCATGCTGCTGGTGGCCGAACGCCAGACCGCCGGCCGGGGCCGCATGGGCCGCACCTGGCAGTCCACGCCCGACGGTTCGCTGACTTTTTCATTGGCGCTGGCGTTGCAGCGACCCGATCTGGCCGGTCTCTCGTTGGCCGTAGGCCTGGCGCTGGCTCAGGCGCTGGACCCCCAGGGCCAGCACCTGGGCCTGAAGTGGCCCAACGACCTGTGCCTGCGCACGGACGGGCGCAAGCTGGGCGGCGTGCTGATCGAAGCCGTTCAGCAAGGTGCGCAGCGCCACGTCGTCATTGGCGTGGGGCTCAACGTGCTGCCCCTGCCTTCTAGCTCCAGCCTGCCGGCCAGCGCCGCCCTGGCCGAGTGGTGGCCCGACGCCACCCCACCGCTGGCGCTGGCCCGGCTGCTGCCCCCGCTGGCGCAGGCGCTGCACGCCTTTGATGCCCAGGGCTTCGCTCCCCTGGTCGGCGCCTATGCCGAGCGCGACGTGCTGAGCGGCCACCCCATCACCACCACCGACGCTGCCTGCCCCGCAGGCATGGCGTTGGGCGTGGACGCGGACGGTGCGCTGAAGATGCGGGCCGCCGGCGGCCAGATCCACCGCATCGTCAGCGGTGAGGTCAGCGTGCGGGCCGCCTGATGTTGCGGGCGCTCATCGTCCTGCTGCTGTTGGCCAACCTGGCTTTCTGGGCCTGGCACCACGAGGACGTGGCCCAGGCGCTCGGCCTGCCGCGCCACAGCGACCGCGAACCCGAGCGGCTGGCGCGCCAGATCAACCCACAGGGCGTGCGGCTGCTGACCACCACCACCGCCTCGGGCCCTGGCGTGGCGCCCTGCATGGAAACCCCGGCCCTGACGGCCGAGGCCGCCGCCGCGCTGGGCCGCGCGCTGCGCCAGGCCGGCCTTGCAGCCGAGCGCTGGACGGAGCTGCGCCGCGAAACCGGCGGCCGCTGGGCCGTGGTCTTCGGGCGGGACGAGCCCGCCGCGCGGCTCGAGCGCCGGCTCGCCCAGGTGCAGGAGCTCAAGCTCGATGGCGCCGAGCCGGCCATCGTCGAAGGCAGCCTGCGCCTGGGCAGTTTCACCAGCACCGAGGCCGCCGAGCGCCAATTGCAGGGCTGGCAGCAGCAAGGCCTGCGCGGCGCGCAAGTACTGACGCTGGAGGCGCCGCGCACCGAGGTGCGGCTGCGCGCCGACGGCCTGGACGCGGCGCGCTGGGCTGCGCTCAAGACGGCCACGCCAGCCGATGGGCCGGCGTGGGCGGCGTGCGCGCCCTAGCGCCCCAACCCCTGAACCGCCACCCGCCGCCGCACGCACCCATGAACCCTGCCACCCTCTGGCCCCCCGGCCCTGCCGCCAGTCCGCTGGGCTGGCCCCTGCTGCGCCGCATGGCGCACGACTGCCGACCCAGTTGGCGCACTGGCAGCGCGAGTTCGGCGACACCGTCCACCTGCGCATCTGGCCCGAGCACATGGTCGTGCTGGCCGAGCCGCAACTGGTGCGCGAGCTGTTGGTGGCGCGCCACGATGCGCTGGTGCGCTGGGAGCGGGGCATTGCGGTCATGGCCCGCACCCACGGCCACAGTGTGCTGATGGCCGAGGGCGAGGCCTGGCGTGCCAAACGCCAGGCGCTGCAACCGGCCTTTGCTCCCAAGGCGGTACAGGCCTTCGTGCCCGCCATGGGCGACGCCGTCGCGCGGGCGCTGGATGGCTGGCCGCACGAGGCCGCGCGCTGGCCCATCGAGCAGGCGCTGACCGCGCTGACCATGGACGTCATCATGCGCCTGCTGTTCTCCAGCACCGTGGGCGATGACGCGCGCACCGCCGAGACCGCGGTCCACGCCCTGAGCCGGGCGGCCAACACGGCGTTCTACTGGCCGGCCAGCATCTCTGAATGGCTGCCCGGTCAAGCCCGCGCGCGCCGCGCTCGCCAAGCCCTCGAAAGCCTGATCGACCGCCATCTGACGGCCCGCCTGGCGCTGCCCGATGCCGACTGGCCGGACGACTTGCTGACACGCCTGCTGCGCCTGCACCGCAGCGAGCCCCAGGCCTGGCCGCTGCAGGCCGTGCGCGACGAATGCATGACGGCGTTTCTGGCCGGCCACGAGACCACCGCCGCCACACTGACCTGGTGGGCCTGGTGCATGGCCGCCCACCCCGAGATCCAGACCGCCGCACGCGCCGAGGTGGCGCAGGTGCTGCAGGGCCGCCGGCCCGAGGCGGCCGACCTGCCGGCGCTGCGCCTGCTGACGGCCACGCTGCAGGAGACGCTGCGCCGCTACCCGGCCGTGCCGGTGCTGATGAGCCGGCGTGGCCGCGAGCCGGTGACGCTGGGCGGCCGCACCTACCCGGCGCGCACGCTGTTCGTGCTGCCGGTGCAACTGCTGCACCACGACGCCCGCTGGTTTGAGCAGCCGCTGGCCTTCCGCCCTGCGCGCTTTCTGGATGGTGCGCCGGAGATTCCGCGTGGTGCCTACCTGCCGTTTGGTGCCGGGCCGCGCGTCTGCCTGGGCCAGCATCTGGCGCTGACCGAGATGGTGGTGGTGGCGGCCATGCTGCTGCAGCGCGCCACGTTGACCGTGCCGGCCGGCATGGCCGCACCCGAGCCGGTGGTCAACGTGACGCTGCGCCCCCGCGAGCCGCTGGTGTTAGCAGTCGGTCCGGCCTGACGCGCGCCAACCCCGGCGCGGCAGCAAGGCCACGCCCAGCGCCAGCAGCAGGCCCCAGATCAGCCCGACGGCGCCCCCGCCGGTGTCCGACACATCGGGCACGCCCGGTGCAGCCGGCGCCACCAGATCCAGCGTCTCGCTGGACTGGGCGCCCTGGTCATCGGTCACGGTCAGGCGCACGGTGACGGTGCCCGCCGCCGTGATCTGCAACTGGGCCGAGGCGCTGGTGGTGCCGCCCACGAAGCTGGCCTTGTCGGCACCGGTCACGATGGACCAGGCGTAGCCCACGATGCTGCGCCCCGAGGCGGCCACGCTGGCGCTGCCATCCAGCGACACGGTCGAGCCCACGCTGGGCGTGGTGGTGGAGGCGGTGATGTGGGAGACCACTTCGTTGGTGGCCGCCGTCACGGCGGCGGCGGTGTTGAGCATGCCGGCGCCGCAGGTGGTGGTGGTGCAGTCGCAGGCGCTGGTCTGCGCCGGCCCGCCCGGGGCCTGGCAGGTGTCCACGCCGGTGACCGGGAACGGCGTGGCCGTGCCGCGCAGCAGGCTGGTGAGGGTGGATGGCTTGATCTCGGGGTTGATGCTGCGCATCAGCGCCACGGTGCCGGTGACCAGCGGCGTGGCAAAGCTGGTGCCTATGCTCAGGCTGTAGCCGTCGGTGTAGCCATAGCCGGCAGGGCCTTGGGTGCCCAGGTTGGTCAGCGTCAGCAGCGGGTAGGTGCAGGCGCCGCTGGCGTCGGGGCAGTCGCCGCCCGGGGCGCTGACGATCAGCTCGGGGCCCAGGCTGGAGTAGCCGCCCTTGGCGCCGTCGTGGGCCAGGCCGCCCACGCCGATCACGCCCGAGCAACTGGCCGGCACGCCCACGGCCGTGCCGTCGTTGCCGGCGGCGGCGACGACGGCCACGCCCAGCGGCACCAATTCGTCCACCACGCCCTGGTAGCTGCTGCCGTCCACCACGTTGGCGCAGGTGCCGGCGCCGCCCAGGCTGAGGTTGATGATTTTGGCCGGGTTGGGGTTGACGGGCACGCCCGGTACGGTCAGCCCGGCCGCCCAGCGCATGGCCGGCAGGATGTCGCTGTCCCAGCCGCCGCACTTGCCCAGCACGCGCACCGGCAGCAGGCGCACGCCAGGCGCCACGCCGGCCATGCCGATGGCGTTGTCGGTGGTGGCGGCGATCAGGCCGGCCACCTTGGTGCCATGCCAGGAGCTGTCTTCCACGGTGCAGTCCGAGAACACCGACTGGCTGCGGTCGGCGGCGGTCAGCCAGTCGCCCGGATCGGCCGGGTCGGCATCGCGGCCGTCGCCGTCATTGGCGGTGGGCGCGTCGTGGATGAAGTCGTAGCCCGGCAGCACGGTGGTGCCGGCGAGGTCGGGGTGGTTGCGCAAAATGCCCGAATCCAGCACGGCGACGACCACGCCGGAGGCGCCGCGCGTGTGCGTCCACGCGCCCTCGGCGTTGATGGCGGCGGCGGTGCTGGTGGTGGGCGCGCGCAGATACCACTGGCCAGCCGTGGGCGTGGTGCCCACCAGGCCGTCGGGGTAGAGCGGGTCGTTGGGTGCGGCCAGTGCATGGCGGCGGCGGTCCACGGTGGCAAACGCCACGCGCGAGTCGGCGCGCAAGCGGGCGGCGAACTGCTGCGCGCTCATGCCCGCCGGCGCTTCCAGCACCTGCATGCGCTCGCTGATGGCAGGCCCGTCGCGCAGCGTCAGGCCCATCCGCGCCCCCAGCCAGGCCGCCGCCTCGGGCCCGCGCTGGCGCAGCGCGGCGGGCGAGCGGCGCTCAGCCAGCGCCTGGGGCTTGAAGCCGACGATGACGCGCTGATCGGATTCGGCAGCCGGCGCAGCCAGGGCCGGCGCCAGGCCGGCCAGGCAAAAGGCCAGGGTCAGCGCGGTGCGCAGCAAAAGGCGTGAGGCGGACATGACGAATCCTTGCGGGCAAAGACAGAAAAGCCGCCACCTTAACCCGCCCGGGCCCAAACCGAGCGGTCAAAGTGGCGGCTGGAGCCGGCTTATTCGGCCGGGCTTACTTGGCGGCGACCACGCGCACCATGTCCAGGCACTTGTTGGAATAGCCCCACTCGTTGTCGTACCAGCTCACCACCTTGACGAAGGTCTTGTCCAGCGCGATGCCGGCCTCGGCGTCAAAAATGGAGGTGCGGGCATCGCCCCGGAAGTCGGTGGCCACCACCTTGTCCTCGGTGTAGCCCAGGATGCCCTTCATCGGGCCCTCGCTGGCGGCCTTCATGGCCTTGCAGATGTCGGCGTAGCTGGCTTCTTTTTCCAGCTCGACGGTGAGGTCCACCACCGAGACGTCCGACGTGGGTACGCGGAAGGCCATGCCGGTGAGCTTGCCCTTGAGCGCGGGCAGCACCACGCCCACGGCCTTGGCGGCGCCGGTGGAGCTGGGGATGATGTTCTCCAGAATGCCCCGGCCGCCGCGCCAGTCCTTGTTGCTGGGCGCGTCCACGGTCTTTTGGGTGGCGGTGGCGGCGTGCACGGTGGTCATCAGGCCGCGCTTGATGCCGAAGTTGTCGTTCAGCACCTTGGCGATGGGCGCCAGGCAGTTGGTGGTGCACGAGGCGTTGGAGACGATGGCCTGGCCGGCGTAGCTGCCGCAGTTGACGCCATGCACGAACATGGGCGTGTCGTCCTTGCTGGGGGCCGACATGATGACCTTCTTGGCCCCGGCATCGATGTGTTTCTGCGCCGTCTCCTTGGTCAGGAACAGGCCGGTGGACTCGATCACCACCTCGGCGCCCACGTCGCCCCACTTCAGGTTGGCCGGGTCGCGCTCGGCGGTCAGGCGAATCTTCTTGCCGTTGACCACCAGGGTCGAGCCCTCGACCTTGACGTCGCCCTTGAAGCGGCCGTGCACGCTGTCATAGCTCAGCATGTAGGCCAGGTAGTCGGGCTCCAGCAAGTCGTTGATGCCCACGACCTCGATGTCGTCGAAGTTCTGCACCGCCGCGCGGAACACCATGCGGCCGATGCGGCCAAATCCGTTGATGCCAATTTTGATGGTCATGTGTGTATCTCCAGAGGTTGAAACGAAAGGGGGTTACAAATCGATGGTGGTGCAGGGCACGTGGACGGTCAGGGTGTCGCCAATGACCATGCGACGGGTCTTTTCAGGTAAGCGCAGTGTGAAGCGCTTGAGCCAATCCACCAGCGGCTTTCGCGCTGGATGGGTTTGTTCCAATTGCCCAACCGAGTTGAGTTCGTAGGGGCGGTAATAGGTCACTCGCAGATCGAACGGGCAGCCCATCTGGGCGGTGTCAAAGTAAACCGGCGTGGGGTAGTCTTGGCTGCCTCGAATGAAGTCCACCAAGTCCAGATCCTTGAGCACAGTCACAGGACCATCGTTAATGCGGAATTTGTAGATCAGGCTGAAGGTCTTAGGAAAAGCGTCGGCGGCGTCGGTCTTGCAGGTCAGACGCAACCGCTCAGCCGCAGCCATGACGGCCGACGAGAAATTGGCATGGGGGCTGGAAAGTACCTTCACCTCTGGCGCAGCGCCGGCGCTCGCAAACTGCAAATCCACCAGTACCGGCCCCCACATGTCCTCTCGCATTTGCCGCGTGGGATAGGTGGGCGGATTACTTGCAGCGTTGAGCACGCAGGCCGCCTCGTAAGGTTTTTCACCATCGGCTGTGCGCTGCTCAGGATCGGTGGACACAACTTTGCGTCCGTCATTGGGCACGAACACATAGTCCTGAAACAGAACCACTGGGACTTCGCCCGCCTTCAGGCACGGCAAACGAAACTGGCGCACATGCGAGCGCACGGCGTCCAGCAATTCGGCTGACGTCGTGCGGTGGTCGCTGAGCAACTTGTAGTCGGGGGCCGCATCAGGTGCATCAAAACTCAGCCGCACCGAGACCGTACCAGCATCCTTGCGTTGGTATGCACTTTCCGGATAGACCAACGGCTTCACGGTCGGCCCGCTGGACACCAGGCAGGCCAACGCGGGCGTGGGGCCTTCGATCATCTGCTGGCCACAGGCCGCCTCAGTGACACACAGGGCCAAAAAGCCCAGCCCCAAGCGCCCGCTCACGGCGTTCACTTGCCCAACACCTTGCGCACCGTCAGCGCCAGGTTGGCGGCGGTGAAGCCGAAGGTCTGGAACAAGGCGTCGGCGGGGGCCGATTCGCCGAAGCGGTCCAGGCCCACCACGGCGGCGCAGCCGTATTTCCACCAGCCGTCGGTGGCGCCGGCCTCGATGGCGATGCGCGGCAGCTTGGGCGGCAGCACGTCCAGCTTGTAGGCCATGTCCTGGCGGTCGAAGACGGTCGTCGAGGGCATGGAGACCACGCGCACGGGGATCTTGGCCAGCGCCAGTTGGGCCTGGGCGTGCAGCGCCAGCTGCACTTCGGAGCCGGTGGCGATGATGACGGCCTTGGCGGGTTTGTTCAGGCCCACCTCGGCCGGTTCGGCCAGCACGTAGGCGCCGCGGGTGATGACGTCGGCGTCCTGCTTGGGCGCATAGGGCAGGTTCTGGCGGCTCAGCAGCAGCGCCGTGGGCCGGTCGGACTGGGCCAGGGCCATGGTCCAGGCCACGGCCGTCTCGGCGCTGTCGGCGGGGCGCCAGACATCGAGGCCGGGGATGAGCCGCAGGCTGGCCGCATGTTCCACGCTCTGGTGGGTGGGGCCGTCCTCGCCCAGGCCGATGGAGTCGTGGGTGAAGACGTGGATGACGCGGCGCTTCATCAGCGCGGCCATGCGGATGGCGTTGCGGCTGTAGTCGCTGAAGGTCAGGAAGGTGCCGCCATAAGGGATGAAGCCGCCATGCAGCGCCATGCCGTTCATGATGGCAGCCATGCCGAACTCGCGCACGCCGTAGTTGATGTGACGCCCACCATTGACGTGGCCGGCGGCATCCACGCGCAGCGGCGGCGTGGCCTCGGTCTGGGTGAGGTTGGAGCCGGTGAGGTCGGCCGAGCCGCCCAGCAGCTCGGGCAGCGCGGCCGTGAAATGGGTCAGCGCCTGCTGGCTGGCCTTGCGCGAGGCCACGGTTTCGGCCTTGTCGTGGGCGGCGGCCACGGCCTGCACGGCCACGTCGGCAAAACCCTCGGGCAGCTTGCCGGCCATGCGGCGCAGGTAGTCGGCGGCGAGCGCGGGGTGGGCCTGGGCGTAGGCGGCCAGGCGGGCGTCCCAGTCGGCCTGGGCGGCGGCGCCCTGGGCCTGTTGGGACCATTGGGCGGCCAGGTCGGCCGGAATCTCGAACGGCGCGGCCGTCCAGCCCAGCGCGGCGCGGGTGGCGGCGATCTCGTCCTTGCCCAGCGGCTCACCGTGGGCTTTGGCGGTGCCGGCGCGGCCGGGCGAGCCCTGGCCGATGGTGGTTTTGCAGACGATGAAGACGGGCTTGTCCTGGCTGGCCCGGGCGGTGCGCAGCGCGGCGTCGACGGCGTTCACGTCGTGGCCATCCACGGGGCCGATGACTTGCCAGCCGTAGGCCTCGAAGCGCTTGGGCGTGTCGTCGGTGAACCAGGGCGCCACCGGGCCGTCGATGGAGATGCCGTTGTCGTCGTACAGCACCACCAGCTTGTTGAGCTTCCAGGCGCCGGCCAGCGAGGCCGCCTCGTGACTGATGCCTTCCATCAGGCAGCCGTCGCCCACGAAGACGTAGGTGCGGTGGTCGACCACGGTGTGGCCGTCGCGGTTGAACTCGGCGGCCAGGCGTTTCTCGGCCAGGGCCATGCCCACGGCATTGGCCAGGCCCTGGCCCAGCGGGCCGGTGGTGGTTTCGACGCCGGGGGTCACGTCCACCTCGGGGTGGCCGGGGGTGGCGCTGTGCAACTGGCGGAAGCGCTTGAGCTGCGCCATGGGCAGGTCGTAGCCGGTCAGGTGCAGCAGGCCGTAGAGCAGCATGGACGCATGGCCGTTGCTGAGCACGAAGCGGTCACGGTCCAGCCAGCCGGGGTCGGCGGGGTTGTGCCTGAGGTGGCGCGTCCACAGCGCCTGCCCCATCTCCGCCATGCCCATGGGGGCGCCGGGGTGGCCTGAGTTGGCGGCCTGCACGGCGTCCATCGCCAGCGCGCGCAGCGCGTCGGCCAGGGTGGGGTTGGGGGAGGCGTCGGGCATGGGGCAATCCTGGCAGGCGGTGAAAAAGAGGGTGAATTTTAGAGGCCCTGCCAGTCACCCGGCCATCCGGGCCGCCGTGCCCATTAATTCACGCCCGAGCGCACCGACACATAGGAGTGCCCCTCAATCGCCAGGCGCCAAAAGGCGATACCCGAGTCAAGGCCTCGGCCATCTCACCCACTCGCTGGTGGGTGTGCGCCGGTGAGGCCAGGAGGCCTTGATGTCAGAACCCACTGTCACCTTGCTCCTCGTCGATGACGAGCCCTCCATCCTGAGCGCGCTGCGGAGGCTGTTCCGGCCCCAGGGTTACCGCATCCTGCTGGCCGAAAGCGGCGCGGCCGCGCTGACGATGCTGGCCACCGAGCCGGTCGATCTGGTGCTGTCCGACATGCGCATGCCGGGCATGGACGGCGCCACCCTGCTCGAGCAGGTGCGCCAGCGCTGGCCCCAGACGCTGCGCATGCTGCTGACCGGCTACGCCGACATCTCATCCACCATCGCCGCCATCAATCGCGGCGAGATCCATCGCTACATCGCCAAGCCCTGGGACGATCAGGATCTGGTGCTGTCGGTGCGCGAGGGGCTGACGCGGCGGGCGCTTGAGCTGGAAAACCAGCGCCTGCTGGCGCTGACGCGTTCGCAGAACGAGGAGTTGCAACAGGCCAACAGCCAGCTGGAGCATCGGGTGCACGCGCGCACCGCTGAGCTGGAACAGGTCAACAACATGTTGCAAATGGCGTACGCGCAACTGGACGAGAACTTCCTGCTGTCGCTGGACGTGTTCGCCGGCCTGATGGAGCTGCGCGAGCGCGGGGCAGCCGGCCATTCGCGCGAGGTGGCCAGGCTGGCCAAGGGCATTGCCCAGCAGTTGGGCTTGCCCCCACGCGAGGTGCGCGACGTGTTCGCAGCCGGCCTGCTGCACGAGATCGGCAAGATGAGCCTGCCCGACACCATGCTGCACAAGCCCCTGTCGCTGATGAGCAGCGACGAGCAAACCCGCTGGCGGCGGCATCCGTTGGCGGCCCAGACCGCGCTGCTGCCCCTGGCCCAGTTGCAGCGCGTGGCCCAGCTGGTTCGCGCCCAGCTGGAGCGGCTGGATGGCAAAGGCGGCCCCGACGGCCTCCAGGGTGAGGACTTTGCGCCCGCCGCCCAGGCGCTGGCGGTGGCGGTGCGGTACATGGGGTTGATCCATGGCCGCATGTCGGAGAAGGCCTGTGACGCGAGCGCCGCCCAGGCGCTGATTGCGGGCGGCGCCGGCACCCACTTCAGCGCGGCGGTGGTCCAGGCGTTTGCCGGCGTCATGGCCACGCAGGCCGAGACGCCGCCGGCTCAGGACGTGTGCATCGACGCCCAGGCGCTGCGGCCGGGCATGGTGCTGGCGCGCGACCTGCATAGCGCCAGCGGTGTGCTGTTGCTGGCGGCCGGTTTTCGCTTTGACGCCCAGGTGGTGCGCCAGATCCACGAATTCGTGGCGCGCGAGGGCAGCCGCCTCAAGCTTCATGTCCACCCCACGTCGCAGATGGCTGCCGAAGGCCTGTCCGCCGAGCGCCTGCCGGAGTCCGTTCGGTGATGGCCGCATCGCTGGGCTGCACCCGCGTGCTGGACGCCGTCAGCGCCGCCACGCTGGTGCATGCCGGTGACCGCATCCTGTTTGCCAACCCGGCCATGCAGCGGCTGCTGGGCTACGACCAGGCCGCGCTGCTGCAGATGCACCACGCGGACTGGGCCACGCCCGAGACGCGCGAGGCCTTGTTGCACTATGGGCAGCAGGCGCTTAGCGAGGAGGGCGAGTTGCCGGTGCTGGAGGTCACGGCGCACACCGCCAGCGGGGCACAAAAGGTGCTGGAGATCGGGGCGCGCACGCTGCGCGAGCGTGGACAAGTTCTGGTGTTCGTCACGGCCCAGGATCTGAGCGACATGCGCTATGTGCAACAAAGCCTGCTGGACATGGGCCAGGTGATGCACCAGATCGTCGCCAACGACCCGGTCCCGACCTTCGTGCTGGATGCCCAGCACCGCGTCACGCACTGGAACGCCGCCTGCGCGCAACTCACCGGCATTCCCACCCACCAGATGCTGGGCAGCACCGAGGTCTGGCGCGCCTTCTACGCGCAACAGCGCCCGATGCTGGCGGACATGATCATCGATGGCGACATTGCCCAGGCCGGGCCGCAGCACTATGGCCAGGGGTTGCGGCCGGCCCCTGCCGTGGCGCAGGCCTACGAGTTTGAGGACTTCTACCCCCAGCTTGGTGAGAACGGCCTGTGGCTGTTCTTCTCCTCGGCGCCCCTGCGTGACCTGGAGGGCAAGGTGGTGGGCGCCATCGAAACGCTGCAGGACGTCACGGCCCGGCGCAGCGCCGAAGAAGCGCTGCGCCGCCACCATCATGAGCTGGAGCGCATGGTGGCCGAGCGCACGGCCGAACTGCTGGCCACCCACCACGACCTCGACGCCTTTCTTGAAAACGCGCCGGTGGGCATCCTGGCCACCGAAGACCGGCGCATCGTGCGCCACAACAAAACCTATTGCACCTGGTTCGGCCTGGAGGGCGCAGACCCGGCCACGCTGGGTGGTGGTGGCACGCTGTTTCTCGATGACGACGAATACGCCGAACTGGCCCCCATCGTGGAGCCGCAGCTGCGCCAGGGCCATGCCGTCTCGCACGAAACGCATATGCGCACCCCCACCGGAACGCTGTGGGTGCAGCTCATCGCCTACGTGGCCGACCCCACCAGCGCCTCGCCGCGCGTGTGGTGGATGCTGCACGACCGCACCGCCATCTGGAAGGCCCAACAGGAGCTGGTCGAGAACTACCGCAACATCCAGGAAACCAACGCGCGGCTGGAAGAGGCGCAGAACCAGCTGCTGCAGTCGGAAAAAATGGCCTCCATCGGCCAGTTGGCGGCCGGCGTCGCGCACGAGATCAACAACCCCATCGGCTTCGTCAACTCCAACCTGGGTTCGCTGCGCCGCTACGTGGAGGCCTTGCTCGCGCTGCTTCAGGCCTACCTGTCGCAAGAGAGCGACGCCCAGCGCCTGAATGCGCAAATCGCGCAGCTCAAACAGGATGCCGACCTCGACTACGTGGCCGAGGACTTGCCCGTGCTGCTGCGGGAAAGCGAAGAAGGCCTGGGCCGGGTCAAGAAAATCGTCCAGGACCTGAAGGACTTCTCCCGCGTGGACCAGGCGGACTGGCAACTGACCGACCTCAACGTCGGCCTGGAATCCACGCTGAACGTGGTCATGAACGAGGTCAAGTACAAGGCCGACGTGCACCGCGACTACGGCCGCCTGCCGCCCGTGCGCTGCCTGGCCGGTCAGCTCAACCAGGTCTTCATGAACCTCATCGTCAATGCCGCGCACGCCATCCCCGAGCGCGGCGTGATCACGCTGCGCTCGGGCACCCAGACCGTGGACGGCGCCGAGTGGGCCTGGGTGGAGGTGCAGGACGATGGTGTCGGCATGACGGCCGAGGTCCAGCGCCGCATCTTCGAGCCGTTCTACACCACCAAAGCCGTCGGCAAGGGCACGGGCCTGGGCTTGTCGCTGTCGTTCTCCATCGTGCAACGACATGGGGGGCGCATCGAGCTGGAATCGGCACCCGGCCAGGGCGCCCGCTTTCGCGTCTGGGTGCCCGCCGCCGGGCCGTCCACAGCCGAGACCAACGCCTAAACTGCGGACCGGGCCCCTTGCCTGGGGCCGGGACGAAGCCGATGCGCGCGATGATTCTGGCGGCCGGGCGCGGCGAGCGCATGCGGCCGCTGACCGATACCTGCCCCAAACCCCTGCTGTCCGTGCGCGGCCAGACGCTGATTGCCTGGCACCTGACCGCCCTGGCGCGCGCCGGCGTGCGCGAAGTGGTCATCAACACCGCCCACCTCGAAGATCAGTTCCCCGCCGCGCTGGGCGACGGCAGCCGCTGGGGGCTGACCCTGCACTACGCCATGGAGGGCCGGCTGTATGGCGGCGCGCTGGAGACGGCCGGCGGCGTGGCCAGCGCGCTGCCGCTGCTGGCGCCGCAAGGCCATGAGCCGTTCTGGGTGGTGTCGGCCGACATCTACGCGCCCGGCTTCACCTTCGATCCCGCGCTGGCGGCGGCGTTTGCGGCCGGGACGGATGAGGCCTGGCTCTGGGTCGTGCCCAACCCCGCCTTCAGCCCTGGCGGCGACTTCGCGCTGCAAGGCGACCGCCTCGTGCGTGCGGCCCAGCCACGCCCCTATACCTACGCCAACTTCGCGCTGATGCGCCCGGCGCTGGTGGCCGGTGTGGCGCCTGGCCAGCGCGCCGCGCTGGCGCCCTGCCTGTTTCGCGCGGCGGACGCCGGCCGCCTGGGCGGCCTTGTGCTCACCAGCGAGTGGCACAACGTGGGCACGCCCGCGCAACTGGCCGCGCTCAATGCAGGGGCGGCCGCATGAGGCTGGCCGTCATCGGGGCCGGCCCGGTCGGGCTGACGCTGGCGCTGCTGGCCGCGCGCCACCTGCCGCAGGCCCAGGTCTGCGTCTTCGATGCCCGCCCGCCCACGGCCGATCTGGGCGCCGATCCGCGCACGCTGGCGCTGGCGCTGGGCAGCGTGCAACTGCTGCAAAGCCTGGCCGCCTGGCCCGCCGACGCCGCCGCGCCCATCACCGAGGTGCGCGTCTCGCAGACGCCGCCCGGCGGCGCCGTGGACGTGCGGCTGCGCGCCGCCGAGGAGGGCGTGCCCATGTTGGGCGCCGTGCTGCGCTACGGCCCGCTGCTGGATGCGCTGCAAACCGCCTGGCAGGCCGAATGCGCGCGCCGACCCGCAAAAGCCCTGCTGCGGCTGGGCCAGCCGGTGGCGGGGCTCAAAGACCTGGCGGGTGGCGTTGAGGTCGATGCCGGCATTGCCGAGGTGTTCGACCTGGCCGTGGTGGCCGAGGGCGGTGTCTTTGGCCAGCAGGCCCGCAAGGCCTTGCAGCGCGACTACGGGCAGACGGCCTGGGTGGGCGAGGTGACGCTGGCCCCCGGCCCGGCTGGCGTGGCCATCGAGCGCTTCACGCGCGGCGGCCCCATCGCGCTGCTGCCGCTGCCCAGCCCCGACGGCAACCGCCGCGCGGCCCTGGTCTGGTGCGTGGCCCAGGCCGACGACCCCGTGGCCGCGCTGGACGACGCCCAGCGCCTGGCGCTGCTGCGCCAGCGGTTGCCCGCCGACGTGGCGGCGGCGCTGACGGCCATCGGCCCGCTGCAGGCCTTTGCGCTGGGCCTGGCGGCCGAGGCCACGCTGGTGCGCGGCCGCCAGGTGCGCATCGGCAACGCCGCCCAGACCCTGCACCCGGTGGCCGGCCAGGGGTTGAACCTGGGCCTGCGCGATGCCCACACCCTGGTCGATGCGCTGCGGCGCACCCCTGACGTGGACGCGGCGCTGGCCCGCCTGGCCTGGCGCCGCGCACCCGACCGCTGGCGCACCATCCTGGCCACCGACCTGCTGGCGCGGGGCTTCACCTGGCCGGGCCTGTGGGGCCTGCGCGGCGCCGGCCTGGCCGCGCTGCAGGCCATCCCCGCGCTGCGCTCGGCGCTCGCACGCCAGATGATGTACGGATGGCGGTGATCGCCCACCCCCTACGCGATCGCAGATCGCGCCCCCTCAAGGGGGCACTGCCAGTGGACCGGCAAAGCCGGATCCACGGCAGTCGGCTGAGTGGGCCGAGGTGTGCGCGGGTGGGTGCCGCTATACCTTGCGATGCGCCAGCGCCGGCAGGCGGCTGCGCACGGTGTCGCGCAGGCTGGCGTCGAGCTCGCCCAGCACCACGCCGGCCCCCTCGGGCAGGCAGGCGCCCACCTCGCCCCAGGGATCCACCACCATGCTGTGGCCCCAGGTGCGGCGGCCGTTGGCATGGCGGCCACCCTGGGCCACGCCCATCGTCCAGCACTGGTTTTCGACCGCGCGCGCGCGCAGCAGCAGCGACCAATGCGCCTCGCCGGTGGTGTAGGTGAAGGCCGCCGGCACGAGCAACAGATCGCAGGGCGGGTGCATCAGCGCGCGGTACAGCTCGGGAAAGCGCAGGTCGTAGCAAACCGAGAGGCCCACGCGCCAGCCGTCGGCGTCAAAGGCCACCGGGGTGTCGCCGGCTTCCAGCACCCGGCCTTCGTCATAGGCCTCGCGGCCGTTGTCGAAGGCAAAGAGGTGGATCTTGTCGTAGCGGGCCACGCGCTGGCCGGCGGGGCCATAGACCAGGCAGGCGTTGCGCACCCGGCCCGGCTGGCTGGCGTGCAGCGGGATGGTGCCGCCGACCAGCCACAGACCCAGGCGACGGGCGGTGGCGGCAAGGAAGGTTTGCAGCGGGCCGTCGCCATCGGCCTCGGCGATGGCCAGCTTGTCGCTGTCCTGGTGGCCCATCAGGCAGAAGTACTCGGGCAGGCAGGCCAGGCGTGCCCCGCGTGCGGCGGCCCGGGTCAGCAGCGCCTCGGCGGTGGCGCAGTTGGCGGCCACGTCGGGGCCGGAGACCATCTGGATGGCGGCGATCTTCATGGTGTGACCTCCTCCGGTTGGCGGTTCAGGGTTTCGATCTGGGGTTCGTCCCAGCTGCCGGTGACGCGCAGTTCGCGCGTGTTGGCGTCCTGCAGCGGTTTGCGCAGCAGGAACTGGGCCGCGAACGTGCCCAGGCCCAGCACGGGGTTGATGGCCGCATAGGCCAGCGCGGCGGTGCCGGCGTTGATCTCGGGCACGATGACCACGTGCAGGTTCTGAGTCTCGCGCGCCAGGTCGGCCTCGCCTTCGACGACGATGATGGCCTGCACGCCCCGGATGCGCAGGTTGTGGGTGCGGGCCTGACCGGCGTCCAGTTGCAGCTGGCCATCGATCTGGTCGAAGGTAAAGCCTTCGGCAAACACATCGCGAAAGTCCAGCGCCAGCCGGCGCGGCAGCGCCTGCAGGTTGAGAATGCCCAGCAGCCGCGCGGCGCCCGGCTCGGCCTGCAGGAACTGGCCGCTGGCCACGTCCAGATCCAAGGTGCCGGTCAGCCGCGCGCGGCTGAGGTCGGTGGGGCCGCCGGGCCAGGCCAGCTCGCCCTTGATCTGGCCTTTGCCGCCGCGCACCAGCGGGCCCAGTCCCAGGTGCTCAATGAGGCGGCCGGCGTCGGTCAGCGTCAAGGTGCCGGCCACCTCGGTGCGGCTGCCCACTTCCCAGCGGCCGGTGGCGGACAACGCCGCGCTGCTGCCCTGCAAATCCAGCTGCTCCACCAGCCAGTTGCGGCCCCGGTTCTGCGCGACCAGGGTGAGGCGGCCCCAGGGCTTGTCGCGCCAGACGATCTCATCGACCACCACATCCAGCGCCGGCCAGTCGCCGCCCCCTTCGCGCCGCAGCGGCTCGCCGTCCTGCACGCCCTGCAGCACCAGGCGCTCCAGCCGGGCCTTGACGCTGTGGGCGCTGGCCTCGACCCGGCCCTTGGCATGCGGGCCGTCCAGCGTCAGCAGCCACTGGCCCGCCTTGGCCGAGCGGGCCTGGACCTGTTGGCTGGGCCAATGCAGCCCGCTCAGGGTGAGGTCGGCGATGCGCAGGTGCGCCTCGGTCGGTTCATAGGCACTGGCGGCGGCAGCGCCTGGCGGGTGCAGGCTGTCCAGCCGGGCCCACCAGGCGTCGGCGTCCAGTTGCGGCAACCCGATCTGGGCCTGCACGCCCTGCTCCGGCCAGGGCAGCTCACCCGGCCCGATGGCCATACCGCCCGCCGCCACGCGCGCCGGACCGCTGCCCAGCTCGCGCCGGTAGCGGGCGCGCACCACGTCGGCCAGCGTCAGCTCCAGCGTGTCGTGGCGGGCGTCGGCGTCCAGGCGGGTGGCGATGTGCAGCGGCCACGCGGCCTGGGCCGGCTTGTGCAGCGGTGGCGGCAGGTCTACGGCCAGGCCTTGCAGGTCGCTGTCCACGCGCCACTCGGACTGGCCGTCGCGCAGGGTCAACGCCAGGGTGTAGGCAGCCTGGCCACTGAGCGCCCGCGCTGCGGGTGCCGCGTCACGCCAGGCGGCTTCGGTGGCCAGGCCGGTGGCCGTCGCCACGCCCTGGCCGCTGAACTGCAGGCTGCCGTCCGGCTGGCTGCCGCCGGCGAACCGGGCCGGGCCGCCCAGCACGGTGGCCTGCCCCCCACGCACCTGGAAGTCGCTCTCGGTGAACGCCACCTCGCCGCTGGCCGCCGCCAGCAGCGGCACGTCGGGGCGCAGCCGCACGTCGTTGTCGGCCAGGGTGATGCGGCCTTTCAGGCGGGTGTCGCCGGCGTTCAGCAGCGGGATGGTGAGGGCCAGCTCCAGCCCGGCGGTGCCGCTGGCCTGGGCCTGGCCCAGCGCATGGCCCATCCAGCCGGCGATGGGCGTGGCCTCCAGAAACCGCAGGGCGTCCACGGCCGGACCGCGGCCTTTGCCGTGCACGGTCAACTCGGGGGCGTCGGCGCCCAGGTTGGGGATTTCGCCCTGCACGCCGCTGAGGGCCACGCCCCAGAGCCGGGCGCTGGCATCCTTGATCTGCATGCGGGCGCGATCGAACACCAGCTCGCCCGCCACGTCGGTGAACGGTGGCCAGCCTGCGTCTTCGGGATCGACCAGCCCTGGCGGCACATAGGCCAGCTCCAGCCCGCGCACGCGCCCGGCAATGCGAAAGACACCGGGCTCGCCATGGGCGTACGGGAAGTCCCACAAATCGCCCTGCACGGCAAAGCGGGCGTTCTCGATCTGCCCGCTGTGCACGGCGGTGGCCACGTAGTGCCGGGTGTCGACGGGAATGTCCAGCGGCAGGTAGCGCACCACCTGCGTGCCCTGCCCCTTGGTGATGACGCCTTCCAGATCGATGCGCCCGGGCAGCCGTTGGCCCGCGCCGACGCCGGGTGTGGCGCCGGTTTGCCAGCGGCCGCTGAGGCTGCCCTGGGCGTCGGCGTTGGCAAAGGTGGCGCCTTGCACGCGCAGGGCGATGGCGGGTGGGCCACCGCCCTGCGCCGGCGTGGCCGTCCAGCTCAGGTGGGCGTCAGCCCGGGTGAGGGCAATCTCCGGCTCGGCGAACACGCCGGGGAAGGTCAGTGACCCGTTCTCGATCTGGATCCGTGCCGTGCCCCCGGTGTGGCTGGCCTGCACCTGCGTGCGCAAACCCCGCACGCCCGGGCGGCCCAAGGCCCTGGGGTCGTCCGCGCGCTCGGCCCGCAGCGCCAGGCCACTGGCGGTGAAGCCAACGCGCCAGTCCGTGGGCGCGTCCGGCCGGCCCTGCCAGCGAAACGCGAAATCGCTGACCTGGCCTTGCGGCGCCACGTCTTGCAGGCTTTCGCGCAGCGTGGCCGACAGTGGCAGTCGCAGCGCCAGCTCGGTGGCGCCGGCCAGGGCCAGGCTGGGCACTTGCAACTCGCCGCCCACAATGGCGGCCACCTCGCCGGCCGCGCTGTCGCCTCGCTGGCGCCACTGCAGCGTCACGTTGCCGGCGGGCCAGGTCGTGCCGTCCTGCAGCACCCCTTGCACGGCCTGCGTGGCGGCCTGGTAGCGGTCACCGTCGCGCTGCAGGTGCAGCCGGCCTTGCAGCGCCTGCCACCGCAGCGGCGGCAGGTCGCCGGCGGCACGGCCCTGCACGTCGGCCAGCGCCACGTCCAGCGTCATGGCCTGCCAGCGGCCCGGCGCACGGCTGAGCCAGGCGCGCAAGGCGCCACGGCCGGTGCCCACCGTCACGGGCAGGTGCAGATGGGGCACCAGCGCCGCCCAGTCCAGCAGCGGCGCGTCGGCATAGACCCGGCCCTGCCACTGCGCCACGTCACCGGCCCGGGTCAGCAGGCCGCGCGTGAAGTCGCCGCGCAGGCCAAAGCGCTGGCCCCAGGCGGGGGGCGGTGTGGCGTCCAGCCGCCAGCGGTGGCGGTGCAGGCTGTGGCGCAGCAGCACATCGACGCCGGTGAGCTCGGCCGCTGGCTGGCCGCTGGCATCGTCCTGCCAGCGCACCTGGCCGGCGCGCACGACGATTTCGGGCTTGCCCAGGATCCAGTCGGCCGCTGGACTGCCGCCCTGGGCCTCGGGGTGCAAGGCGATGCCGGCCACCTGCCAGCGGCCGTTGGCGTCGCGGTGGGCGGTGACGCGTGGGGATTCGATGACGATCTGGCGAAACACCAGCTCGGCACGCAGCAGCGAGTGAGCCGAGACCATGGCGACGAGCCGGGGCACGTGCAACACCACTTCGCCCTGGGCGTTGCGCAGCGTCACCTCCTGGGCGGTGAAGACGGGCACCCATTGCCCTGTCTGGGCTTGCAGGCTGGCGATGCGCAGGGTCAGGCCCTCAGGCGCCAACTGCCGGTTGATGGCCGCCTCGATGCGGGGGCGCCAGCTGTCGAGCTGGCCCAGCACCAGGAAGTGCAACGCCAGCCAGGCGGCCAGCAGCAAGGCCCAACCGCCCAGCACGATGACCAGGGCCAGGCGCCAGAGGCGACGGGCCCGCGATGGCCTCGGGGGCATTGAGGCAAGCTGGGGTGGCCCGGCGTGGTCTTCGGTGGGCAAGGCGGGCGACGGCATGGGAAGGGCAAGCATACCGTCCGTCCACAATCGGGCCATGAGCGCCGACCTCGCTTCCTACAGCCGCTACGTCCAACGCGTGCGCCGCCTGGGGCTGACCAACCCGCCTGCCTTGGGCACGGGCACGCCCAGTGCCGCGCAGATCGATGCCACCATCGCCGCCCATCTGGCGCAGGGCCTGCCCTTGGGCGCAGCCCTGCGACGCACCCGCCAGGCGGTGCTGGAGCGCCTCGCGGTGCGCGACGTGGATGCCCGGGCCTCACTGGCCGAGATCACCCAGGCCATGAGCGACCTGGCCGAGGTGACGCTGGAGCGCGCGCTGGCCGAAGCCCATGCGCTGCTGCAGCCCCGCCATGGCGCGCCGCGCAACGACCAGGGCCAGCCCATCGAGATGTGGATTGTGGGCATGGGCAAGCTGGGGGCGCGTGAGCTCAACGTCTCCTCCGATATCGACTTGATCTACATCTACGAGGAAGAGGGTGAGACCGACGGCGCCGTGCCGCTGTCGGCCCAGGAGTACTTTGGCCGCGTGGCCAAACACCTGTATGCGCTGATGGGCGACGTCACCGAGGACGGCTTCGTCTTTCGCATGGACCTGGCGCTGCGGCCCCATGGCGCCAGCGGCCCCCCGGTGGCCAGCCTGGCCATGCTGGAGCAGTACCTGCTGACCCAGGGCCGTGAGTGGGAGCGCTTTGCCTGGCTCAAGAGCCGGGTGGTGGCACCGCGTGCCGCCGTGACCAGTGGCCGCGCGCTGGCGCTGGCCCATCTGGTGACGCCGTTCGTCTACCGCAAATACCTGGATTACGGCGTCTTCGAGGGCTTGCGCCGGCTGCACCGCAAGATCGGCGATGAGGCGCGCCGCAAGGCCACCGGCCGACCCGAGCGCGCCAACGACGTCAAACTGGGCCGCGGCGGCATCCGCGAGATCGAGTTCATCGTGCAACTGCTGCAGGTGGCGCGCGGCGGTCAGTTCCCCGAAATCCGCACCCGCCGCACGCTGGAGGCGCTGGCCCGGCTGGCCCGGCACGGCCTGATGTCGCCCGCCCGCGCCGACCAACTGGCCCGCGCCTACACGCTGCTGCGGCAGATGGAGCACCGCATCCAGTACCTGGACGATGCCCATACCCATGTGCTGCCCACCACCGAGGCCGACCTGCGGTGGATGGCCGCCACCCTGCCCGGCCTGCACGGCGCCGGTGACGTGCTGGCCCTGCTGGTGGCGGTGCGCGAGGTGGTGACCACCGAGTTCGATGCCTTGCTGGAAGGCGGCGGTCAGGACGACCAGCATGGGCTGGCCATCGACCAGGAGGAGTTGTGGGAGCGGCTGCCGGCCGGCCTGCAAGTCCGCTTGCGCGAGTTGGCGCTGCAACCCCGTGTGCAGGCTTTGCGCGACGTCAGCCGCCTGCGGCTGGGCGCCGTGGTGCTGGCCGCCGGTGATGCCATGGCGCGCGGCCAGGCCAGCGAGGTGGCCGTGCTGCGGCTGCTGGACTGGCTGGAATCGCTGCTGCGGCGCGACAGCTACCTGGCCATGCTGACCGAGCGCCCGGACGTGCTGACCCGGCTGCTCAATCTGCTGGGGCTGGCGCGCTGGCCGTTGCGCTACATGCTGCGTCACCCCGGCGTCATCGACGAGTTGGCCGACGAGCGCCAGTTGCATGAGCGCTTTGACCGCCTGGCTTTTGAAACCGAAATGGCCGACCGCCACGCCGCCTGGGTGCGCGCCGGCGAGGCCGACGAGGCCGAGTTGCTGGACACCTTGCGCCGCGCCCACCACACCGAGGTCTTCCGCACCCTGGTGCGCGACGTGGAAGGCAAGCTCACCGTGGAGCAGGTGGCCGACGACCTCTCGGCCCTGGCCGATGCCATGCTGGCCACCTGCGTCGATTGGGCCTGGAGTCACTTCAAACAGCGCCACCGCGAGACGCCGCAGTTGGCCGTCATCGCCTACGGCAAGCTGGGTGGACTGGAGCTCGGCTACGGCAGCGACCTGGACGTGGTCTTTCTCTACGACGATGCCGACGAGGCCGACCCCGACCAGGCACAGATGGCCTACACCGCCTTCGTGCGCAAACTCATCACCTGGCTGACGCTGCAGACCGCCGAAGGCGGCTTGTTCGAGATCGACACCGCGCTGCGGCCCAACGGCAATTCGGGCCTGCTGGTGACCAGCATTGCCGCCTTCGAGCGCTACCAGCAAGGCCGGGGTGCCAACCACGCCTGGACCTGGGAGCACCAGGCCCTGACCCGCGCCCGCTGCGCCTGCGGGTCTGCGGCGCTGGCCGCCCGGTTCGAGGCCACCCGCTGCGCCGTGCTGGCCACGGCGCGCGAGGCCGAACCCCTGCGTGCCGAAATCATGGCCATGCGGGCCAAGGTCAGCGCCGCCAGGCCGGTCAAAGAAGGGCTGTTCGACGTCAAACACAGCCTGGGCGGCATGATGGATGCCGAATTCGCTGTCCAGTACCTGGTGCTGGCCCATGCCCATCACCATCCCGATCTGCTGGCCAATGTGGGCAATATCGCGCTGATGCAGCGTGCGCAGCAGCAAGGCCTGCTGCCCCCGGGGGTGGGTGATGCCGCCGCCAACGCCTACCGCGAGTTGCGCCGGTCTCAGCACCGGGCCAGGCTGGACGAGCAACTGACTCAGTTCGACCCCACCTTGTTTGCGCCGCACCGCGCGGCCATCACCGCCCTGACCCAGGCCGTGTTCGGATGAGGGCCTGGCTGGCCGTCTGCCTGCTGGCGGGTGCCGGTTCGTTGGCCGCCTGGTCTTTGCCTCCGGTCTGGCTCGACTGGCAGCCGGCGCTGCTGTGGCCGCAGCCCTGGCGCCTGGTGAGTGCGGCCTGGGTGCATTGGAATGCCCTGCACCTGCTGACCAACCTGGCCGCGCTGGTCTTGCTGGCCGTGGCCGGTTGGCGGGTGCCGATGCAGGGCCGCGATGCCATGGCCTGGCTGCTGGCCTGGCCGCTTACCCACTTGCTGCTGGCCTTGCTGGCGCCGCCAGGCTTGCTGCACTACGGCGGCCTTTCAGGCTTGCTGCATGGGGCCGTGGTGCTGATTGGCCTGCGCCTTGTCGCCAATGGCCAGCGCATGGGCTGGATCTGGCTGGGTTTGCTGGCCGTCAAACTGCTGATCGAGCAGCCCTGGCACCCGCTGCTGCCAGACGACCTGCTGCTGGGTCTGGCCGTGGTGCCTGCGGCCCATTTGGCGGGTGCGCTGGCGGGGCTCCTGGCGTTGACTGGGGTTACTGCGGTGCAACCGCGTCGTGCGGCTCCACGACAATAGCGGATTGATTGTCATCAGCCGTTACCACCATGAGTCAGCCCCGTCCCCCCAGCCAATGCGACCAAGGCATCAACGCCTACGACCGCCAAGGTTTGTTGGCCAGTGGCCATGGCCATCTGTTCGGCCCCGGCAATGCCCGCCTGCCGCTGCCCAATATGTTGATGATGGACCGCATCAACCGCATCGATGCCACGGGCGGTGCCCATGGCAAAGGCCGCATCGAGGCCGAGTTGGACATCGACCCCAAGCTGTGGTTTTTTGACTGCCACTTTGAAACCGACCCCGTGATGCCCGGCTGCCTGGGCCTGGACGCCATGTGGCAGTTGGTGGGCTTCTGGCTGGCCTGGCGCGGCAACCCGGGCTGGGGCCGCGCGCTGGGCGCGGGCGAGGTCAAGTTCTTCGGCCAGGTGCTGCCCACGGCCAAGAAGGTGCGCTACGAGTTGGACATGAAGCGCGTCATCGAGCGCAAACTGGTGATGGGCATTGCCGACGGCCGCATGCTGGTCGATGACCGCGAGATCTACAGCGCCAGCGACCTGAAAGTGGGTTTGTTCACTTCCACTGAGGCCTTTTGACTGCAACGCTGCGCACTATGTCATGGTGTGCCTTCCTGGCCACGAGACAGACAGAATCGGTTGTGTCAACCTTGCCGCAACAGAGCCCGTTGAGCGTTTAGCACGTTCGTTCTATTGCGTGCTTGTATCGGTTCCATGGCTGCGCGGCCGGTCTGTCTTCAGGCTGTCCACTGGGTGCGACTCTCCTCCTCCCTCCCTCTTCTCGCTCCCGGTGCTGCGCAGCCTTTTTCTCTTCTTGCTCGCCGCATGAAAGCTCTGCTCACCACGCTGCTGTTGACCGCTGCCCTCGGGGCCCAGGCGGCCGAGGCCGACGACGAGGCCTTTTACCGTCATGCAGCCGGTTGTGTGGCCTTGCTCAAGCAGGACGCGCTGGCGCTGCTGCCAGCCGCCAAAGGCGGCGACGCGCCAGCCAAGGCGCAGATGGTGCAACTGACGGCCTGGGGCTTTGGCTTCATCGCCAGTGCCTACAAGCGCGGCCTGCGCAACCCACGTGCCGACACGCTGCTGGACGAAGCCGAGGCCGACCAGCAAAACTGGCCCGCCAGCCGCCGGCAAGAACAAGGCAGCCGCTGCCTGACCGATGCCCGCGACATATTTGCCAACGCCTCCGGCCTTGAGCGGGCCATCGTCAACAACCGCGCCGCCGCCCGGGTGGAGCGGTTGCTGAACCGAAAATAAGCCCCCGCAACCCTGTGGATGACGCTGGCATAACCGCCAGGCTATCCACAGCGCAGCGACGGCCGGCGCAGTTGTTGTCATCGCGCAGTGGCGTTGTCCCGGGTTCGAGCCACAGCCTTGCCATGAATGCAACTGATTGATTTAAATTGGATTTCTGGATTTGTCCACAGCGCCGGTCGGCCTCTACTACCAACACCACATTGAATCTTCTATTGAAATGAACAACAGCGCTGACGCGCTGGGCGATCTCGCCCGCCGCGCCCGGTTCGATGACGCGCTGGCCCACATCGTGGCCCAGGGCGATCTGGTGCAGTTGGTGCTGTCCAAGACACGCCGTGCCGTGGCCAAGGCGCTGGCGGATGCGCCTTTGGACTGGTTTGATGCCCAACGTGTGGCGGTCAAGCCTGTGCAACTCAAAAGCGGCGCCCACCTGGCCTTGCGCTGGACGTTTGCCCACCGCGAAGAGGTGCACAACCTCCAACCGCAGGTGGCACTGGCCCTGATCGGCATGCTGCTGGACACGCGGTTCCAGCATGCGCATCTGCTGGCGCGCGAAGAAGCCTTGCAACTGGTCATCAGCCAGCGCGGCAAAGTGGCGCTCAAGCGCTCTCGTGCCAGCCACACGGCGTCGGATGAGGGTCACAGCCGCAGCAAGACCCGCTGGGTGGCGCAGGATGCGCCGTTCCTGCATCTGCTGGGTGTGACCGATGGCGGGGGCCAGGTGGTGCCAGCCATGGCGCGCAAATGGAAGCAGATCAACAAATTCGTCGAGGTGCTGGACGGGGCCTTGCGCAGCGGTGGCCTGATCGGCCGTGAGGCGGCGTTGCAGGTGGCCGATTTCGGTGCCGGCAAGGGCTATCTGACGTTTGCGCTGGCCCAGCATCTGCAGACGGTGGGCCAGCCAGCCCAGGTGTTGGGGGTGGAGTTGCGCCCCGGTCTGGTTGACGAGGCCAACGCGCATGCCAAGGCCAGTGGGCTACCCGGCCTTTCGTTTCGCTGCGGCGACGTGAACGACGTGCGGCCCGAGCGGTTGGATGTGATGGTGGCGCTGCATGCCTGCGACACCGCCACCGACGTGGCCATCCACACCGGCATCCAGGCCGGTGCGGCCGTCATCGTCTGCAGCCCTTGCTGCCACAAGCAGTTGCGGCCGCAACTGGCCTTGCCCGAGGTGCTGCGCCCGCTGTTGCGCCATGGGGTGCACCTGGGTCAGGAGGCCGAGATGCTGACCGATGGCGTGCGCGCGCTGCTGCTGGAAGCCCAGGGCTACGCCACCCAGGTGTTCGAGTTTGTCAGCCTGGAGCACACGGCCAAGAACAAATTGATTCTGGCTGTGCGCCGGCCGGGCGAGGTGGACGCGGCGCGGCGCCAGACGCTGCTGGCGCAATACGCCCAGCTCAAGGCGTTTTACGGCTTTGGCTCACATCAGTTGGCCGCATTGCTCAACCTGGAGGCCAGCGCCGAGAGCGCGGCATAGGCGGCGGCCAGGTCGCTGTCCAGGGCGGCCAGTGCCTGGATTTCGGCCTGCACCACGGCCAGATCGCCGCGCGCCGCAGGGCCGGTCAGCGCGGCCTGGGCGCCCAGTTGGCCGACGTTGTCTACCGCGCGCTGTGCAAACCCCTGTGCCAGCGGCGCCACCAGATCGGGCGGCATGCCGATGTGGCGCCACAGGCCCTGAGCCACGGCATCCAGCACCGGCTGGAAGTTGCTGGCCCAGACGGCGGCGGCGTGATAGAGCGGCTTGGCTTCGGCGCGGAGCGCAAATGGTCGCCCGCCGATGGCGCTGACGGCGGCAAAGGCACGGTCATCGCCTTCAACGGCGCAGACGGTGCCGGCAAACTGGGCCAATGCCGCGTCACGATCGGCAAAACTCAGCGCGGGGTGAACGCTGCCGACCTGCCAGCCTGCGGCGGCCAGTGGTGCGAGGGCGCAACTGGGCAGAAAGCCGCTGCAATGCCAGGCTGCAGCCGGCACATGGGGCTGGGCGGCCAGTTGGGTGGCGACGGCAGTGATCTGGTCGTCCGGCACGGCCACCAGCCACAACTCGGCTGGAGGCAGTTCGGCCAGATCGGTGCAGGCCAGGCCAGAACCGATGAAGGCAGTGGCATTTTGGGCAGACACCAGATGGCGGGCGGCCACACCCTGGACGCGCAGCACACCGGCCTGCTGCCACAGCCGCGCCAGCACCGGTCCGACGCGGCCGGCGCCTATCACGTTCAACGTGGACAATCGCATGATTCGATTGTCGGGGTGAGCAATGGACAAACGCATGTTTTTGGGGTGCATGGCGACGTCGCCATGGTGGCTGACCGCCTGTGGCGGTGGCAACGACGGCGCCATTCGCCTGGTTCAGGCCAGCCCGGCGCTGGGCGCGCTGGACTGGTGGGTGGACGGCTCGGTCAAGGCCAGCAGCATCGCCTTCGGGCAGTCCAGCGGCTATCGGGACATCGACAGCGGCGGCACGGAGATGAGCGTGAGCCTGGCGGGCAGTGCCTCGCTGTTGCTCACGGCCGATGTGTCGGTGGAGGCGCGGGGCCACCACCAGAGTTGGGTCATCTTCGGCTCGGCCTCGACGCTCAAGGCATTGATGATCGACGACGAGGTCACCACGCCCTCGTCCAGCTACACCACCATCAAGGTGTTGCACACGTCCACCCAGGCGCCCGACGTGGACGTCTACCTGATGAACGCGGCCGATGACCCGGCCGGCGCGACCTTGCAGGCCGAAAGCCCGGCCTTGAACACCTTGGTCGATACCGAGGACGTCAAGAGCGGGCTCAAGCGCCTGCGCGTGACCACGGCGGGCCAGGCCGACGATGTGTTGCTGGACATCCCGCAGATGGTGTGCGCGGGCGGCGGCGTGACGACGCTGGTGCTGACCGACGGCACCGGTGGCATGCTGATCGAGGCCATCCAGCTGGACCAGCAGGGCGCGGTGACGCCACTGGTCAACCCGGCCGCCCGGTTGCGGGTGGTGACGGCGCTCAATGGCTCGGCCGCCGTCACGGTGTCGGCCCAGGGTGTGGCGCTGCTGTCGCAAGCCACCTCGCCGTCCATCAAGGACTACGTCACCGTCAGTGCCGGTACGCTGACGTTGGCCGCCACCATCGACGGCGCGGCGGTCACGGCCCCTTCGTTGACCTTGACCATGGGGGGCGACCACACGCTGCTGATCACCGGTACCACGGCAGCCGATGCCCGGTTCACGCTGCTGACCGACGACAACAGCATTCCCAGCCCCAGCACCAGCGCGTGCGTGCGGCTGGTGCATGCGGTGACCAGCCTGGCGTCGACGGCCGTCAGCCTGCAGGTGGATTTCGCCAGCATGGTCACCAACCTGGCTTTTGCCAGCGCCTCGGTGCGCGTGGTGTTGACGCCGCGCACCACCGCCAACGTGCGCGTCATCGGGGGCAGCCAGACGCTGCTGCAACTGACGGACCAGGTTTTTGCGGCGGGTGCGGTCTACACCGTGTTCGTATTCAACGACGGCGCCGGCACGGGCCTCACCACCGGCGTACTCACCCAAGACCGTTAAGGACGATTGCCATGCGACTGCACACCCTGACCCTGGCCGCTGCACTGGCCCTTGCCACGCCGCTGACGGGCCACACCCAGACGCCCGCGGCCAGCGCGGCCGAGGCCCATGTGGCCTGGCAGATGGCCACCACCGATGCCGACATCGACCGCGCTTTTGCCAAGGGCAAGGCCGAGGGCAAGCCGGTGCTGATCTACTGGGGCGCGGCCTGGTGCCCACCCTGCAACCACCTGAAATCCACCCTCTTCAACCGTGCCGACTTCATCGAGCGCACCCGCCACGTGGTGCCGGTGCAGATTGACGGCGACGGCCCCGGTGCGCAGAAGCTCGGTGCGCGTTTCAAGGTGCGGGGTTACCCCACGCTGGTGCTGTTCAACGCCCAGGGCACCGAGATCACCCGCCTGCCGGGCGAGGCCGACGCCCCCATGGTGATGAACCTGATGGAGATTGCGCTCGCGGGTGGCCGGCCGGTGGCGGCGGTGCTGGCCGATGCGCGTGCCGGCAAACCCATCTCGGCCAATGAATGGCGGCTGCTGGCCTACCACTCATGGGAGTTGGAGGACGACGACGGCCTGCTGCCGCCCGCTCAGCGTGCGGCCACGCTGGCCAAACTGGCGGCGGCGGCGCCGCAACCCGAGGTGGCCACGCGGCTGTGGCTCAAGGCTGTGGCCGCGGGTGATGCGGGCAGCCCGGCCGTGGTGGCCGATGCTGCGGCACGCAAGCGGCTGGTGGCCGTGCTGGACAGCCCCAGCGCTGCACGCACGCAGATGGACGTGCTGACCAATGCCGCCGCCGATCTGGTGCAGGGTGTGGCGCCCAAGGCCGGCGCAGAGCGCGACGCCATGGTCAAGACCTATGACGCAGCCCTGGTGCGGCTGCAAAAAGACGCCACGCTGTCACGCGCCGACCGGCTGACGGCGCTGGGCGCACGGGTGGACTTGCAGCGGCTGGGCCAGCCCAAGGACACGCTCAAACCCAAGTTGCCGCCGGCATTGGTGCAGGAGGTCAAGACCGAAGTGGCCCGGCTGGACCGCGAGGTGGCCAGCGGCTTTGAACGTCAGGCCGTCATCACCAGCGGTGCCTATGTGCTGGCCCAGGCCGGCTTGTGGGCCGACAGCGATGCGCTGCTCAAGGCCAACCTGGACAAAAGCCACTCGCCTTACTACCTGATGAGCCAGTTGGCGGGCAATGCGCGCAAGCAGGGCCGCAACGCCGAGGCCGTGGACTGGGCCGCCAAGGCCTACGACAAGAGTGTGGGCCCAGCCACCCGGCTGCAATGGGGTGCCAGCTACGTGGGCACGCTGACCCAGGCGGCGCCGCAAGACGCCAAGCGCATCGAGGGTGCAGCCAGCAAGGTGCTCACCGAGGCGGCAGGTCAGCAGGGCGCCTTCTTCGATCGCAACGCGCGCTCGCTGCAGCGCATCTCGCAGCAGGTGCTGGCCTGGAACACGGCCGCCAAGGGTCGCCACCAACCGGTGGTCGAGCGCCTGCGCAGCCAGATTGCACCCACCTGTGCCAAACTGCCCGCCGCCGATGGGCAGAAGGCCGCCTGCGACGGGCTGTTCAAGGCCTGAACCCACACCCCTGCCATTCATCACCCGCTGCGGGCGGTTCGTGAGATCGAACCGCCCGTTCGCCATTCTGGGCGGCCCGCCTGAACGGATTGCCCGGATGATGCGCAGCCATAGGAACTTGCCGACACATGATGAACCACCGATGGATTGCGGCCGCGCTGGCGCTGGCGGCGGGTGCCGCTGGCGCCGACACCCTTACGCTGACCTCCTGCAATCTGCCAGGGGTGGCGCTGGCAGCACGCTGCGGTGTGCTCGCCCGGCCACTGGATCCCAGCCAGCCCAAGGGTCTGCAAATAGATCTGCATGTGGCCGTGCTGCCCGCGGTGGCTCGCAACAAGGCGCCCGATCCGGTGCTGGTGTTTGCCGGCGGCCCGGGGCAAAGCGCCATCGACCTCGCCCCGGCCATCCAGCGGTTGCTGGCGCGCTTTGGCAGCCGGCGCGACATTGTGTTGATCGACCAGCGCGGCACCGGGCGCAGCGCGCCGCTGCGCTGCGACAGCCCGCCTTTCGACACCCCGCTCAAAGACCATGGTGACGCGGCCCTGGAGGCCAACCTGGCGCGGTGCCGCACCGAGTTGCAGCAACTGCCCTGGGGCGATCTGCGCCAGTACACGACACCCATCGCCAGCGCCGACGTGGAGGCCATGCGGCTGGCGCTGGGCCTGGGGCCGGTCAACCTGGTGGGCGTGTCGTACGGCACGCGGGCGGCGCTGGACTACATGCGCCTATACCCCGGCAGCGTGCGCCGCGCGGTGCTGGACGGCGTGGCGCCACCCGACATGGTGCTGCCTTTGTCGTTCTCTGCGGATGCGCAGTCGGCGCTGGACGCGCTGCTGGCCTACTGCGCCCAGGATGCGGCTTGCACCCGCCACTACCCGAATCTGCGCACCGATTGGCAGGCGCTGCTGGCGCGGCTGCCTCAGGAGGTCGGCGCCATCAACCCTGGCAGTGGCGCCAGCGAGCGCTTCACGCTGACGCGTGAGACGGCAACCGGTCTGGTGCGCACGGCGCTGTACAGCCCGGTGCTGGCCTCGGCATTGCCGCTGGCCATCACCCGTGCGGCCCAGGGCGAGTTGACCGCGCTGGTGGGCCTGGCGGCCGGGATGGGCGGCCCGCGTGGGCTGCAACTGGCCTTGGGCATGCATTTCTCGGTGGTCTGCGCGGAAGACCTGCCGCGCCTGGGCAGCACGGCCGACCGCGCCGCGCCGGACTTCGGCCAGGCCACGCTGGCGCAATACCGCCGCGTCTGCGCCGACTGGCCGCGTGGCACGGTACCGGCCGCGTTCTACAGCCTGCCCAGGACGACGGTGCCGACGCTGCTGCTGTCGGGCGCGATCGATCCGGCGACGCCGCCGCGCCATGGCGCGCGGGTGGCGCAAGCCCTGGGCCCTCAGGCCGTGCACGTGGTGGCCCCCAACACCGGCCACGGCGTGATGCAACTGGCCTGCATCCGGGATGCGGTCTATCGCTTCGTCAACGAGCCCGACGCCGCCAAAGCCCTGGCCAGCGTGGCCCAGGACGCTGGTTGCGTCCAGGCCTTGCCACGCCCGCCCGTCTTGCTGCCCCAGGTCGCCCGCCCGCAACCCGCCCGCAACCAGGGGGACGCGAAATGATTGAAGTCAAGCAGTTGAGCAAGGCGTTCACCCATGGTTCGGGTCGCAAGCGCCAGACCGTGCAGGCCGTGGCGGACGTGAACTGGCGCGCCGAGGACGGCGCCATCACCGGCCTGCTGGGCCCCAATGGCGCGGGCAAGACCACCACGCTGCGGATGGTGGCGGGCCTGATCGCACCCGATGCCGGCGAGTTGCTGGTGGATGGCATCAGCGTGCGCGCCCAGCCCATGCGGGCCCTGGCCCGACTGGGCGTGCTATCGGACGCCCGCGGCCTCTACCCGCGGCTGACGGCGCGCGAGAACATCGTCTACTACGGCCGCCTGCACGGCATGACGGCGGCGGCGGCCAGCGCCCGGGCCGATGCCCTGGCCGCCGTGCTGGACATGCAGGCGCTGCTGGAGCGGCGCACCGAGGGCTTCAGCCAGGGCGAGCGCATGAAGACGGCGCTGGCGCGGGCGTTGGTGCACGACCCGCAGAACATCATCCTGGACGAGCCCACCAACGGGCTGGACGTGCTGGCCACGCGGGCGCTGCGTGAGGCCTTGCGCCGGCTGCGCGACGACAGCGGCAAGTGCGTCGTCTTCTCGACCCACATCATGCAGGAGGTGGAGCGGCTGTGCGATCAGGTGGTGGTGGTGGCTCATGGCCGCACGGTGGCCGGTGGCACCGTGGCCGAGTTGCTGGCCAGCACGGGCCAGCGCGATTTTGAGGAGGCCTTCGTGCAACTGGCATTCGACAAGGAGGGCGCGTGATGCATACCGCCTGGATGGTGTTCGTCAAAGAGATGGTGGATGCGCTGCGCGACCGCCGCACGCTGATGATGGTGCTGATCAGCGCCGTGGCCGTCGGCCCGCTGATGCTGGCGGCGCTGTCGGCGGTGGTGTCCATGATGGAGGAGCGCGCCGATGCACGCGAGGTCATGGCCGTGGGGCTGGACGCGGCGCCCACGCTGAGCAACTTTCTGGTGCGCCAGGGCTATACCGTCAAGACGGCGCCGGCCGACTATGAGAAGAAGCTGACCGACGCCAAGCTGGGCGATCCGGTGCTGGTGGTGGGGCCGACCTTCGAGGCGGAACTGGTGGCGGGCGAGATGCCCAGGGTCACCGTGGTGACGGCCACCGGCAACCAGCGCGCCCAACTGGGCACGCGCCGGCTGGAGACCCTGCTGACGGGCTTCAACCAGGAGCGGGGCAGCCTGCAGTTGGCGCTGCGCGGCGTGCCCGTGACCCTGGCGCAGGCGGTGGAGGTGCAAAGCCGCGACGTGGCCAGCCCGCAGGCGCGGGCGGCACAACTGACCGCCATGCTGCCTTTTTTCATCATCATGGCCGTGATCTACGGCGCCATGAACGCCGGCCTGGACGTGACGGCCGGCGAGCGCGAGCGGGGTTCGTTGGAGCCGCTGCTGATGAACCCCGCACCACGCTGGGCGCTGGTGCTGGGCAAATGGGGGGCCGTGGCCATGGTGGGCATGGCCATTGCGGTGCTCTCCAGCCTGTCCTTCCTGCCCGGGCAGTGGCTGATGCGCAGTGAGGAATTGGCGGCGCTGTTCCAGTACGGCTGGCGTGAGGCGCTGGCTTTTCTGGTGCTGCTGCTGCCACTGGCGGGCGCGACGGCCGCCTTGCTGATGGCCGTGGCCATCCGCTCCAAGAGCTTCAAGGAGGCCCAGGCCAGCGCCACCATTGCGCTGATGGCCTTCACCATGACGCCGTTGATTGGCATGCTCAGCCCCGACGGCGAGCAGCCCTGGCATGTCTGGGTGCCCGGGCTGGCGCAATACACCTTGATGGGTCGGGTGCTGCGTGGCGAAGGCGTCGTGCCGACGGACGTGGCCGCCACGGTGATGGCGGCGGTGGTGGTGACGGCGGTGTCGCTGGTCTACGTCTCGCGCAGCCTGTCGCGCTCGGCCATCAAATGACGCAAGGCCGTCAATCGGTCTTGGTGGGGCAGGTCTTCATGCCCAGCAGCGTGTAGGCGGGGCAGAAGCGAAACAGGCCCGTCAGCAACGGGATGAGGCCCAGATAGCCCCACCAGCCGATGGTGCCCAGGCCGGCGGCGACGATGAGCGCCGCGCCAATGGCCACGCGCAGGATGCGGTCGATGCCGCCCACATTGGTTTGCATGGGTGTGCTCCGGTGGTTTGATACGGCTTCGCAATCAAGGCGCTCACTTCGTTCCGTCGCCTTGCCGTGCTACAGCACTGTCTGCGGCTCCGCGCCTTGTGATCACCTTGATTGCGATGTCGTATGAGCGCCCATCTTATTAAAATCAGCCGCTTTGTGGGCCGAGGGCCGCCGCCGTGCGCTATCCGACCGAATTCGACGTCATCGTGGTGGGTGGTGGCCATGCCGGCACCGAGGCCGCGCTGGCCGCTGCGCGCCTGGGTGCGCGCACGCTGCTGCTGACCCACCAGATCGAGACCCTGGGCCAGATGAGTTGCAACCCGTCCATTGGCGGCATTGGCAAAGGGCATCTGGTCAAAGAGGTCGATGCGCTGGGCGGCGCCATGGCGCTGGCCACCGACGCGGCTGGCATTCAGTTTCGCATTCTCAACGGCTCCAAAGGCCCGGCGGTGCGCGCCACCCGCGCGCAGGCCGACCGCGTGCTCTACAAGGCGGCCATCCGCCAGCGGCTGGAAAACCAACCCAACCTCTGGCTGTTTCAGCAGGCGGTGGACGACGTGGTGGTTGAAGGCGACCGTGCCGTAGGCGTGGTTACGCAAGTGGGCATTCACTTCGCGGGACGCGCCGTGGTGTTGACGGCGGGCACGTTTCTGGATGGTCGCATCCACGTGGGGCTGCAGAACCATGCCGGCGGTCGCGCCGGCGATGTGCCAGCGGTGCGGCTGTCGGCCCGGCTCAAGGAACTCAAACTGCCGCAGGGGCGCCTGAAAACGGGCACGCCACCACGCATCGACGGCCGCAGCATCGACTTTGCCCGCCTGGAGGCGCAACCCGGCGATCTGGACCCGTTGCCGGTTTTCAGCTTCATGGGCCGCGCCGCCATGCACCCGCGCCAGGTGCCTTGCTGGATCACCCACACCAACGCGCGCACGCACGAGATCATCCGCAGCGGGTTCGATCGCAGCCCCATGTTCGCCGGGGTCATCGAAGGCGTGGGGCCGCGGTACTGCCCCAGCATCGAAGACAAGGTCAATCGCTTCGCCGACAAGGACAGCCACCAGATCTTTCTCGAGCCCGAGGGGCTGGATACCCACGAGATCTACCCCAACGGCATTTCCACCTCGCTGCCGTTCGATGTGCAACTGGCGGCGGTGCGGTCCATGGCGGGGTTGGAGCAGGCCCACATCCTGCGACCCGGCTATGCCATCGAATACGACTACTTCGACCCGCGTGCGTTGGCGGCCACGTTTGAGACCCGGGCCGTCAAAGGCCTGTACTTCGCCGGCCAGATCAACGGCACCACCGGCTACGAAGAGGCGGCTGCGCAAGGCCTGTACGCCGGCGCCAACGCGGCGCTGGCCGTGCAGGGCAGGGCGCCGCTGCTGCTGCGGCGCGACCAGGCCTATCTGGGCGTGCTGGTCGACGACCTGACCACCCAGGGGGTGAGTGAGCCCTATCGCATGTTCACCAGCCGCGCCGAGTACCGGTTGCAGTTGCGTGAGGACAACGCCGATGCCCGGCTGACGCCGTTGGGCCGTGAGCTGGGGCTGGTGGACGACGCGCGCTGGGCCGCTTTTGAGCGCAAGGAGTCGGCGGTGCAGGCCGAACTGGCGCGCCTGAAGTCCACCTGGCTCAACCCCACGTTGCTGCCGGCGGCGCAGGCTGAGCGCCTGCTGGGCAAGGCATTGGAGCGTGAGTACAACCTGGCCGACCTGCTGCGTCGGCCAGACGTGGGCTACGACGCCGTGGCCGAAGCCCTGGCCATAGCCAAACCCGAGGCGGCTGTTTCACGTGAAACATTGGCGACCGACCTTGACCTCGCACTGGCTGATGCCGTGGTGGAGCAGGTGGAGATTCGCACCAAGTACGCCGGCTACATCGACAAGCAGGTGGACGAGGTGGCGCGGGCCCGCGCCTACGAAGACCTGGCGTTGCCACCTGACCTGGACTATGCGGCGGTGACGGCGCTGTCCATCGAGGCCCGCCAGAAGTTGGCCCAGCATCGACCGGCCACCTTGGGGCAGGCCGCGCGCATCTCAGGCATCACGCCGGCCAGCGTCTCGCTGTTGTTGGTGTACCTGAAAAAGCGTCGCATGGCGCAGGCGGCGGCGTGACGCCCGGGCGTCTGTCCGCCGACGCGGCGGCCCTGGGGCTGGAGCTGGAGACCGACCAGTGCACGGCACTGCTGGCGCACCTGGATCTGGTACAGCGTTGGGGCAGGGTCTACAACCTGACCGCGCTGCGTGATCCGGCGCAGATGTATGGCCACCACCTGCTGGACTGCCTGGTCACCGTGCCAGCGCTGGCGGTGCGGGTTGAGCCCTCGGCCCGTGTGCTCGACGTGGGCAGTGGTGCGGGGTTCCCGGGCGTGGTGTTGGCCATCGCCCGGCCGGACTGGCAGGTCTGTTGCATCGACGCCGTGGCCAAGAAGACCAGTTTCATCCGCCAGGTGGCGGCCGAGTTGCGGCTGCCCAACTTGCATGCGCTGCACCAACGGGTGGAGACGCTGGCGAGTGCCGACTTCGATCTGATCACCTCGCGCGCCTTTGCCTCGTTGGCCGACTTCACGCGGCTGTCGCGCGGCGCACGGGCGCCGCGAGGGCAGTGGGCCGCCATGAAGGCCAAACTCACCGATGCCGAACGCGCCGAGTTGCCGGCCGACGTGCAGGTGTTTCACGTGGAACAGTTGCACGTGCCCGGCCTTGCTGCCGATCGTTGCCTGGTCTGGATGCGCCCCGATACCGATCAACCCCTCACCCAACCCGCCTCATCATGACGACCGCACGCATCTTCTGCATCGCCAACCAGAAGGGGGGCGTGGGCAAGACCACGACCACCATCAACCTCTCGGCCGGGCTGGCCAGCCTGGGCTGGCGGGTGCTGTTGGTGGACCTGGACCCGCAGGGCAATGCCACCATGGGCTCGGGCGTGGACAAGCGCAAGCTCGAACTCAGCGTCTACGACGTGCTGTTGGAGTCGGCCAGCGTGGCCGAGGCCAGGGTGCGCAGCGAGCGCGGGGGCTATGACGTGCTGGGGGCCAATCGTGAACTGGCCGGTGCCGAGGTGGAGTTGGTGCCGCTGCCGCATCGCAACGAAAGGCTGCGTCGCGCCTTGACGGCGGTGGAGGGTGACTATGACTTCGTTCTCATCGACTGTCCGCCCAGCCTGTCGATGCTGACCCTCAACGGCTTGTGCGCGGCCCACGGCGTGGTGGTGCCCATGCAATGCGAGTACTTTGCACTGGAAGGGCTCTCGGACCTGGTCAACACCGTCAAGCAGGTGCATGCCAACCTGAACTGCGATCTGGAACTGATAGGCCTGCTGCGCATCATGTTCGATCCGCGCATCACGCTGCAAACCCAGGTCAGCGAGCAGTTGAAAGCGCACTTCGGCGACAAGGTGTTCAACACCGTCATCCCGCGCAACGTGCGCCTGGCCGAGGCGCCCAGCCATGGCATGCCCGGGGTGGTCTACGATCCGGCAGCCAAGGGTGCCCAGGCCTTTGTGGCCTTTGCCCGTGAGATGGCCCAGCGCCTGGGCGCCGCCAAAACCGCGCAGCCCGTCACACCGACGCCGGCCCCCCAATCGGAGGGCTTGCCCGGGTAAACCCGGGCGGCCACAATGCCAGGATTCACGTTGTCTGGTGATCGCCATGGCGCCACCACAGAGTTTTTAGGGAGTTTGTTCATGACCAACCGCTTTGTCCCGTCTCGCACGGTGTTGACGGCCATCGCCAGTGCGGCGTTGTTGGCAGCTTGCGGCGGAGGCGGCTCGGACGACACGCCACCCGTATCGGGCACCAATCCCCAGGTCTGCTCGCCCAACAATCCCTACCGCGCCGATGCCGGCGGGCGCTACGTCAACGGCACCTGGACCACGGTGTCCTATACCAACGGCTCCATCAGCACCGAAAAATCCTGGCTTCAGTCCTATATGACCGACGCCTACCTTTGGTACAGCCAGATGCCCAGCGTCAACGCCAGCCTGTCGCAGTACAGCAACGACACGCCGGCGGGGTTCTACCCATCGATCGATGGCTACTTTGAAGCGCTGAAGACACCTGCACGCACGGCGACTGGCGCCCTGCTAGACCGGTTCAGTTTCACCTACCCCACCAAACTTTGGGCGGACCTCATCGGTTCGGGCACCTCGGGCGGTTACGGCATCGAGTGGTCGGTCACCTATGACGACCCCACCCGAACGGAGACGCGCCACATCAAGGTGGCCTATGTAGAGGTGGGTTCGGCTGTGGCCGCGCTGGGCATCACCCGAGGCGACGAGGTGCTCCAGATCGACGGGGTGGCAGCCAACGTCACCACCGAAGCCGGCCGTCAGGTCTTGAATGCGGGGCTCTCGCCGGACATTGGCGCCAATCACACTTTTGTCATTGCCAGAAACGGGGTGACCCTGGCGCCGCTCACCCTGACCGGGGCGTCCATCACCGCCGACCCGGTGCCCAACACCCATGTGGATGTGGTCAATGGCAAGCGCATCGGCTACATCCTGTTCAACTCACACACGGCAGCCTCCGAGGCCAAGCTGATTGCATCGGTCAATTCGTTGGCGGGCCAGGGCATCGATGACCTGGTGCTGGACGTGCGCTACAACGGCGGTGGCTACCTCTACGTGGCCAGCGAACTGGCCTACATGATTGCCGGCTCTGCGCGCACTGCGGGCAAAACCTTCGAGAAGCTTCAGTACAACGACAAGCGCACGGCTGATAACAACCGGGCGCCCACGGAGTTCTTCAGCACCTCCAACAGCGGTGCGACGCTACCCTCGCTGAACCTCGGCCGTGTCACCGTGCTGACCACCGGCAACACCTGCTCGGCCAGCGAGGCCATCATCAACAGCCTGCGCGGCGTTGGGGTCACGGTCACCGTCGTTGGCGGCACCACCTGCGGCAAGCCTTATGGCTTCACGGCCAAGGACAACTGCGGCATCTCCTACTTTCCCATCGAGTTCAAGGGGGTCAACAACGTCGGCTTTGGTGACTATGCCGATGGCTTTGCGCCCAACTGCGCGGTGGCGGACGACTTGAGCCAGCCGCTGGGCAGCCGCCAGGAACTGCAGTACGCCACCGCCGTGGGCCAGTTGCTCAACGGCAGTTGCTCGCCCGTCTTTGCCCGCGCCGAACCCAGGGGCGGCGTGCCCAACGTGGGTGGCCGCATCCTGCGCGGCCCCGAGCGCGAGAACCGCATCCTGCTGGAAGAGGGGCGGGTGCGCTGAAGTACGGCACCCATCGCCAAACAAACAACCCGCCAACCGGCGGGTTTTTCATGCCCTGAGGCTGCGGTCCTCGTCCAACCCCAACCGCAAGTTCATGCACTGCACGGCAGCACCGCTGGCGCCTTTACCCAGGTTGTCCAGCCGGGCCATCAGCAGCAGGTGCTCGCCGCCGGCGAAGACGGCCAGATCGATGCGGTTGGTGTCGTTGCAGGCCTGCACGTCGTAAAAGCCGCCGTCAGTCGCAGCCGCCAGGTCACCCAGCGGCAGCAGGCGCACAAAGCGCTCGCCCGCGTAGTGCGCAGCCAGTGCCGCGTGCAACGCGGTGGCGTCCCCGTTGACCTGACTTCGGTGTAAGGGCACACTCACCGCCAATCCCTGTGCAAACGGACCGACCACCGGCATGAACGTGGGCGCATGGGCCAGGCCACATTGGGCGCGCATTTCGGGCAGGTGTTTGTGGGCCAGGCCCAGGGCATAGGGGCGCGGTGCGGTCAGGGCGGCGGGCAGCGGCGTGGCGGCGTAGTCGGCCATCATGGCCTTGCCGCCGCCGGTGTAGCCGGTCAGCGAGGTGGCCGCCAGCGGCGTGTCGGGCGCCGCCAGCCCGGCGGCCACCAGCGGCCGCACCAGCGCGATGAAGCCGGTGGCGTGGCAGCCGGGGTTGGCGATGCGCCGGGCGCTGCGCAGCGCCTCGCGACGCTCGGGGCCCCATTCGGGAAACCCGTACACCCAGGCCGGATCGGTGCGGTGGGCGGTGCTGGCGTCGATCAGACAGGTGCGCGGGTTGGTCACCAGCGCAGCCGACTCGCGCGCGGCGGCGTCGGGCAGGCATAAAAAGGCCACGTCGGCGGCGTTGAGCAGGCGGGCCCGCTCGGCCGGGTCTTTGCGCAACTCGGGCGCAATGCGCAGCAGGGTCAGATCCTGGCGCGCGGCCAGCAGTTCATGGATGCGCAGGCCGGTGGTGCCGTCCTGGCCGTCAACGAATACGGTGGGTTGCATTGGCCGACAATACCACCCCATGGCAAGCAAAAAACCCAAAGGTCTGGGCATGGGCCTCGAAGCCCTGCTGGGCCGCGCCGACGCCGGTGCCGCTGCGGACGACACGGCACGCGATGGCGCTCCCTCCACGCTGAATGTGAGCGCGCTGCAGGCGGGTCAGTACCAGCCGCGCACCCGCATGGACGAAGGCGCGCTTTATGAGCTGGCTGAGAGCATTCGCAGTCAGGGCGTGATGCAGCCCATTTTGGTGCGGCCCCTGGCCGACGCCGGGCGCTACGAGATCATTGCCGGTGAGCGGCGCTTCAGGGCGGCGCAGATCGCCGGCCTGACCGAGGTGCCGGTGCTGGTGCGCGCCGTGCCCGATGAGGCCGCTGCGGTGATGGCGCTGATTGAGAACATCCAGCGCGAAGACCTGAATCCGCTTGAAGAGGCGCAAGGCCTCAAGCGGTTGGTGGACGAGTTCGGCCTCACGCACGAGCAGGCGGCGCAGGCCGTGGGGCGCTCGCGCTCGGCGGCCAGCAACCTGCTGCGGCTGTTGAATCTGGCCGAGCCGGTGCAAAAACTGCTGCTGGCGGGTGACCTGGATATGGGCCACGCGCGAGCGCTGCTGGCGCTGGAGGGCAGCCAGCAAGTCATGACGGCGCATGAAATCGCCGGCAAAAAGCTCTCGGTGCGCGAGGCTGAAAAGCTGGTCACGCGCACGGCCAGCCCGGGCCGTCAGACGCCGCTGCTGCGGGTGGCGCGCGAGAAGTCGCGCGACATCGTGCGGCTGGAGGAGCAACTGGCCGACAGGCTGACGGCGGACGTGGACATCCGCGTGCAGCGGGCCGGCCGGCGCGGCCAAAGCGGTGAGATCGCCATCCGCTTTGGCTCGCTGGATGAGCTCAGCGGCCTGCTCGACCGCATGGGCGTCACCGAGCGGTGACGCCCCCAGGGGCAGTTGGAGCCGCCCCTGGGGCCTGACCGCCCTGCGCGTTCAGCGTGAGGGCATCTCCGGCGTCTTGGCCAGCGCCGCGTTGGCGTCGAGCAGACCCGAGCCGCATTGATCGCAAGGCGCGGGGAAGGGCCGGACGGTTTTGACCAGGATCTTGCCCATCTGGCGCGGCGTCAGCGTCGGGTTCTTGGACAGCATCAGCGCCGCCACCCCCGCCACGTGCGGGGCGGCCATCGAGGTGCCGTAGTAGGCGCCGCCGGCATAGCTGTCGGCTTCGGGCAGCTTGCGGCCGGTGTTGGATGTGGACCAGACCGGTGCACCGTCATCGCCACCCGGGGCAGCCAACTCGATGGTGGCACCATAGTTGGAGTAGCTGGCGCGGCCGCCGGTGGGGCCGGTGGCAGCAATGGTCAGCACGTTGCGGCAGTTGGCGGGGTTGTAGCCGCTGGCGTCGGCACTGGAGTTGCCGGCTGCCACGACGACCAGCGCACCACGCCGGGTGGCGGCGTTGATGGCCCGCTGCATGGTCTCGGAGCAGGCACCCGAGCCACCCAGCGACATGTTGATGACGCGCGCCGGCGTTTTGGTGCGTGTCATGCCGGGCACGTTGCCGCCGGCGGCCCAGACGATGGCATCGGCGATGTCGGAGTAGGTGCCGCCGTCCTTGGCCAGCACGCGCACCGGCATCACCTTGGCCTTGGGTGCCACGCCGGCCACGCCGATGCCGTTGTTGGTCACGGCCGCCACGGTGCCGGCCACATGGGTGCCGTGCCAGGAGCTGTCGAGAGGGATGACGCCGAAGAGTCGGGTCCAGTCGCCTTCGTCGGAGGCGTCGGGGTCGCGGCCGTCGCCGTCGCGGGCCCGGTCGGCATCGGTCACGAAGTCATAGCCGGGCAGGATGTTGGCCACCAGATCCACGTGCGGGCGGTAGCCGGTATCCAGCACGCCCACCACCACGCCATCACCTTGCGGGCCCTGGGCCCAGGCCTGCTCCAGGTTGATGCCGACGACCGGATCCCAGTAGTGCCACTGGTTGGCCCACAGCGTGTCGTTGGGCGCTGCCATGGGCTTGAGCATCAGGTCGGGCTCGGCCAGGCTGACGCCGGGCAGCTTGGCGATGGCCTTGGCCAGTTGGCGGGCCTGAGCGTCCGCAAGCGGGCGATCCATTTTGAACACCTGGCCGCCGACGGCCAGCTTGTGCAGGCCTTTGAGCTGAACCTGGTATTGCGCGGCCAGTTGGCGCAGACCGTCGGTGGCGGCCGTTTCGGCGGCGGCCGAGTCGAACTCAATGATGAGCTGGCCCACAGACGGCGGGTGGCCGGTCTGCGCGCCCGCAGCCGCGGCGGCCAGGGTGCCCAAGGCAGCGGCGGCGGCACGGGCGAGATGGGTCAGACGAATGGTCATGGGTACACTCCGTTGCAGTTGTAAGAGGGGAGCGGAACTATCACGCTCCAACTGCGTCGTGCCCATGAGCAGTTATCCGGTTCGGGAAAGTCCTAGGAAACTCCCGAATGGCTGGCGGGGCCAGCGCTGATGCGGCATGAGCCCTGCCAATCGAGGCCGAGCGATCCGCTCGACTTGCTCAATTGGCATGGGGCCCATGCTTTTTTCTTATGGCGCCGGGGTGGCAGCCACGGCGGCGGCGGCGTCCAGCAGCCCGGAGCCACACTGGCTGCAGGGGGCAGGGAAGGCCCGGGCCGAGTTCTTCAGGATGGTGCCTACCTGTGCCGGGCTCAGTTGGGGGTTCTTGCCCAACATCAGCGCCGCCACGCCGGCCACGTGGGGCGCGGCCATGGACGTGCCCATGTAGGAGCCACCCAGATAGGTGTCGGCAGCCGGCAGCTTCTTGCCGGTGTTGCTGGTGGACCAGACCGGCGCCCCGTTGTCGCCACCTGGCGCCGCCAGGTCGATGCGGGCGCCAAAGTTGGAGTAGCTGGCGCGGCCACCGGTGGCGCCGGTGGCGGCGATGGCCAGCACGCCGTTGCAGTTGGCCGGCTGGAAGCCGCTGACGTCGGCACTGGAGTTGCCAGCGGCGACCACGACGACCACGCCGCGCCCAATGGCGCCATCAATGGCCTGCTGCATGGTGGTGCCGCAGGCGCCCGAGCCGCCCAGCGACATGTTGATGACCTTGACCGGGGTGGCCGTGTCGGCAATGCCCGGCACGTGGCCGCCCGAGGCCCAGATGATGGCGTCGGCAATGTCCGAGGTGGTGCCGCCGTCCTTGGCCAGCACGCGCACCGGCATCACCTTGGCCTGCGGGGCCACGCCGGCCAGGCCGGCGCCGTTGTTGGTCACCGCCGCCACCGTGCCGGCCACGTGGGTGCCATGCCAGGAGCTGCTCACGGGGATGAAGCCGTAGAGCCGCGTCCAGTCGCCCTCGTCCAGCGCGATGGCGTCGCGGGCATTGCCGTCACGCGCCTTCTTCTTGTTGCTGACAAAGTCGTAGCCCGGCAGGATGTTGGCCACCAGGTCCGCGTGCGGGCGGTAGCCAGTGTCGAGCACGCCCACCACCACGCCCTGGCCCTGGGCGCCTTGTGCCCAGGCGGCTTCCAGCCGGATGCCGGCCGTGGCATCGTGGTAGTGCCACTGGTTGGCCCACAGCGGGTCATTGGGCGCAAAAGCCTGGACCTTGAGGTCGGGCTCGGCATAGGCCACACCGGGCAGGCGGCTGATGTCCTGCGCCAGCGCCTGGGCGGCGTCGGGGCTGAGCTCGCGCTCCAGCGTGAACACCTGGGCACCCAGGGCCAGCTTGTGGGCAGCGGCCAGGCGTGCCTGGTGGCGCTGCGCCACGGAGGCCAGTTGGTTGCCGGCACTGCGCTCGGTGGCGGCGGAATCGAACTTGATGATGAGCTGGCCCACGGCGCGGGGCGCGTCGGCGGCCATGGCCCCCGAGGAGGCCAGCAGCAGGCCGGCGGCAGCCAGGCAGGCGCGTTGGACGAGGGTGGGGTGAGCAACGGGTCGATGCATGAACGGGCTCCGGTGTCAAAGTGATGGAGGTCGCACTATCGCCAGTGCGACCGGGTCTGCCCGTGCGGGAAAACACGACCACCCCCTAGAACGAGGGCGCGCATGCGGCGCCGATAATCGCCGCCATGGGCAACCGACTTTCGCAAATTGCCACCCGCACGGGTGACGACGGCACCACCGGCCTGGGCGATGGTTCGCGCGTAGGCAAAGCCAGCGCGCGCATCGACGCCATTGGCGAGGTGGACGAACTCAATTCCCACCTGGGCGTGCTGTTGGCCGAGCCGCTGCCCGACGCGGTGCGCGAGCTGCTGGTGACCATCCAGCACGAGTTGTTCAACCTGGGCGGCGAGTTGTCCATGCCGGGCCACAGCCTGCTGGGCGCGCCGGCCGTGGCCGCGCTGGACGACGCCTTGGCGCAGCACAACGCCGAGCTGCCGCGGCTGCTGGAGTTCATCCTGCCGGCGGGCACGCGCAGCGCGGCCCTGGCGCATGTGGCGCGCACCGTGGCGCGCCGTGCCGAACGTGCCGTGGTGCGGCTGGCCGAGGCCGACGCGGCCAACGTGGGCGAGGCACCCCGGCAGTACCTGAACCGCCTTTCGGACCTGCTGTTCGTGCTGGCGCGCGTGCTCAACCGTGCCAACCTGGACGGCCTGGGCGGCGACGACGTGTACTGGCGCAGCGAACGGCTGCGGCGCAGCGAAGCCGCTTAGCTCTCGAACGCCTGTGGCGGCAGGCTGAGCCGGTAGCGCGTGCCCAGCATGCCGACGGTGTTGGGCAGCCGCTCCAGCTTGGCGCCCATTTCTTCAGCCCGGCCGTGAATGGAGCGCAGGCCGATGCCCAGCTTGTGGGCGACGGCGTTGAAGCCGATGCCGTTGTCGGCAAACGTCAGGTGCAGCCCACCGGTGGCATCGTCGCGCACCAGCACCTCCACCTGGGTGGCCTTGGCGTGCTTGAGCACGTTGGTGGTCAGCTCGAACACCAGCCGCTGCAGCGCCACCGCCTGTGCGGGCCGCAGCACGCGGCCGGGGTAGGACAGGGCCGTCTGCCAATGCAGCGTGGTGTCGGTATGGGCCAGCCGGCGGCCGATCTGGTAGCGGATCTGGCCCAGCAACATGCCCACGTCGCCCTCGAAGGCATCGGCGTTGTCCACCAGCAGGCGCATCTGCTCGATGGCGATGCGCACCTCGCGGGTCAGCCGCTCGGGGCCGACCTCGGCGCTCTGGGCCAGCGACAGCAACCCGCTGAGTTGCAGCCCCATGCCGTCGTGGATGTCGCGCAGGATGCGCTGGCGCTCCTGACGGCGCGCCTGCTGGCGGGCTTCGCTGCGCTGGACCTCGAACTGCCCCTCCAGCAGTTGGCGCTGCTGCCGCAATTCGGCCTCGCTGCGGGCATGGGCTGCCGCCTCGCGGCGCATCAGCGCACGGTGGCGCTCGGTCAACAGCCACACCATCAACACCAACACCACCAGCAGCGAGGCGCGCTCGCCGCCGATCATGACGTAGCCGTTGGCCAGGCCATGGCGCCCCACCATGGCATGCGCGGCCAGCGCCAGCGCCAGCAGGCCGCAGGCGAGCAACGCCCACGGTGTGGTGGCACGGGCGCGCCAGATCGAATGCGCCACACGCCCCAGCAGCCACCCCGCATACAGCAAGGCAAGCAACAGCCACACCTCGCGCGCCACACCCGAGCGACCCCAGGCGTGCAGCGGCATCAGCGTCACCGTGGCCGCCACCAGCAGCCATTCCATGCCATGCCCTTTGCAGGGCCAGCGCAGCACATGAGAGGCCACGGCCATCAGAGCCAGCAAATAGCCCATATGGGCCATATGGGCCAGGGCATCCCACAGCCGGTAGTCCAGCGGGGGGGTAGCGACCACCAGATGCAGGGTCGAGATGGCGATGCACACGCAGGCCAGTGCCAGCCACCAGAACGCGTGGTCACGCATCAGGCGGCCCATCAGCCCGGCCACCAGCGCAAACGACAGGGCCACGACGACCATGGCGAACGAGCCCCAGCTTTGCAGGGCGTCCCGCCCTTGGTAGATGGGCTGCAACACGGCCAGCGGGCCGACCAGCACCGGCGCCAGACCGGCCTGGCGCGCGCGCTCACCCTGCACCGTCACGCGCACCTGGTTGAGTCCGCCGCGCAACAGCCCCGATGGCACCAGGGCCAATCGGGGTGCCAGGCTGGCGTCGCTGGTGTCGTTGGTGAAATGCCCCCACTGGGCCACCTGCGTGCCATTGATGTGCACGGCCAGACGGTTGCCTGCGCGCGGGATGTAGAGCGCCCAGGCGTCCGCAGGCGTCTCGGCCAGTGCGAACTCGAGGTCGTAGCGCCACAACCCCGAGCGGTCATCCCGCTCCCAGGCGTCTGGCAAGGCCACGGCCTGGGCGGGCCCCTTGGGCGTGGCCGCATCGGTCAGTGGCAGGCGCAACGCATGGCTCAGCTCTTGAGCCGGCGCAGCGACGTGCGGCGTGCAGCCTGCCAGCAGCCCCAATCCCGAGACCAGCCAGCACAGGTACAGACACAGCAGACGCAAGGCGGAGTCGAACATCGGGCAATACAGCAGCGCTTACAACACTTGGATGATAGAAGTCTCAACCCGTTAGCGCATCACGACCTCACCCCCCGATTTGGGCAGGCACAAGGCGTAAGCAGGCGCTACGATCAAGGCTTCTGAGACCATAGAGCAGCCCCAGCTGCCCCAAGGAGGCGGCTCTTGCCTGCGCCCACCACGACCATTCGTGTGATGATCGTCGAGGACGACGCCATCACACGCCAACGTTTCGCCCATGCCATCGGCTCGGCGCCCGATTTGACGCTGGTTGCGGCGTTCGAGTCCGGCCGCGAAGCCCTGCGCTGGTTGGAGCGCGAGGGCGTCGACGTGCTGCTGACCGACCTGGGCCTGCCCGACGTGCCCGGTCTGGGCGTCATTGCCTATTGCGCCCAGCGTCACCCCGACGCGCAAATCATGGTCATCACCATGTACGAGGACGAAACCCATGTGCTGCGCAGCCTGCAGGCGGGTGCGCGTGGCTATCTGCTCAAGGATGCGCTCAACGATGAAATCGTTGCGCGCATCCACGAGCTGGCGGCGGGCGGCGCGCCCATGACGCCGCCCATCGCCCGGTTGGTGCTCAATCGGCTGTATCCGCGCCCGGCTGCCCCGGCGCCGACCTTGACGGCGGCCAGCTTCGACCCGCTGACCGAACGCGAACGCCAGGTGCTGACGCGCATTGCCCAGGGTTTCAGCTACGCCGAGATTGCCGAGCTCGAAGGCATCTCACGCCACACCGTGCACACCCACATCAAAAGCATCTACGGCAAGCTGCAGGTGCATTCCAAGTCGGAGGCCGTGTTCGAGGCCGGCCGGCTGGGTCTGATCGACGTCACGCTGCGCGCGTGAGCGCGCGGCGGTCGCGCACCGCCTGGGCCAGCCCGTCCAGCGCGGCCACCGTGTCTTCCCAGTCTATGCAGGCATCGGTGATGCTCTGACCGAAGTTCAGCGCGGCCGGATCGCTGCGCCCCGGTGTGAAGGCCTGGGCGCCCTCGTGCAGATGGCTCTCGATCATCAGACCGAAGACGGAGCGGCCACCCGCCGTCACCTGGCCGGCCACGTCGCGCGCCACATCCAGTTGCTTGCGGTGCTGCTTGGACGAGTTGGCATGGCTGCAATCGACCATCAGCGTGGGCGTCAACCCGGCTGCGGTCAGGGCCAGATGGGCGGCCTGCACGCTGGCCGCGTCATAGTTGGGCGCCTTGCCGCCGCGCAGAATCAGGTGGCAGTCGGCGTTGCCGCGCGTCTCCACGATGGCCACCTGGCCATTCTTGTGCACCGACAGAAAGTGGTGCGGCCGGGTGGCCGCCAGAATGGCGTCGGTGGCGATCTTGATGTTGCCGTCGGTGCCGTTCTTGAAGCCGATCGGGGCCGACAGCCCCGAGGCCAGTTCGCGGTGCACCTGGCTCTCGGTGGTGCGCGCGCCGATGGCGCCCCAGGCGATCAGATCGCCGATGTACTGCGGGCTGATGGTGTCGAGAAACTCGCTGCCCGCCGGCACACCCAGGCGGTTGATCTCCAGCAGCAGCTGGCGCGCCATGCGCAGGCCCTCGTCGATGCGGAAGCTGCCGTCCAGATAGGGGTCGTTGATCAAGCCTTTCCAGCCCACCGTGGTGCGCGGCTTCTCGAAGTAGACCCGCATCACCAGCTCCAGCTCGCCGCCCAGCCGGGTGCGTTGCTCGCGCAGGCGGCGGGCGTATTCGAGCGCAGCCTGCGGGTCGTGGATGGAGCACGGCCCCACCACCACCAGCAGCCGGTCGTCGCGGCCGTGCAGGATCTGTTGCACCGCACTGCGGGTGTGCTGCACCAGCGTCTCCACCGGCGTGCCGTCGATGGGAAAGAAGCGGATCAGGTGCTCGGGCGGAGGCAACGGCGTCACCTGGGCGATGCGTGCATCGTCGGCATCGCTGGTGCGGTCGTTGGGGCTGTGCAGCGTGGGCAAGGCGTTCACGAGAGAGACTCCGGGTGAGGCGGACGCCAGCGGCAAACGAAAACCGCCGGCTGATCCGGCGGTTGCGAGGGGGTTGGGCCAGGCGTCAGACCTGCGCGCGCACCGTCCCGGCCGCCAGAGGCGAGGGCCAGAACCAGCAAAAAAATCGAGCGCGCAAGGTCAACATGGGGCCCACTCTAGCATCTGCGCTGTGGCGCCAGGCCGACACCGGCCGCGCCTACCTGCCATGCACACTTTCTTACTCAAGCCAGCCGCTGCGGCTCCGACATCTCTGACTGAGGGTGCGTTGTGTGATGCCCTCGGGAGCAGGAGCCGATCATGGGGCAGACCAACACACGCACGGGCCGAGGTGTGGCCATGCTGAATCTGGGCGTGTTGGGGGCTGTGCTGATGGCGGCCTGCGGTGGCGGGGGCGGCGCGGGGTCCGGGGACCCGCCGGTGGCCGTCACACCGCCGCCGCCAGCCTCTGCGCCGGGCACACCACCCGCCACGGGCGTGACCAATCCGCCGCCGCTGGACCATGGCCCCGACGCCTTTGAATTCCGTCCCTCCACGGCCCTGGCCGCGCCGGGGGCGCTGGATGGCCTCTCCGATGGCCGGCGGCTGTTCGCCGCCTGGAACCCCACGTCGCAGACGGCGCTGGCGCCAGGCATGAAAGTGATGTTCTTCGGCAATGCCGAGGGCTGTGCCAGCGGCACCGAAGGCCCGTTGGCGGCGCCCCAGCCGGTGCGGCTGGCCGAGGTGCTGGCTGCCATCGGCGTGGCCGGCACCGGGGTGACCGACGCGCTGCGCTGGTCGCCATCCGGCGCCGCCGCCGGTTGCAACCTGGCCACCCAGCACAAGCTGGGCGGCTCCTCGGTGCTGCTCAATGCCGACGACACCACGGGCGCCGTGGGCTTGCTCACCACCTCCGGCGTGCAGTCCGACGGCCAGCGCAGCTTCTTCGGCCCGCTGACCGCGGCGGGTCAGAACGGCAGCGGCGCCAACGCCTACATCACCGGCAGCTTCGTGACCTTCCGCCAGGCCTGGACCAACGACCCCACGCCGCACAAGCCCTGGCAGGGCGGCGGTGCCGCGCGGTTGCAAAGCCGCCAGATCGTGGGCGTGGTGCGCGGCATCGATGCCGCCGCCAGCAGCACCCGCCAGGCCAAGCAGCAGCTGATCGCCACCTTCATCAACCCCACCTGCCGCGCCGAGCTGGCCACCCAGGGCAAGCTGTGCCAGATCCAGTACCTGTTCAACACCGCCATCTACCGCTCGGGCGTCAGCGACTGGAGCCGTGAGACCTGGTTCAACAGCCCGCGTCTGCTCAACGACCCCGGCCAGGGCGGCATGCCCGTCTTCGGCGGCCCGGTGCCCGACGCCGGCACGCTGGCGACGGATGCCGCCAGCGGCCTGGCGCTTTACCGCTCGCAGGGGGAGCCCACCCAGCATGGGCGTTTTCTGGACAAAACCTTCGATGTGACCATTGGCTTCGACCAACTGGGCAATGCGCTGCGGCTGGTGGTGGCCAACTTGCAGGCCTTGCCGCCCGCGCAGGTGACCGACGCCATGCTGGCCGCCCACTGGGGCAGCGCCTGGAGCCAGCCGGGCGCCTGGGTGCTGCTGTCGATCCAGCTGGGCCAGGAGGTCTACAACCCCGAGCCCGACCTGCGGGTGGAGATCGCTGGTGCGGCCCGCCATCTCTACGTGGGGCCACAGAACCCGTAGCCGGCCCTCGGGATAATCGGCCCATGCCGATCCAGACCCCGCATCCGCTGATCACGCCGCTCATCCGCACCGTGCTGGACATGCCCGCCGCCCTGGTGCGGCATGCGCCGCAATCGGGCCAGCTCAAGCTGCACACCCTGTTGCTGCGCGACACGCCGCTGGCGCGCGAGGCCAAGGCCACCTTCGACGACAGCTGCACGTTGACCGTGGCCGAGGGCGAGGAGGCCACCATCCAGAACCTGCGCCTCATCACGCCGGGGCCGGTGCGCCCCTACAAAGGCATTGCGCTGGCGGTCTTCAGCAGCGCCGGGCAAATCGCCCTCACGCTGGGGGGCGACAACCTGCGACTCTTCGTGGGCCGGGGCTGCACCGTGCGGGCGCAGATTCAGCTGAGCCAGCAAGCCACCTGCTTCATCGGCGACGGCTGCACCATGGCCGGCGCGCGCATCGCCGTGGCCCACGGCGACTGTTCGTTCGGCGACGACTGCCTGCTGGCCGACGACGTGATGGTGCAGGCGCACGAGCTGCATCCGCTCTACGACATGGCGGCCGGCGGCGCCATGCTCAACGGCGTGCGCCGTCGCCTCAAGGTGGGCCGCCATGTCTGGCTGGATGCCCGTGCCACGCTGCTGCCGGACACCCAGGTGGGCGACCACAGCTACGTGGCCGCCGGCAGCGTGGTCAGCGGCCGCCAGCCGGCCAACGCCTGGATTGCCGGCAACCCCGCCGGCGTGCTGCGCGAGGGCGTGGGCTGGGCGCGCGGCTTTGGCCAGCAGCCGCCACCGCCGGCGCAAGGGGTCGAGTTGCCGGATTGAGCGGCGGCGCCCTAGCTGGTGCCGCCGACGGTCAGGCCTTCGATGCGCAGCGTGGGCTGGCCCACGCCCACGGGCACGCTCTGACCCTCTTTGCCGCAGGTGCCCACGCCGCTGTCCAGCCGCAGGTCGCTGCCGATCTGGGTGATGCGGCGCATGGCTACCGGGCCGCTGCCAATCAGCGTGGCGCCCTTGACCGGGTACTGGATCTTGCCGTTCTCGACCCAGAACGCCTGCGAGGCCGAGAACACGAACTTGCCGTTGGTGATGTCCACCTGGCCGCCGCCGAAGTTGGTGGCGTAGAGGCCGCGCTTGAGGCCGGCCACGATCTCCTCGGGCGCCAGCCGGCCGGCCAGCATGTAGGTGTTGGTCATGCGCGGCATGGGCAGGTGGGCATAGCTCTCGCGCCGGCCGTTGCCCGTGGGCTTGACCCCCATCAGGCGGGCGTTGTGGCGGTCCTGGATGTAGCCGCGCAGCACGCCGTCCTCGATCAGCACATTGCGCTGCGTGGGCTGGCCCTCGTCATCCACGTTGAGCGAGCCGCGCCGGTCGGCCAGCGTGCCATCGTCCAGCACCGTCACGCCCTTGGCCGCCACGCGCTCGCCGATGCGCCCGGCAAACAGCGACGTGCCCTTGCGGTTGAAATCGCCCTCCAGCCCATGGCCCACCGCCTCGTGCAGCATCACGCCGGGCCAGCCGCTGCCCAGCACCACCGGCATCTGGCCGGCGGGCGCGGGGCGGGATTCGAGGTTGGTCAGCGCCGCCTGCACGGCCTCTTCCACATACTCGGCCACCTGGGCCTCGCTGAAATAGGCCAGGCCAAAACGCCCGCCACCGCCGCCATTGCCCACCTCGCGGCGGCCGTTCTGCTCGGCGATGACGGTGACCGACAGCCGTACCAGTGGCCGCACGTCGGCCGCGCGCGTGCCGTCGGCACGGGCGATCAACACCACGTCGTACTCGGCCGCCAGGCCCGCCATCACCTGCACCACGCGCGGATCGCGCGCGCGCGCCAGCCGCTCCACGCGCTCCAGCAGCGCCACCTTCTGCGTGCTGTCCAGCGTGGCAATGGGATCCATGGGCGCGTACAGCGCGTGGTTGGCCACCACCGGCTTGCGGGCCACCTTGATGCGCCGGCTCTGGCCTGCGGCGGCAATGCGGCGCACCGTGTGTGCGGCGTCCAGCAGCGCGCGGGCCGAGAGTTCGTCCGAGTAGGCGAACGCCGTCTTCTCGCCGGCCACGGCGCGCACGCCCACGCCCTGGTCAATGGAGAAGCTGCCGGCCTTGACCATGCCCTCCTCCAGACTCCAGCCCTCGTGGCGGGTGTACTGGAAGTACAGGTCGGCGTCATCGACCCGGTGCGCGGTGATGGCCCCCAGGGCCTCGCGCAGCGTGGCGTCGGTCAGGTCGTGGGGGGCAAGCAGCAGCGCCTCGGCCGTGGCCAGGCGCGCAAGAGCGGGTTCGCGGGCAATCATGGGTTCAGATTCTCCTTGAGTTGCAGCGCCCGAGCATAGAGCGCATTGCGCGGGCTGCCGCTGATCTCGGCGGCCAGTTGCACCGCCTGCTTGAGCGGCAGCGTGCGCACCAGTGGCGTCAGCAGCGCGTCATGGGCACTGGCATCCGCGTCCGGCGCGGCGGCAGGCTGACCGTGCAGCAGCAGGGCGAACTCGCCGCGCGCACGGTGGGCATCGGCCGCCAGCCAGGCGGGGGCCTCGCCGGCCGGCAGGGTGACGATCTGCTCGAACTGCTTGGTCAGTTCGCGGCCGACGGTGAGGCGGCGCGTGGGCACGAGCGCCGCCAGCTCGGCCAGCAACTCGGCCATGCGGTGCGGTGCCTCGAACAGCAGCACCGCCAATGGCTGGGCCACCAGCTCGCGCAGCCGCGCCGTGCGCGCCGCACCGCGCGCCGGCATGAAGCCGGCAAACACGTGGCCACCATGCGCCTGCACGTCGCCCGCCGCGCTCAGCAGCGTCACGCCGCTGCTGGCGCCGGGCAGCGGCACCACCGGGTGGCCCGCCGCATGCGCCGCTGCCGCCAGCACGGCGCCGGGGTCGGACAGGCCCGGCGTGCCGGCATCGCTGACAAAGGCCACGCGCTCGCCGGCCGCCAGCCGCGCCAGCACCGTCTCGGCGGCGGCCCGCTCGTTGTGCTCGTGGGCTGCAATCAAGGGCTTGTGCAGGCCCAGGTGGCGCAGCAACTGGCCGCTGACGCGCGTGTCCTCGCAGGCCACTGCGTCGGCCAGCGCCAGCGCGTGCACCGCGCGCAGCGTCAAATCGGCCAGGTTGCCGATGGGCGTGGCCACCATGTACAGCGCGCCGCGCGCAAAATGCTGCGCGCCAGCCGCTTGCGCGGCCACGGCGGGCCAGTCCAGGGGTGGGGCAGAAGAGATGGACATCTGGAATCGCTGGCGGGGTCGCACCGCACAGCAGGTGGGCGAAGGCGCCGAGGCGCGTGCGCTGACCCATTTGCAAGCGCACGGCCTGCGGCTGGAAGCCCGCAATTATCGGGTCGCGCGCGGCCCCGGGCGCCGCGGCGGCGAGATTGACCTCATCATGCGCGAGGCCGACGGCACCCTGGTCTTCGTCGAAGTGCGCGCCCGCGCCAACAACCAGCACGGCGGTGCGGCGGCCAGCATCGGCGCGGCCAAACGCGCCAGCCTGGTCTTCGCCGCGCGCTGCTACCTCGCCCGCTGGCCCCAGCCGCCGCGCTGCCGCTTCGACGTGGTGGCCATTGAAGGCGAGGCGCTCAGTTGGCTGCGAGGGGCGTTTGAGGCGGGGTGATCGGTATGATCACGGCCCATGCTTGAAGCCCGTATCCAGCAGCACCTGTTTGAATCCGCCGACCTGACCTACCAGGTGGCCGACAGCCTGGCCGCCGCGCTGGTGCCGGCCGTGCTGACGTTGACCGGCAGCCTGACGGCGGGCGGCAAGGTGTTGGTGGCGGCGCCGGGTGAGGACGCGCTGGCGCGGCTGTTCTGCGCGGCGCTGCTCAGCGGGTTTGAGCGCGAGCGGCCGCCGCTGGCGGCGCTGGTGCTGGAACAGGGCGCCGCAGGCCTGGCGCAGTTGCGGGCGCTGGGCCAACCCGGCGACACGCTGCTGATCAGCGCGCCGCAGGCGGCGACGCCCGAGGTGTCGGCGCTGATTGCGGGCGCACAGGCGCATGACTTGCAGGTGGTGTTGCTGGCCGGCGCCACGGGCGAGGCCGAGTCGGCGCCGCTGGGCGAGACCGATGTGCGCATCACCATCCCCCACCCTCGCACGGCGCGCGTGCGCGAGCTGCATCTGTTGGCGCTGCACGCCCTGTGCGATGCCATCGACCTGCATTTGATGGGCCTGGAGTAGGCCTGTCGTCCACCGATTGCGTTGAGCCGGCCATGCCCGGCACATCCCCGATTGACCAAGGAGTCCCCCCGATGACACACCGTATCCGTTTGCCCCTGCTCGCCGCTGCGTTGGCCGCCAGCGTGCTGATCACCGCCTGCGCCCCCATTTTGGTGGGCGGTGCGGTGGCCGGCGGGGCCATTTCGTACAACGACCGGCGCACCACCGGCACCCAGGTCGATGATCAGGGCATCGTGCTGCGCACCGGCAGCCGCATTCAGGAGGCGCTGGGTGGGCGTGGTCACGTCAACGTCAACAGCATGAACCGCCTGGTGCTGCTGACCGGTGAGGTGGACACCGAGGCCGACAAGCAGACCGCCGAAACCGTGGCGCGCGGGGTGGACACCGTGCGCAGCGTGGTCAACGAGTTGGCCGTGACGCTGCCCAGCTCGGTGTCGGCGCGCTCGCAGGACACGCTGACCACCACCCAGGTCAAGGCCCGGCTGATCGATGCCACCGACATCCAGGCCAACGTCGTCAAGGTGGTGACCGAGCGCGGCGAGGTCTACCTGATGGGCATCGTCAGCGAGCGCGAGGCCACGCGCGCCGCCGAGGTGGCGGCCGGCACCAAGGGTGTGCGCAAAGTGGTGCGCGTCTTCGAGGTGGTGTCCGACGCCGACCTGGCGCGCTGACAACGAATGGTTACGTCCGCCCTGTCGTCGGTCGTTGCAAAGCGGGCGTTGTGACGGCAACCGGGCAGACTGGCCCGGGAGCGCCAAACCACTGAAGAGGAATCACCATGCAATCCATTCGTCACACCCTGACCGCGTTGGCCCTGGCCGCGCTGGGCGCCTCGGCGTTTGCCCAGGCCGTGGCCCCGGCGGCAACGGCAAGCGCGCCGCGCACCTTTGCCGAGCGCCAGGCCCAGCAGCAGCAGCGCATCGACAACGGCATGCAATCGGGTCAGATCAACACCCAGGAAGCCCAGCGTCTGCAGACTGAACAGCAGGCCATTCAGAAGGCCCAGCAAAAGGCCAACGCCGACGGCGTGGTCACCGCCAAGGAGCAAAAGCGTTTGAACCGCATGCAGGATGGCGCCAGCAAAGACATCCATCAGCAGCGTCACGACCAGCAGGCCATGCCCGGCGTCACCCCCAACGCCAATGCCGGCGCCAACAACCACGGTGACGACCCCAACCACTACAACCGCCGCAAAGAGACGCAGGACGCACGCATCGACGCCGGCATGCAGTCAGGCGCCATCAACGAGCGTGAGGCCAAGCGCCTGCACGCCGAGCAGCAAGTCATCAAAGACGCCCACCAGGACGCGAGGGCCGACGGCGTGGTGACCAAGACGGAGCGCAAGAACCTCAACACCATGCAGGATGCGGCCAGCAAGGACATCCATCGCCAGCGCCACGACAAGCAAAAGAAGAAGACGAAGGACTGACCAGCCCCTTCTCGCTGATGTCTCTGGACGCCCCGCCCGCCGGGGCGTCGGTCATTTCAGGCGCTCGATCAGGCTGGAGGTATCCCAGCGGCCGCCGCCCAGGCCCTGCACGTCGGCGTAGAACTGATCGACCAGCGCCGTCACCGGCAGCCGCGCGCCCTGGCGGCGGCCCTCGTCCAGCACCAGGCCCAGGTCTTTGCGCATCCAGTCCACGGCAAAACCAAAGTCGAAGCGGCCCTCCACCATGGTCGGGCCCCGGTTGTCCAGTTGCCAGCTCTGGGCCGCGCCCTGGCCGATGACCTCAAGCACCTGTGCCATGGGCAGGCCGGCACGCTGGCCGAAGGCCACGGCCTCGGCCAGGCCTTGCAGCAGCCCGGCGATGCAGATCTGGTTGACCATCTTGGCCAACTGCCCGGCGCCGCTCTCGCCCAGGCGCGTCACCGCGCGGGCGTAGTTGCGCAGCACCGGCTCGGCGCGCGCAAACGCCGCCGCGTCGCCGCCGCACATCACCGTGAGCAGGCCTTTGATGGCGCCCACCTCGCCGCCCGAGACGGGCGCGTCGATGAAAGCAATGCCCCGCGCCTGCGCCGCTTGCGCCAGCTCGCGCGCCAACTCGGCCGAGGTGGTGGTGTGGTCGATGAACACCGAGCCCGGCGCCATGCCGGCAAACGCCCCATCGGTGCCCAGCGTCACGGCGCGCACGTCGGCGTCGCGACCCACGCAGGCCATCACCAGGGCCGCGTCAGTGGCTGCCTGGCGGGGCGTGGCCGCCAGGCGCGCACCGGTATGGGCCGCCAGCCAAACCTCCGCACGGGCGGGGGTGCGGTTGTAGACGGTGATCGGATGGCCGGCGCGGTGCAGGTGGCCGGCCATGGGGCCACCCATCACGCCCAGGCCGAGAAACGCGACCGGGGTGCTCACGAGGCCAGCTCCGCGCGCATGCGCCCGATGACGTCGGCGTAATCGGGCTGGCCGAAGATGGCGCTGCCGGCCACGAAGGTGTCGGCCCCGGCGTCGGCCACGCGGCGGATGTTGTCCACCTTGATGCCGCCGTCCACTTCCAGCCGGATGGCCTTGCCACTGGCCTCGATGAGCCGGCGCGCCGCCGCAATCTTGTCCAGCGCCGAGGGGATGAAGGCCTGGCCGCCAAAGCCCGGGTTGACGCTCATGATGAGGATGAGGTCCACCCGCTCGATGACGTGCGCCAGCACCGCCAGCGGCGTGGCCGGGTTGAACACCAGGCCGGCCTGGCAGCCCGCAGCCTGAATCAGCTGCAGCGTGCGGTCCACGTGCCGGCTGGCTTCGGGGTGAAAGCTGATGAGGTCGGCCCCGGCCTGGGCAAAGGCCTCGGCCAGCGCGTCCACGGGCTCGACCATCAGGTGCACGTCCAGCGGCACCGGGGTGCCGTCGGCCGTGCGGCAATGCGGCTTGATGGCCTGCGCCACCATGGGGCCCATGGTCAGGTTGGGCACGTAGTGGTTGTCCATCACGTCGAAGTGGATCCAGTCGGCGCCCGCAGCGATGACGGCGCGCACCTCCTCGCCCAGGCGGGCAAAGTCGGCGCTGAGGATGGACGGGGC